>C687J35021_10002746_pt1 | contig 12398 bp, 25 predicted proteins | sample RifCSPhighO2_12_FD_35021 | JGI IMG/M metagenome (IMG submission 35021)
GCCAGCATCTTTATACTCATCTCCACACTTCTTGGAATGTCCCCATACTCCACTGGCTTAGCCGCATTAACATCATCAGTAGGAATCAGTCCGTGTGGTCTGGCTATTAAATCCTCATCGTTCAAACCTAGATTATTAGAAACCAAAAACATCTTATCAATATCTAAGTGGTTTCTATCAATCACCATTCTTCTAAGGGTATTTAGTTCATCCTGGGTTGACTCAAGCATCTCTGCTTCACCCTTTCCGTAGAATCTGTGGGTGCGTTTAACATCAAGGGCCCTGGCAAAAGGAAGTTGTTTGTGACGGTAGATATTCGGGCCCATCCTCACCACTACATCGTTGGCAACAATAATTAAATCATCCTCTGGTTTTTTCGACCAGTACCACAAAACTTCAACGTCCTTACTTTGGTCTATCCCTTGGGGAGGTTGGTAAAACTCGTAGTAGTTAGTATCACCACCAGGGCGTACTTTACTAGCGTTTCCAAGGGGATCCCATACGTCACCAGTAAAGAAGAGACGGAAATCTTCAATATTCATAATGTAGCGGCGGATACAATCTCTAGCAGCGTAAGGACCGCTGAACCCTCGGGCTTTCTCATCGACGTAGAAATCCTGGAGTTTAACTACTTCCATATAGCAATCATCGAAATCGAAAGTTTCTTCTTCAACATACTCTTCTTTGTTATCTTTCCCAATCTTTAGATTCCGGATAAGTCTTCGATCTTTTAAGTAAAACTCTTGGGCAATCCCAGTCCCGAAGATAAGGGCATCTTTCATCACGTTGTAGAGTTCAGAGTCGCCATCGGCTACATCCCAGGTATATTTAAATATGTGGCTCATTACGGTTGCTCGAGGTGCGTCTTCTGAACTTCTGGGTAAAATTAAAGGTTGAGGAGTTTGATCGACTATTTCCGCTAACGCCGTTTCGACGATAGCAGTTGTTAACGGTACGAAGTGGTTACTTTGCCATTCGTCTCTTCTTTCCTTATCTTTCCGCATCGCCTCCCATTGTTTTTCCCACCGGTCCCAATTCTTCTCCGCTTCCTTTCGATCTGGCGAATCTTTCATTGCCAAGAAACGGTCATAGACCCACTTGCGGGCATCGGCCTCTTTTCCCTTTGGGTTATAAACTGCACGTATTGCCGGTTCTGTTTTGTCTTTTGGCATAATTAATATAAGTATCTATTAGCAAAATACTCTCTTTTTTCCCTTGGCCTAGCAAAAAGAGCTAGCGAATAAGAGAGGGCGTCAATAGTGTCATCATGTTGTCCCCTTGGAAACCGTAGTAGTTCATCCTCAAGATACTGATTGTTCACCATCTGTTTCCAGTGGAAAACCTTGCCCGCCGCATAAAGGGGTTGCAAAGCCTGAATGCGTTGATCTTTCGTTCTTCCGCCTGGCCGCACTTCTTGTATCGGCAGGTAACGCCCTCTTTTAGCCGCCTCCTCTCTTATAGAATAGGCTAGAGCTTTTTGGTACGCAACATCTTCAACGCCAATTCGGTTGGGGTGCCATTTTTCCGTCAACCGAAATAACTGGTCGATTATCTGTCTAGGGGATAGTTTGGCCCGAACCATTTCCCTTATGAATATATTACCATATTGGTCTATTGAAGTAACAGCCATCGCCGTAAAATCAGCATCCCTTTCCATAGAAATAGCTGGATCGACGGTTATATAGTTGTGGAACAGTTTACCAGTCACGTCAGTAGGGTCGTAGTAATGGAACCATTCCCGTTTAAAGGTAGCATCCTCGGGCGGTACAGGGTCATTTAGGTATTGGGTGGAAAATTCATAGGGGCCTTTTTCTCTATATCGGGTCCAAAGCTCTTTATTATCGAATTTCTCTGGCCAAAGATTGGATTTTATCCCCTCCCCGCTCTTCAAGGCAGTAGCCAGATCCCCTTCCCACTCAAGTGCTTTTCTTATCATCACTTCATAGGAGGAGATAACGTGGTTTTCAGGGTCCATTATCCAAGAATACAGGTCTCCATCTGTCCAGCGGGTACCAATAACCAACATCTGCCCACCTGGGTCTAAAAGGTCAAGCGAATCCTTGTAACGAAGGATAACTTTCTCAATTTGCTCCCGAGTTCCAATATTTTCCCTTTCAACAAGGTCGTCGTGAATAATCAGGTCATAGTGTTGGCCTGTTTTAGTGGTTTCTACTCCCCAACCAGTTATATTGGGCTCTTTCCCCTTCTCAGAACTCTTGGCCGTCTTTAAAGTAATGCGGTTTTCGCTCCACTCCTCTGGATCTTCGGCCAAAGCGCCGAATATTCTTATCAAATCCTCGTTAAATTGAAGATGACGCTTAATTGCCCTAACGAAATCGGCCGCAGTCTGGTATCCAGCGTTTTGGATGAGGATTCTGACGGTTGGATCTTGGATAAGTCTAAATACCGAGTAGCCAACTGTGATCAAGGTGCTCTTGAGATGGCCTCTGGGGACTAAAATCAGTTTCTTCTTGTGCATATTGTCCTGCACGAAGTGACACAACTCCTTGTGGAAGGGGGCAAGGGCCACTTTTTCGGTGCCCTCCTCAGCTTTTAGGATATGTTTGTTGAAAATATATAGATCTTTGCTGGCCTTTTCCTTGAGGATCTGGTCTCTAGTATCTCTTTCTTCCTTGAGGCGTTCAATTATCTGGGTTTTGTAGACGTTTTGTAGCTCCATTAGGTAAAATTATACTACTTTTTCTACTGTTTTTCTCCTCTTCCCAGTTATTTATACACTCCCAGGCACTTTCCAGGATCTTTTCGATAGCTACAAAGTCATATTCAGGAATATTAACTGGGGCAAAAGCTCTAACAAACATTCTTTTGTCGGGGGAACGCAAATAATAGACGATACCCTTATCTGTAATAGTCGAGTGGAACATCCAGTCCTTGGGGTAAAACTCCTCCCAGCCCCGCCTCATCAATTCTTCTCCTAAAAATCTTTTATAGTCGGCAAATTTATACCTAGTCTTTCCCTCTAATACATCTAAAGCCTTCCCCTTCTCTACTTCTGCTTCCTTGTCCCACTCCTTACCCTTTTCTTTAACCCACTTAGACGCTTTTATTTCACTTTCCTGACCCATTGCATCAATTTCTTCTTCAAGGTCACCAATCTTTTTTTCTTTCACATAGTAAGTATAACAAAAAAGAAACGAAAGAGAAAAGGACAAAAGAGAAAGAAAAGAAAAAGTCCCGGTGAAAAAGAACTACTACTCTCTAGTCATCTCCCACTGGAGCTACTTTCAGTAGTAGTAAAGAAAGGAGAGAAAAGAAAATCGCCCTTCTCTGAACGTGGCGTAGTTAGGCTGGCTATAACCACGCCCAGAAAAGGACGATCCCAGCCATAACTACACCTTAATAATACACCCCTTGTCAACTAATTGCAAGTACTGACTTTTGGCTCTTCTCCAGGCTCTACGAAATTGGGATTATCCTGTCTCTCCCTAATGTCAGGGTATACCTCTTCTAACAAAGCACAGTTACCCTCTTCATCTATCTGAATTAACTCCGTACTGCCGCTACCATAGTCTTCCTGAACGCCATCAACATTGATACAAAGATCAAAAGGTCCATCTGAACCTCCCGTCTCTATCCCCTGTCCCTTGACAGTCAACGGCAAGGCAAGTAAAATAACTACACTAACTAAAAAGAATAAATGCTTCATTCCCTTCCACATAAAGTTCACCTCCTCTCATTTCTTCTTAAATATACATTCTTTACAAAGATTCTTAGGTTTCCCGTGGGGGCAAAGATTTAATTTTGCTGAGTCGTTTTTCAGTTCTTCGTATGTAGTTTTTATCTTTTCCGCCATCAGTTTTTTAACAATCGGTGTTGCTTGTTCCAAAGTAGTAAGAAGTCCTCTCACAATAGACGACATCGATTCCCTTTTCCCAAATGCAATTTTTCTTATTTCCTCGTATTGCTCGTCGGTAACGTTTACAATTATCCTTTTCATTATTGGGTAGCTAAAAATTTTAACCCTGAGATTACTAACCGAGTAAGTACTTTATTCTCCTCATCGAGTATCCTATACCTGCGGGGTTTTTTGTAAAACCTTTCCAGCTCAATTGTTTCTTCAAAATCAGACCAGTCGATAGAATCAACTTCTTCGATTAAGTCCTCAAGGATATACTTTAACTTTATTCGCATACAAACATCTTACCATCTTAATATCTAGATGTCAAGATGTCTTAATACCTGAAAATATATTCCGTATTGGTGAGGTTCTTCTACGTTACTAGTGAGAATAAAAAGGGGTGGTATAGGGGTCGGATATATACGCTCATCATCGAGTGTTATTACCATTATACTCGATCTATTACTAGCCTCCCTCTGATCCTAGATCCTTTAGTAGTTTCTCAGTAGTTTCTCTACTCTTCCTTAGTTCTATAAGTAGTTCATCATAGTTCTTAGAGTCATAGCCACTATTTAATGAGACATTCAACCTAGCACTCTTACTAATTGGATTTAAGTTGTGTAGCTTTATGAGATTCTCTATACCTCTTAATGCGTCACTATTATTGGCTCTTTCTCCTATACCACTCTGTATAGCTTGCTTAAGGTTCTGGGCTATGAACTGCTGGTCTAGTCCATTATCATCTAGTATCTTGGTTATCTCCTCCTTGATCTCTGGTTTCAGTAGCTTCTGATAAGCTTGGGCTGCGGCATTTACGTTAGACTTAACATCATACACTTCTTTTACGGCCGCTGTTCCATTGCCTTTATTCTTGACGTATTCAATAGCAAACTTCTTTTCTTTTAATGATAGTTCTCTTCTTTTTGGCATATTTTAATTATATCATAAAACTAGGTTTAAACTGGGGGCTTGACAAGACTATTATACTATGCTATATTATAGACAGTAGAACGTAGCACACTACAGATCGGAAGGAGCCAAGGTGCTTTAGATGGGAAGCTTAAATCAGCCCGTAACTGATAAGCCTTGGTACCGATGGCAGATACACGGGTAAGCGTGATACAATAACTTTGATCCCGCTCTTACCGGCGGGATTTTTAGTAGCACCTTAAAAGTTAAATACTGGTTAGAGTAGAAAGGAATAAATGATAAACAAAAATGTCTTAGCAACAATTGAGCTTACCAACAATGGTTGGGAAATCAAAAATGCCAATGTCGAAAAATTAGTGTTAGTGGAGTTACTCAAGGTGTTAACTAAAGAACTTGAAGAAGAAAGCAAAAGGGTTGCTTAGTCTTGCGGGGACTTATACTCGCAAGACTGTAAGTCCCACCCAATCTCTAGCCAGTATTTAGTTTTTAAGGGATAAAATAATATGAAACAGGATTTTGCTAAACAATTAAACAAACAAAAGGAGCTAAACGTCTTTGCTTGGGTATTAACCATAATCATTGTAGCCTTGTTCCTTTGGTTAATGTTTGGAATATCCGGGCCGATATGTACGGATATAATAAATGGGGTTTGCGTATGAGTTTAGCTTATTGTAGAGGATGTTTAGAAAAAATAGACGAGTGTAAATGTGAGTTGGCTGGGGATCCGCCACACATATATGGTGAAATTAGAGTAGCAATTGCAAGAGACAGAAGAGCACGAGTCTGTGAACACTGTGGTGCTAAGTATAATGAGGAGGATTTAATATGAAACCACTAATCATATTTTTACTTACGGCAGTTATTATTACTTTAGCTGCGTGGAAGGTTGGGGAGATCATAAGTTCACTTTGAAAGGAGGTGTAAAAATAATGATTCCATTAGCATTAAAAGAAATAAAAGAAGTAAATATGTTGAAAGAAGCTGGATTTAATCGTTTGGCTAATAAGAAAGAGGTACACAGGTTAGGTATACCGAAGATAGCCGTTAAAACAGTTCAGAAGTTTAGTGAATTGTTAGGAGAACAGGATAAGGAATTTGATGTTCAAGAAATAGAACAATACGAACCAAACGGAAAAGAACTAATACCCTTATCTGAAATTAACAAAATAACAGAGGTAACAAAACGAAACCTTTTCGACAAGATGCTGGTAGTTGGGACAAAGAAACTACAGAGGAGAGAAATTGACCCGATTGTTGTAGGTATATTTGAAGGAGAATGTGGCAGCACCCACTGTACAATAGATGACTGGGTAGACAGCCACGACTGGTACTTTATAGCGGGGTGGAAATGAAAACAATAAGTCAATTTATTGCAGTAGTACTCATGCTGCCAGCAATTATGCTGACATTGACAGGGTTTCCATTTGTCGCAATTGCTTGGGGTAACTATGGGTTAGCTGTTTTGAGTATAACAATTATAATTGTAGCTATTGTCTCGTTTAGGAGTATTACTGATGAACCAAACCGAAATGTGCTTGTTAATCGTAATAGGAGGACTGGGTTTAGGCGTAACAACATACCTAATCGGAGGCCTAAACCTCTCTTTGTTAGGGATATTCTTTTACTTAATAGGGGTAGTAACAGGAAGCCTAATCAATAAACCGTTCTCTTAGGAGAGGATAAATATTAAGTAAATGTTCTTTGCACCAATCGCACCATTTATCGGGGTTATCAATAAGTTCACTTTAGAAAGGGGGTGAATATGGAGAAGATCAACGCCTTGAAGAAAGGTTGGGTCACTAAACTTGTATGGCTTGGACTGGCTGCTGAGGGTTGCAGACTATTGACAAGCATTATATAATATAATAAAGATTATGGAAGATAGATTGTACAGCCCCAAAGAAGTAGCCAATTACCTCAGAGTCGATATTCAAACTATTTATAGGTATATAAAAGCGGGTAGGATTAAGAGCGTTAAGTTTAGCCGTAAAGGTGTCAGAATACCCGCCAAGAGTTTAGAACGCTTTATTGAGGAAAACACCGAGTAATGAAAAACCTAGAACGTAGCATTTTAGATTTAGAACTTAGATTGTCCCGCTTCAAGACCTTACAGCAAAAGGGGATCAAAGAGTATTTCAAAGCAATGAATATGCAGCGTAAACTCTACCCTGATCTATTTGATGACGTACCGCCTGAACAGCAGGTTGAAGCAGACGTAGAGTATCGAAGGAGTGTATCAGATGCTTAGTTTATTGGAAAAAGCAAAACAAGTAAAAATAATACAGTGGTACCGTTATACTTATACTGATGAAGATATAGATTTGGTACTTGCTTGGTTAAATGGTGACATAAGAACTGCTCAGCTTATTCAAGCTAAATGGGGTGATCAAAAAGCTGCCTCGTTTGGTGGCAAAGCCCTTTATTATGTAGCGAGTATTTTAAAATATGCCGTAAACCGAGGAATTGTAGAAATTAAAAAAAAATGAACAAAATATTTACAGGTGATATAAATCCTCACTACGAACACACACCAGAGGAAGTAGAGAAGATGAATGCTAATGCTGACTATATCAGAAAATATAAGGATGAGGATGACCCCACCAAAGCAGCCAGACGCTATAGAATACGCAAGTATGTAGATAAAATAACCGCTTGGAAAGATTATCACGGCAGCACGGCGGTTATGGGTCAAGACAAGTATTCTAAAATGAAACCTGCCGATATTATAAAAGAAATAAAGGAGGAATATGACATCAAAGTGTGAACATAAAAATGTTCGATGTTCTGTTTGTGATTATTATCCCAATAATGAAGTTATCCTGATGGGTAGTTGCCACCACCCAATTAGGGAATGCTTAGACTGCGGATATAAAAATGAAGTAAAAAAGGAGTACGAAAATGCTTAAATGTCCAGATCACGATAAACTGCTTAAATTAGTTCCGGCCGGTGTGTCAAAACGCACAGGTCGTGCGTATGACGCTTTCTACGTATGCCCTACAACTGGGTGTAAACAGACAGCACCAGCAGCTAACGAGCCTAGTTATGAGGAAATGCAAGACAGAACCAAAGCAAATGATGAGGAAGCCAAAGAGGTTTTTCCTGATGAGCTGGAAAATGACAAGGAAACTGTTGAAGATGCTCCGATGACTAGATTGGACTGGAATGTAAAAGAGTTCATTAAAGGACTAGGAGTATTCTCAGCGGCGGCCAGAGCCGAGGGGATGGACCCAGTTACTGCTTTTGAAAGTATGCATATCTGGCAATGGATGGACGTAGCTTACGGTGATATGCCTGGTTACTTAGCTTGGAAAGCCAAAGCCAAGCAAAGAATAAAATGATTAAGTCTGTGTGGGGACAGAAGTTCTTGGATATGGGCGATAGGTTTAGATTAAATATATTTAAGATGCACCTACAGCCTGGTAAACACCCTCAGTTTAGCATAAATGGTAAGTTGCTCCGTAAGGCTCTGAAGGAGGGCGTAACTGTAGAAGTAGCATTTCCCGATAGATATGGCTACGTACTCTCTAAAACCCCTACAGAGTGGCTCAAGGGACACAGAGTGCTAAAGAAATATAACTATGATGAGCCGATGGATTTCTACTACCACAATGTACCCTTGAACTTTCCACGGGAAGGCAGGAAAAAGGAATTATATCAGGCGGTTGGACAGGAAAGATTAATATGACCGCATACACAACAACCAAACCAAACATTAAAATACCGATAACTTACCATCATCGCCTACTAAATTTAGTTCTAGGAAAATTAATCTTTCAAATCTGGGTGGAAAGAAAGTGGAGGAAAAAGAAATGAATAAGACAACTGTAGATAAAGAAAAGTGGGAAAAAGAGTTTGAGGAAAATTTTACTTATGAAGACCCTGATCCATTGAGTAATGGACGCTTCTGGAAAAAAGGATATTTGCCAGAAACAATAAAATCCTTTATCTCAAAAGTAGAAGCAAAAGCCCACCAAGCTGGGAGGGATGAGGTTTTGAAGGAAGTTAAAGATATAATTTTACCTTTAGGTATAAAAAGCAAAATATCTATTGATGTTTTTAGACACCTTTCAGAAAAATTACAATCCCTAGAACAGAAGGAGAAGGAATGAAGAACAGTAAATCACTTAGTGAGGATTTGGTATGAAACAAGAAATCATTAGGCTGAATAAAACTAAGTTTTTAAGAAAAATTCTTGAGGAGGGTTTCAAGGAGCAGGCGGCATTATGGCCTCCTCGGATAGAGGAAATTCTTTCCAAACACACCATCAAAGAGGAAGAACCAACCGAAGAGGAATGTAACTTATCTCTCTGTCGTGAGCACGAAGCAATGCAATGTGAGAAGTGTTTAGCTGAATCTAATTCAACCAAAGGAGTGAAAGGTAGAGTATGAAAGATAATCATAGTCATTATGCAAAATATGTGACAAGGGTTGTAACTGCCAGTAGAAAAAGACCACACTTAAATGTTTATAAGGAATATTTACAATTTATTTGTGAGGTTGATGGAATAATTTTTGATGAAATACCTATAGTAGAAGGTAAGCATGAAAAACAGTAAACTACTTGAAGGTAAGATAATAGAAATACTTTATCGCTGGGTACACCGAGAGGAAGGGTTAAACCCTATGCCAACCGATGAAATAATGGCTGTGTTCAAACAACACATAAAAGCTAAAATGCCTGAAGATATACCTAAAGATTTAGAACTTGAAAATCCGCTTTATGCTTTAAGAAAAGGATATAACCAAGCAATCCAAGAAGCCACCGAGGCTTTAATGGAGGGATTGGAATGAACTTTATGGGCGGTTTCCTAGTCGGAGGAATATTCACTTTAATTATTTGCTTGACACTGTTCTTTACTATTACTGTATAATGAAGGGTGGTAAAAAGAGTTCACTCTTGTCCAGATGTGAACCCTGATGTGTATCGCAGGATATCTAAGGGTATCTTGCGATTTACACCAAGTATGAAAACAATAAGTTTAAATAAGGATAAGTATACACTTGTAGATGATGAGGATTTTGAGTACCTTAATAATTTAAAATGGTGTGTAAGTACTTATGGATATGCAGGTAAAAGCCAATATATTAAAAATGAAAATAAAAAAGCTACCTACACATATATTTCTTTAGCTAGATTTCTACTGGAATCTTACGGAACAGATCTTACAAATAAACAGATTGACCATATAAATTTGAATAAATTAGATAACAGAAAAAGCAATTTAAGAACTGCTACTCGTAGCCAGAATAAAAGCAATACAAAAAAACGAAAAGACAACACTTCGGGATATAAGGGTGTTATTTGGAGTAGAAAAGATAAAAGATGGGAAGCAAAAATAGGGGTAAACCAACACAAAAAACACTTAGGCCGCTTTTTGGATAAAAAAGACGCTGCAAAATCATATAATACGGCGGCCACAAAATATTTTAGAGAGTACGCAAGGCTTAATAATACTGGTGTATAGGACGCAGGATATTGGCAACGGTATCCTGCACCGTGTACATATAATAGGTTTAGTTGGGAAGCGGTACAAAAACAATTAAATAAATACGAAAATGTGGCAGTTTCACCCTCAGTGTGAGAGTTCGGGCAGACTCTCTAGGAAAAACTTAAGTACCGCTTTCCTACCGAACCCGTTAATCATAATTAATCCGTAAAGGAGGCACTATGATGAAAGGAACAAACCTCGATTAGTATCGGGGACAAAACCAGTAGGAGATTTTTTATCCTCTTGCTGGTGATCTTCCTGCTACTTTTTGCTCTGATATTCAAGGAAGACGCTGAGAGTAAACAGAGAACGCAAGAGAGAGCTATACAAAAGTTAGAGCAAGAGTTGAAAGACCTAAAGCAGGATGTCCAAAAACTCAAGATAGTTAAGGCTTCCTCAGCCAAGGCTAAAAGGGCTGCTACCCAGACTCAAATCCCCACCATACGACAAGCAGTAAATTATCCCATTGGGTGCGAACAATATAAGCCATTGGTAGCTCAATATGGTTGGGATATAAACGTAGCAATGGCAGTAATGTATGCAGAAAGCGGTTGTAATCCCAATGCCGTAAGTTCCACAAACGATCACGGACTATTCCAGCTTCACGGAATCCCCATTTACAACCCCGCCGAGAATGTTGCTTATGCTTACAACAATAAATATTTGGCTGGCGGCTGGAGCCACTGGACTGTGTGTAATGTAGGAATCGTTGATTGTTGGTAATATGTATAACCTCAGAATGCTCATCCTCAGATTTGCCACTCGCTGTTACGAGCTTCTCCATAAATGGTTGGACTAGCAACACCTAGCTTATAAGGTGTACAATTTATATTGTGGGGGCAAAAGAAGCAGAAAGAACAATTTCTTCGGTACCTGCTGACCTTGGCGATTATTTTAGGTCTATTGGCGTTGACAGCACTGATGTATTTGTCATCGATCGGTCTGAGGGTGCTGTTGATCTTGTTAGAGAAGTAAGAAGAGTATTAAATGTCCAGAAGAAAAACTACGGGTAAAATAGCTCTACGGCAGAGAAGGTTTGAATGGCGGAATCTATGGAAACATCTGGCAGCAGCTAAGGCAGGAAAACAAAGCATCAAATGACAAACACTAACGCAGGTAAAAAAATAACCTATGAAATTGACTACACCCCTGTTTACCCAGCGAAATATACTATGGATAGTGTGGTAGTCGTAAGGGGAAGGAAAGGCCGCATTGTTGGTATTCTTCATACTAAAAATCCTAACGACTACACAATAGAAACCAATGAAAAAGATAGGCTTGTAACCTACGGCAACGGTAAAAAATGGGACTATAAACAATATCATATAAGTGAGGCTGATGTCGAAAAACTCATTTATCTAGCACCCAAAACTAAGTACTGTGCAACACCAGACTGGGTTAAAACAAGCCCTAACCCGTTCCCCGACTCCACGTGATATGACAAACCTAAAGGAAAGAGGGTTAGATAAAAGATGGCGGGAGTTTACTGATTGCAGGTGGTGTAACGCCAAAAGGGTTAAGGAGGAGGAGGGGCAGGATTTCATTGTGTACGAGGCTCCTGAGAGCCATAAGATAGTAGATTTATACTGGATTTGTAATTTGCACTCTATACAGCAAGAAATGTACGGTTGATCTTTTGGTTAGGCTAGGTGTATTTAATAGTTCGCATAATCCAAATTCATACTTCACGCCTAGCTTAACGAGGAGATCAATAAAAGGAGGGGGGAGATGGTTGACTGTATTCTGGTTACAGAGCAGGGCTTCATTTTCTGTTTCCTGCCTCTCAGGAATATCGAAACCGCCGACAAACAGGTAAAGCAGAAACCAGAGGGTAAGATACTTGTCTTTGAAATCTCGTTGGCAAATCGTACCATCGAGGCTTAGGACATACTGATCGCTTATGGAGGTGAGTGTCATTGACTCAAAAGAGTTCATTGAAAGACTTGCCCACGTGGCGATACACTACCTTATCGTACTGGACGAACCTTTGGTGGGGGATCCTCTGGTACCAGTTTCTTTACTGTCTCGTTGTCTCTGGGACTGTTACACTGATCTACTCGACCAATTCCCAGAAACAAAAGGTGAGGCTGATTTTATCATCGAAACCGTTAGAGATTAC
>C687J35021_10002750_pt1 | contig 12386 bp, 10 predicted proteins | sample RifCSPhighO2_12_FD_35021 | JGI IMG/M metagenome (IMG submission 35021)
AAAGAATATGGATTTGATCAGGTGATTGGACCAAGCATGGGTATAAATGATTTTTTATTAGGAGGGCTAACTGATTTTCCAATGAGTAATTTGCTTCTTAAATTGCCTATTGCACGATTTTTATTTCCATATCAATATGCAAATCGTGCTGCTAGTGTAACCTATAATCCAAATGATTTTTTGCAGCTTGTTGATTATGCATTGAAACAAGTCCATCAACCTTTATTTTTGGCTATTCATTTGTGTTTGAGTCATTGGCCGTTCACATGGGCAGGCGATAATCAACCTATCCATTTCATTATGCCCGAACGATATACTAGCAGTGTGGAGGCGATCGATCGACAATTGGGTGATTTGCTTCATATATTGAAAAAAAATAAGATACTTGATCATAGCTTCATTGTATTACTTTCAGATCATGGAACAACATTAGGATTGCCTCATGATCGTTTCATTGAAAAAAAGAATTATGTGGGTGATCTACAACAAACAAAAAAAATAACAATGGCGAGATTAAGTGCTGCGCCTCATGACAGCCTTGATTTTAAACATGATTACACGATGGAAACATCTTATGGGCAGGCAACCGATGTGCTCAGTCTTAAACAATATCAAATAGTATTAGCATTGAAATCAACGAATAGCATGCCGCATGAAATAAAAAGTTTTACTCTCCTCATGGATATTGCGCCAACCATTTTAGATTATTTAAAATTACCTCCACTTGAGAACGCAGATGGTTTATCATTCATTTCTGCGTTTTCTACACAAGATACTTCTCTACACTCATTACGTAAGCGATTCTTTTTTATTGAAACGGGTGATACATTATCTGAAATTGAAACGGATGACATTCATATCGAAAAAGTGGTGCAACGCAAATTAAATGTGTATCAAGTAAATGCACAAAATGGTTTGTTATTTATTAATCCAAACAATGAAAAATATATTATACAAGCAAAACAGCGTGCTATTTTGCAAGGTAATTGGATGTTGGTTTATTATCCGAGAACCATACAAACAACGTTTAGTCATTTGTCTTTTTCCACCAAACTTATACCAACAATGAAATGGATGAAACCTTATTACGTATTGGTTGATTTAAAATCAGGTGCTTGGACAATGGATATGACTTTACCGTTAGTACAAAGAGCACCGATTGCCGAGCTTAAATTAAAATTGAAAGGATTTTATGGGGATGAGATAGTATGATTAAATGTATTCCCCGCGGCTATAAATGATACTCGCGTTTGTAAGAGATTGATTTATTTAATGAACGACAGCATCTTTCCCCGATCCCTCAAAATCAGTTAAGATGCGCATTCAAGCTTGTACTGTTTTGTCTCAAAGAGGACATGCAATGTCGCAATTAACGCGCCGTGATCGTGCTGATGCTATTCGTTTTTTGAGTATGGATGCTGTACAAAAAGCAAATTCCGGGCATCCTGGCATGCCTATGGGAATGGCTGATATTGCCGAAGTGTTATGGCATGATTTTCTTCAACATCATCCTGATAATCCGCATTGGATGAATCGTGATCGTTTTATTCTTTCTAATGGCCATGGTTGTATGTTGCAATATGCATTATTGCATTTAACTGGCTATCACCTATCTATCGATGATATCAAACAATTTCGACAGCTACATTCTAAAACACCTGGCCATCCGGAGTTGGGTGATACACCTGGTGTGGAGACAACGACCGGGCCGCTAGGGCAGGGTTTGGCTAATGCAGTAGGTATGGCGATAGCATCAAAACATTTAGCAGCTATATTTAATCGCCCTGATTTTTCTATCATCAATCATTTTATTTATTGTTTTATTGGCGATGGTGATTTGATGGAAGGTATTTCTCATGAAGTTTGCTCATTAGCAGGCACGTTGGGATTGGGCAAGCTTATTGTATTTTACGATGATAATGGTATTTCTATTGATGGCAATGTTTGCGGTTGGTTTCGTGATCATACGCCATTACGTTTTGAAAGCTATGGTTGGCATGTGGCACCTCACGTTAATGGACACGATAGTGAAGCGATTCGACAAGCTATTCTCGCAGCGCAAGCAGTTATTGATCAACCTTCTATTATTTGTTGCAAAACAATGATTGGTTGGGGTTCGCCTCATCTTGCAGGAACAGCAGGGACACATGGTGCAGCATTGGGTGATGTTGAAGTGGATGCAGTACGAACGCATCTCAAATGGCCGCACGTACCATTTGTTATTCCTAAAGAAATATATGAATCATGGGATGCGCGAGAAAAAGGCAAAGCATTAGAACAAGCTTGGCAAGCATTATTCGAGCGTTATCAACATCACTATCCTAAATTAGCTCAAGAATTATTGCGTCGCATGGAAGGGCAGTTGCCAGATGATTGGCAATTGATATCTCATACATTGTTGCAAGTCATGTATGAAAAAAAACAATCTATTGCTACACGTAAAGCCTCACAAATTTGCCTGGATGAATATGCGAATCATTTGCCCGAAATGATGGGAGGATCAGCAGATTTAACAGAATCCAATTGTACAAATTGGCGAGGAATGAGCGTTTTTTCAAATGAATTAGCAGAAGGTCGCTATATTCATTACGGTGTACGTGAATTTGGTATGTCAGGGATCATGAATGGCATAGCTTTATATAAAGGCATCATTCCTTTTGGCGGAACATTTTTAACTTTTTCTGACTATGCGCGTAATGCTATCCGGCTTGCTGCNATCATGCAGCAGCGGGTCATTTTTGTGTATACACATGATTCGATTGGCTTAGGTGAAGATGGTCCCACCCATCAACCCGTGGAGCAATTGCCTGGTTTACGCCTTATGCCAGGCCTATCTATTTGGCGTCCTTGCGATACAGTAGAGACAGCAATTGCTTGGCAAAAAGCAATTGAGCGACAAGGGCCGAGTTGTTTATTATTTTCTCGCCAAACATTGGCTTATCAAGAACGTAGTCCACAACAGTTGAGTTTAATTCAACGTGGTGGTTATATTTTATTAGATTGCGCTCAAGGTAAACCCGATGCTATTTTAATTGCGACTGGTTCAGAAGTCGCTTTAGCAGTAGATGCAGCTCAACAATTAAAATTGTTGGAGATTTATGTGCGTGTTATTTCTATGCCATCCACAGATACTTTTCTTATGCAAGACCAAGATTATCGTGATGAAGTTTTACCTGATACGGTGGCAGCAAAAATTGCTATTGAGGCAGCTTCTAGTGGCTATTGGTATCGCTTTGTTGGTCCTCAAGGAAAAATTATTGGTTTAGATCGGTTTGGCGCTTCTGCACCAGCAAAAGACGTGTTTCGCGATTGTGGGTTTACAGTTGAACATATTATTGATGTTACGAAAGAAACGATTTATGCTGCTGCCACAGTGAAACATCATTTGCAAATGCAGTGCACAAATGAGTGACAGATAAGGAGTAAACATAACATGTCCATTCGAATTGCAATTAATGGTTATGGCCGAATTGGCCGTAACATTTTACGGGCGCATTATGAAAAAAAATTACATCAAGATATTCAAATTGTAGCCATTAACGATTTGGGGGATGTAAAAACGAATGTTCATCTCACACGGTATGATACCACACACGGAAAGTTTCCTGGCGAAGTATCTATTGTTGGAAAAGATATGGTCATTAATGGTGATAAAATTCAAGTTGTTGCTGAACGTGATCCCAAAAAACTTCCTTGGAAGGAACTTCATATCGATATTGTCTTTGAGTGTACTGGTTTATTTACCAGTAAGGAAAAAGCATCTGCGCATATTGAAGCCGGCGCAAAGAAAGTTATTATTTCAGCACCAGCAACAGGTGTAGATGCAACGATTGTGTATGGTGTGAATGATAGTGTGCTTGCCGCAACCGATACTGTTATTTCAAATGCATCCTGTACGACCAATTGTTTGGCTACGGTAGTTAAACCGCTACATGAAACAGTGGGTATGGTAAGTGGTTTAATGAATACTGTGCATGCTTTTACCAANGATCAAAGTTTATTGGATGTGTATCATAGTGATTTGCGTCGTGCTCGTTCTGCAACTCAATCGATTATTCCAACCAAAACAGGCGCTGCCTCAGCTGTAGGTTTAGTGTTACCTGAACTAAATGGTAAATTGGATGGCTTTGCCGTTCGTGTACCAACAATTAATGTATCGTTAGTGGATCTTACTTTTGAAGCAAAACGCCAAACGACTGTTGATGAAATTAATGCGATTATTCGTCAAGCTGCAAATGGTTCGATGAAAGGTGTGCTTGCATTAAATGAAGAAGAATTAGTTTCAGCTGATTTCAATCATCATCCTGCTTCAGCTATTTTTGATACGTTTGGAACAAAAGTCATTGGCAATTTGGTGAAGGTGTTGGCTTGGTATGATAACGAATGGGGTTTTTCCAATCGAATGCTCGATGTTGCAGTTGCTTGGATGAGTGCGGAAGTAAAGGAGAAATCGTATGCCACTCACAATGGCTGAGGTGATGCAAGTTATACAACGCTATGCTCCTAAAGGATTTGTGCCTAAAATTGGTATGATTTTGGGATCAGGACTTTCAGCCTTAGCAGAACAAATTTCTAATCCTGTTTCTATTCCTTATCAAGCTATTCCTGGATTACAAAGTGGGTCGATTGTTGGCCATGCTTCTTTGTTAGTGATGGGATATTTGGGGGAGGTGCCTGTTGTTTGCTTGCGTGGTCGTTTGCATTTGTATGAAGGTGTGTCATATGAAGCCATTCGCATCTTGGTTCGCATTGTAAAAAATCTAGGATGTAACATTTTTATTGTGACAGGAGCAGCAGGCTCGATGCGTGAAGAAGCAAAAGCGGGCGATTTAATGATGATTACAGATCACATTAATTTTCATCCGGGCAATCCGCTTGTTGGTCCAAATGATGAGAGTATTGGTCCTCGATTTGTTGCTATGGAAAATGCTTATGACAATGGTTTACAGGAGGTGATGGTGGCGGCAGCTACCAAGTTAAATATTCTATTGCATAAAGGTGTTTATATTTCCACATTAGGCCCTTCATTTGAAACACCCGCAGAAATTCGTGCTTTTAAACAATGGGGTGCGGATGCAGTGGGTATGTCTGTTGTGCCTGAAGTCATTATTGCGCGGCATTGTGGTATGCGTGTTGCGTGCGTTGCTGCTATTACTAATGCAGCCGCTGGTTTGAGTAAAGAAAAGCTTTCACATGAAGGTACTTTACAATTTGGTGAAATCGCAGCGCGTAAATTAACTAAACTAATCCCTGAGTTTATTAAAGGAGCTAGCGCGCTTTATTTTTAAAGTAGAATTTGCATGCAATGGATGAAAGCAATCGATGGCTATATTCAAGCGTTAAAACCAGCATCTATCACACCTGTGATGTTGCAGCGCATGTTTTCTTTTATCGATTTGACTAGCCTAAATGAAAATGATACCGAAGAAAATATCATTTCTCTTTTTGAAAAGGCAAACACAACATATGGACATGTTGCAGCAGTTTGCATTTATCCGCGATTTATTCGTTTGGCGGTTGCGCAATTTGCAAATACACCGGTTAAAGTAGCGACTGTAGTCAATTTTCCTCACGGATCTTCCTCGTTAGAATCTGTATTACTTGAAATAAACCAAGCATTGGAAGATGGCGTGCAAGAAATTGATATGGTATTTCCTTATGAGCGTTATCTTGCTGGGGAGCGAGACTATGCGCACCATTTTATTAGCGCTTCTCGAGCAGCTTGTGGTGTGAGTGCAACATTGAAGGTTATTTTAGAGACGGGTGCGTTAAATGATCCTGCCATCATTGCGGATGCTTCTTACGAAGCAATGATAGCAGGCGCTGATTTTGTGAAAACATCTACTGGAAAAATTGCACAGGGCGCCACACTTGAAGCGGCTGCTGTGATGTTATTAGTAATCAAACATATCAGTGCTCAATTAAAGCGGACTGTTGGGTTAAAAGTCTCAGGTGGTATCCGATCCATATCGCAAGCGGTTCAGTATATTCAATTAGCAGAACAAATAATGGGTGCAGAGTGGGTTATGCCGCATACTTTTCGTATAGGCGCAAGCCAACTGGTGAATGAAATCTTAGGAAAATGAATGCTGTAGAGTGGTGAGCATGTTAACATTGCAAACTCACATGCGTTTGAACAGTTTTATGCATTAGTGGCATAGTTGCGTCTAGAGGAAATACGCTTACAACTTTACTCAAAATAGAAGCCAATCTGAGGTATGAATAATGCATTTTCTTCCACATTTTCCTATACATTTCAATCCAATTGTTTTATTTGGGTTGACTTTATTACTAGGATTGCTAGGTGGTGAAATTGCAAAAGCCACTCGTTTGTTGCCAAGAATTTCTGGCTATATTGCCGTTGGATTTTTAGTTGGGCCTAACGGATTTAATATTGCCACACCATCAGCGCTTGCTGATGCTAGCTTTTTTGTAGACATTGCTTTAGGACTTATTTTATTTGATTTGGGAAGACACCTCGATTTTAGTTGGTTACGACATGATCGTGGATTATTACCCATGGCAATCACAGAATCCTGCTTTACTTTCAGTTTAGTATTTGCAATCTTGCATCTGTTTAAATTCCCGTGGTTACCATCAGCATTGGCTGCAACGATTGCAACAGCAACATCGCCTGCAGTTGTCATGATGGTTGCACATGATATTTCATCTGAAGGACCTATCACACGCCGCACGATGATGCTGACCAGCCTTAACAATTTATTTTCGCTTATATTATTTACAATACTCTTGCCAGTAACACATGTTAAAAGCTCCACACCACAGATTATATCTGAGCATATTACTTATCGGTTATTGGGATCTGTGATTTTAGGCTTAATCATATTTATTATAACAATTTGCCTTTCTCGCTTAACAGGTAAAAATAAAGAAAGCCAATTTATTCTTTTTGTTGGAGCTGTAGCACTAGGTATAGGTTTAGCTATCTCGCTTAATCTTTCAACAATGTTGACATTATTCACATTTGGTGTTGCAGCAAGAAATCTTGATCGCAACCATAGATTAACAGAGGTAGCTTTTGGTTGGTTAGCTCGGTTATTTTTTGTCCTCCTATTTGTTGTAACAGGCGTATATTTAAAATTTCAGGGTTTATGGCAGGCTACGTGGATCGTCCTGGCATTTCTTTTTGTAAAAATATTGGCAAAAATGATTGGCGTTTTGATATTTAGTGGTGCAAGCCGTCTAACTAAACAACAAGCATTAGCGCTGGGCTTCACCTTGGCACCCATGGCAGAGCTAGCGATAGGCATGTCTAACAGACTAGTCTATTTTAATCCAAATTTTAGCCATCAATTGCTTACGATTATCACAGCCGCTGTTGCTATCCTTTATATTTTAGGACCTATTGCGGTCCAAATTGCTTTTATTAAAACAGGTGAAGCAACCGTTGAATCTCGTTAGGAGTCTTTTTGATAGATACGTTAGTGCCTTTTAAAAAAAGCGAGTCGTTGACAATAGGAATTGAGTTGGAACTGCAACTCGTTGATTTGCATCATTTCAATTTAGTGATGGAAGCTAAAGATTTTTTGCGTCGCTTATCTGAGGTGCTACATACAGGTGCAATCAAGCCTGAAATAACTCAATCGATGATTGAACTCAATTCATCTGTACATTCATCGTATACGGCACTGTTAAATGAAGTAACAATATTAAGAAATGCTCTTGTAGAAGAAGCTGATCAAACACACATTGGTATATGTGGCGGAGGTGCGCATCCGTTTCAAAAATGGAGAGAACAAAGAATTTTTCAAATAGAGCGCTTTGCAAGTTTTTCGGAACAATATGGTTATTTAGCAAAACAATTTACTGTATTTGGCCAACATATCCATATTGGATGTGTAAGTGCCGATGACGCTCTTTATTTATGCCATGCTATGGCGCGATATTTGCCACAATTTATCGCACTTTCAGCAGCATCACCCTTTCATCAAGATGTTGATACATCTTTCGATTGCTCACGTTTAGCTGTCATCAGTGCCTTCCCTTTGAATGGAACGCCGCCTTGGATTCTTTCCTGGAAAAAGTTTGAAACCTATTTTGAAAAAATGGTCAAGCTCGGAATTATTAAAAGCATGAAAGATTTTTATTGGGATATTCGTCCAAAACCAGAATTCGGTACAATTGAGTTGCGGATTTGTGATACACCTCTTACGGTGAAAAAAGCGGTAGAGCTTGCAGTCTATGCACAAGCATTGGCTTGTTGGCTTTTAGATAAGCGTCCTACATTATCTAGAGATATTTATCTCACTTATCTTGTCAATCGATTTCGTGCAGCTCGCTATGGCTTAGAAGCGATATTAATTGATCCTATACAACAAACAACTATTCCAATAGCAGATGACATTATAAATACATGCGATCAATTGGAATCCTATGCTGCTAATCTCGGTAGTCAAAATGCATTAGGACAAATCTATGGAATGGCGACAGAACGCAAAAATGATGCTACTTGGTTAAGACAACGTTGTGCAGATCTAAATTCGTTGAATGATGTAGTAAGAAGCCAGACTGAAATATGGCGATGCAAAGAAATAAGCTAGTCATTGCAGGAATTGAATCCCATCATCGGATTTGTGATGCGCTTAATTCCACGATGATCTTGCTCTTGGCTATGGTTGTTACGAGGTGGTCCTTGTTTTTTAGCCAATGAAATGGCTAGTATACCTATCAACTTATGTTTACAATGAAATTATTTTTTGGAAAATGGCGCTATGTCGCATCCTTCTTACCATGAAAAAACGGTACATACAACACTAGCATGGATGGTAACACTCACTGCATCCTTATTCTTTTTTTATGAATTCATTCAACTTAATCTTTTTAACGCAATTGATGAGCCACTCATGCGGGATTTTGGTTTAAATCCTGCGCAATTAGGGCAGCTTGCTTCCATGTATTTTTATGCGAATGCTATTTTTCTTTTTCCTGCAGGAAATATGCTTGATCGTTACTCNACCAAAAAATTACTTTTATTTGCGGTAGCTATTTGTACCATTGGAACNTTTATTTTTGCTTTATCAAAAAGCGTGATGATGGCTGGTTTTGGACGATTTTTAGTAGGAGCAGGCGCATCATTTTGTTTTTTGAGTTGCATTCGTATCGCTTCACGTTGGTTTTCTCCGCATCGTATGGCATTTGTAACTGGTATTGTGGTTGTCATGGCGATGTTAGGAGGATTAGTTGCGCAAACACCGTTTGCATTATTGGTTGAATATGCGAACGGTTGGCGGAATGCTGTTTTGATTGATGCTTCCCTTGGCATTATTATTTATCTGGCAATTGCTTTCATTGTGCAAGATAGACCCCCCGATGCACAAGAAGAAGCGAAAGCGGACCAACAACATTTACAGAGTTTAGGTTTGTGGCGTTGTATTAAATTAGCGGCGCTCAATCCACAAAATTGGTGGGGTGGCATTTATACATCGTTCATGAATTTGCCTGTTTTTTTATTAGGAGCATTATGGGGCATGCATTATCTTGTTGCTGTTCGTCATGTGACCTTGGTACAAGCCTCTTATGCTACCACCATGTTTTTCATCGGTGTTATTTTAGGTTCACCGCTTTTTGGTTGGTTTTCAGATAAAATCGGACGCCGAGTATTGCCGATGATAGTGGGCGCTGTCTTGTCACTTATTGTTATATTTGTATTAATGTATATGCCTGATTTATCGTTGCAGTCGATTATTGTTTTATTTTTATTAATTGGTTTGGTTACAAGTTCACAAGTATTATCTTATCCGACTATTGCAGAGCTTAACCCTATTTATTTAACGAGTACAGCAGTTAGCATCGCTTCTATTTGTATTATGGCAAGTGGTTTTATTTTCCAACCTTTTTTTGGGTGGATTATGCAACAAAGTGGCACGCATAAGGTAATAAGAGGAATGACAGTTTTCACAGCGCGTGATTTTGATTTAGCCATGATGATTATGCCTGTTGCCTTTGTTATCGCATTGATTGTCACACTGTTTATTCGCGAAACGTATACTCGAAGTGTTTCGGCATCAGATGTTTAAAAAGACATCTGCATATGGCTATTTGTCTCTCTCCATCAACTGTTTTTATTGTATAATTTAAACCATATGGTATAATTTAGATATGAAGGCTAGGCTTCTATATAAAGAGAAACTTCAATTTGAAGATGGCTCAATCTTAGAGTTGGTTTTATGGGAGTTGCCCAATAAAACGAAAGATCGTCCTCATGGGTATAAATATAGGCTTTATTATTGTGATAACGAAAGACATTGTATCGTACGGTATGATAACGAAACAGGTAAGGGAGATCATAAACATATTGGTGATAAAGAAATCGAATATTTATTTGTTGATAAAGATACATTGCTTGAAGATTTTTATCGAGATGTGATGCAGTATCTCAAAAAGAGGGCTAAGCATGAATAAAAAATGTTTAACAATACAAGTAAGCACACTAGAGCAATCTTTGTCTAAATTTAGAGATATTTGGAACAAGGTGGAGCGAGGAAAACGATTTACAACACCAATGGAAATAGTCAGTTTTGAAAGTGCGATTATGTTGATGAAAACACTGAGCCCGAGGCGTTTGGAGCTATTGCAGGTATTGCATACCTTAGGAAAAGTTAGTATCAGACAATTGGCAAAACGCTTGCATCGCGATTACAGTAATGTCTATCAGGATGTGAAAGAACTTAATCAAATAACAATTATATTAAAAGATCATGCAGGAAAATATTATGTGCCGTGGGATGCTATTATAACGAATATTCCTTTGTGTTTAGAGCGAACAGCTAAACATTGTAATCATCCGTATTACAGTTCGGAGCTTTCTGTTGTGAATAAAAAAAAGTGATTGTTTATTGCTATTTGTCTGAAGAGTTTTAGTATTTTCTGACATTGCACAGGAAAAAACATGCCGCGCGCATTTATTATTATGCTGGATTCATTCGGACTAGGCGCAACACCTGATGCCGAACAATATGGTGATGTTGGCGCAAACACCTTGCGGCATATTGCAGAATATTGCAAACAAGGTAAAGCAGATCAGCCTAATACGCGTTCTGGCCCCCTTCATCTCCCACACTTTACTCGCTTGGGATTAAATGGCGCAGCCATCACATCTAGTCCAAATACACCCATTCCTGGGTTAGATGATTCAATCATTATTCAAGCAGCCTATGGTTGTGCAAAAGAAATGAGCTTAGGAAAAGACACGCAAAGTGGCCATTTCGAAATGGCTGGTGTACCCGTTTTATTTGAATGGGGGTATTTTCCACCCGCTTATCCTAGCTTTCCAAAAGAATTAATAGATGCTTTTATTGTCCGTGCACAACTTCCTGGTGTATTAGGCAACAAACATGCATCAGGAACAGTCATTATTAATGAATTAGGTGAGGAACATCAGCAAACGGGTAAACCCATTGTTTATACTTCTGCCGATAGTGTTTTTCAAATTGCAGCGCATGAAGAAACATTTGGTTTGCAACATCTTTATACTATTTGTGAAATCGCGCGCGAATTGGTGGATCCATACAATATTGGCCGCGTGATTGCGCGGCCTTTTTTAGGAACACCAGGACATTATTATCGTACAGCGCATCGTTGTGATTATGCTACTCCTCCACCTGCGCCAACTTTATTAGATGATTTAGTGCAGCATGGGGGGGAGGTTATTGCAATTGGCAAAGTGGCAGATATTTATGCGCATCGTGGCATTACTAAGACAATAAAAGCCGATGGCAATAAAGCTTTATTTGCTGCATTTATTGGGCAAGCGCAACATGCACCCAATCGTAGCATAACTTTTGTTAATTTAGTCGATTTTGATATGGTGTATGGCCACAGACGCGATGTAGTGGGTTATGCAAAAGCATTAGAAGATTTTGATACCTGGTTGCCTCAGTTTGAAAAAGTGTTACGTGCTGGAGACATGGCAATTATTACAGCGGATCATGGCTGTGATCCGACATGGTCTGGATCAGATCATACCCGTGAATATGTTCCGGTTATTGCATTTGGCCCATCAATCCAACCAGGGCCAATTGGTGTACGCGAAACATTTGCCGATATAGGTCAGAGTATCGCCAAACATCTTGGATTGCCTGTTTTGAAATATGGAAAAGCGTTTATTTAGAGTAGGGGCTGTTGACAATTCTCCCGCCGTAAATTTCTATGTTCTCTTTTTCTGATGTTATCCTCCATTTTTATGGCATTCTATGTCGGATTTTTCTTCACCGGGCAAATCACCCCAGGCACCAATCACCCCACAGACTGTAATTTCACCCATGACTATCACCGGTTTTTCTAAAAATAGGGGTAAAGTCAATTTGTTTCCTGTGATGGGTTGAATCATAAAAAACAAACGTTGTTGGTTTGGAATGTAAACAGGA
>C687J35021_10002751_pt1 | contig 12386 bp, 18 predicted proteins | sample RifCSPhighO2_12_FD_35021 | JGI IMG/M metagenome (IMG submission 35021)
GCTGGCTGTAGGCGACTTCGTATCAATCTGAGTCTGAATCGCGCTGGTAACCCCATCCACAAAATTGAGCTCCGTATGCGTCGGCGTCACCGCGCCGGCCACATTGGGCAGCGTCGCTTTGATGGTGGCCTTAAGCAGCCGTATTTGCGCCGCGCCCTCTGATTTCTGGTCGCTGTCGGCCGGGTTGGCTGCGACCAGGTCGCTGATGTAGGTGGCAGTTTCAATCGTCATTTACTCGCCTCGGAGGATGTTGGAGCGGGCCGCGCCGAAGTCGGTGCGCAGCAGGGCTTTGCCTTTGGTGGCTGTCGTGTGTGTTAGCGCTTCTTTCAGCGAAGATTCATAGAGCGCACTCCACAGCGCAACGCTTGATTCGTCTCGGGTGTAGGGCGCCGAGGCCAGCAAGGCGCCGTACAGGTACACGTCCGGGTAGCTGTCCAGCACTACATTGGTCAGCGTGGTCGCCAGATCAAAGCGCGTCAGGTAACGCAGCGTGTAGCTGTAGGCCATATCGGCCGGGTTGTCGGTGGCGATAAAAGCCCCGTCTACGGTGTAATAGTCGCTCGCGCCGTTGGTAGTCGTCACCGGCAAGTCGGCGCTATCCCGAAAGATCACCTCCTTTCGGGGCGGGTAAGTGGTGCACCACAGCGCAATGGGCGTGCCAAAGCGCGTCGGCGCGGCCATCAGGCGTGAGCCAATCACCGCCGTTAGCGTGGCCTCAGTCTCTTGCAGCAAGAGCTTGAGCTTGCGATTGATCTTGGATTCGGCGAGCCGGATGAAGTCGGGAATCTTGGCCGTCAGGTCGCTGCGGTGCAGGTAGCCGCTGGCGCCATCGAGCGCCGCCACCAGCTCAGCATAGGTGGTTAGGCTCATTGTTCAGCGCGCTTGAACGGGCGGCCGCGCTTGGGCGCTGGAGGTTCTGCCTCAACAGGCGGTTCAACCGGCGCAGCAGGAATAAAGCGCGCCCAGCCCTTGGCCTCAAGATCGGCGGCTTCGCTCTCGCTGTAGGCATCGGCGTAACCGTTTCCGGTGTTGTTGATCATGCGGATCATGTGTTGTATGCGGGGCCACTACAGCCCCGCATCCTTTGGTTAATTACACGGTGGTCGTCAGCCCGAGCGCAATCAGCGCCACACGAATTGCCGTGATAGCGGTAATCGACGTGGCAAGGTCGGTCGGCACGGCTGGGCCGACAGGCTGCACCACTGGGGTCGCGCCGTAGAAGCCGACCTTTTCAGTTGCCGACTTGCCAATTTGGGCGCCGTCCGGGGAGTTGTAAGTCACTTGCTCAAAATCTTGTGCTGCCATGATGTTTTCCTTGAAAGTTGAAAAGAAAAAGGGGCCGAAGCCCCGTTCTTAGTTGGTGATTCGTACGCTCCACTCGGGCCGCAGCGTCTTAAAGCCGTAGAGAACATCGAGACGCATGAGCAACTCATCGTTGCGAATGTCGGAAGCGATCCACACCCGAAGGCTCATGCCGTCTTGCGTCTTGCGCACGCACTTGTGGGCGTCGTCCATCAGTGGCAAGTCAGCCGTCACAAAAGTGAAGGCGTCCTTGTGGTACATCAGGTTGTTGCGGTAGCTGGTCGATGCCGCGCCGAAGAACGTGACCGCCTTGGTGTTGAAGTCGGTCAGCGCCAGCGCCGCGCCAGTGGCCGAGCAGACATTACGCCGTGCTGCGGTGCTGGCCGACAGCCCCAGGAAGATCGCAGGCGAGATCACCAGCGCGCCACCAGCCGAGGTCGTGGTCACGACAAACTGCTTCAGGTGCCCATAAGCCGCCTTGGTTTCCGGGTGGCAGTCGTAGACGCCAGCGATGGTGAACACTTCCCCCACATTGGGCGAAGCCACGTCGGTGAACATGGAGAGCGCCGTCCCGCCGTCAGTCACGCCGGCCGCCGCGTTGGTGTTGCCGGTCACGTCCGCGATGTAGGCTTGGCTGTAGGTGCGTTCGTTCTCGTAAAAATCAGCCATCGCCGAGCGGGCATAGAAGCCTTCGGTAAAGGCCTTTTTCACCTGGCCTTCGGGCGTGAACAGCGCTTTGTTGCCATTCACAATCGAGGCCATCGTCACCGAGTCCAGCTGCAAAGCGCGGTTGCTGTCCTTGGGCGCCAATTGCTGGTTGAGCTTGGCGCGGGCATTGCCCAGGGCGGTAATATCGCCGGATGCACCCACCACCGTGCCGAAAGTACCCACCAGGTTGTAAGTGTCCTTGGTCGCCTGTGTCAGCATGTCGCCGTCAATGCCGCTCATCAGAACCGACATGGCCGGTTCGATGTAGCGCTTGCTGAAGGCATCCACCTCACTTGGGCTATTCACGTTCAGGGTCAACTCTGCGCTGTTGAAGCGCATATCGACACCATCCTGCGTTGCCATCGTGATCGATTGCGTGGTTTCGTTCTGCTCTTGAACGTCCATCACACGCGAGCCTTGACGGCGCGTGTACTGGTTCGGGTTTGCTACACGCAGCACAGAGCCGGATTTCCAGCCGGTTTTCTTGTACTGATCGTCGTAAGAGCGGTCGATGGTGGAAATGAAGGTGCATTTCTCATGAGCGATGCGCAGTGATTCGCGCGCCACCATGTCGAGCACGGTATTGGTGTTAGCCATTTGGTTTCCTTGCAGCGCCTCTCGGCGTTAACGGTTTTTGCTGATATATTCCCGGCGCATGCGGTTGTACTCAGCATCGCTGAGGTTCGCATCACCGAGACTCTTGGTCGTCGTGGCACTGCCGCCCGTGACGCGCGTAATCGGCTTGGCGACTACGGCAGGCGTTGCGGTGCGTTGCGCCATCAACTTGTCGTACAGATAGGCTTTGTGCAGGAGCTTGACGGGCCGGGGATCATTGACGTTAGCCAGTTCCTCGGGCTTGTAGCCCATTGCCTTTGCCGCCGCCATCATTCCCTGCTGGACCTCTGGCGTTCCGTACCCGGTAATTTCTCGTGCCAGTTGCGCGCGTGCCGTCTCCAGCCCTCTTGCAGTTGCCTGTGAGGTCTGGTGTTGGTGCTGCTGCTGGGCACGTTGGATGCCATCGACTTGCGCGGTTCTTTGCTGTTGCAATTCGCGCATTTGACGGTCGAGTTTCAGGGCTTGTACCGGGTCCGCGTCGGTGAGTGCATTCCAATCAAGCTTCTGGTATTGAGCCAGCTGCCGGTCAATGGATTTCACTTCGCTTAGCGCGTCCAGGTACTGTTCCTGAAACTGTTGGCGGGCAACAAACTGCTGCTGCGCCGCCTCAAAGTCCTGCCGCTGCTGGGCGAGTCCTTGCGTCTTGGTCGTGTAATCGGCCTGACGCAAAAACGCTTCTTTCAGCTTCGCGGGAACTTTGTACTTTTCGCCCTCGTAGTCAATCTCTTCGCTGTCGTCGATGACTTCGGCTGTATCGCTTATCGCTTCACTGCTTCCATCGTCGTCGTCGCGGTCAAAGAAATTGCCCTCGTTTTCCGGGCTAGCTGGGGCTTCCAGCGGTTCCGATTCCGTTGCCGGTTGTTCGGTTGCTTCGATCATGCTTGCTTTCTGGACCCTTGCGGATCACGGCGCATCGCTGCGTTTTGGACACAAAAAAAGCCCGGAGGGCTACAAATCGGCGTGTCCGTTGCCGGTTGCTTATCAGGTTTGGCTTTCGCCTTGTTCTTCGGAATGTTCGGCCTTCGACTCAGCCGCCATGGCACTCTGCGCAAAACCGGCTTGATGCCCCATTTGCGCAATCATCAGTTTGGTGGTGTTGTCCTGTTCCGTCTTCCAGCGCGTCAGCTCATCGGTCAGCTGCAGCTTGTAGGCCTCGAAACTGTTGTCCGCCGGCTGCTCACCGGGTTGATTGGCCTGCTGCTGGAGTGCAATGCGCTTGGTTTCGGCGTCAAACTGTTTGATTTGCAGCTCTTGGCCTTTGATTTGCAGCTCGCCCTGCTTTAGCTGCATGTCGCCCTGTTTGTCGGCCAGTTGCTGGCCTTGCTGCTGGAGCTGGCCCTGCAGCTGCTGGATGGCTTGCTCGGCCTGCTGCAACTCGGGCGGCTTGTCGCCCTTGGCCTGGGGTGGCAACATGGCTTGCAGGCGCTTTGCCATTTCATCGGCGCCAGGCCAGTCCAGATTTTTGGCGATCAGGTCACCCACCAGCGGGCCGGCCGCCGGGAAGGCTTGCACGAACTCCATCATTTGCCGTGCCGACTCTTCGCGCCGTGAGGTGAAGGAGGGTCCGCTTTCACAGGTCACGTCATACTTTCCCGCCGCAAGATCGAATACGCGGGTCAAGCCGTGCAGCTCTTCGGCCTGCTCGGGCGGAATGGGCTGATACTGGGGCGTTTGTTCGGGCTGGCCGGGCTGCTGAATCTGCTGCACCGGCTGATTGATCTGCACACTGTGCACACTGTAGTTGGTGCCGTCTTCTTTGATGCAGCGGATGATGCGCTCCACGTCGTAAATCTTGGGAATCAGGTCCACCAGAATTCGGCCAGTGTGCCGGATGGCGCGCGATTGGTTGTCAATGAAGTTGAAGGTCGCTACATCACCCTCACGCTGGCGCGCCATGATTGCGCGGCCTGATGTTTCATTGCTCTGCGCGCCCAGGCTGGCATCGTGCAAGCCCATGATGTTCTTCAGGTCGTCGCTGGCGTTCAAGGCTTCCTGCAATGCCCCAGCAGGCGGCCCGGCGAACGGCTGGCGCTGCGGTGCCTGCGGGCCATCGAACTGAATGTAGGGATGGCTGTCGCTGTTGGCGGTCTGCCATTTGTCCGAGTCGGTATCGAAGGCGCCGGTCGGACCGATGAAGGGTGTCTTGGGCGCCAGCGCAACCAGCTCAGTGGTTGCGGTGCGCCAGTAGTTGTAATTGCGCTGCGGGTCTTTCGCGAAGTGAAACAGGCTCTGGAAGGAGCGCTTGCCGTTGACGTTCACTTCGTCGCCGTAGCAGGGAACGATGGGAATGTACTTGCCGACCCACTCGTTGTTTTCCAGCACTTCGGCGCCGGTGATGATGCGCTGGCCCACTTTGTAAGTCAGCGTGTCGCGGTCGCCCGTCACCCCGATTCGCTGCGCCTGCAAAATATCCTTGATCTTCAGGAACTGCGGCTCCAGCATCAATGAACCGTCCGACAGCTTCAGCAGTTTGACCTTGACCTGTTCGCGGCTCCAGCGCTCCGCAATGCGGATCATGTCATCCTCGTACCAGGCGTCATCACGGCTGTCGTCGGCCTCAAAATTGGCAACGCTGGCATCAGGGTAGCGCTTCTTGAATTCCTTTTCACTGATCCTGTCGGTGATAAATGCGCTGTTCCAGTCGCTAGAATCCGCCGAAGTGCTGGCCGGATCGCCGTACACCGCCAGCGGATTGGCGACCCGCTCAATCCGAATGTCTTTGTCGAAGCTGTCGTCGCTGGCGTAATCGATATTGACGGTCCAGTAGCCGATGCCGCCGAACACCGCGTGATCCAATCCCGTGTCGTAAGCCACATCGGCATTGGAGCTGTACTCGATGTTCTTGATCAGGCCATTGAGGATTTCCGCCGTCTCGCGGTCGCTCTTGTCGCCTACCGGATGACACTTGATGGCTGGCCGGTTCTGGCGTGCGTCGTTCGTCACCTGCTTGCCGAAAGCGGGCAGGCGATTGATCACCAGGCACGGCCGCCCCTCTTTGGCGCGCTTGTCGATCACGTCTTGCGGCCATTGCTTGCCGAGCTTGACAAACTCCAGGTCGTCCAAGATCGAGGCGCGCTGATCCTTTTCAGCATCGCTCACGACTTTGAATGCCGCTAGATCGTCTTTGAGGGTGTTATCCATGTATGTTTACGGCGCATCACTGCGTTGGTAAGGGTTTAGCCCATCCAGGAACGGGCTTTTTGTGTGATTTCTCGCTTGGGCTGCGTCTCGCCGAAGCCCATTGCCAAATAACGGAAACTGTCCGCCGCGTGGCTGGACCAGTCATGCAACGGCCCCAGGTTCACGCCGCGCTTTTCATCGCGCTTTTCGCGGTACTGCCTGAGCGCATCGATACCGATGGCGCAGCGCACGCCGTCAAAATACATGCGGCTGATCAGTAGCCGCGCGGTGCTGATGCCGTCCTGTACGCTGTCAGCCGGCAAGGTTTTGAATGTGATGCCCAAGCCCTTGGCAATGTCCCATCGGCTTTTGCCGGTGCCCAACTCGCGCACTTGGATGTCGTGCGGTGCAAAGTGGGTGCCGTACAGATAGCCCTTCTTGTCAAGCTCTTTGGCGTAGTGGTCCAGTCCGTGGCCCGCTGCCTCGTAATAATCGATCACGCGAATCTCGCGCCCGACTTGCTGGTAAAACCAGATTGCCGTGCTGTCCGATATGCCCAAATCCCAGGCGGTATGCACCTTCAATGCCTTGTCATAAGGTACGCGGGTAATCCGCCCGTCTTCCTGCGCGCGCTGAATCTCTGCCGCGTAGTAAGCGCCGGTAATGGCAGCATCAAAGCTGCACTCGAACTCCTGCAGGTACTCGTTTTCCGGCATCATGGAGCGCAGCCGGCGCAATTCATCCTTGTCGATCAGGCCGGTTTCACTGGCCTTGAGCAGTTGCACGAACCATTCCGGGTCGTCCTTCGCCCGCTTGTAGCTCTCGCCCAGCAGGTTGCCCCAGCCCTTGGGCGTGCCCGACAGATCAAGCCAGCCCTTGCGATCCGCCAGCGCAGGCATGATGACCTGTGTTAGCGCGCTGGGGGCAATGTCCTGCGCTTCGTCAGCAACGATGCCGTCAAAGTACAGGCCGCGCAGCCGTTCCGCGTTCTCGGCGCCATACAAGCGTATCTGCGCGCCGTTGTGCCTAAATATCACAGACAGCTCGGATTGGTTGATCTTGCCGCCAATCTCCAGAATCGGCCGACTGTATTGCTGCAAATAGTTCCAGGCAATATCTTTCGCCTGAATGTAATAGGGCGCCAGGTAGCCAAAGCGCGGGCTGTCAATCGTGGCGCTCGCCGCCTTTTGGATCAGTTTGTTGATCCGCGCCACCGTCTTGCCTGCGCGGCGATGCGCCACCGTCAGGCTGTAGCGCTGTGTGCTGTCGTGGTAAGTCCGAAAGGCATTGCGCGGCGTGTAGTCGATTACGACGCGCTTTGTTTCCACTCGAAGATCACTTTGTGCGGTGCGTTCGGGTCGCCCGCTATCGTCATCGGCAGCACCTTACCCACCAGGCCCAAAAAGGCCGCAGCGGTCCTGGGATCGTTGGCGCGCTCTTCCAGGTAGCTCGCCCCTCCCGCATTGCTTAGAGCGGTCAGAATCATGCCCTTGATGTCGCTGGTTAGCTTGTTTGGGACGCCTTTAGCCCGATGCCCTCGAACAGCCGGTGGTTTTCGGCTACTTTTCGCTACTGTTGTCATTGTGTTTACGAGTTCCTTGCGGATTGTTCGCCTATAAAAAAGCCCACCGCGTCATGGTGTGGCCATCCTTACTTTCATGCTGTAGCACCAGCCCGCGTACCAGGCCGAGAAAGAAAACCTATTACCATCTGGCTCGGCGTAAGGGTTCTCCCAATGCTCAACACCTTTTTTGGCCGCGTCTTCGCCTTCTCTGTACGCAAGCGACATCACTAAAGGCTTGGCTATGGCCTCCTCCGGCCTTTGAAAGATTGATAACAATTTCATGCTATGTCGCCGCCTTTCGGGGTGGACCAATGTAAAAACGCCCACCTGCATTGCTGCGAGCGGGTAAGCCGGCATTGCAGCCGGCAGGAGAAGTGAAGTGGGCGGGGTACACGTCCGCAATCGAGGGTGCAGCCTATGCTCAGTGAGCGGCGGCGCAGGAGTAACGGCGAGGACGGCACCCGGCTTCGGGTTGCTCTGTGCGAGCGGAAACAAAGAAGCCCCCGAACATTACGCGCGGAGGCTTGAATTTGGAGGCGGCTATGCCCCCTGTCTGCATTATGCACACTTCTTAACCTTGTGCAACATTTATTTTATAGGAGTTTACCCCTAGACCACACCAGCAGCCAGCAACCGGCGCATCAGCGCATTGCGCGACTCCAGCAGCACCAGCGCCAGCTCTTGCGGGTCTGACGGCAGCCGTGGGCTATGCCACACATGCACGCCGGTCGCCAGATTGCGGGCTAAAAGCTGGATGGCTGTGCGCTGTACTGGCGGCAATTCGCCTACCTGAAAATCGATGCTTTGCATTGTTGCGTTATGCAATGAGCCGTCAAGCACATCGCTTGAGCTATCCCACTGCCTGGACGATCGGACCCCGGCAAACATCGCGCAGGCACCGTGCGCGGCTACACCGGCCCAGCCTTTGGCCCACTTATGCCACGAAGTGAGTAAATCATTCAGGATGTAATCGGTGTCGTTTTGCATTGTCATCCTTTACCGCTTCCAGATAGCCAAAAGCTGCAAGCCCAGCATCAGCAGGCTCACGGCCAGAAAATGCAGCAGGCCGCGCGTCATGGCGTAGGCCCAGCCAATCAGCAGCAGTGCGGTTTCGAGCGTGTGATAAAAGTATTTCATGCGGCCGCCTCGCCTGTTTCATAATTCCAAGCCGGCAGCACCACATCCCTATCCGCTGCTGTGGCGTATAGAAATTCAATCCATTCCGCAAACTGCGGTTTGGTGAACTTGCTTGTCCTTTGCCCTAGCAGCACCACGCCGCCATTCAGCCCCATTGCAAGCCGGACTGTTTCGCCCTTGAATGCCGCGCTCAAGATGTCTTTGAAGTCGTCAGCGTCAATCGTGGTCATCTTGCCGTTAATTGGCCACTGAAGCGATTTGGCAAAGCAAGTCAGCAACGGCCACATCAATCTGTTCTGTGCCTGTGTGCGCGTTTCCGGCGTTAGTGACAGCACCATCCTGTGCCCTGCGATCAACATACTTTTGAGCATTGGCCATAGCTGCGTCTTGATGGCCTGATAAGCCTGCACCGGATCCAGGCAGGTGATCGTCAGGCGATTGGTCATGCCGCACCCCCATTGCGCGCCACCCAATCGTCATAAGCACTCAGCGCACTATCGCCCAGGCCCATGCGGTAGCCGGTCATGCAGCACCACCAGCCGGATGCGCCAAGGAAAATATGGGGCTTGGTTTTTGCCACGATCCTCATGCCTGGCCCGCCTTGCGCAGCGCGCGCTTGTGCTGGCCAGCCGATCTATTGATCCATTCGTGCAGGCGCTTCATGGCGGCCTGGGCCAGTTGTTCCGTGGTCATGAGAGCATCCTTCCGGTTTCGTTGATGGCCTTCAGTTCAGTCATCTTTCTGAACTTCCAGCGAAGGCGTGTCCCATGCCAACCCTCCGGGCCACGGTGACACGCCACGCAAAGCGGGATGCTGATGAACCACATTCCTTGCTCTGGTTCATGGACTTCAGAGCCGTCGTAAGTGCCGCAGACAACGCATGGCAACGCAGCTACGCGACGCGCATGATCCTTCTCTTGGGTGGTCTGTGCGGGCTTGTTTTTGCTTTTCATTCGGTAGTCCCCAACAAAAAACCAGCCAGCAGCAGCGCTTCAGCCCGGCCATGGTGCTTTGCCAGTTTGAGCGGCGCACCCGGCCATGCCGACCTAGCCATCGCCAGTGATGCCGCTTTTGGCGCCTTGATCAGCCCATAATGCTTTTTCCAGACTTGCGGCGTCACCAGACTCATCGGGTACAGCATCAAATTGCACACCGCTTCAATCGTTCCGGTCGCGCGCATAAATTTGGAGGTGCTGGCGATGCCCTGCCCCGGCATGCAGCCGACTTGCTCAATCACAATTTCAGCGCCATCGCCGCGCGGAATCAGATCGCGCAGCAAAATACTCAGCACGCGGGGCAGCACGCGGCCGTCCTTGTTCGGGATGTCGCCGCACCCCACAAATGCGCCGTTGTGGTCGATGGCCGCATAAGCGCCAGATATCAGGCCTGGGTCAATTCCGATGTAAATCATGCGTTCACCCCTTGCGCCTGTTTGCCAGCCAAGCCTCGCGCGCCGCCGTGATTTCCGCTGGCGCTGGCCTGTGCTGATTTCATCGCAGCCGTCAGCCGCTGCGGCAGCTCTGCGTACAGTGCCGGGCAGTCTCTTGCCATTTCTTGAACCCTGTGCCATGCGTAAGCCTTCCATGCCGTTTGTTTTGCCAAGCCGATGTAATGCGCCAGCAACTGATTTACCGTTTCAGCTACTGAATTCATAGCAGCCTCTTTTATATATATGACCATCTGTCTATCTCCTGAAACCTGAAATTGCCTTTGGTGAACGGACTCAGCCATTCCTGGAGAGTCCTTTACGCATTGCCTTCGGAGCCACACGACTCGCCAGACGTTCGATTCAAAGGCTCTGGCTTCGCCACCTTTTGCCCTGTTTCAGAATCTTTCCAACAGTAGGGCTTACACCTTGCGCCGCTGCCGTTAAACCATTACCAACCAGCGCAAAGGAAGAATTTTTCTATGCGCTACGGCATACGCACCTTCATCAGTAGTTGACACACCGCCATCAATCCATTTTTCTTGTGAAGGTCATTCGCATCAAAGCCAACCGTTTCACTCATGCAATACGGCAGGCCGGTCGCCTGCGCTGATTTCTCGCCAGTACCTGACTTGTCGTTATCGGCAAACACGAACACGCGACCCTTGACCATCGGCGCGACATATTCCATGTTGTTGGCGCTGAAGCACACCAGCACAGACGCGCCAGACCCGGCCCGGCGCAGCGCGGCCTCAATGGATAGCCCGGTTGCATAGCCTTCGCACAAAAACGTCTCTGAGGCCGCTTTATTGCCCAGCCGGAAAACCGCGCCCTTGGCTTTCATGCCGGGAATCATTTTTTTATCCCATTCGCGCTCAGCGGCAAGCCAGCGGATCAACTGAGCGCCTTGCAATTCGTTGGTCTGCAGGCTGCGCATGGGCACCAGCAGCGCGCCGTCAGCAGTCACCATGCCCTGTGCCAGCGGGAATCCCTTCAGGTGCAGGTAATCGTGTTCGCCGGGCTTGGTGGCGCGGATCATTTCGGCGGCGCGTATAGCGGCCTGATGCTGGCCCGCGTCCTGTCTGGTGTTCGCTGCCCGCCGCTTGGCTTGCCACACAGCCTTGTCGCTGTCCGTCCATGGCTTTGCTGCGGGGTCGTTGAACCATTGCACGCGCGCCTCTGCAGCCCAGTTGAAAATCCAGCCGCGCGCGCCGTCCCAAAACCATGCACCATTTTTGCTGCGCGGATGGTCCACCGTGCCGCAGCGCTGGATGCGCTCGCTGGGGTGTAGATCTTGGATTTCGACACCATGGGCACGGGCGAAATTAATGAAGCTCATGCAGCCGCCCTTGCTTTGCTGTACGCAATATTTTTTGCCTTGACCTGATTTATGAAGTTGCGGCTCATCGGTACATCGGGCGTCGTTGAAAGGCTCCAATGCTTCGGCGGCTCCTTGCCGGCCATATCTTTGAACAGGTAGTAAGCGCGGGCGCTCTGCTTGTCCGGCGCGCTGTGCGCTCTGGCATAGGTGCAAGCCTGCTCGTACAGGTGGCGCGGATCGTCGGCGATGCGTTTTTTGCCCAGGGTGATTTCGCGCATCTCGCCGGGGGCGTTCTCCACCAGCGCCTGTGATTGCTTTTCATAACCGCAGGACATGCAGCGCTTGGCAAACGGCTTGTAGCCACAGGCCGGGCATCCCTTGGACTCGAAATCTTCCTTGTCGCGACGAATCGCCTTGTCAAGCTTTTCGCCCATGTCCAGCGCGTCCAGGCCGTCAAAGAAAATTTCGGTGTAATCCTCAAGAAAGCGCTGAATATTGCCGGAATGATCCAAAAGCAAGCAATCGACCTTGCCGGTGTCAGGCGACGAACGCAGGCCCCGGCCCCACATCTGGATTGCGGTGGACAGCGATTTGCGCAGCGGTCGGCAATCGACCACACAGCCCACGTCAGGCACGTCAAAGCCCTTTGCCAGCGCTTCGACCGATACCAGCACACGCAGCGCAGAATCCTTCTTGCGGTACTCCTTAAGCAAGAACTCCCGTTCGACCGGCTGCGTGTTCGACGTGAACACCGCCGCCATAATTCCGATTTCGTTGAACTGCCGGCAAAGCTCTTCGCAATGCTTGATGGTTGCGCCGAATACGATGGTTTTGCGGTTCTGTGCGTGCTTGATCCATTCGACCACCACGTCTCCGACAATTTCCATGCCGCGCTGTTCTACCGCTCCGTCCGTCCATTCGCCGCCAACAGTCGCTGCGCCGTCCATATTGGTCATGGTGCACGTCATCACGCGCATGGGCACCAGCACACCCGAAAGCGTCAGGTCGTGCATGGTGGTAGCGTTGATGAGATTGGTAAACAGCTTGCCCAGGCCATCACTGAAAGGCGTAGCGCTCAGGCCGATAACCTTGGCGCGGCAGTCGGGGATGTACTCAGTCCATGCTTTGAGCTGGGTATGCGCCTCGTCGATCACGATCACGTCAGCATCCGGCCATTGACGCCGGGCCACGGT
>C687J35021_10002753_pt1 | contig 12380 bp, 17 predicted proteins | sample RifCSPhighO2_12_FD_35021 | JGI IMG/M metagenome (IMG submission 35021)
GATTGGACCCCATAGGCCCAAGTAGCACAAAACACCCCATAGCGGACCCGCTGGACTACCTGGCGCAGGTCCAGAAAAGAGGCAACCCGAGGATTGTTTCATTAGTCCCAAATGGTATGCCGGAAGAATTTCCAGGATACCATTGGACTACCGGATTGAGGATTGAAGTAGCCATGCGCTTGCCCACTAAGCCAAAAACTTGCCCGATAAAGGCGATTGGAGCGATATAACGCATTTCTATGAGCGTTTACAAACTGGACACGTGGTTGACTCCTCCGGAGATGATATCTATCCTGGGTCCCTTTGATCTCGATCCCTTCTCCGGCGCCGGGACGACGGCCCTGGTAGCCGCCAGACTCAACCGGCGCTTCCTTGGGGTCGAGCTAAATCCAGAATACGTCAAGATGGCCATGACCAGGGTCGCGGATGAGACCTCGCAGGGGAAATTCCTATGACCGCCGACGATTTAATCCGCGCCTCACGTGTCCCGGATTCTGTCCAGCCCGGGACATTCTGGCCCTGGACGATCGTGCGTCGGACGATCCCGGCGGATCATCCGGATGCGATGGATGTCGGATTCAGGACTATGACCAGCCTACACCGGATGACGATGGCGACGTTGCATCTACCGTTGGGGGACGTGGTCATGGAGGATTCACGGCGTGAACTCCGCCGTCACCTGCCGATTCTTCTGGTCGCGTCCGGGAAAATCCTTATCAGTGGCCTCGGCCTCGGCTGCGTCGTCCGCGGCCTCCTGGCCAATCCATGCGTCAGTCGCGTCGATGTCATGGAACTATGCCCCAGGATTTCCCGAATCATCGGCCGTGAGTTCTCAGAAGATCCTCGAGTGAGAATCGTCGTCGGTGACGCACTGAAAATAAGATGGCCTCGCAGTGCGCGTTGGGATTTCGCCTGGCATGATATCTGGACTGAGGACGGGAACGGCGTGCCCCTGCATCGCCTGCATCTCAAGCTCATGTTCAGGTATAAGTCGCGCATTGGGCGCCAGGGGGCCTGGGCATTGCCGAGGGAGATCAAGAAGGTGCTGGGGAATGTCCTTGGCTGACGCGAGGCGGACTTGGTATAATATCCAGGTCAGGCACCGGGCGAGGCGGTTCCTCTGTTTACGATGTGCATCAACGCGCTCATCCTGGGTATCGTCCTGGGACAATTCCTCTTCATGATATCTTCTCAACCCTGGATTAGCAATGCAAACGTCTCTGACGGCCGAGGACGCGGCGAGATTCTTTCCCAAGACGATGGGAAAGATATCAGCCGGGTCGGCATCCAAAGCTGAGATCGCCGATGGATCTGTGACGACATTGGTGACCAGGGATATCAGACCACGGCCATGACGGCGATCCTGGCCGTGCGCGGATCTGGCCAGACCTGGATAGCCTCCGACGGCTGTTCCTTCGCCGAGAATCTCGTCCTCCCTTGTGGACCCAAATTTTTCGTCAGGGATGGCTGGGGGGCCGCTCATTGTTGGAGCGTCAGGGCTTGGCAAGTGATTGAAGCGAGGAAGGATGAGTTCAAGACGCCGGACAAGTGGGACATGCGCCAGGCGCAGAAGTTCTCAGAGTGGGTAAAGAATCTCATGGAGGAATCCGGGGGCAAGAAGGAGTCTGAGAAATCTGATCTTCTGCCGTCCCATCCTGTTGGGATTATTCTGGCGACGAAGAACATGATTTTCAGGATCAGCGGCGATGCCTCGGTCTCTTGGTCGAGAGATTTCCTCGCCATGGGTGCAGGTGAGGAATACGCGCATGGGGCCATGTCCGCGCTATGGGAACGCGGCCTGGCGCCACGCGAGATCGCTGAGGCCGGGATCGGGGCGGCCAAGAAATTCAGCCCCTGGGTGCGCGGTAAAATCCACATGCGGAGAATATCTTGAAGGCCCTGAGTATCAAGCAGCCGTGGGTGGACTTCATCCTCTCGGGAAGGAAGACGATAGAGACCAGGATGTGCTCGACTCGCCATCGCGGACCGCTCCTGCTTTGCTCGAGCAATACCATCGACTGGGAGTCCATTGGGTCATGAGGGCCATGCGGCCTGCGCCGTCCTCAATCTGAGGCCAGGGCCTTGGCGCGGGCTAGGCGCTTCCTGAGCCAATTACGGACCCACCAGGGGGCTTTTCGGAGACTGGCGCACATTTCCAGGAATTCCGGTAAAACCTTGGTTTACCTAGATTCTCGGGAGAAACAAGCGCTGAAATATTTGTTGAGGAGGTTGGACATGCGTAAAATGAAGAGTACCCCATGCTCCTGACCGTCACCTGGCGCAATCATGAGCTGGAGGTAGATGTCACTTTTACGCCCGCTCGCCCCGCGATCAACAACTGCCGGCCCGATCTGCGCTGTCCGTCCGAAGGCGGCGAGGTCGAAGAGATCAAGAGCATCCATGTGATTGATGATGGGATGAGCGTCAGACTTCTAATGTACGAGGAGAAGGCGCTTGGGGATAACCCAGCCTTCCTCAAAGTTTTGGAGGAGGCGGCGGCGTTGGCGGCGGATGCGGCGTCAAAGCTTCCGTCATAGGGGGTGTTATATGGAGAACAGGATTAAAGATGCTAGGGCGGTGGCGAGGGCGGCGTGGAAGGCGGCGGATGCGGCGTGGAAGGCGGCGGATGAAGTGTTGGCTGAGTGGGAAGCGGTGAAGACTCCGGATGCCTGGACGGCGGTGCGCGCGGCTTTGGCCGCGGCGAAGGCGGCAGAGGCGGCAGCGGCGACGGCGGATGCGGCAGCTGTGAAGGCGGTGGAGGCTTCGCAGTGAAAATGGGAAAGATCGAGACCAAGATTACTCGGCCAGTCCTGAGATGTCACGGAGGTATGCAATGGAAGACAAGGAGTTAGAGAAATACAAGGCGGCTGTGTTGGCCGCGTGGTCTAATGGCGAGGGTGTGGAATCGGCGGCGGCGGCATGGGAGAAGTACAAGATGTCGGTTCAAGTTGCGGAGTCTGCGGTGAAGGCTACGCGGAAGGCGTGGATTGTGTTCTGGATTGCGTCGGGTATTGTGTGGTGGATGATGGCGGTATCATATTATTTTAGATAAAGAGGAGTCCCAACAAGCGCAAGGAAAAATGTTTTGATTCAGAATTATTTGCGTCTGCAACCCCACCTCTGCTACACTTAGGGCAAGTACGTATCATCCTGAGTCCGCCGCCCCGCAACGGTGAATCTCAGTGAAAGGACAGTGACATGGCCCGCGGGGACAATTTAAGACCATACCAGTGGAAGCCAGGCCAATCGGGTAATCCGAAGGGCCCGCCGAAAGGAAAGCGTATTGTCGATTGGATGCGGGAGATAAGGGACGAGATCGTCCCGTCCGGCGCGTACAAGGGCATGACCTTCGGCGAGGCGATGGCTCGCGCTGCATTTCTAAAATCTCTGAAAGGAAACATGCAAGCAGTTGAACACGTCCAGGAGCGTCTCGACGGGAAGGTCCCACAGAAAATTGAGCTGGAGGGAATGTCCCGCATGCCCACAGTCACAGATGCAGAACTCATCGAAAAATTGAAGCTCGGAGGCCAGCAGGGTGGGGATAACCCCTCATCGGAACCTGGCGGGCCCGGTGATGGGGCATGAGGAGATTTCCCCTGAGCGCGCCGAGGCCGAGGCGAGGATACTCTCAGATCCTCTTGCCTATATCAGTTTTAACCCGGCGCAAATCAGGTTCATCCAAAGAGTCGGCGAAAAAGATGTTATCATCGCTTTAGCCGACATGGGTAACGGAATCGGAAAAACATTTGGCCTCGTTTCAATTTGGTCGGCCCTGATGTTCGGGACCTCAAACCCTTTATTCTCCGCGCCGATATTCAAATCTTTTCCACATCCCAGGGATGCCCGGTTTTGCGGACCGGCCAAAGTAGTTGAGGACGGCGGGCCTCTCCAAAAGGCTATCAAGGCTACTTTCCCATGGGGCCGTTATAATCAGCGGAAGTCTATGGGCAAGGGATTCTACTGCATAGGTAGCACCGACGCAGGCTGGACATGGGATGTAATGACATACAATCAGTCCCGCGAGGAGTACTCCGGTTCGACCAAGGGGGTTATATTATACTCGGAGCCTCCCCCAAGGGAGATATTCTACGAGAATATAGCGCGCGGCCGGGCCGGGTGTATCCACATCATGGAGATGACCCCGCTGGACATGGCGGCGTGGTTGTTTGAGGAGATCGTAGAGCCCGGCGATTTGACGCTAGATGGCCGGACTGTGGGGAAAGTCGTCCTAGTCCAGGGAGAAATCCATGAGAACTGCCGGGATCACTTTACGGGAGGCCAGCTCCCGCATGCCGCGATTGAAGCCACAATTGCCGCTTGGCCCCCGGAGGAGAGAGAGGCGCGCGCTAAGGGAGTCCCCCTGCATTTGTCCGGCAGGATTTATCCTCAGTGGGGAGATGCGAACGAGATGGAAGAACTTGCCGATTATTATCAGGAGTGTTGGGACAAGGGAAAGTGCAATCTTGCGCTTGTTCTTGATCCTCATGATCGCAAACCTTGGGCCCTGGCCTGGAAGTCTATTTTCCCAAACGATGACAGAGTCACAATCGCCGAGTGGCCTCCGTTCGCGTTCCATAAGGCCTCTAACTCTCCCGTCTCGGATATCGAGGACTACCGGGATATCATCCTCGCCGCGGAGGATGACCTTGGAAGGCCGGCCGACACGCGCCTCATTGACCCCAATTTCGGGAACGCGCCAAAATCCGGAATGGGTAAGACGGTCAAAGGCATGTTGCAGGAAGCCTGCCGCAGATGCAAAAAGCGTGGAGAGACATCCGCGAAGCTCTGTCCTCACCGAATCTTTTTCAAAGACCCGCCCGATTCAATCGCGGAGGGGCACATGCTGGTACGCCGGTCAGTCGGGAATCTGTCCGAGGGCACCAGGCCTAAGTCATTCGCCCTCAAAAGATGCATCAACACGTGTTACTCGATGCGGCATTATGCCTACGCAGAGAACACAGACGCGAGCAAGGGACCCTCCGAGACTCCTCAGTTCGTACATAAGGATTTCGCGGACTTGGAGAGGTATCTGGAGCTCTCCGGCCGCGGGAAGTATCAAGCCCCTGCCAGGGAGCGCGTCTTGTGGAAACCGACGAAACGCGGGGATCGATGGAGCGCGACTTGATCGGGGGATTTGATGCCGGCTAAACACGATTTCAATATTTCCATCGATGACGGGAAGAAGTTCGACAACCGCTTTGAGTACGTCGGCAGGGGATTTTGTCTTCTTTGCGGGAAGCATGTCGGCCAGATGATCTCATTTCGCCGGATGGGCCCGCTGGAGGAAACGAATCCTCCTGATGAGATGGTAGAAGTTCAAATGTTCGAGATGCTGAAAAAAAATCACTGGCCCAAATGCACGGCGAGGAGAATATCGTTCTTTATACCGGCGATGGCTCATTAAATGCCAAACGATATCCCTCAGGACCCCGCGGAGAGAGAGAAACTCGTTAACTCCGCGCATAAGAGATATCTCGCTTCCCGAAATTATTATCGTACATGGCGGGAGAAATGGGTAAGGTTCTACAAGCTCTATTACAAGATCAGGGATTCTGCCGAGGATGAAGACGAGATCAACACGGCGCTTCCCTATGCTTTCGGCATAATCGAGCAAATAGTTTCCAAATCCGTGGAACCCTTGTTCAAGCTGCGGCCTCCCTGTAAGGTTACTGCCAAAGTCCGGGGGGACGAGAAATCCGCTGAAAATTTCAGCGGCGTAGTCGCCTCTTATTTCTCGAATTCGGAGTACCAGCTTGATTACACGAATTCCGAACGGGAATGCACCATAACCGGAAGTTCGTGGGAGCTGGATAGCCAGTATCAGGATTACGAGCCTGGAAAGATTTGGGCCAAGGTTCCCGTTGACGATAAGCTTCAGACCATTGAGGGGCCTACGGGCCGGGAAATCCAGACCGATCACGAGTACAAGCGGGATGTCCTCGCCGAGAAGGATTACCTCTATCCAATAAAGGTCGGATATGCGACTTCCTTCCCGTCCATTTTCGAAGTTCATCCCGAGCCCGGGAAAAAGAAAGTCAAGGACATGCGGTGGATTCTTCACGAGTCGAAGGATGTCGCTATTGAGGATCTTCAAAGCCAGTTCTACAATGATCCGTCCACCGGGGAAAAGAGGCCGGTCTATGATTTGACCGAGCTGCTCAAGGAAGTCGGCGATCATGTTCCTGGTGGGATACAGCCCGTCAATGCCTGGGAAAACGAGGATGAGTTTAGCGAACTCGAGGACGCGCGCTCCGGTAATTCCGATTCCGATGGAGGAAAGAAATCGGATGATATTGATAGAGTATGGCTCTTGGACGTGTACGAGAAAGGTCAATTATTCACAATCGCCCAGGGGAAATACGTAATCCGTCGGGTTCAGGGATACCTCCACAAGCCCCGTCTTCCCTGGCGGCTGAAAAAGTACACGGATGATCCCCAATTCCTCTACGGAATCGGCGCCGTGGAGCCGGTGGAAGACCTTTTATTCGAACTTGAGGATATCCACAACCTCAGCATGGAGAATTGGGTAAGGATCATAAATCGGATGGTGGCCTATCATATGGACGCCGTTCCGTTCGCCGATGACGATTTCAAGCCCAAGGCCGGCGGGAAAATCAGGGTCAGGTCGGATGTAGATGTACGTCAGGCGATCATGACCTTGGATCAGCCTGATGTCGCTGTCTCAATGATGCAGATGGAGGGTAACGCTAAGGGCCTGATGGAGTGGGCCAATGCCGTGTCCGATCTTTCCCCCGGGCCGATGGGGACGAAGCAAGGTCATAAGACCCTGGGAGGCCTGATTGAGATCCAAAATAATCTCAACACCAGGTTCATTACATTGCATCGTTCCAGACTGTCGAACTATCAAGATCAGATGAGCTCGATGGAGGCTTTCTTCGCGCAGTATCAATTCGATCCCGTTCCGATCCGTATGGTTCAGACCGACGGCTCTACGGCCGTTGTAGAGATGAACCGGAACAGCATCGACACTCAGGGACGCGGATTCGATTACGTCATAGAGGTCGATCCTTCCGCCGGGGATGATAATGTCGGGCGAAGTCTCTTGATGGCGGCGTTCGATGTCGGTCTAAAGTACGAAGACTGGCGGATAAAACTTGGCGGACCGGAAGCCCCAAGAGCGGACTTATCGGAGGTTTACGGGAAAATCCTTGGAAAATTAGGTTGGGCGGATGTGGGGAGCGTACTGAAGCAGCCTGACGGGTCGCAGAACCCCGGCCAGGAGCTTGAGATGATGTTACAGGGATTGCCCGTCGAGCCCAATCCAAAAGAGAATTTAATAGGCCACGTGATGACCCATATTCAGCAGCGGAAGTCCGTCGCGGAGGCCGTATCTTCCGGTAAAGTTCCGCCGGATGTACTGAGAATCCTGGACTTGCACCTTTCAAAAACTATATCCTTAGCCCAGGGGATACTCCGTGATCCGGTGAGGGCGGCGCAGGCTCAGATGGCAGGGGGTTCTCTGAGGGGAGAAGCTAATGACATGGCTCAAATCCAATAAGTTATCGGATCAAGATCGCATCGACCTTGCTCGCGATGCTTCCCGGAGTGCTCGCGTGAGCAATTTCCTGAACAGCGATTTTTGGGTCAAAGATTTTTCCCCTTACCTCAAGGAGGAGGAGGAAAAATCCTCTCGGTGTCCGTGGCATCCGTCCAAAGATGCCGTGGTCATGACTTGCGAGGCTATCGCCCTACAAACGGCATTTAACAACGGAATGCGTATCATGGCCCATAAAATCCGCGAAGATTTATCAATTTGGCTTGAGAAAGGACAATCCGCCGCCGAGGAAATCAAAAGAGACAATGCCCGCAAGGAGGCATCGGTATGAGAAATGCTTTTACGTCCATGAAGATCATCGTCATTTTAGCGGCTGTCATGGCCGGTTACAACCAGGCGCGGGCTTTGAACCTTCGTACTTTGGAACCGGAGATCAGTTTCCGGTCTTATAACGATCGGAGTTCTGCCGAGTCGAGCACTCACAGCGTGACCGGCATCGGGATATCCTATGCGGTATACGTGGTCGGTTCTTCCTGTGCTTATACGATCCATCATACGACCAGGACCTACCCGACGAGCATGGATTTGGGACCTTCGATATCCAGTTCCGTGGTGCATATCGCCGTGGACGGGGTTCCTGTTAACGGCGAGTTCCGCGGCGTGACGATTGATCCCAAGATCATCATCTCCGGACTCAATACGGCCGCGACGGCGCATGTTTTCATCGAATACGGCGTCAGAAAGGAGCCCTAACATGAGGACGATTTTCTGCCTATTGATTCTGGCATCCAACTCATTCGCCATTGAGCTTTCATCGAAAAAGGGCGGTGACGGTGGCGGGCTTTCAATCGGCGGAACTGATGGCATGGTTCAGTACAACAATGGCGGAACCGCCCTAGGTGGAGAAGCCAATCTCACCTACGACGATACCAACGACCGTCTAGGCGTCGGTACGGCCGTCCCGGGAGCGCGTTTGCACGTTTCCAGTGGGGGCGGGGTGATTGTGGATGGGGCGCAGACCATTATCAAGATCGGCGAGATTGGGACGGCTCTTTTCGTATCGGCTCAGGACGGCCGGGTCGGCATGGGCACGTCTTCCCCCGGAACAAGATTTCATTTTTCGAGCGGGACATTCACCGTTGACGGCGCACAAGCGGTATTGCGGTTCGGCGAGACGGGGACTGGCCTCTACGCCTCGGCCGGGAGCGGTCGGGTGGGGGTGGGGACGGTGAATCCCGGTGGATTGCTGCATTTATCGAGCGGCACGGTGATTCTTGACGGGGCTCAATCGGTGCTACGGATCGGAGAGACCGGGACAGCACTTTTCGTATCAGCCTCCTCCGGGAGAGCAGGCATTGGCACGGTTAATCCTGGGGGGTTGCTTCATCTTTCCAGTGGTACGGTCATTCTCGACGGGGCGCAGTCTGTTTTACGGGTGGGCGAAATCGGTACTGCCCTTTTTGTATCGGCCTCCTCGGGGCGGGTCGGGGTGGGCACAATCAACCCCGGAACGCTCCTCCATTTTTCCTCCGGTATTCTTACTTTAGACGGCACGGGGAATGCCGTCGTCACCGCCTCGGGTACGTTCAATACGACCGGTGCGGGAATATATGCCGTGACGGCTTCCACCGGCATCCGCATAGGCGGTGGGGGCAGTCTCAACCTCGGGACAGGCAGCTCCATCGTGTTTCCGGATGGCACCACGCAGGTATCGGCCAATGCGGCCGGCGTAGCCGGCTCCGATAGCCAAGTGCAGTACAATAACGGCGGAGCTTTCGGGGGCGAGGCTAATCTGTCCTACGACGACACCAATGACAGGCTGGGCGTGGGGACGGCCAATCCCGGGACACGTCTCCATGTTTCAAGCGGTTCGGGCGTGACCGTAGATGGAGCCCAAACCGTCCTTAAGGTCGGGGAGGTCGGGACGGCTCTGAACGTCTCGGCGCAGACGGGGCGGACAGGCATCAATACCGTGAATCCCGGCACGGCTTTACACGTGACCAGTGCCACTGTGACTCTAGACGGTCAGGGGGCACGGCTTGCTGTAGGTGTCCTCGGGACGGCTCTCCATGTCAATGTCGATACCGGGCGAGTCGCCGTTAATGATTCTTCCCCCGATTTCCAATTTGAAGTCGAATCAAACGTAGCGGAGACGGCTGCGGCGGTCGCCGTTTCGAGTCAGAACGGCACGGCGATGGCCGTCTTTACCGGCGCGGGCCGTCTCGGGGTCGGGATTACCAATCCGAATGCCGGCTGGACGGGGACTGGCGGGGCGATTGAGATTGCGGGCTCCGAACAGACCCCGGTCAGTGCGCAAGCTAAAGAGGCCATGGTCGTTTTAAGTCATACCGGTTCCGCGGCTCAAGGACAGGGCCCGGTTATGAAATTCGTCGGACCCGGTATGGCGGCTGATCCTTATGTGTTTGCGTACATCCAAGGGGCGTTGACAAACGCCCCTACGAATTGGGGCGGACATATCCGCTTCGGTACGACCCAAGGAACGAGCGACGACAGCGCCAGCTCGGTGACGGAGCGTCTTAGAATCGACGATGGGGGAAGAATCGCCATCAACAAGACCGATAATTCCAACTCATCACTCTGGATAAACCCCCGCGGGAAACACTCCTATGGGATTACGATCTCCAGCCAAGACGGGTCGGGGTTTTATCTCACCGTCAGTGCCTCAAACGGACGCGTGGGCGTTGGGACTTCCAATGCGGCTACGAGGCTTCACGTAAGCAGCGGGGTGCTGACGTTGGATGGCTCCGGTTCCGGTTTAGTGGTCAGTACGGCGTCTATCGGGGTGGACGCCTCTACGATGACTTATCAGTATTCATCCTTCGGAAACCTGGATTATGACGCAGTCCCGGCGGGGGCCTGCCGGCATCTCTCTTTGACGGTGAGAGGATGTCAAGACGGCGATGAGGCTTTCTACTCCGCCCCCGCCCTCTTGGCGAATGCCGACGATTACCAGGTTTTCGACGTGTACGTGAACTCGGCGCCGGTCAATACCGTGACGCTGAAAAGGTGCAATTTGACCAACGCTACCACGGCCTTAAGCGACCCCGCCGCGGCTGCGGTGCTTCTCGGGTGCAGGGGGCGAAGATGACCGCGGAAGATATCGGCTACGTGCTTTCTTTCATAGGCGCGATGACGCTGGCGTCCTGCGTTCTCTTGATTCTCTTTGTTTTGGCCGCACAGTGGGAGGAGCGCAATCGCGCCGGCCATGAATAATCTTCTGCTCTGGCCGTTTAACGCCGTATGCGTCATAGGCGTGGGGGTGATATGCGTAGCTGCTCTGATGGCCCTTAACGCTCGTCTGGAGAAGAAGCAGCCACGGAGGAAAGGACGATGAATCTGAAATACTGGGGACTCCCGTTTCGGATGCTGGGGTGGGCCGTGGGGTCCGTTTTCCTTTGCGGCGTGGTCGTTCTGGAGTATTTGGGGATACTGTTTAACCCATGGAGAAGGGTCTAGGTGCCCTCACCGGACATGATGGCTTGTGCGATGCTCTTCGTGGTTCTTTTAATCACGATTTCGATAGTCCTTGGGGCATTTAGGGACTGGTTGTGGAGATTCCGGGAGGAAAGAATGGAAAAGTTGGGCAAGAAAATCGGACGTGGCTTGTTCTTAATGGCCGTCTTCAGTCTCAGTGGATGCGCCACGGGGCGGGTGTGCTTGTCTTCTAGCCAGAGTTATCAGGTTAAGTCCGCGATGGATTCNGCCCTCGCGGAGATGGAAANGNTCGTCGAAAAGGTCCGTGAGCATCGGAGGGCCTATCATCCTGACTGGGATAAAAATAAAAAGGAGAAACTTCTGGATCCGTGAATCATTCCACTATGAGCGAAAAGAGACTTCCCACCGATCCAACTAGGGTAGTAAGGGCGGTTATTTTGTCCGTGGAGCCGAGGAAAATCCAAGCGGATATGATCCTTGCTATCGGGATGATTGAAACGTCGCAATTCACTTCTCCCGCGTTCCTGATAACAAATTCAATTTCTAACCGGCATGCCGGGTCGGGTCGGGGGCATTGGACTGGCCGGGTCTATGACACCATGTCCGGGAAATCCTATCCATCCGTCCAACACCGTTTCAGAGATCCCGCCGCGACGGGCGAAGACCTGCGAATATACGAAGATGTGGCTCAGTCCGTCCGCGATTTTCTACACCTTCTCCAAGACCCCCTCTATCGCAACGCATCCGTCTATTACGAATCTGGCCTCTACTGGGAATTTTTCAAGGCCCTCGTTCATGGCAACGGCGACGTCGGATATATGGGGGCCGTGGACAATCTCAAGACACAGGCCTATTCTTCGGCCGCACAGTATTATTATGAGGTGCTTGTCTAATGGGTTTTTCCTCCGGTGTCGGTGGGTTCTTAAAGCATATAATGGCGACTTCGATTTTTACCATTGGGTTGGCCGGCTGCGCTACTTTAGGCATTGCGTTGCCTAATGAAGATCAGAAGGATTGCGATTTTTTCGTCCATTTCAAGATCAGGGATTTTGTCGAGGCTAACCATCTTTGCCATGAGCATAATCTTGTCGCCGACGACGGTTCGGCTATCATGGGGTACGAATCTGTACGGGGTTGTACGATAAGAGTTTACCCCAGTCGGGATCAGATAATTTCAATAGGTACTCGCGAGAACCTTATACATGAGATAAGGCATTCCATGGAGAAGCACTGTGGGGGTTTTAGGTGACGAGAATTATTTGCGTCTGAAAAAAACTTCTGGTACACTTGTAAGGTAATGTAGGAAAAATTAAAAACAAGATTTGGGGAGCCGCGGCCACGGCTCGGGAGTCTCAGACTCCACCCAAAGGCCGATCTGAGCGGCTTGTCCCTTAAATGGGGCAAGCTG
>C687J35021_10002754_pt1 | contig 12376 bp, 26 predicted proteins | sample RifCSPhighO2_12_FD_35021 | JGI IMG/M metagenome (IMG submission 35021)
TGCCGGCGTTAAGCAGAACATCAATTTTTGACGCGATTCAAGTGTTTACGAAATTTAAAAGTTTAGAAGAATTGGAAAAAGAAATAGGCGTATGGGGAAAATGGTCGGACGCCTTGCGGTTNNTCGGACGNGAANAATCNAAGAGTNNGGATTCTTTGCGTAAATGCCCTAAATGCGGGTGGGAGTGGTAAAACATAGCAAACTACGAAAAACAGAGGTATAGCGACAAAAAAACGATTTAAGAGCGACTAGAAGTGAAATTATAATATAATGAGAAGATGCAAAAACAACAATGGATATTGATGTATCAAAAATAAGTCTTTCGGGTAAATATCAAGCTACTTACAATAATAAGATTATTGAAGTTGGAAAATTCCCCAAAAATAGGGGTCAAATGATTACTATTGCTCTTGACAATCTTATTGCTCGCGACGGAGCGAAATGCCGTAAATGCTTTGAAACAAGATTTTTAAGTATTGAACATATTGTGCCAGAATGGATTTTGAAACAATTATTTGTTTCTTTAGAAGAACTTTATATTGATTTAGACAATTTAGAAATTTTGTGTAGATTTTGTAATCAAGCAAAAAGTGGACAATTAGATTTTTCTAATCCAAAAACTAAAATAATTTTACTAAAATATATTAATAAAATATAAAAAATGTCGCCTCTTAATTCAATTATTTGCGGGATATGGAATCAATTGAAAAAAAATAGGAAAGATTATTTGCGGGGACGCTTTGGAAGAGCTTAAAAAACTTCCTGATGGATGTATTGATTTAATTGTAACTGATCCTCCATATAAAATACAATTTACAGGAAAGGGCAGTCTGGCTAAAAAATTTGATTATAGAAAAAAAGATATTGAAGGTATAGGCAGTAATCCGAATTTTGAATTAACGCCATTTTTAGAAGCAATGCGCCCGAAAATGAAAAAGATGAATTTGTATGTTTGGATGGCTAAAGGAAGTATTTCTGAAACGCTTGATTGGATAAGAAAATATAATTATTTTTGGGATTTATTAGTATGGTCTAAAATCAATCCATTGCCAGCATACAATCATAAATATCTTTCGGATTTAGAGTATTGTTTTTACATAAAAGAAAGCGGCGTGCACTGGACAAAAAAACTTCCTTACGAAACTTATAAAAAAACGATGACAGACCATTTGCAATCAATCCCCGGCCATCCTACTCCAAAAGCTTTATGGATGATGGCCAAACTGATAAAAGTAAGCAGTAAAGAAGGAGATTTAATTTGCGATCCTCTATGCGGAAGCGGAACTACTTTAATTGCCGCTAAACTATTAAAAAGAAACTATCTCGGTATTGAGCTTTCACCAAAATATGTTGCTCTTGCCGAAAAAAGAATTTTAAAAGAATGTCCGCCAATGTTATTTTAATGGCTCACCACCCTCACCATGCCTATCGCCCAAAGCCCGATGTTTTCTATAAACACCGCCACGCGCCGCATCTCTCTCCATTATGGGAAAAATGTGAGCGGTGTTTGGAAATAAAAAAGTGGCTGGAAAATCTAAATCTTAAAGGCAAGTGGGCATATATAGAAAATCAGAAACCGATATGAAAATAAGAAAGAAAAAGTTTGAACCAAAATTGCGAACCATAGAAAATAAACTTTGGGCATTGTGCCGGCAATTAACTTTTCGCGCGCACGGAACCGATTGTTATACTTGCAATCAAAAAAACCTAAAAGGCAAAAATCTCCAATGCGGACACGGATATTCTAAAGGCGCGTTAGGGGCTTCTATGAAATATGATTTGCGGATACTTAAACCACAATGTTTTAACTGCAATATAAATTTTGGAGGAATGGGTGTAGTCTTTTGGAAAAACCTTGAAACAGAACTCGGCAAAGAAAATGCCGATAAACTTTATCAGGAGTGCCGGGCTTCCAAAGGTTTGCCAATTAAAGCTCGCCCGTTTTACCTTGAATTGATTAAAAAATATGAGGAATTGCTTAAAAATGCCAAACCCGAAATACCCTTGTAAATCAACGGCTTTTAGCCAAAGTCCAAGCGTTGGACAAGTTTTTTGGGCTTATAAATAATTATCCACAGAAAGCTATTGACTATTACTATGACAGGAGTATAATAAGATTATGTTAAGTAAGTGTCCAAAATGTTTATATAAGTGGGCTTCTAGGGTAAAAAAACCCAAGCGATGCCCTCTTTGCGGTAAATGGCTGATTAAAAAATTAAAAGGTCGCAAATAAACTAATCAGAATTTATGCTTACCATACAACAATTAAAAGAAATGAAGCCGGGAATCTTTGCTAATGGAATTGGAATGGATGGTGAAAACGAAATTCGTTGGGTTGCTACTAGAGGAGATATATTTGATTGGGCTATTTATTACGGGCGTTTGGAACAAGGCAATGAAGAAATTAAACACTATGGCAGTAAATTACATTCAGAAGATAAAATCAGAAATTTTGTTCCTTGTGAAGATGAGGCATTTAATAGGTATAGACATTAAAAGGCCGCAAATAACTTGGTTTTCGGGGGAAAGGAGTTGCTGGCCTTACATATTCCCCTGCATATAAAATACTTTAATAAACTCCTTGTGAAAAGTGTTTCTAAGACTGAATTAAAACAATGAAAATACTATCAGCAAAAGAAGTAGAAAAGGTTGAAATTAAACAAGGGAGAAGAGGTTCGGCTAATACTGTAATCTATCTTAAAGTAGGAAAATTGAAAGTCGGTGAAGCTTTATTAGTCCCCAAAACAGAGTGGAAAGCCAAATCCGCCCCTTATAGCTTATTATCTCCTTGGCAAAAGGGCAGAGAGTTAGCAAATAAAAAGTTTAGTTGTCGGCAAACTGAAAACAATGAATGGTTAATAATTAGGACAAAATAAAATGGCTAAAGCAGAAAATTACTTCGCAGTTGGCAAAAACAACATCTTTTGGCTTGACCCAGACTTTAAAAAGCATTTTTACGGAATGGAGCTTAAAAAGGGTGAGGGTGAGTTGCTCTCAAAAGATTTAAAGCGTCCAATGACTTTTCAGGAAATGAAAGACGATTTCAACGCGGGTGAAGTTGAGTTGGGAGATATTGACCTTGAAAGTAAAAGTTTGCTGATAAATGGCAATTCTAATATATTTTTTGTTAAAGACAAAGAAGGGGTTATCTCCGCGGTTTTCGCCCGTCGGCACCCGGGTGGCTGGTGCGTGCACGTCGGCGGGTTCGCTGACGCCGATCGCTGGCGCGTTGAGGACCGCGTTTCCTTCCGCAACCTCGGAGCTTCTTTGATACCAGACATAGAAGTAAAAATCGGTGGGAAAGTTTATAAGCTAGTGGAGAAAATATGAAAGATTTAGATTATACATTCGGGTATTGTGATGTTTACTGCGACGTGAAGGGTTGTAATGCCACGGAACAAATAGACGGCTTTGACGGAAATCCGCCCAGCTATTCAGATACCAATAAAGAATTACGAAAAATGGGCTGGACAATTAAAAAAGAAGGTGGAAATTGGATAGAACTTTGCTCAAGTTGTAGCAAAAAGGTTTTAACCCAACTAAAATAAAAAGATGAAGAAACATTACAAATCAGTATTTGAAAACGAACAAGAATTGTTAAAAGCAATTATAGACATTCATCTTGACGAAAAAGGTATCCAATTAGACCCGATGTATTTCAAGGGCAACTTTTATAAAGATGGAATTGAACAACCAGAATATAAGTTTGACATCAACCCACAAGTGAAAGGAGTGGAAAAATCAGATGCTGGTTTTCTGCCATTACCAATAGAGTTTGAGGGGATAAGAAGTGTAATACTTGACCCACCCTTTCTCTTTGGTATCCACGGGAAAACGAGGGAATACTACTCATCAAAAACACATACTATCTTTAATGATTTTGGAGAGTTGGAACAGTGCTATTTCAACATTATCAAGGAAGCGTGTAGATACCTAATCCCGAATGGAATAATGATATTCAAATGTCAGGATTATACTGACGCAAAATCCACGATGACACATTGCGTTGTAAAAGATATTGCTGAACGCTGGGGCTTTTATGCCAAAGATATTGCGATATTAGTAAAACCGAATAAGGTAACCAACCCAAACACGAAACAACGACATTTGAGAAAAATCCATACCTATTTTTGGGTATTCCAAAAGAAAGGTAATGCGAGAGAATTATTAGAACTTTAACCCCCCTATAACCACATATAAAAATATGAACACTAAAAGAGAGAAAAAGAAAATAATTAAGCATTTAAGCATTTCAAATTGTGAGCGGGATTTTATTCAATTTATGTTTTGCGAAAATAGAGTTTTGCTCGGTTACAAGTATAAAGAATTATATAAAGCAATGTTTGAGGCGTATCAAGATATTTGGAATCAGGGCAGAAAACGCAAGATTGACTTGGGAATGATAAATAAAGCTTTTATTGCTAACCTTTAACTTGCCACTAAAAAATGAAAATGAAAACAATGAATACAAATAAGAAAAAGTCAATAGGTTCAACCTTCCTATTTCAACCTCATTAAAAATATGAAGAAAGAATACAAAATAACCTGCTTATCGTTAGATTGTCCCGAAAGAAAATCTCTTTGTTGCGGGGCGAGAAGTATAGCAGTTGTGGGTGAAAAAGAAATTGGGTATTATTTTGCTTGTAAAAAGTGTAGGAAAAGATTTATAGGCGGAGAATGTAAAATGAAGATTATTTTAATCCCCCAATAAAATAAATGAAAAACGAACCCAACAAAGAAATAGAGAGGATGAGAATAAAATGGATAAACCATTGTCTTGAAAAAGAAATAAATATAAGTCAATGTGCCGACTGGTGGATAAAAGAATTATCCTCCTACCACAACGCTATTTTGGAGGAAGTGAAGAAACTTATAGCAGAAGAAATTTTAATCTGCCATCAAGAGAATACTCCCACTTCACGGCTTACAAGTTTAGCGATGAAATTAAAAAAAAGTAAATTTTAGCCCAATAAATATATGAAAAAAGAAAAAACTAAAGAAGAAAACATTATAGTTCCCGTAAACTGGTTAAGTAAATTGGCCAAGCTCGCCGCTCTTGCCGAAAAGGACAAAAACAAGATACTAAATTTAATCGGCTTTGCCTCGTCAGCAAAAACATTATTAAAGTATGGGATTAGAAAATAAAAACAATACCCAAATGGAAGAAAAGATGAATGAAGAAATTAAAACAACAAAAGAGCAGTTTGACTTATTAAGTAGCGATGTTAATCATTTTACACTATTCTTTGCTTGTCCAAATTGTGGAAAATATACTACTGAACCCACCCCTGGTTGCAGATGTCGAATTGAAGTCGGAAAACATATTATGAAATATCATCATACTTGCTCCCAATAAATATATGAAGAAAACAATAGAACAATCAATGCTAGATAGAATACTTTATATTGGAAAAGAAATACCCGATGGAGTATCTAAGGACACAAGAAGCAAGTTTGTGTTACTAGGTTTCCCGCAACAGGTGATAGACGAAACAATCAATAAATCTTTTAGAGAGTTAGTAATTTGGATTGCTGATTATGCTTATAGAAAAGCTAACCCAGAAGGCACAATGGATACGCCAAGCATTGTTTTTGAGCAAGTGGAAAAGGACTTTAGAAAGTTTTTAGCCCAATAAATATATGAAGAAAGAAAAAGTAATGGACAATGAAATAGAATCAATGGTGCGTGATTTCACCCAAGTCGTTCCCCGACCTAAAAGTGAGGTGCGTTCTCGTTTGCTTTCCTGCCGCAACACTATTTTGGAGGAGGAGAAAGAAAAGTTAGGCGCTTTTTTACAGAAATTAGCTTGGAAAGAAAAAGAAATTCAAGATGCTTTTGATTGGATTGAACGCACTCCATTACGATTACAAAAGAACTTTACTATTATATCAAAATTAACTCCCCAATAAATATATGAAACAGAAAAAACAATACTACTTTTCACCAGATATTTCGTATAAGGCATTCAAAAGAGTATGCGATAAGTTTCCTGATGATAGTCCTAAACCACAGCATATAGACAAGATTTTATGGGGAATGCTCCGTGAACGAAAAATCAATATAGGTTTTCGGAATACCGCTGACCCGATTTTCATTTCAATAAAGCCAATGCCAAGAAATGCTACTTTAATAACTAATCCAAAGAAATGAAAGGATGGGAATGTCCAAAATGCGGGAGTGTATATAGCCCATTTGTAAGCAAATGTGAGAATTGTTTTAATTCAATATCAAGAGTGTGGTTAAAGAAATAAAATCAATTCCGCTTCATTTGAGAGAGGCAAATGAGTTTGTAAAAAAGTTTCACCGACATTCTTTACCAACAGTGGGTGGAAAGTTTGCCGTAGGAGTCAAAAGTAATGATATATTGGTGGGTGTTATGATAGCCGGTCGTCCAGTAGCGAGATTATTGGATAACGGGAAAACATTGGAAGTTTTGCGAGTGGCTACCGATGGAACACCAAACGCAAATAGTTTTCTTTATGCGGTTGCAGTGAAAATTGCTCGCTTAATGGGCTATGAGAAAGTGATAACCTATAATCTCTCAAAAGAAAGCGGGTCATCATTAAAAGCTATTGGGGCTATCCCAACACCAATACCAGCTCAAAGTTGGGATAGACCAAACAGAAAAAGACAAGAGCAAAAAGTTTATCGGGAAAGTAAAAATCGGTGGGAAATTATTCTAGCCCCCACAATAAAAAAATGAAAACAGCAATTTCAAAAGAATATATGCCAGATGAGAGTGAAGAAGAGGACTTGGATGAATTGGAAGAGTTAGAGGGAGAGGAATTAAATGAGTTAGATGAAGAAAATGTCTAACATTAAAAAACAACATCATCGCGGAGGCAAGCCACGCAAACGGGGCAGTAGAGGGAAAAATACTAAGTATATCAAGAGTTTAGTAGAGGAGCGTAAGGGAGTAAAAGGGTTATGGTAAAAACCGCAATTTTGATACAAGGTGCTCCCAAACCAGTAATCTAGTATGAGATAAAAGTGCTATTGCTATAAATCGCTAGGGGATTCAGGTGGAGTTTTCCACAAGACATTGATTAGTGGTATAGTTAAAGCGTAAGCACAAAATTTTGGAACGAGGACACTTAATTAAGATGCTCGGATTTATCCAATTTTTACGACCCAAATCAAAAACTGCATGCAGTCCCAAAGTAAGTTGAAATAACCCTTAGGGGTGAAGTAAGCCGAACAATGAGGATGTGGCGGTCTCCGTCAATTTATTGGCGGAGTTTTTTGTTTAATAAAATCCCCCGCCTATTTTCAGCGGGGGCTGGAGGACTCCTAGCCCAGATTGTTATTGCCTTGCCGTCTTGGACTTTCAGCACTTCTTGAATATCATCAATTTTGTAGTTCCACTTCCCGTTGGGAAGCTGGCGGATATAGGTTATCACATAATAATCAGGTTCATAAAACAGCATTGAAACATACAGGGTTTCGCCGTTGTTTCGAAGCTGGACATAGGCGACTTCTACCGCTTCTTTCCAGTAAAACAAGCTAGTTATTTCTGGGGGCGGATTATCGTTCCTTTCCGTTTCTGGGATTACGCCTACGGTAAGAACCGCGATGAGCACGAGGATTGCCAGCATTTTTAACCTCCTTTTTACAATCGTGATTTTGCTTGGCTTGAATTGACCCGAAAGTTTTTCCACAGCGAGAACACAGATAAACTGCTCGTTCCCATTCAAACATATTTCACCTCCAAAGATTATTTAGGAGCTTCCGCTTCTTTCTTGATACGCTGGATGATTTTCTCCACGCGGATTTGCTGGCTTTCATATCTGCCCTCTGTTTCAATGAGCAGTTTAACCAAAAGGTCCTTGCTCTCCTCCAACATATCCGCCAAAAACTTTGCCGTGTTATTGTCCATAACATTTTCACCTCCTTTGAATGTCAACTGCCCTATTATGGATTGTCAATGAATTGTCAACTACTTTTATTTTGAGATTCGCTGACGGCGAGAAGTCTTGCGACCTCTGCCCTCCGATGTAAAACAGGGATTCTCTAATGAGATTTCCCGCAATCAACGAACCTTGTGTCAAAGAACTCTTATGGTTTAATTATAGCATATTTAAGAAACCAAAATCCCGCTATACAAGCGAGAGTTTGGTGATAATAGATGATTATCTATCCACAGCTTAGCTAGATAGCCGGGCAGTGCCCGTTCCTTTCGGAAGTATGTGGATAGCGGAGCACCCTATCAGGGATTTTGCCCCCACGCGGGATACCATTCATTTCCTTACGGAAACGGCTAACGCGTTTTTATCTCTAAGAATCAGCTCCGAAGTCCTTAAAGAATAGCCAAGTTATGCCTCTAGCGGACACATTGGCGATGGTTTAATTATAACATAAAACCAAAACCGCTTTCACAAGAAGCGGTCCGGTTAGACAATTCAAATTAAGCCTTTTGAATTATCGTTTGAAATCGGTGGCCGAACGCTTACAAGTTAGTCGCTAGTAAGTGTCTTTTCCGACTAGTGGCCGGTTTCCCCCATTACTCGCCACTTATTTCCATTTTGTTTTATCCCAAGTTCCATATTTTATAAAGCTTGCGCAATTTATCCAATGCTTCGGATACTTTCCTTTAGAAAAAGCCCAAGCAGTAAGTTCAATCTGCGATTTCCAGTTTTTCAAATCTAGGTTTGGGATTTTGGACTCTTTAGCAAATGCGTAAAAAGTTGGTTCTAGATACTGGTATAGTCCCCAAGCTCCGCCAACGGGGTCTTTGGGGTTGTGGGCTTCTATTTGATAATTACTTTCACATTGAGCTAACTTCAGCATTTCATTTCCCGAAACTCCAAACTTTTTGGCAAATTGTTTTATCCATAATTGGATTTCCTCTTTCAAACTTAAATCCGCCGCTTTTGCAATCGGGAGCAACTGCATAGCGACATATTTCATTCCCGAAGGCAGAGAAAACTCCCGCCAAATTATGTTTTTGGGTTCAGGAATATCCACTTTGACGCCAGACGGAGTTTCGTAGAGTTTGGCGGATACTGGCAGAGCGACAACTAACAAAAGCAATACTAAAATCGCTTTCATATTTTGTTATGATTAAGAAATACCTGCTAGCTTTTTCCCACCACTATATAACCCGCTTGCGGAGAGTCCGAGAATAATGCCCTGCGTAATAAATGCCGGCCAAGCTGTCCCTATAAGCCAGCTTGCGGCTACTCCAAAGACCATAGCCGCTAATACCGAATACTGGGAAGGAAACCCCCAGCTTTTTACGACCCCGACTAATCCTACTATGACCGGAATTGCTCCTAAAAGCACCGGATTTAGAGCAAAAAGTATATTTTCTACCATATTTTACGAGTAATTAGCTTATAAATTGGGTTCTATCCTATATTTATAATAGCATAACCCGCGTCAAAAACCAAGCCCCGTAAATCACACCCAAGAGGGCGATACCGGCGGGAATTAAAAAGAGGTTAGGGTTGTTCATTTAAGCAATTTATTATCTTTAAAAACCTGATAAAGTTGCTCTCCTAGCGAATCCACCATTGTTTCGTTTAATTGAGAATTTATAGCATGTAAAATTTCGTGAAATAAAGTTACTATTAATTGATTTTCGGGCAAACTGGAATCAAGTATTATCTCATTTTTATCCCGTGCCGTTTTGCCGTAATTTCTCACTTCTAATTTATTGTTGCCTTTTTCTAAAACAATTTTATAAATGTGTCCACCAATTTTAAGTTTTTTTGGTATTTTCATTAGGGGCGCGATTTCAACTTAGCATTCCACACTCTTACATCTTCTTCAATATTGATATTCACACTTTGATATGAACCAAGATGCCCAAAAGCTCTATGGCAAACTATGCCGTTTTTGCCGGATTCGCAAAGTGTGATTAAATTATTTGGGTCAAGTTCCAATTCGGGGTGTAGATGGAAAGGTTTTTTATGATGGATTTCCAAAGTTTTATTTCCTTCGCATAAAGCGCAAGTTGGATGTCTTTCTAAAAAATCTTTTCTTACTTTATTCCACCCAGAACTTCTTGCCGCGCCAAGAGTTTTTAGGCTTTCTCTGTTACGATATTTTTCCAAAAGCCCTATAAGAAATTGTAAGATATTTTCTACCATCTTTTGTTAAACCAACGGATAAAAAATGGCACATCATTTGTTGTTTGAGGCAATTTTGGCGGAGGAATAATCGCGGGCTTGCTTGCTTCAATTATTATGCGAGAAACATTGATTTGAGCGGGACACGCTTTATCAGCGCGAATTTTATTATGCCCAAAAACTCTATCTGAAATTATCGGGATATTCCAACGAGCGCAAACAGATTTCACAAGTTCTGCCGAAGCCTTATATTGGACTTCATTGATTTGAGTAAATCCCTCGTGCTCTATGGAAATGCAATAAGCATTGGGATTAACATTTGGTTTATTTAAAACAATTTTAGCTGTGGGCTTCACCATTTTCCCTTGCGTGTATGCTTGGTCTTTTTCTTCCACGAATTGGAGTATTTCTCCATTAACGCACACTAAATAGTGAGATGATTTTTGAGTTACAGGATTAGAAAACTCTTCTATAACGTTTTGGCGGTTGCCTTCCGTTATATGAATTACAACCGCTTCGGGTTCATATCCATCTCTGCCGATAGTGAAATTTGTTTTAAGGAGTTGCTTAGTGATTTTCATACTCTATTTAATCCTAAAAAACTTTTTGCCAATAATAATATCTTAGCATAAAATCCCGCCCTATACCACTGCGATTTGAAAACTATAGATTCTTTCGTTTGATAAGGCGGCATATCTTGAAACATTATCGCGCCAAAAGTAAAAAGTTTATTCACTAAATCTTTATGGATAAACTGGATTCCGTTTTCTCCCACTTCTTTTCCTATGCTGTTCTGAATTTTAAGCCAGTCGCCTCTCCAGCCTTTTATGGCGATAGAATGTCCGCCTGTCGGATTTCCTTCGCTTGAAATAGTGGTTGTTAACCAATTATCGTGCCACATTACACCGGTTTGAATTGCTCGTTTTTCGTCTTTGAAGCGATACATAGCTCCTTTTATTCGTTGAAACATAGAGCCGCCCGAAGTTCCAATCCAAAACCAATCTTTCTTAGCGTGTTTCGCGGCTATTTCATCATAAGTCGCAGGCCAGTTTTTCGGGTCAGCGCAAAACTCCACTCCATTTTTTTCCACACTAAAAGGCGATTCGCTTCGTTCCAAATCTCCTTTGAGAGAGGCTTTTGCTCCAACAGATAAATCAGTTCCTTCGTTTATCCAGTCCATACTCCCTAAAATCTCGGTTATGTTTTTGATTCTATATGCGGGTTCTAATGCTACGCCTTCTTGATACTCTGAAACCGAAACTCCAGCTTCCGCCACGCAGACAAAAGACAGATTGGGAATGTTTTGGTTTTTTATCTCCACCGGTTCGCCGATATCAAATTCATAAGGCAGTTGTTCTGGCGGAATGTAACCGAAAGTGGCTCCAAAGCTGAAAGATTGTTTATTTTTAGGAGTAGGATTTAATCCTTTAAGGTTCATTTCTTTATTTGAACGCTTTTATTTTCCAGTAAAATATCCAGTTTTCTATTTACTTCGCTAAGCTGTTGCTGAACTTGCCCAAAATGGTTATTTTCTCTTTCGCTTACCACTGCCACATTGCTTTTTAAGTTAAAAAACGCTGTCATACCTGCTACCGCAAGTCCCGCTATCCATATCGCTGTTTGTGTCATTATTTGACCTTTATTATTCATTAGAAATAAGTTATTACAATAACTGCCCCCGCGCCTCCTTCTCCTCCAGCGCCTCCGACACTTGTTCCTCCGCCACCACCGCCACCACCGCCTCCATAAGCTCCTCCGTTGCCTCCCACGCCGCCGGTTCCGCTCGCGTTACCCATACCGCCGCCACCGCCTTTACCACCCGCAATACTGCTACCGTTAGTTCCTGGCGTGCCAGCTTCACCCGAAGTGTCTCCTCCGGCGCCGCCTCCGCCTCCAACGGGTAACGTTGGGTCATCATACACACCAACATTGCCGCCAGCGCCGCCAGCTCTTTCAGTATTGCCAGTATTTATGCCTCCGCCACCACCGCCACCACCGCCACCATAAAGAGACCTTCCGCCAAGATAACCCGTCGCGGATGTTTCGGAACTGCCACCAGCCGCTCCTCCATATTCTGCTGGTCCGCCGTTGTTGTCTGAAACATCCATGTTCCCGCCACCGCCCCCTAAAGCTCCTTGTGTAACCACACCGGAGTTCGGCTGTCCGCCTAATGTGTCACCTGTCGCTCCCACAAGGCCAGTGCTTCCCGTTCCTCCTCCTGTCCCTCCGCCACGTACAGTCGCCGCTGTCAAACCTCCGTCTCCAGGCCCTCCTCCATAGGCGGTTGTTGAGGCATTTGCCGCGT
>C687J35021_10002755_pt1 | contig 12366 bp, 8 predicted proteins | sample RifCSPhighO2_12_FD_35021 | JGI IMG/M metagenome (IMG submission 35021)
CTTTAATTAGTTGTTTAATTGTTTTGGTAGGATTAAGTATTTCCTGACGCCCTGTTTCTTTACCTGATTTTTCACCCGCCTTATAACCTTCTTTTGAGGCTCTTTGTGCTTTAATAAAAGCATATTTAAGATTTTTTAATTCTTCTGATTGTTTTACTGTATTAACTGATTCAATAATCTTTTTAACATCCCTTGTTTTGACTTGGGGGATTTCAGGTTCTTCATATCCTAAAGCCCCACGCTCTCCCATTCCCTCATTAAATGCCTTTATATTTTCATAGATTTTAATAACTATGTCTTTAATCTTTTCCCATGTATCACCAGCATATTCCTTTACTCTTGCCGTCCATTCCTCAATCTTAGTCTTACCTTCTTCCCATACCATTTGTCCAATCGCCCATACATCTTCTTCTATTCGTTCAGTATCAATGCCCTCTCCACCAATCTCCCCTTTCTCTCCAAGCGTTTCATTAATATCATTAATTATTTCTGGAACAGATAAAGCAGGTAGAGGTAGAGGTAAAGGTTCTGCTACTTCCTCGGTAGCAGGGCTCACTTCTTCCTCTGCCATTTCAATGGTAGCGGGGATACCTTCTTCCTCTTTGATTTTGGAAGTAGCAAAATCAGTAATGCCTTTAATTTCTTCCTCTACGAACATGTCAATAATCTCATCGACCTTATTCCCTATTTCTTCGTCTGTTATATCAGGAGACTGTTGAATCTCCATAGTAATTTCATCTATAAAGGCAGTTTCGGTTTCAGTTAATTCAGCAATAGGTATTTCTTCTTCTGCCTGTTCAGGAGTTTTTTCTTCTTCGGCTTTTTCTTCTTCGGCTTCTAAAAGGTCTAACTCCTTATCAATAATTTTATCTATTTCCTCTTCGGTAGCTTCTGGATATTGCTCTATTATCCTGTCTGATATCTTATCTATTTTTGTTTCTAATGGTCTTTTCCATTCTTTTATTTGTTCAACGATATTATTTCTCTCTGCAATTTGTTTTTTAAGTAGACTGTCTACAACTGTCCATTCTGCCTCAGAGCTGGCTAAATATTGAGCAGCAGCTTCGTCAGTTTTTGGCATGGTTTTTTTAAAGAGGTTTACCTGTTTTTTAAGATAAACCTTTTCTTCGGCTGTAAAATTATGCAATTTTAGACATTCTGCTAAAGAACCCATTAATTTAAAATTCCTATAAAGGTATGGACTAAAAGCATAATTTCTTCATCCTCATCACTATCCTTATAAATTCTTTTTTGAAATCCACCATGCCCCCTTAAAACTTCCGCTGGTTCTGGCTCTGGCTCTGGCTCAGGTATTTCTAATGTTGTATTCCAAAAGTTAGCATTAAAATAATTGGCATGAAAATAATTAGCATGAAAATATCCCATATAAAGCAGGTAGAGGAAAAGCAGGTAGAGGTAAAGCAGGTAAAGGTAGAGGTAGAGAAACTTTTCCTTTACCTTTACCTTTACCTGATTTACCTTTACCTGCTTTTCCTTTTTATGGCGTTAGCGTCATATTAGTTCTATTGCCATTTGAATCTACAGTCGCAACAACTCTTATTGTTGAACCATCTGGGGTTTTGAAGGTTAGCCCACCGTTAGTAGTAATACCTGACAATACTGCAAGCCCGATACTCATTATTTGTCTTAATGTGTAAGCCCCTTCTGATTCACATATTTCATCTAAAATTGCATCAATGCCGGCAGCAGATAATGAATATCCTGCTTTATCTGTTAATAAACTGGCTTCTTTTGCTAACACAGTAGAAGCTTCTATTTCTGCAAGCGTTGGATGGGATTGGCTCTCTGTTAGCAATGTCCCAATTTCAGTGTCAAGAAAGTCGTCTATAGTATTCACACTTGCCTGCGTTGCTAACACTGTTAACCCTGCCCCTGCTGTCCCTATCTCAGCAGTATCGGTTTCAATGTCTGTTTCTTTGTCCCTGATTGATTCAAGGGCATCTGTAGTATTTACAAAGCTATCCCAATCAGCAGTCGCAGACTTTGAAACCATTTTTGCTATTATAGAGTTGTCAACAATATCAGTTCCAGCAACTGAGGCCGCCACGATATGGTCTAATCCATTAGCAACAATAGCATCATTAGCCTCACTTTGAACCTCAGTATCCCATGAAGAGTTCCATGGAATTGCTGTTAATCCTGCACCAGCAGCCCCTATATCATCAGTCTGCCCCTCAATATCCACGAGATTGGCTGATATTGTAGCCCCACCACCTAAATCAGTAGGTGTGCCAAGTTTTCCGCAAACATCTCCAGCGGTTTGAGATGTCCCTGATACATGAGTAACATCTACCTCTGGCACTCCATTTGTAGTTGGTGTCGCACATGCAGTTCCAAGCCATTGTATCGTATCTACCTGTAAATTATCTGAACCACCTATTATACTGTCATAAACATTTGCAGGCACAACCATAAAATCCTGCCATACAGGGAGGCATGTTGCAGCTTCTGAAAACTGGACTCTTAAAGTCCCTAAAGTGCCTGTATCTGTAGTATTCAATGTAACCCTGTAATTGCCATACGCATCATAAGTTGATGCTGTTACTGTAGCATTTCTAATGGTTAATGCCCCACCATTTTTTGATAAAAAGATACCTGTGCTGGCGTGGTCAAGAGCAGATACTAAACCAACTTCTAAAGTTACACCATCTGTTTTGTCAACAAAGGGACCAAAACTAATTACAACAGATGTAGATTGTTTAAGCCACATATTATCCTCTCCTTTGTCTATAACTATTCATTGCAACAGGTATTGATAAACCACCTTCTACGCTAACATATTCAAAAGCCCCAATATCCCATGTCCCTGAGCGTGTCTGATTTCCAGCAGGATCGTCGCTAAACGTATAATAACTATCCCCTGATAAATCCGTCCCAACATCTATCGCATCAGATGTTGATGATATAGTAAAATTATCACCAGCGTAATCGGTAAATGCAGCATCTTTATTCCGTAATCCTGTCTGTGGTGATGTCGCATCCCCAGACATATTTGTGGTCGTAGAATCAGGAGATGTTAAAGTAAAATCAGTAGTGTTATTGCTACATAAATTATTTTGAATGTTAGCATATGTTGTCCCGCCTTCATAACGAATACCATTGTTGTTATTGTCTACACAAGTATTGTTATAGGCTATCTGATTTGTCGTAGATGTTCCTTCATATAAAAAACATATGCCATTATTCCAGCCATAGCTTATGTTGTCTGCTGCAACTAAGTGGCATCGTGATAAAGTTTGTATGCCATTGCAAAATTCACTTGGTGTCCCTGACCCTGTTGCCCTTAAAATACATCCTATAATACGAATATCGCTTGTCGCATTATTTGTATTTATTCTAATCCCTCTTGCAGCAGATGACTTCGCTCCCGTGCATTCTACCTGAAGTCCGTAAATCCTTACATACTCTTCTGCAATTAATATGGCAGGAATCGTAGATGTTACCAATCTGTAAGCTGTCGTTGTGTTCCATACCCTGCTATGCCTTGCTGTGCTTGTAGGGTATATTTCAATATAATTTGCTGAACCTGTAGTCCATCCATCAATAGTTAGTGCCGTCGTATCGTTAGATGACCATGTGTCATCTATCTTTACCGTTAACTGCACACTGTCAGGTGCCGATGAAGATGTTACATAGTTAACATTTATGGTCTTATATATTTGCTCACCAGTCTGGAATGTCCCTGATGTCGGTGTAATCATAATCTGCGTAGCAGTAACATGCAATGCCGTTCCTGTGGCTCCCGAAGTCGCTCCTGTAACTGCCGAAGCATCGGTAATCGCTCCTGTAATGCCCCCATGTGATAATACTACGGCAGTGGTAAGATTGCTATCAAGAGCAGTTTCAAGTGTTTGTAAAACTGAGTAATCACCACCTGAAGCCTGTAAAGTTACTGTAAATTTAGTTGCCATTTATGTTTTAGTTATAATGTCCGTAATTTTAAAAGATTTAATCTTGTTTGAATCTAATGTATTCCCATTAAACAAAGTATCGGATATTTTATATTTTCTATGTCTAATTAATATTGGATTTTTAGATTCTATATCATCATATACAGGCTGCTCATATTTCACTGCATTAGCATAACTTATTGAAGGGACTTTTATAACTTTAGGCTTTTCTGAATCAGACCATAAATAACCGTCTGGTCGAACACAGACTATATCGCCTTTTTCTTTTAGACTACGGCTTTCCCTATTATCAATTAAAAATTCAGCCATTACTTTATTACCTCCGCATCAATATAATCTATTTTTTGATTAAAATTTCTGTGAACAGTGAATCTATAATTAGATGGTTTTTTTTCTGGTATTACTATATCAGTTTTTAACTGCATTTTTTCAATTACAGCAATAATTATGCTTAATTTATTTAAGAGTATGTCTGTCCGCTCTTTATCCGATTTCGTAAGCATTTCTATTATTTTATCTAAAGCCTTAAGCAATTCTTTATCCTTATCAATTTCCTGTTCATAATCTTTGTCCTCGGAAATAACTAAAACTGATTTATTGTTTTGGATTAAACCTGATATGTCTTTATCCTTTAATACTTTCATAATAATATTAACCTCCTAAACATTCCAATAAGCCTTTATATTTAACGATATTCTCATTAACATCCTTATAGGCTACCCGTGCATTTTCTTCGTATTCAATCATTTCCCCTGTCTTCCCTCTTATTGCTTTAATTTTTACCAGCAAATTCTCAGGTATTTCATTTTCATTGATAGAATATTTGTCGGGAATTGGTCGGGGTGGCTCAATGAAGGTTTTTTCCTCTTTAATAGTTTCTGTCTTAATTCCTTCTTTTTCTTTTTCTTTTTCTTCTCCCACTTTCAATTCTTCGGCGGGTAAAACCTCTTGTCCTGTCAGGGCTGCCATTACTTCCGCATCCTTTTCTTTTATTAATTCCGATAAAGCCATCTCCTTTAATTTGTTCATGCTGTCAATTCTGTTCTGATGCTGTTCTCTTGCCCATGTAAGGGGATGGGCTACCGTTGTAAGTATTCCCACACTTCCCAGGCTAACTACTGCTGTTTCAATTAACTCCTGAGCAAATTGCCCTAAAGTCATGTCCGGTCTTATTGTTACCTTGTCAACAGCACTCTCTATAGATTTATTTATAAGTTCACCGGGGACATCAAAAGCAGCACTCAATAATAATCGTTGAGCAAAAGGAACGCCTATTTTAGTCATCTCTTCAAAAGGTAATAGTTCTGTCATAAATTCAGAAACAAAAGTTATATTTGACATAAGGGAAGCCGTGCTTTTAGGTTCTCCGCCCTTTCTTGCCTGATAATACCTTTGCCCTTTTGCCTGTGCTGCCATCATAACTAATGGTATATCGAACTTGCCAGTAGCAAAACCTACTACAAATTGAGGTATGTTTTGCATTACATTCACTCCAATCATGTGTGCATATCTCTTTAATGAATCAGGTGCGACATAAACATCTTGTTTTTCTAATTTCTTACCCCAATAATCAGCAGCTTCTTCACCAAAAGTAGTTACAAATGGTCTTGGTCCCTCATACCCTTCCAATAATTCGGGTTTAATTTCCCCTTGCAGAGGTGGGGTCATAAGCTCTTCAAATTCCTGCACAAGACCAGAACCTCCTAACATCCAAGCCGGGTATAACGACTTAAACATTTTGCCCGCTACTTGTCCCCATGTATCATATTTTCCACCTTTAAGTATTTCTTCAATACTCTCCTGTTGGTCATATATCTGTGATGGTCTTATATTCTTGCCCGTGAGCATTGATAAGGTTTCAGCATCTAATATGGATTGAGTGGCTTTATGGGGGTCTATTTTAGAAGTGCCTATACTTTCATTAATCCAATCAGGTAATACAGTTCTAATTCCTGATTTTATTTTCTCAGTAAATGTTGGTTCGGGGGCGGTTCTTAATGAAAGTTCATCGGGGTCAACAACACCTGCTATATCTGAATCGGGGTCATCATCGGGGTCAACAACACCTACTATATCGGCATCGGGGTCAATAATTCCCGATACGTCATCATCATTCTCAACGAGTTTGAGCTTATTTTTTATTCCCGGAACTTCTGGCATTATTTATTTTTCCTTTTCTTTTCTGCCCTTCTCAATTGTTCATCTGTATAATTTTTGTTTTCAGGCATTCGTCTTGCTCTCTCAAACCATGTATTTTCAGGACTTTTTTCTGCTTCTTTATTACCATACTTTAATTTAGGAGCCTGAGTTTCTGTTTTTGGTATAGGAGATTCTAACTCCCATACCTCCCTTAATTTATTAATTTTTTCCTGCACAGGGTCTTTATCGGGTGAAGGTAAAAACTTTCCATAAACAAATAAGTTGGACATGGATTTTCCCCATTCACTGAGCCAATTCAGTATTCCACTCTCAGGTTTTTTCTGTATTATCTCCATGAAACTTTTTAATTTTTTATCAAATTTATCATCACTTTCTTCGGTATAAGTCGTATTAATCACATCTTTTAATATATCCATTATCTCAAGATATGCCATATTATTTTCTGTAACATCACCACTGAATTGTTTACCTTCATATAAATCATTAATTATTTTATTAGCAACAGCAAGTCTTGGGTCTTTCAATGGGTCTCTTTTCTGTTTCATGCCCATAGCAGATTCATATTGAACTTTGGATAGGTTTCCTTCTATAAATAATGTGTTAAGTTTCGGAATTGTATGGGCATCATCTTCAGGATTAGCTAAAAATTTGCCATACTGAAGTGTCTGATTAAGTTCGGTATTCGTTTTTTCTATATCTTCAATTTTTTTCTCTAATTCCTCAATTCGCGGTTGTATTACTTTGTCATCAAAATCATTTCGTCTTTCGGGATTAATCTTCCCTAATTCTATATACGCCTGTGAATTTTTTACATTCCTAAGATGATTGATTTGTTCTTTGATAGTCTTAATATTATTGGCTGCTTTATAATTAACATTTTCAAGTAAATCTGTTCCTAATATTCCTAACTTCTCACTAATGGTTTTCTTTTCGGCTTTTTCTTTTAAAGCCTCAGCTTCCCTAATTGCCTCTTCCTTCTTTCTGTCTTCGCTTTCCATTACAGATTGTTTTGCCGTCCCAGGTAAATTAGCCCATGCACCAGTTGTTTTAATTTCCTCTATTTTCCTTCCCGCAACAATCATTTCAGCGACATCATTCACTGCATTTTTTTCTATATTTGATAATGCTTGAGCTTTTATGCTTTCCAGTATTTGCTTCTTCATTCTCACGCCTTCATCAATTTTTTCCTGCTCATCTGGTGGCAATGACTTAAATGCCTCAGTATCGTTATAAGGTTTATCTGCTCTTGTTAAAGCAATAACTATTTGCCTGTTTTTTTCTATTTCCCGTTTAAGTAATTTCTCGGCTTTAGCTTCCTTGTAATCGGTTTCAGTTCTATATAAAGAATCAAGGAGCCTTTTACTTTCTACTTTTAAATAATCGTATTCTATAATTGTTTTAGGGTCTTTCCCGGTGCTAACTTCTTCATATACTTTATTTAATAAATTATTTTGCTTTACCTGTTTTTCATCCTTTAATTTTTCAATTGCTCTTTCAACTTCTGTCCTTGCTCTTTCTCTTTTGGTATGTTCTTCGTCTTCTATCTTCTTTAATATTTCTCCTGAATGTTTTGCGGTTGCTCCTTCTTGTTTGAGTATGGCATTTATCTGGGATAGAGATTTATTTTCTGCCCTTGCCGTAGCTACAGCCTCCTCAATGCGTTCTTCTTTCTCCGTTTTTTGCTCTTTAGCCCCAGCCTTAGCTTTGTTCCTTTCTTTTTCGGCTTTAGCATCCAATCTTTCACCTCTCGCCTCTACCCAATCATCTATTGTCATCTGGTTCGCTGATTCTAAGCTGTCATATTCTTTTATATCTACAACCTTTAAACCCTCTTTTACCTTATCTCTAACTTCCTTGATTAATTCTTTTTGCTTTCTATTACTCTCTTTCTCTAATTCTGCTTCTGCTTCTTTCTCTTTTGCCTTTGCTTTTGTTTCAAGCTTATCCATCTTTTCAGACCGCTCTGTATAAGTTAAACTTTGATAGGCAGATAACTCCTTTATTTGTGATAATGTTTTTCCGCCTTCTATTGCCCCATCTATTTCATTTAAAGCCTTAGTCTTTTTCTTTTCAGCAGCCTCTTTTTCTATTCTTGTCGCCTCTGTCCTTCCAACTCTTTCCTCAGCTCTTACAGCTCTTGCCTCGCCTGTTTTTATTCTTTCATCTACCTCCTCTTTTTCTTTTCTATTCTTGAAAATATTTTGAATTGTAAGTTTCTTTTCATTGTCCTTAATGGCTATATATTTAGGAGATTCAGATACAGCATTCCAATCCGCACCAGCCTCAACCAACCCATAAACAGCCCGAACATTTTCATTCTCATCGTTTTTTAAGGCTTCTTTGCGTTCCTTTTCAACTCTTTCTAATTCCGTTCTCTTTTCTTTTAACAATTCAACCTGACTTCCTTCATCTAAAGCAATAAATTCTCGCATTTTTTCTAATTCTGTAAAAGGCTTATCAAATATCGTCATTCTAACTATTCCTTTTAGTTTTTCGGTTACCTCTTTCTTTTTCTTTTCAGCTGTAGCCATTTTTTCTTTCTCTATGTTCTTTATATAGTTTTCAACATCAATTCTATCTCTTATATTAGGAAGTTCATTAATTTCATTCTGAGTAACCACTTCATCATTATTTGCTTTTTGTTTTAATGTTCCTACCAATTTATCGCTTTCCTCTTTCTCTATTCTTTCTCTTTCTTTTCTCTCTCTCTCAACTTTTATAGATAAATTATTTTCCCATGTTGTAATAAAATTCGTCCCCATCACACCAGGTAAATTAAGAAAAGCTGTGTTCCTTCTTATTACCGATAAAGAAGTATTGTTTTGAAGCATCATTGAAACTTCATTTAAATTTGCATTATTAAAATCTGCCTCATCACGTCGATACGCATCAAGTTTTTCATGAAACGCTATTTTAGCCGCATCAAATATTTTATCGCTACCCTCTGATTGTTCTTTTAATTCTTTAAGAATCGTTTCTTCATTAATCCTTTTATTGAATACGTCTGGTCTATGTAATTCCCATACCTTCGTTGCAATTCTTTCACCTGCTCCATTTATATTTGATTCAGTTACTAATGGTTCTATTTCATCCCTATCAGAACCAGTGATTACCTCATAATTATCGTCATACCATTGTTTAGCGAATAAATCCTGACCTCCTGAAAGATAGGATTTGATAATAGCTTTATGCACTGAACTTCTTGTTTTAACCTGTTCCATTGCAATAGCACTATCTCCCCATCCCTTCCTCATTCCTCTTGCTTCAATTTGCTTTAATATTTTACCAATAGAAATACTAACTGCCTCAACATCTTTTTTATTTACGAGTGCATAATCCTGTTGCTGGGCAATAATTCTATTGTCTTGTTCGTCGGCATAATTTTCTATTTCAACCCTTGTATGCTCTTCTGTATGCCCTCTGATTTTTACGCCTTCATAAAGGGCAACTTTTCTAAATTCCGTTATTTGTGTTTGATTAGCAGCATTGCCTTGTCCTTTAACTGCGAAGTTGTTAAATCTTTTTAACGCTTGTTCAGTAAGACCAATCGTATCTAATCCCTTTGTTTTATTGCTTTCGTTAAATATATTTAATGACTCATTGGTTAAATTAATTTTATATTCATTAATGGCAAGGTCATCTGCCTTTTGTTTTTCACGGAGTAAAAATTCTTCGGTTGCAGACATTACTTTATCCATGCCTAAATCTGGCGGCTGGACACCAGATAAGGGCAGTCTTGTTTCTGGTAATTGCCCGCCATATTGTTCTGTATTTGTTTTTGGTATTATCGGCATATCATTCCTTTTTCATTTCACGGTAATAACCTAATGTCCTGATTCCACCAGTAAGCAACGTTTCTGTAGTTCTTGCACCTGCTGTTATACCTGTAAGTATTGACTGCGTTTGTAATTCGGATGCCTGCATACCATATCCATACCCCTGCATCCTTGAAGCCAATGCCTCAGTCCTTGCACCAGACCTGTATGCAAACGCCCTTTCCATGCCACCTAACCTTGTTTCATAGACTCCGCCCATACCTTCTCTTTGTAAATCGTCAATCTCTCTCATGCTTTGTATTTTGATTTTTCCTGTTTCTAAAAGTCCTTTCATTTTGAGTCCGCTTACTCGTTCATGTCCTGTGAGTCTTGTCCCTAATTCTTTGTCAACGCCCTGCATCTTCATCATAAATATTTCGTTTGTCCCTTGGTCATCGATACCAAATGCTTTACGCACGATATCGTTTTTAAGACTTTTAATATCGTCATCGCCATAACCCTGTATATCAGCGATAACATCATTTGCCGAACTCTCACCAAATAAAAGCCCCTGGGCTCCTGCTCTCGCCCTTTGCTGTCCCACACTAAGTTTTTGTTTTGTTCGGACTCCCTGTATCTGTTCCTGCCCTATTTCAGATAAAAATGATTTTTCTATGTCTATCTTCCTCTCTATCCTTTTGATATTTGATTCAGTTAAACCCTTTATATGGGCAATATCTCTTGCTATGATTCTATCAATTGCAGAAGTTTCTTTATCTGTCGCTCTTTCAATTGCCCCTATTTCAGCAGTGCTTATTTTTTCTGTGGTTTCTTTTCTGCCCGCCACAGTCCTTTGTATTTCCCCTACTCTTTCAGTTGCAAGTGTTTCAGTTAAACCTGCCTGTATCTCCCCTATTCGTTCAATCATTACTGCCCTACGCTCAGCCATAGCCCTGTTTATTCTGGAAATGTTAGCATTGGTTCGCATTTGCTCAACTGCTATGTTTCCAGAGATATAACCAGTTATAGCACTACCTATTGTGCTGATAGCAGTAAGTGATGCTAACATCCCCGAATAGTCAGTTGCACCTGTTGTAGGATTATTTATTGCAGTATCTATATCTTGTGTTTTACTTGGAACGTTCATAATTTGTTTTTGGTAAGGGTATAAACCCTCCAGCCGTTACAGATAATATACTCAAAGGTAATGGGTCAAATTGTCTGATAAAAATTGAACCAGTTGAGTTCCATTCGGGTTTTATGTTTATACTTATTAAATCAGTTTTAAGTGCGATGGGGTCATCGTAACCCTCACTTTCTCTTAACTTGGATTCGTCTAAATTGTTTTCATCGGGTCCAGCCCAGATACCCCTGCTTGATTCAACAAGTAAAGATACTTTACTGATATTCTTTTTTAAGTCTGCAATGGTAGATTGTTTGCCATCATCATCAATATTAAGTGTTTGCATATCAGAATTATAAGGCAATCCAACATGAATAACAGAATATGGTTCAGCAAATGTTATTGCCCCACTTGTAACAGTAAGAGATTGATATTCGCTATTATTGGGATTAGCGACAACAAAACCATCGCCTAATGCTGATATTCGTTTCCCTTCCAAATGCCAGAGATTGCCGACCTCTCTTATAGCCTTTGCCCATGATGTAGTGGGTTGATTTCTTAATGCAATAGGGACAGTTCTATTTGGTCGGACCACGACCTTTTTGTTATTCGTCCAAGATTTAATCTCACATCTCAGCGTATCAGTTTGATCTGATATTATTATGTGGTCGCCGACATCATCAATGGTAAATATTGATGAACTCGCATTTAAGGTTAAATCTGTTTCATAAGTCCATGTAGAACTACCAGCAAGGCTAACATTTGCAAGTCCTGTATTTCTGCCATCATAAGTTATTGATGAATCCATGAATACGGCATCTTTAATATCAGTGACCAATCTTGTATTCGTTCTTTCAATGTATTTAACCTGCCTGCCATTAATCAATCTTTGGACTATATTATATTGGGCATCTTCCAGACCTTCAGGGATTGTACATACTTTTTTAATAAGACCATCAGTATCGTGTTCATGCCAGCCCACGACTTGATGTTCTTTTACATAAGTAAGACCTAACTTAACTCCGTCATCTCTGACAACCCAGATTATTGAATGTGGTATTTGCTGATATGCCCAATCAATAATTGTATGTCCTTCAAATAAATGTGATGCGAATATAGTTAATTCATTGCCTTTATACTTATCGGTTTGAAGGTCATACCCTAGATCTCTTATAACTGACCCCCGTGCCTGCAAATAAATTGCTGAACCATCCACTACCAAGGGTCGGAGATTACCACTGCCATTATAAGTATGTGCAACTGGATTTATTGTTGTAGGTGTAAGTATTCCCGCATTATCACCCTGGACGATAAATTCCCCTCCACTTGTAAAAACTAATAATTTTCCTATATCAAGCAAATGTTTTATTGTATTTACCTGCCCTCCCAATATTGG
>C687J35021_10002760_pt1 | contig 12355 bp, 30 predicted proteins | sample RifCSPhighO2_12_FD_35021 | JGI IMG/M metagenome (IMG submission 35021)
CGGCACTTTTCCAGTTACCGGAACTTTCTGGCAAGCAACGCAACCGGTATCCATCGCGACGGCTCCGGTTCTTGTGGCGGGGTCGGCTATAATTGGTAAGGTCGGAATAGATCAGACGACTCCAGGCACGACGAACCGAGTTGATGTTGGCACGTTTCCTGACAATGAGCCATTCAACATCGCGCAAGTTGGCGGCTCAGCGGTGGTCGCAGATCCGTGCATGCGCGAGGCTCGTATCCCGATCTCGATTTCCCAGACCGGCAACACGCAGCTCGCCACAGGGACAGCTTCGGAGCGGATTTTTATCTGCTCTTTTCATATCATCACGGCGACGGCGCAAAACATCGCCCTGGTATCGGGTACGGGAACGGTTTGCGCGACTAGTCCATCGGGCGTCCTCGGCTTTGGTGGTGCCACTGCCGCGACAGGTTGGAACTTTGCGGCCAATGGGGGTATCCAGATGGGCCATTCTAATTGGAGTTACGGCAAGACGGATACAGATGCGGATAATATTTGTTTGTTTCAGTCCGGCGCTGGGCAACTATCAGGTGGATTGACCTATGTCAGTGCGGCTGATTTTTGAGCATGGATAATTACATATGAGTGGAGCGATCAGGTGAAACGGTTTTTTGTCCTTGCCGTCTTGCTGCTCCTATTGGTTTCTGTTTTGTGGCCAGGCACCGCGACGGCCACCTTTACGTATGTTAGCAGCGCCAGCGCAATTAATACCGCTAGTGGCACTACGCTGACCGTCGATGTGGCGAGCGTCGCAGTCGGGGATATCGTAGTAGTCGGTGTCGGCTGGGAAGGTGGCGCCACGACAGTTACTATTAGCGATGGCGCTTCACCAAGTACCTGGGTAGCTCTTACGCAGCGCACTCACACGTCCGTAGCTCAATCCACGCAAGGCAATTATACGCTGAATTCGGCAAAGAGCGGCACGGTTACCTATACCGCGACATGGAGCGCGGCGCGCGATTATCGCCATATCGCAGTGCATGTTTATCGTCCGAGCGCTACGCCGGTTTTCGATTCCGGCACTGATGTTACGGCAGAGGGAACGAGCGCTTCTATTTCTACCGGCAACATTACGACTACTGGCACCGATGAGCTAGTTGTGGCATGGAGCAAAGAATGGATTGACAATGCGGATTCCGCGTGGGCCATCAATGGGCTAGCTGCTGCCAATCCAAATGAGCGCCAGTGGTTCGCGCAATGGGATAAAACATTTACTTCGACTTTCACGGGCGCTGGTACGCGGACGGCCGCGAGCTCCGTGGAGTGGGTCGCTGGTATCGCAGGATTTAAAATTGTTGCGGCGGCGGCAGCAGCGCCCACGTTGCCCTTACTAGGGGTCGGGCCGTGAAAATCCTGTTTATCCTATTATTGCTTGTCCAGATTTCTATTGCAGAGGCCACGCAGTACTACGCCGCACCATCTACAGCGGGTTCGGCCAATGGAACAAGTTGCGCGAATGCATTTTTAATCGGTTCTGCATGGAGCAGCTTGGTAGCCGGCGATACTCTCAATTTGTGCGATGGCACTTACACCGGCGCCAGTTCGATGATTACGCCGACATCGGGCTTGGGCGGCGCATCGGGTAATCCTATCACAGTGAGAGCCGAAAACGATGGCTCGGTCACAATAGATGGCAGCGGAGTCAGAACGCCGTTAGCTTTTAACAACAATTCCTGGTGGGTTGTTACCGGGATTGATTTCACGAACAGCAATCAAAACGTTGTTGAGGTTTACTCGAACTCCACGAATAACATTTTTCGTCGTCTAGTTGCCTATGATGCCCCGGTGGCAGAAAATGCAATACTATTTTTGAATGGGGGTTCGGGTAATACTAACAATCTGTATGAGGATGTCGCCGGCTTTGGCAACGGGCGGAAGATTTTCGAATACTATAACAACGGCACCGGGACAGTAACGCTGCGGCGGGCATGGGGGCAGTTTTCGGCGAGCACATGGTCATCGCCTGGCGGCCCGAAGATGGTCTACAGCGACATGTACAATTCCCGCAATGCCATCTATGAGAATCTGATAGCCAACTGGAACAAGAGTTCTACAAGCCCCGTCGAGGATTACGGACTGTTCTCGGGCGACCAAATCAACGATGCTGGCACGCATTGCCTCAATACGAAAATACTAGGGTCGATTGGCTACATCAAGTCAACGGACACTGCGAGCACATTGAGTTCCTATGGTGCCGCTCATGGTTGGTACGATCAGAACTGCTTGGAGTTTCGCCATTTATTAATGTATATCGAACCCGGTGCGCACACCGGCGTCACGCCGTTTATCGCCGACACAATCGACGGTGCATATGCTCCGCGTGTCGATTCCTACGTCACGAATCTAACCACCATTGCGACTAACTCCGCGAGTATCGCGGGGGATTGGACAACCAGTAATAATGGTTCGTATACCTCAGTCGGCGCGGCTCCTAATGTCTGGAACGGCGCAGGATCAACTGGTGCGAGAGTGTGCTACCAGTACGTCGACGGAACTCTGACGAGCACACCGCTCTGGCCCTGGCCGATGGATGCGAGAATCAGGGCAGCGGTGATAGCCTCTGGCCGGAGCGCCGATACGATGTTTGGCGGCGCCGGCAATTCCGTCACGCAGCAAATGGAGGCGATCTTTGGCGCAATCCCGGCAGGCTGCCGGAGCGATGGTCCTGGCGGCAACCCTCGGACTGCGGCGAGTGGCCGTAACGCGGCAAGTGCAAGAAACGCGGCCAGTGAACGCGGCGCAGCCAGCGGGAGAGTAGCAGTACAGTAAAAAAAGATGGAAAGGTGGTGTTTCAATGAAACGACGATTTTTACTAACGGTTTTCTTTCTTCTCGCGGCTGCAACGGTTCAGGCGGCGACTGTAAGCTGGACTGACAACGCAAATAATGAGGATGATTTCAAGATTTACCGAGCCACTACAGCGTTATCTGCCTTCGTGCAGGTGGGAGCGGTTGCGGCCAATGTCGTAACTTTTGTTGACCCCGCTGGCGTAGCTGGCAACTGCTGGAGGGTCACGGCATTCAACAGCGCTGGCGAATCGCAACCGAGCAACATAGCGTGCCTGCCTCAGCCGGTGCTCGTGATTCCATTGTCGCCTACGGGGACGGCAGTAGTTCCATGAACCACGAGGATAAAATCGCCCGCATGTACAAGATCATGGCACGACTTGCCGAGATCGAGTACGAGCGTGAGACGATCTTGCGGCGACGTGATATCAACACCTGGAATTGGATCAACCTGAATCGACGACAGTATGTAACTAGCGGCCGTAAATCCTGGGTGACACGCAGGGCCAACTTGGCGGCTAGGAAGAGGGCGGCGTAGGATGTCAATATCCGAGGTGATAAAGATTGTCATTGCTGTTATAGCTGGTATAAATTTGCCGGTGATTTTCCTGGTCATTAAGCGTCTCGGTCAAATTCGCGACCATCTAGCAGTGCTCAATGGGCGCGTCGGCAGAGTCGAAGAGTGGAAGGGAAACCACACGCGAGAAGACGACCGTGCACACGAAGACATCAAAGAACTTTGGACGGCTGTGGACAAAATAAGAGATCGATAGGAGACCTTATGCTCGAAAATTTACGTGGCAGTGTCCGCCCGATCTTGACTTTCCTTTTCGCTGGGGGCTTTCTATACCTGACGATCGTCAAGGTAGTCTCGGCGGAGGCGTTCATCGGGTTGGCGACTTTGATTATCAAGTCGTGGTTCGATAGCCGAGACATAGAGAAAAAACCGTGAAGTTGATTGCTATTCTATTGATACTTGCTGGCTGCTCGGCCGCAAGTAACGGCCCGCCGCGGCTAGATGTCAGTTGCGTCATTGAATCTCAGGTGCCGGGAGTAACCACGATCTCATGTGCCGATCCACAGAGCTGGAAGGAATATTACGCTGAGCAGTTAAGACAGAGACAATTCTAACCGAAGGTGCTGAAATGAAAACATGGATTTTTTTATTGGTTGGTGTTCTGCTTTTTCCGTTCTTGGCTTCCGCAGAGGTGCGGGTTTCGATCTGGGGTGGGGAGAGGATCGAAAGCAACGAAGATGTCGTTGTGTTTGAGAATGAATCAGCATCATCCGTAAAGGTCAAAATTCCCTTCGATCAGGAATACCATATTACCCTGAACAATACGGACTCAAGCCGGCGCGCCCTGGTCCACATTAAGATCAATGGGCGGGAGGCGACCGGAGACGGTCTCATCCTGCGCAAAGGCGAAAGCGTTCAGCTTGAGCGCTTTGTTGACAACGGCGATTTCAAGCGCGGGCCTAAATTCAAGTTTGTGGACAAAGACGAACAGCAGAGGATCGGACGCGCTGAGTCCGCGAGTGACGGTCTTATTGCCGTGACCGTACAGTATGAGAAAGATCAGGGGCCGCTGGTGGCCTACGGACAGCAGTACCTTGCAAGCGGCGCAAGCGGCGCAATTACTTATGAGTGGATGGGAACAACCTCATCCACAGTACCAACGAAGAATATTTCAGCGGGCACGGTATCAACGAGCCAACTAATTACGGACCAATCTACCAGCGCTCCCGCAATCTGGGAACCCGGCACCACGGTAGAGGGTTCCGAGAGTAAGCAGAGATTCCAGACAACCAAGACTGGTGAGCTTGAGGACCGGATCGAAACGCTGGTAATCAGGCTTCTCGGCTACTACAAGCAGGCGCCGCTGTTGATGCGGCAACGATAAAATGAAAGTGATGCCGATTCAGGGCACTTGGGATCGCAAGAGACATGCGGCTGTTCCGCCATCAAGCATCCCCTGGGAGATTATTGAATCTCATGAGAAACAAGCTCAAGCCAACCACTACCAGGACTTGGCAACTCTAGCCCGGCGCGGCGGTTTATCCCACTGCGAGGCGATAGCGATCTTGGAAGATCGACCATGGACAGAGACGGAGTTGGATGAGAGCATTGAAAAACTAAAAAAATTGGTTAGCCAAGGAGCAGCGCTATGAATCCATACGAACTGAACTGGGGGCAAAGAATCATGCTGGTTGCGGCCGGCGCGATACTGCTGTCGGCGAACATGGGGTGCTCATTCCCACTCACGCCCGAAGTTATCCAGGCGCTTGCCGGCGACAACGCCTCGGTATGCGGCCGGGCTGGTATCAGAGGCGGTGCGGGAGCATTACCCCTGGCCGGTGCTGCGGTGCCAGTTGGCGGCTGGGGATCATCTGAGATTGAGTTTTGCCGCTCGAATTTCCCCAACGCGACTTTATCCATGACTCCAGACGGGGCAGTCACGATTACGCATGGGGCTGGGGTGCCGTGATGGAATTATTGACTCCGAAGATCGTTACCGACGGCGGTCCGTGGGCGATACACAATATGCCTTGCGGAGTATGTGGAAATTCCCATGCTGTTTATAATCTGCATATTGGAGCCTTTGAACCATGTTGGGAATGTCAGCGTAAAGGCTGGCGTACGAGCAAAATTCCTGAATGGCGTCTTTGGTTCAAGCGATGAAGGGGGGTGTCGTGATTCAACTCGTCACTCTTTATGTTGTAGCCCTGACTTTGGCGATGGAAGCAGCGGGCGAACCCTACATCGGCAAGCTGGCAGTAGCCTGGGTAATCCAAAATCGGCGCACGAAATACAGTCGGTCTTTGCTCGACGTTGTGATGGACCCTTATGATTTTTCGTGCTGGAATACGAGTTCACCGACGCGCGCGAACCTGGACCAAATCACCGACGCGCAATTTGCGGAATGCCTGAAAGCCGCGCTTGGAGCCTGCTTCGGCATGGAACCCGACCCGACTGACGGTGCCGTGTTCTACATGAATGTGGCGGCGGTGCTGAAAACCAACGGCATGCTGCCACCCTGGTGGGATATCGACGGACTTGCTTCCTCTGAGATTAAAATCGGGAACCATACTTTTAGGCGGCATAGGTGAACCTAATTTGCATCCGTTGGAGCGGGATGTGTAGGAATTATTAACTCCGAAAAGCAAGGAGCGTTTATGGTAGAACAAGAAACAAAGCCTCATGTTTGGAGTACGCAGGAAACTATGGATGGAAGTCCGGCGCTTGTTGAAATACGAGGTTCGGATAAATTGCAGGGCGCTATCGCCAATGCACCCATTGAGCCGTATATTCGCATCAAGTTTCAAGCCGGCCCGCTTCCCGATGGCGTCAACGGATGCTCTATTGAGGATGTGATCGATGTTCTTGTCGGACGCCTCGAAGGTTTCCAGAAAGGTGATTTCCGCTGTCGCGAGAATGCGTTGGCGATAACGAAACTGGAAGAAGCAAAGCTGTGGTTGCTGGAACGTACCCGAAAGCGCCAGACTCAGGGTGTTGAGGGTACGATGCAGGCGCACAAAGAGTAGATGACTTCCGCTCCAACGGATTCATTTTATGTCCGAATGCCGCAAACACCCAAAGATTTTCACTATTAAAATGCTGCGCGACAACGGCGAATATTCCGACTGGTGCCCCGCGTGTCGTGAGTGGTGCGACGAATGCTCCGAACGTTCAGGGCCAACCTCAAACTTGCAGCCTCAAAATCACATCCTAAATAAAATTAAGGCCACCTCCGAAGAGTGAAAAAGGCTATTCATATCAAAGAAGAGGTGCGCGAAAGGGCGCTTGCCTATTGGCGTAAATACAACTTGGAACATCGCGAAAAACGTCGTGCCAACGCTCACAGGTACTATATCGAGAATCGCGAAACATGCAGGGAGAAATGTCGTAAATGGCAGACAGAGAATCGCGAAAGACTTTTAGCGTGGCGCCGCAAGCGATACCGCGAGAATTTTGCTAAGAATCAGCAGAGATTCGCCGACTATGAACGTAAACGAAATCAATCCAGTAAGATCGAAGTGATGTTTTCCAAATATTCAAACGGCACTGGGAAATGCGTTAAATGTGGCGAGGGAGATATCGACGTTCTTTGCCTTGATCATATCGCAGATAACGGAGCTGCTCATCGTTTGGAAATAGGCGGGCATCGTGGTCAACAGCTCTATAAGATGCTTAAGAAACAAAAATATCCCGAAGGCTATCAGGTGTTATGCGCTAATTGCAATCTCAAAAAAGAACTCATACGAAAGCGTAGCCTTTGCGATGAAAGACGAAGAACACCTGGCCAGTTCCGCAAAACGCCGGATAAGATCGAACCTATCTAACCCTTCACCTTTTTTGTTTTGGGTCTGGGCGCTCTGGCAGATGCATGATAAGGGCCAGCTTGAGGGCCAGTATGGACTGTACTGCCCGCAGTGCCAGGAATGGTGTGAAACTTGTCCCGAAAAGCGGGAGCAGGTCAGCAATGATAATTATCTAATTACCAGTCGACGCAAAGTCGGTTAGTATTTATCGCTGTCTACCTTTTGCAGTGCGGGGAGAAGTTAAAGAAAAGCGATGAGAGCGTCGACCAAAAGCTTGCTTTTGATAGCCAAAAGAAGATAAGAGTGTGATTTATAAACGTTTATGCGGGTCGACGCTTAACACTCCTCCAGATTCCCCACCAATCCCTGATACTCCAACGATCCCCGTAGCCGCGATATCCGGCGCCGAACGCCGCCGATAGATTCTCGCTGAAAGCCGTTCTCCAATCCACGTTGCCACCACCGGGCTTCCCATTCCACTTCTTCGCACAACCGCCGGATTCTGTCATTGAGCCGTGACACATCTCGCCGTAGTTGGTCGCGCTCTAAAGTGAGCCGACGCACAAGATCATCCTTTGGGGCAATTCGCCTCGGTTTGACGGCAATGCGCGGGCTTGCGTCCGTGATTGGTATAACGATAGTGCCGCGCTCCTCGAGATCCATATTACGAGGGGATTTTGCAAGCATGGGGCCAATGGCCGAGGTGGATAACTTTCGGCTGATAACCGTGGGTTTGTGCATAGTTGGCGGATCGTGTCGGGAGATGGCGGAAGTACAATGACCGATAAGATATATCCTGAATAAAATCAATGGGTTAAAGTATATTATCGTGTGTAATTTCTACCACGTTTTTCAACCTATTTCTTTGTGTGTTCTGATAACTGCTGTGGGCTGCGAATTATGTGAACTTCGGTGAGTTTTGTCATCGGCTTTTCCCTGAAGCGCCCGCAATTCGGCGCGGCGAAAAACTGCCAGCACGTCCCTTTTGAGCGCCGTCCGTTCCCCCTTTGGCATCGCTGCTAATTCCTTCACGAGCTGTTTTAACACGCTGGATCACCTCTCCCTCTATAGGGAGTGGCAAGTTTTGTGCCGGGTCGATTCCGAGTTCGTCGCACACTGGTAAAAGTTTCAAAATAAACTGAAAAATCTTTTCTTGATTTCTCCTGCTTCCAGGGTCGATGCCGGCGATCCGGCGAATGTCCATTTCACTCATATCGAATTCTTTCGCCATTCGACGGGGTGACCCAAAATATTTTTTTTGAAGTAATTCGTTAGCAATATCTTTGAGTTGCATTACTGCACCCCCTGACACCAAAAGAAAGTTGTTGACAAACTATCACGATAGCGTTATCAATAGCGTAAATGATTTACTAAACTTTACTAAGTAGAGGTATCGCATGACACCCCAAGAAATCAAGAGCCGACTTAAAAAAAAGAAGATCACTCAGGCGGCACTCGAACGAAGATTCAAAGTCTCGGACACGGCGATTAGTTTTCTCGTCAATCGCAAACTCACCAGCGAACGCCTGGAAAAACGTCTTGCTCGCATTCTTGGCGTTACGCTCGAAGCATTGCGAGCTAACCCGGAGGTGCGATGAAACCTTGTAAGCATCTGGATTATACCGAGGGCAAATATACCGACTGCACGATCGAAACCTGTGCTCCTGATTATCCGAACGTGCGTTACTGGCTCCGTGGAAAAACATGGACCGATGTTCCCAAAGGTTGGACACCGAATCCATCGAAGGTGCAATTTTGCGGTGCGGGTCGAGGGCGAATCAATGGAATCTTTCAATGTTACCAACCTGGCGAGATGAGTTGTTACGAACCCGAAAAGGATTAAACTTGAGTCCCACCCCGATCCACATGAAATATACTGACCATTTAAAAAAGATAGCAGACTTGCAGCAAGAGGTGGAGCGTCTACGATCCGGCAAGCCAAGTGATGATGAAGTTCTCAATTATTTGGTCGAGAATGCCGAGGCATACTTTGCGGCGGCTACGGCGCTACTCAAGGCGCGAGAGGCGCAAGAGCAAGCCCAAGCGCAGCCATCAACTCGGAAAGGGTGAGCATAGCAGGCGGAGCAAAGGAGGGATATCGTGAGCACGCAAGCCGAAAACTTTCCTGAAGTTCTCACTAAACAATATGCTGAAATGTACCGTCTCGCCGCGCTGATGCCGGAGGTGGAGAGGGTGCTTGAGAATTATTTAGAATGGGGAGCCATGACTTCATCTGACAGGGATTTATGGGCGGGTCATTTTCGTGCCCTCCTCGCCAAGATCCAAGGAGCCTAGTCATGAAAATAAACGGTAAGCGTGTCGTTATTCGATACCAAGAAAAGTACAAACCGGGAATGGGCAAACTGAAAGATTCTGCTAAGCCCGAGTTGCACCATATAGCGCCTGGCTATCGAGTGGCTTATGCCGAACTGCTTACCGCTGGCAGTTTTGAAGATGGACGGGAATTCCAAGATATTCGCGTCATACTTGAAGAAGGATAGCCATGAAAACCCTACTCAAAAAACTGTGCCCTAATCTCTACCGCCGCATGTTTCCCAGGTTGTTAGCTGAGGTCACGCCATTCCAACGGGTGATTTTACTGAGCTTGACGAGGGTGAAATGATTCACGTTAAAAGTTCGGAGAATGAGTATTTACTATCTTGGAATAATGGGTCGTGGCGCGACAGGGCAGGTCATGTTTGGACCTTGGACCCGAAAGGCGTTTTGCGATCTCCGATTCATGGGACTTACTACGATTCCCAATATTCCGTGATTCCACTAGAGCTTGAAAAGGATACCTAATGCTAACGCTCATCGTTGAAGACTTCGTGATGTCCGGCGACGAGCCTATAGCCGAGGCTGTACTGCGGCGGATCGTGGAGCGGGAGTCACCAAGCAATCCAGTCGCATGGATTCGTTGTCTCATCGCGAGTGATACGGCGGTACAGGAGGCGTTCGGTGTGAAAGCGAGCGGGGTAAGGAACTAAGATGAAAACGAAATTGAGGCCGTGTGAAAAATGCGGAAAAGAGGCCCGCGACCATCGGGGTGTTTTTCGGTGGGTAGTCGAATGTATTTCGTGTGGTCACTGTAAGTATGGGTCTACTCGTGACTCATCAATCGCCGCCTGGAATCGCCGCGCCAAGCTCAAGGAGAAATCATGAGAATGGAAGCTTACTATTATTCTTTTAAGCCAACGGGCATTGAGAGTATCGATCTTATACTTTCTGCCGTGGCGTGCGCTGGCAAATCTTATCATCACACTGAATATTGGATGGACAAAACACCGCTCTACCAAGACAAACTTCACGGCGAATCGCCCGTTGAGTGGATTCAGAACGCGGCTAATGATGCTGCTGCCCTAATTGCCAAACTCAAGGAGACTTCCAATGACCGATGAAGCCCTCAGTGCTCTAGCCTTCTCCCTATTTGTGCTCAGCCTCGCCGCAGTAATTGGCTTGGTCTACGTCGAGGTTTTCGCGCCTTACTTGTTGGAGGTGATGCTGTGAGAAAACAATCCGATGCCACAAAACTGCGCCGCGTAAAGCGCGAACTTCGCGAAAGCAAGATTCAAATCTCAAACCTGGAACGAAAGATTCGACTGCTGAAGATTGCCGGTTCTGGAATGTCAAATGTTTTGTTCAATTTCTCTCAACTGACAGAAAGGTTCAACGACGACGAGCGAGAATCTTTCAGGCGCTCGTATAAAGATTGGGACAGTGTTGGATGACCGACCATGGCTGCAAAGAAGTCCGTGCGCTGAGGCGGAAGATGGAGAGGAAAAAGAGATGAAAGTCATAGACGACGATGGAACCGAGTTGATCCGCTGTCACTGCGACAACGGCGAATGGTGGACGGAATGTTGCAGTGGTGCGGATGGGTGTGATTGTCGAGGGAAACCCATAAATATGGGGCGTTGTAACGTCTGCAATGGTAAAGGCTGGCGCCGCCCGGATGCTGATTTAAAAGCCAATGTCAAAACTATCGCAGGACGTTGTTTTGTTGGTGCTGGCCCTACGCGGGGCTATTGGGCTGGAAAATGACCTTACCCAAGCCCGACAGGCACAGCGAAGAGGCCATGACGGATCGGCTCGTAGCCGAGCATGAGCGTGGGGAGCACGAAGATTACCCTAAACCTCTCGATTGTCCCGATTGCGAACGTGAGGAAGAGATGTACGAGAGATTTAAACTAGGCTGGAAAAGGAGATGCACATGACCGACGACGAACTGTATGCACTAATCGTAAACCAGGAACCGACGATCCACAAAACGATGCACTTCCTCGAACCGGAGGGCGCTAGGGATTTATATCGCCGCGCTATTGTCTTCGCATATCGGCTCGGGCGGGTGGATGCGGCGGAGGAAGAGTTACAGAGAAAGGCGGGGTGAATCATGGAAGAAGCCAAAACTTATTATTTCACATTTGAGATAGATATTGAGAGCCGATGCTGGTGGCCAATCTCATCCACTGCGCGATAACTGGATTGAAATTGTGGCCGAGAATGACGGTTTAGCGCGCGAAAGAATGGTGGAAAGTTTCGGCGATAAATGGGCATTGCAATACGAAGACGCGGATTGGAAGCCTGAGTATTTTCCAGGTGGACGTGTCGGGAGAGTTTTAGAAGTTATTTAAGGCGGGCAGAGGAGAAACTATGCACATCGATTTAATTGCTGCTGAAACAGCCCTGAAAGAATTAAGAAACGAACTCGGACTATCGAATCAAGCCTGCTGCATTGGTATTGAATTATGGAATCATAGCGATGGCTCTAGGCCATTAACTATCCGCATTTCGCTGTTCGATAACAGCGGTCAATGTCAGCAAAGCGTTGGCGCGACTTGGGGGCTCGCCTTGGAGGCGCTGAAAATCGCATTCAAAGCAAAATCATTTGACCCCGGCAGCGAACCCATCAGCGTCGAAGTAAACGAACAAGAGGCTAGCTAGAATCCACAAGAGAAGGAGAAACAAGATGGCAGAAGAAACGAAAGCGCAGACACTGGCAACGCAACGCGAGCCGCGACCGCTCGCAAAAATCGGTTTCACTTTTCTACCTCAGACCTGGGAACAGCTCTACAATTACGCCAAGGAAATCGCGCAAACCGATTTTGTCCCGAACGATCTGCGCGGCAAACCAGGAGCTGTGCTTGCTTGCTGGCAGTTCGGTCAAGAAGTCGGCTTGGCACCGATGGCGGCGCTACAGAGCATCGCTGTGATTAACGGACGCCCATCCCTAT
>C687J35021_10002769_pt1 | contig 12333 bp, 16 predicted proteins | sample RifCSPhighO2_12_FD_35021 | JGI IMG/M metagenome (IMG submission 35021)
CCCAAAAAAATTCCCTCNCCATCCCCCCCCCCACCTCTTTTTCCGGTTCCATGTGTTTATCCGTTCCACCCTTTTCAGTTCCGTCAGTTCCGTTTTTTCAGTTCCGTCAGTTCCGTTTTTTCAGTTCCGTCAGTTCCAGCTCACATCGTTACGGTAAACCAAAAAAAAGACCCAAAATGGACCCAAAAAACTAACAAAAACGGAAAAAAAATGGTGGTGTAAATGAGTTGCGAACTAAAAAACCAAAAAACAGACATTTGTATAGAAAGAGAAACAAAGAGAATGATGGATGAAATGAAAAATAAACAAAGGAAAAAGAACAAGAAAGAGGTATTGTATAGAGGAATAGATATTATAGGTGGTTAAAAATGGTTAGTGCGTATCAAAAAGGAGTGGAAATGGAAAGGAAGTTTAAGAAGATTTTAGAGCATTTGGGTTATTTTATATGTTTTAGGTCGATAAGAACAAAATTTCAGCGCGTGGATTTCGCCGGTATTGCGGATATTGTCGCTAAGGATAGCCGTAAAACGATTTATGTGCAAGTTAAATCCTACAAGTCAGGAGCCACGTCGAAAAACGTTTTGGAGTCACTGGTTGCATTTAAAAACGAATACTGCTGCGAACATGAAGCAGTATGGCTTGCCATTTGGAAAAAGAAAAAGACCAAAAGACTCCCTTGGAAGTGGAAAATCTTGGAAATTTTGAATACGTCAGAGGAGCTTAAGGAGATAGATATAAGGTGGGATACCTTGAAGACACCGAAAAGTTTATAAAGGTTTATCTGTTTATTTGGGCATGAGATATACATTGCTGGAACTGATTAATATTGCGAAATGTTACAAACAAAAAGAGAAAAATGGTTGTAAAGATTGTAAGAAAGGGAAAACTAAAATAACGTATACAAACTTAGGATTGGAAATATGTTATTGTATTAATTGCTATACTATTCAAAACGAATGGGCTAGGAATGAATATAAGTATAATATTATTCTTGAGAGATGCGAAGAACGTGAAAAGAAAATGTGAAATGATAAAATAATTTTAACGGATTCGGAGGCGAGTGGATGAGAAAAGAAAGGACTCGGAAATGGATAAACAAGAAAAAAAGTCTATATATGGATATGTCCGTAAGGGCTCAACAAAAAATAGAGAATTTGTTAAATAAAAAAATTGCAGTATATTTAAATAAAATAGAAAGAGAAGGGAATTTATCTAAACCATTAATGAATATTTATAGCAAAAGACAATTAAAAGCAAGGGAAAAAGTAGAGATGATCTTCTATCTTGGCCGTCTAACTGGTAGAGGTGATGCAAAAGCAGATATGGAAGATGAAGATAAAGCCGAATGGATATATAGAAATAATCACTACCGATAAAGATGTGTATGTCTTCCAAAGAAACCAATAAAATTATTTGTTTGCATTGTAAACATCTAGTTTTTGTAAAAAAAACTAATGAACAAGTAAAATTATGGCACGATAGTAATGGGCAAGGAGAATATTCTACAATTTGTTTGAATGGGGATACTAGAAAAAAACCAATATGCGGTTGTAGAAAAGCAGAAGTTAAAGTTAAAGATATAACAAAAATACAAGGTGTTTTCTATGAGTGAAAAAAAACTAGATGAAGAATTGGATGAATTGGACGAAGAAGAGTTAGACGAAGATGACGAATTTGAAGAGGTATAGATATGGCTGGTGTTGCTGAAGGTGGAGTTATAATAGAAGTTGGCAAGGATTATGTCTTTGGAACAGGCGGAAAAAAATATACGGGTCGTTTGTTAGCAATTGAAACAGTGGGCATTTTACATTCTCATGATGCATGGTATGATTTCCTTATGCCATTTAATATTGGAACAAAAGAAACCCCCCTTATACGGCCTATAAGAATAAGATTCAATGTGGACGCAATTGATTGGATTCGTTATCCTATTAGAAAAGTTAATCCAGAAGCAAGGATAGGAACGTCAAATAGATTTTCCCTCCCAAATAGAAGAATGGAAGCGGAACGCGGATATGAGCAAGAAGACTATGACTACGATCCAAATGAAAGATAACGAAGTCGAAAAGGAAAAAACATCCTCCTGCGGTAGTTTTAACATAAAAAAATTACTTTATTATATAATCATCGTTATCCTAATAGTTGTTATAATATATGTTTTTTGGGTTTTTCTCCCCAACGCCTCACCGCCAAGCGGTATAACAGGCTATCGTAACCCATTAGGACTCCCGTAAATCCGGCGATAGGAACTCGCTTCAAGGTAGTTTTACTGATTATTAAGATAGTTTAAGAAATTCTAAAAGGATTTGAGGGGTAGCTAACCATAAATATCTTTTAATCCTTCTCCAGGTTTTAATAGTTTCGTTCTTGGATATATTGGAAAACCAGTTTTAGCTTCGCCAGGTTCGTTTGGATCAAGGAAAAGCCATTCATTTACTGGAAAATCTCCACTTTTAACTTCTAATCTAGCTAATTTATTCTGTATAAGGAACTCTGGAACGCTTCTCATTCTTAGTATCTTCTTTTGGCTTTCGTGAGTTACTTGAGTTGTTGCGATATATTTGCTTGCTCTTACGAATTTGTCTTGTATAAGGTCTGAATTTTGTGTAATCAATATAAGGCTTATTCCTTCATGTCGTCGTCTAGCAGGAATATTATATAGTACATGACTAGCGATATTCTTAATGTGTGTTCCAATTAGAAAATCCGCTTCTTCAACAACAATTACTATTGGTTGGGATTGAAAACCAATTCGCCCATTTGTTTTAACATATCTGGTTCTATCAGCTAGAATCCTATTAATAGCAACAGAAATATATACGTTCATGGAAACTAGATTTTCACTATCAAATGGAGTTCTTAAAATAGTAACATCATTCTCCACCATTGATTTTACAAAATCAAATGGTCTGCCCTTTCCGAGTTGCATAGTTCTAACTTTTTGTTCCAATCTATAAAGGAGTGCTTTAGATGAAACCCCAGTCATTTTTATCATTTTTCTCCTTTCTGTATCTTTTCTAATTTGAATATCCGTAAAATGCATCATTTGTTCTATGTTTTTCGGTCCTTTTTCTTTAGTTCCCATCATAAGAACATCTTGAAGCATTCGGCCAGCTCCAGACATCTCTTTAATATCCAAAAAATTGCACCACGTAGAAATTTGTGTCGTTTTGGGAAGATGCCAAAAATCCCCTACATCAAGTTTCCATTTTCTTGCATGAGGTTCGTCCTCGGCAACGAATTCTGGAATCACCTCTTGTATTTTATACCCTTTTGGTTTCATTCCAAATTTTTCGAGGATGGGGAACGCAGCAGGATCATCTTGCGGTTTCCCCATAGTTACCGAATCGTATCCCTTTGGTTCTATATAGAGAATTTTACAGTTCTTGAGAATGAATTGGTCTAGCCATGCCTTCACCACACCGCTTTTCCCCCCGCCCTGTATAGCTGCAACAAGGATGGTCATACCTTCTTCCATCGTCGGAACTTTCAACATGACAGGTTTTTCCCTATCCTTATCCTCGGTAAAAAGCAGGATTTCATCGTCCTTTATTTTTATTTTTTCTTGCCTCTTATAGATTTCTCCCCATTTCCCCCGCCAAAGTGGGTCAAAGGTGTGCAAACTTTGACCATACATTACCACTTTCTCGAAACTATCCTCTATGATTTCTGGAGGTTCTCCGAATCTTCTCATACATCATCACGCTTCTTTTCATAATTCCTTCGGCGAACAAAATACGACGATAGGGAACTCGCAAAACGGAATTTTCTTCCAAAAATCCAGATTTTCAAAGTGATGTTGCTCCCGCAAAGTTCACAGTAGTGCTGGTCGTCTTCACAGATGCATTTTTTTTTTCTGTGTTCGACATTATCCAGATGCCTACAATATTTCTGTTTCTTCATTTTCTTCATTCTCATCGTCGTAAATATCGTTGTCTTGTGTTTTTATTTGTTCTTCCATGTGTTTTAAAATTCTACTGCTCATCTGTTCATCCTTGAAAGATTTTGGTAATTTTAGTTCGTGGCTTAGGATTTCCTTAGCCTTTTTCTTATCCCACAATCTAACATAGAACTTAACAGGATTACGCCCATACAATCTTCGTCCTCCCTTGTAATTGCTCTCCAATTTGATAGCCCCAAATTTATCAAGGCGATCAATCCAAATGGGAGAAAGCTTCAATTTCAGTTCCGCAAGAGTTTCCGAAATGCCTACTCTATCCCCTTTCTTTAGCAGATAGATGAGCAATTTTTTTACTCTTCTTACCACTTCATCGCGTGGGTAGTAGGAAAGCTTATCATCAATTTTCCATTTGATATTTACCACCTTCCTAGTCCACGATTTTCACTGCCACTCGTACATACTCCACTTCTTCCCCAAAGTTATCTTCGATAAATTTTCCAGCACCTCGGAAGAATCCCCGAACTTCTTTTATATCAACATCTTGGGATTCTTCGTGTTCCTTGGGCGGGTAATATCTGAATACGAGGGCAACTTCGTAAGTTTTATCATTGCCAAAAACCACTTATTCACCTCCATTTCCGTGCTCTACCGCGTCGTCGGCCTTCTGTTTTTTCCTTTAGAGAACTTTCAGTTCCCTCTTCTTTATTTTCGCCAGGAATTTCCTCGTTTTCTTCCTCCTTTTCTGTTCCTTCGTCTTCACTCGTTTCTTCGTCTTCATCTGTTCCTTCGCCTTCAATTCCTTCCTCTTTCAAGCCTTTCTCTATCTTTTCAAATTCCTCTAGTTCGCTTTGGGTTGCAGCTTCGGCTCTTTCTTCTCTAAGCTGTTCTATATCCTTGATAAGATTAGAGATTTTTTTCTCGGCGGTTTTTAATTTCTCCTCCATCTCCATCAATTTCTTATTTTCTTGTGGTTCTATATCCTTGATTTCCGTAACGAGCGGAGTATCAGGTTGCCTTGCTTTGACGGTGTAGAGCCATGCGTGAATAACTGCATCGTCTAAACCACTTCGTTCTATCATGTATTGCTGCCAACTTTTTATTTGAGTTCTATGTGTTTTGAATTTTTCAGCAGCTCCCTCGAATTTGTCCCAAAATGCCTGATCAGCTTCACCAGCATCTAAATATGGTCTGAAAAATTCCTCCCATATATCTTCCACGTTTGTTATCAACGTTTCGCCACTTTCGTCAACTTGTATAGATACGAGTATTTGTTTGTTCTTTTGATAGAGTGGCGAAGCTCGGCTATATACCGCATTCATAAAATATACTGGGTTATCCTGATATTGCCATTCCAAATATCTTGCATACGCATTATCGGCATGTAAGTTTGCTGCAATGTTTTTTATTTCCAATAACGTATCGGCAGGAAAACCAGGAACAATGTTTTGTTCCCTAAAGATTTTTTCTTTTTCTTCGACAAGGTTTTTCAACCTTTTTTCATTATCTCCCATTTCCTCTAACCTAATGTTTAGGTTCTTAATGACTTTATCATTCTCAATGCACTGCATTGCTAATGCCCGTTGGGATAAATTATCGTAAATCCCTAAATTTTCTTCCTTTGGTTTTTCCTCTGTTTCTTTCTCTTTTTTTGTTTCTTCCTCTTTTCTTTCTACATTTTCTACCATTTAGAACACCTCATTTTTATTATTAATACGTTGGGGGGTAATCTAATGGAGCAAGCGAAGATAGGGGTCTTCTATATTCTCCACTAGAATAGTTGCCACCTTCTTGATAGCTACTCCAATTTTTGCTTCTTCTATATTCCCTGTCCATTTCTCCTTGTTTAAGCAAGGTTTGTTTAGTATTATCCATCAAGTCTTCTAAATCGGCAAGCCTATTTTTATACATTAAATCTAAGGAACGTAGTTTTCTTCTGTTTTGTGCTTTCCAACCAAGAGTATTAACTTCAAAAATGAGAACATCCTCCCCATCAAGGAATTGTATTTCATCAAACATTGTTAATTCCGATTTATCTGCTAAGTAATATATTGTTTCATAGTTTTCATCTAAAAGGTCTATTGAACCATCCCATAAATATCCATAGTATCTTATCGTTGTTTCATAATTATATTCGGGAACTCTCAAAATGGATGTTTTGTTCGGATATATTTCCTTAATCTCCATATAATTACTGTATGCTGGTTCAGGGAGCGTTCTTATCGTATCTCCAAAAATTTTGAAAATATTAATATTCCTATTTAGCAAGATATAGATAAGTGTGATTAAACCAAGAACACCAAAAGTCAAAAATATCAATGCGTATGTTATTAAACTTGGCATTTTCAAACCTCGTTATAACCCTCTGGGAGTATGTAATTATTTATCTCTTTTTGTTTTATTGGACGTCTGAGATGGACTAATTGTTCTGGAGTAAGAGTCTTTCGTCCTCCCACCATTGGAGGTGAAGTTTTTGTTGGTATTCGTCGTATGTATCTATTGTATAGTTCTATCGCTAAGTGAGAAAGAATTGCACCTAATAACATAAGAACAACCATAAATAGAATTATCATTAACATATCGATATTTTCTCCAGTCGTATCTAATGCTATCCAACAAGCTGTGCTATTTGCGCGTTCAAATTCCGTTTGCCTTTGACATGAAAGGACTTCTAATCTTGTTTCGTTTAATCGTTGTTCAAAAACCACTGGATTAGCAAGTCTTTCAACGCATTGGCGCAAGCCATTCGGATTTTCCATATCAGAACTATAACAAAAGTCGTTAAAATAATCTATACAAATTTCGGCTCGTGCAGTGCATGGACTTCCATATAGAATGCTAGTATCGAAAGTTTTTTGGAGGCATTGGAACGTAGTATTGGTATTTGTTTCAGTATAGTTGTTATCTCCACCATTAAGAGTAATTAAAGTGTTCGTTCTTCTCCAAGGACACTGTTCAATACTTGGAGTTATATATGAGTTACTACTAGCATTATCTAATATAGTATCCCCAAAATTTAACTGGTAAATTTGATTTCTAGTTACATTTTCTGAATTAGCTATACGNCAAGTGATATTTGTAGTGTCATCATACCTAAATTCTCCAGGGTAGACTTCCCATGTAAAATCACGTGCAAAGGTAGCTCTAACTGTTTCATTAGTATTAGAATTATAATAGAAAGAAGAGGTAGGAGAAAGATTAATATTCGTATTTTGATAACAGTAATTTTGTGGGATTGGTTCGGCTGAACAGGTTGTATTGAAGGGTTCGGCTGAATAGGTTGTATTGAAGGAACTGATATTTATTNCACGTAGAACAATTACTGTNTTTCCAGGNGCGCTTACCCAGTAGGTTGTATTTGTAACATTATTAAACGCTGTTTGATTATATTGGATGCCCACTCTGTCGTTTCTTATATAAATACTTTGATAGAAATTATCTATCGCTGTCAAGTTTATAGTCGTTGTTAAGTTCCTTTCTGTATCGGTAAAGCTATCTGTTGTTTCATTCAAATATATCGTCATGTTAGGCCTGTAAAAATCTATCGTTGTTGTTAAATTAGATTCGGGATCATAAAGGCAATCGATAGTTGGCGAAACACTAATGCTTGTATTGGAAAACGTATCATCGGACAAATTAAGGCATGGTGAAAACATAGTTGTACTAACCACCAATAAAAATAATATATTTTTCATCATACAAATTCATCCTCATCAGTATAAGCTAAAGCACGTTTTCTATTCTCTAGTTCTGTGTTGTATATTTGTCTTGTGTTTGGTGCTTGCAATCCTCTTTGGTTCATTTCATTTTCAAATTTAAGAGCTCTATCTACTGTATCCATTTTGGTTGGGTAGAGCATTTGTTTTCTTGTTGGAATGGACCTTGTTTCCCTTGACCATCCAAGTATAGGATCTACCCCACGTATACCATTTTGCCTTGTACCATAATCATTCATCATATCCATTACGACATAATTTGGTCTATAATTGTCGAATTTATTTTTGTAAGCGAATTCAGTTACTTTCCCATCTGGTTCAAGTGGTCTTATATCGTGAGGTAAAATATATTGTAATGGAGGGATTTTTAAAAATCTTCTATTATCTCTGCATATTTTTGAAAATGCTTCTGGAAAGGACATACGATAGGGTTGTGTATGAGTAAGTGGTTTAGTAAATTCTATGGATAAAAATATGAAAAATATAATGCTAGTGAAGATAATTAATCCTACAAAAAGCCAATTAATCATTTGGGGGTATTCGCATACTGGTTCAGGGGGAAGCGGATTTCCATTTCCGTCTGTTCCTGGAGATTCAAACCTTTCAAAATTCAATACGCAATCGTATCGTGTATCTGGAATGCTTGGTGGAGTTAGAATATAATAAAACGAGATGAGAAAAAGGTAGAGCACAAACACTATTCCGAACTTCAAAAAATCCATACTTACCAGCTACCATTATCTTATGGTTTACGACTTTTTAAATGTTCATTTTTTGTATTTCTATTTTTCATATATAAACCTTTCGTTTTTCGTCCATCTAAAAGTTTATAAATCTTCGTATTTGTGTGTTTTTAAATATACGTCTAAAAATTAAAATTATTACCACTTTCTAACACATAATAAAAAGACAGAAAGATTTATAAACTTTTGCCCTAATTATCCTTCAATTATGTTAATAAATCTTTGTATGACTTTATGTTAGCAATCCCAAATTAGTTTCCGATAAGAACGGTAGCGAAACTACGCTATCGGCGACGTGGCAATACCCGTTTCCAATTATGTAATGCGCCGTCCTTTTAATAATTTATAATGTTCTGCTTCCGATTTTGGGTTGGCAACCACTTCGGATATATGAACAGGTTGTACTATATAATATAGGAATGGAAACTATCGGGGATGGAGGAAAAAAAATATGAGCAGACGAGGAGGAATGGATATGCAAAAGTGGCTCCTTGGTGCGGTACTTGTTCTTGCAGTTTCGGTAGTTATAGTCGCTGCAATAGTAGCATTTAGGCCAATAGCAAGTACAGTCATCCAACCAGCTGCCGGTTTTCCAGTGCAAGTAGAAGGACAAGGACCAAGTTCAACGGAACCCCTTGAAACACGGGATATATCAACGGCTTATACAGCGAATTATGACTTTTTCGATGTAGAAGACCCAACAACGCCGGAGGTTTTCCCAGTCCTGTTTGTAGAGAGATTGAGTAGCACTGGCGAAATGTATGGTGTTAGGGTAGTTGATGGTGCTGGTTCTAATTCGACAACCGCCAATTTTGGCGATGTCATTAGAGTTTGGTGCGACGATGATGCAAGCTTTTACTGTGATTCCCCGTTGGATATTGTAGTAAATGAGCCTACGGAACGTGCACAGGGATCGGCTCACAACGTCTTTGCCCAAACAGACCCAACTGTAACTTGCTATGATAGTGCAGGTACGCTATTAAGTGCTGGTAGAAACAATAGCGACTACAACATCAGTGTCGGAACTGGTACAACGAGATTTAGTTGCGTCATCAAGAATGATGGTATAGATGTAGAGCAACGGATTAAGTCTTTTGCTTTCATCGGCAACAACGCTACTCGTGGAACTAGGATGGATGTGGATTATGCTGTCCTTATTGGTGAAACAAGTGAAACCTATCCGCATAGCGATTGGACGCAAGATATATTGGCTAAGGAATTGTCTGACCAAAACCTAACTATTAGTTTGATAGCTTCTCAAACCGAATCAAATGGTTATGAGAGAGTTGTTACGTACAAAAGAGGTACTAACAGTATAATCAAGCTAAGTGAGGGTGAGGAACTTCGGGTCTATATGAATATTGTAACCACAGAAAATCCAGGTTCAGAATCAGGACATTGGTTTGGCTTCATTGCATTAGACGGAGGTTTCTCCAGAGGTTCGGATGGACACCCGCACTTTAACTACTATCAGGAACATACAGGTCAAAACGTTACTGATGTAGGTCTTGCGGAAACTTTGACCTCGCCTATGGGCTTGGATATTGGGGCTATCTTCTCTAGCCAGTAGAGAGGATAGTTCTTTTTTTCTTTTTTTAGAAAAGAAAAAGAGGCAATCGCATGAGGTTTCCGAAAAATGTGTCAGGTATAGGCGTTATACTAATATTAGTATTGTCATTCATAGCATTCATAGGTATTGTTCTTTTAGTAGCGAATTTTTTGGATTTTAATTTAAGCATTTTTGGATTACCAGCAGCAGGAATTAGTGGAACTGTACTATCCATCCAACAAACTACATTGCAACACGATACGATAGGAGGTTTATCAAACAACACCATTTGGAGAGTTTTTGTGAGATATTCTGGTGGAGGAGAACAATTATATGGTGGGACACTTAGAACTCCATCAGAAATACTCGAAACTTCTTCTAATAGTTCTATTAGGCCGTTGCGTGTAGATTTTGAATTGACAAGACAAACAGTGGATTATCCTTTAACGCAACTAAATCTACAACCACAACCACAAAGAATCGTCGGAAGATCGGTAACGATAGTTCCTACGTTACTAAATGGTTGTCTAAATCCGACATCTGGTTTAATAGCAACCAGAACCCAATCTGACGGAGCTAGACCCATTCTCGTTCCTACATCTTGCGCTCCTGCATATTCTTATGTATGTATAAACAATGGAGGCATCCCTTTACAAGTTCAATACGGTGCAAACAACGATTGGGGGCTTGTTAATACATTTGCAGCAACAGGAATGGTTTGTGTTACTAGTGAAAACGATCCTACTAACAGAGTAACATATTATAGGCCAACGACTAGAACGGTAAATTTTGAAACACTTGTNTTGGNTAGTAATGGTATTGAAACGGAGACATTAACTCCGTCAGTTAGTCAGCCAGTAGTCTATTCCACAGATAGAAAAGTTAGGGCAGCATTAGACCCTGGCTCAACGGTATCTTCAACTAGTTACGCTCCAGGCATAGGAGCTTTCCGATATGTAACTATGCCTTCCTTATCGAATCCTTTTACATCTGTTCAAACAGAATTCACGCCTTCTGCTGCCAGTATAGATTCCTTACAAGAAATAAATAGTTATACAAATCCCGAATTAGAAGAGGCTAGAGATTCTGAATGGCCAAGTTTCGAGTTACTAGGAACCTATCAACAAGGAGTAGAGGGTTACAACCAATACATTGTTAATAGAATTGGGACTAATCAAATATTTAATTCTTTAATAGACACTTTTAGTGTTTCTGGGGGTGTACTTAGCGTAGATAAAAGTTCTACCCCTATACTATTCCCAGAAGTCATATTAGATATAGTAGCGGACTTCTTAGGTATCCGTAGATCACAATCTGATCCAATAATAGAAAGCATTAACCCAAGAGAAGTAACGATAAGGGAGGCTGGAACGCCTGAAAACGTGGAAGTGATTGTTAAGAACAACGGCCCGAGAGCAACGGTTGTTTTTGGAGTGGATTGTATAGGAGGAGTATTGCTTTCTGGTTTGCCTGTTGGGCAAACATATAATACTGGAGAGAGGATAACAAATAGATTTACTGTAAATGCACAGAATCCAGGAACCTATACATGTACAGTGAGGGTTTCGGATACAGAAAACGAAAACATAGATATGGATACATTCACTGTTAGAGTGCTTGAACTGTGTACATTAACTGTACCTTCTGGAACTGGATTTACACTAGATGCTGAATTATGCAGATTGGATTGTTCCGAGAATGTAGAGGTGAGTTGTTCAAACGCTGGATTGACATTTGATGGAACGAATTGTAGGTGTGGACCGCCAATAAGTTGCCAAGAAGGTGGGAATAACTATGCAGTTGGGCAATGTGTAGATACGACTAGGAGATGTTCAACGGGAGGTAATGTCATATTAGATTCTAGCTGCGGAAGTACCCCCCAAACGTGTGAATATCAGGGATTAGTTTATGCAAACGGAGCTTGCGTAACCGGAGCGAATCTTAGATGTCAGAACGGGCAACCGGCCATAGATGATAGTTGCGGGGGAGGCGAAGATTTATGCAATAATATTGATGGAATACAATCCACAGTTCCAGAAGGGAACACAAGAACGAGCGAAGGGCAATGCGTGGACACTTCAGAACAACCAACTCCACCGTCAATAGATCCATTGACTATCGTCCTCGTGATATTCGTATCGTTGGTAATGGCAGGGGCAGTAGCCTATCTATGGGTAACTTCAAAGAGGAGGAATTGAGATGGTAAGATCAAGAACCTCGCCAGCTAGGTTTGATATAGGTCATTTTCTTGCCATCTTCCTAATCCTTTTTGGAGGGTTTACCTTAGTTGGGTTATTGATATTCGCAGGCAGTTTTTTAGGCAGTGGATTTATGGGGTTGTCTGCTACCAAATACAATTGCGTCTCTACTATTGGGTATCCTATCGGCGGGTCTGTTACAATTGATAGTGTTTCATGCACAAATGTC
>C687J35021_10002771_pt1 | contig 12330 bp, 15 predicted proteins | sample RifCSPhighO2_12_FD_35021 | JGI IMG/M metagenome (IMG submission 35021)
TCGGCGCGGATGTCTTCGGCCGAGCCCGGCGACATGTAGAAGCCTGGCGCAAAGATCACATCGGGAACAATGTTTCTATTACCGTGGAGGGAGGAAAATCCGATCTGCGCCTTTCCAAACTCTATCTGACCTGACTTAGACTTAACAAGAAGAAAACAAAACAAGGAGGTTCATCAACAGGGCTCCTGCGGATTATCCGTGGGAGCCCTGAATCATTTTGTTATAATAAAATATCATGGAGATTCTGAAAAAAATTATTATCGCCATCCTGACTTTTGAAGCCAGAATGATTTTGTGGAAATTCAAGCCCAAAATTGTCGCTGTTACCGGATCGGTTGGAAAAACTTCTGCCAAAGAAGCCATCGCAAAAACACTCTCTTACTCGATGAATACCAGAAAGTCTGAAAAAAGCTATAACAGCGAAGTAGGCGTGCCGCTCGCCATCATAGGCGAGAAATCAGGCTGGCGGTCGCCTTTAAAGTGGGCCAAGATTATTTGGAAAGGCTTTTTAATATGGGCGAGAGAGAAAAAATATCCCAATGTACTTATTCTCGAACTTGGCGCCGACAGGCCGGGTGACATACGGGATATTCTCAAATGGCTTAAACCTGATGTCGGAGTCCTAACAGCGCTTGCTGAAACCCCCGCTCATGTTGAATTTTTCTCAGGACCGGAACAAGTTTACGAAGAAAAATCCGAGCTTGTTAAAAGTTTGGGCCACGAAGACAAAGCGGTCCTAAATTTCGACGACTCCGAAATAATGAAAATGATAGAAAAAACAGACGCGGGCTTTATCACATACGGCGCCAATGAAGATGCCGACTTCGTCGCGACAGACTATAAAATAATTTTTAAAAGAGTAGGGGAAAGAGAAATTCCCGAAGGCTTTACATTTAAAGTGAGCCGCGGCGAAAATGAAATTCCGGTAAAAATTTTCGGCGCATTCGGCAGGCATAATATGTATCCAGCGCTAAGCGCCATCGCGGTCGCAGATATTTTTAAAATTAAAATGGAAGACGCCGCAGAAGCGCTCTCAACGTATATTCCGCCTCCCGGACGCCTACGCCTTATAAAAGGCATAAAAGAAAGCCTCATTCTCGACGACACTTATAACTCATCGCCAAAAGCCGTAGGAGCAGCACTAGAACTTTTAAAAGATATTCCGGCAAAAAGAAAAATTGTTGTTCTTGGAGACATGCTTGAACTCGGCAGGCAAACCATTGACGCGCACAGAGAAATAGGGGGGATTCTCCCGGAATTCGTGGACGTGCTGATCACAATGGGGCCGCGCGCGAAATTTTTCGCCGAAGCCGCATGGAAAAAAGGCTTATCAAAAAGAAATATTTTTTCTTTTTCAAATCTTGAAGAAACTACGCAAAAACTTAAAAAAATAATCGGCCCGGAAAATTTAATACTGATCAAAGGATCACAAAGCATGAGAATGGAAAAAATCGTTGAAGTTATAATGCGAGAACCTGAAAAAAAAGCAGAGTTATTATGCAGGCAAGAGGAGGAATGGACGAGCCGCTAGACTTTCAAATTTCCAAAATTTAGACTATAATTTTTAAACTAATGCCCCCATCGTCTAGTGGCCCAGGACAGATGGTTCTCATCCATCAAACACCGGTTCAACTCCGGTTGGGGGCGCCAGAATAAAACCTCTTTCAAAAATGAAAACCCCGCACCAAAGAGAAAGCGAGGCTTTCATGGCGCGGGGCTGTGTGTCGCTTTACGCGACTTATTAGGCGCTCTTTGTCTTAGGCGGGCTCGAAGAAAAACCTAACATCGCAATTCACCGTATATTTTGGCTCGAGAAACTTGCCAAGAAAACCGTGCCGAAAGGAATCAGGAATCGCGCAGAAAATCGGTTCAACGCAAAAATAAGGATGCAATGCCGGAAGAATCGGCATGTCGCCAAGAGTTTTGTATTCTCGACGATAACTTGTATTTGTTATCGTCATGGAGCTGGTCAAATGATCGTAATGTTCCGAATCTCCGCAGTAAATGCCATTTTCTATTAAAACTCGGCTTTCCCAAGGAAATCCGTCGATGGCCGCAAACGATTTTCTGAACTCGGCAAACTCGTCGCTAGGCCGCCGCGCCTCCATCAAGCTTTCGCGCAAAAAACCATGTTGGGGAAGACCTTCCGCCTTACCGAAATTCGGATAGCACCAATGCGTCATCCCGCGAAGCTTGAAATCATCGCCAACTTTTTCCATCCTCGTAGGCCCTAATATCCAATGGCCCCTCCACTGCCACCCGAGGATTGACCCTCCCTCACAAGACAAAAGCACCGTATGATCGCCTGATTTAATAATCATCCTAACCTCCGTTTGATTTTGCAAACGCCTAAATTTAAAAACAGCTTTATCCTAACATACAATATTATATCAATTACGTCAATGGCGCTCAAACAAAGTTACTTGGGCTTAAATTTGGTAATATTCAAGAAGGCCTATGCATATTCAAAAAGTTATCGAGCAATTTGGGTATAAACCGAATGAAGCAAGAGCCTATCTTACAGTTCTCTATAAAGGGGAATGCACTATAGCGGATATTGCGGATGAAACGACAATACCCAGAACAAGCGTAAAGGTAATTGTTGACGCCCTTCATAAGGACGGTCTTTTGAATTATTACGTTAAAAAGCGCTATAAGTACTGGACTGCCGAAAGCCCTGAAAAACTCCTTGCGCGATTGAGGGAGCGAGAGATGGCATTACGTTCGGTACTGCCCGATTTAAACGCCCTTAGGCATCAAAGCGGGGCTAAACCTATTGTAAAAATTTACAGCGGCACTGAAGAAATTAAATTAATCTTTGAGGACATGATCGCGACCAAGCACAATATTTTGGCAATCTCACCTTGGGAAGATTGGATCAAGATGCTGGGCGAAAATTTTGTTAATGATTTTACCGAACAGAGAGCAAGCCATTTTCTTCGCATAAAACTCCTTGTTGGCAGATCTGCTAACTCGAGCAATTTAAAATCTCACGATGAAAAAGTACAAAGAGAAACAAGATTTATACCGGAACGTATAAAAATTTCAAGCGCCACATTTGTTTACAGCAACAAAACCGCGATTATTTCTCTGAACAAAAAATTGCCGACTGCGGTTTTGATTGAAGATCCGGATGTTGCGCATACAATGACGGTTTTTTTTGATGAACTTTGGGAAATCAGCAGCTAAAATTACCGATCAACTGGTAGAAATGATAAATTACTTCGTTTGGTGAAAATGTCAACAATTTAACAATTTCATCACTTTTATCATTTTGATCTTTATTAGGCGACAGCATTTATGTCGTGTCTTTGTTGATTTTTATTGGCTGTTATTTAAAAGTGGATAACGTGTTAAAAAAGCCGCTTACTCATCGGAAAAATTTTCTGGGAGTTTTTCACAGCTGCAACTTAAAAACACGCGCAAATAAAGTCAACGAGAAGAAACTTAACAATCGCGATGCTTAGTTTATAAATAATAAGGTACAAAACAAAAAAAGGTCGAAAAAAAATAATAATTATAAATTACAAGTATGATCAACTTATTGGAGGGCAAGGAGGGCAAAATCACCAATCATCATCTTCCGCTTTTAAGCGGCCTGTCCAGTTTGGGTCTATGTAAAAAATGCTTTTCGTTTCGTTACGACGAAATGTGGCATCAAAAGGCTCCCAAATTTCCTGCAAAATTAAGAAATAAGTTTATCACCTTACGAATTTTACTATGCCCTGACTGCAGATATCTTCCAGCAACATAAAATGCCTAAGTGACCAACTTTAAAAAGGTCGAATTTATAAATAATAATTGCCATAATTGGCGCAAAAATTTATGACGTGGGACAAATGGGTTAACGCTCTTCTGGGATTATGGATCATAGTATCGGCTCTTATCAGTTTTTCAGCCCAAACATTACGGATTAATTTAATTGTTACTGGCGTTATAATCGCAGCGATCAGTCTACTTACCCTATCACAAGCGCCTCATGAATATCGCGGACATGCATAAAAAAAGAAAGGAGATCCTCCAAAACGCCGCATATGCGGCGTTTTGTTATACAAATAATATCTGTAGAGAAAGCTAACACGGTCTTTGCACGGATTTTGCCGCCTTTTCAGCATGGTGTCGCCTTCTTAGGCGACTGAAAAGGCAGGCAACCTCGGAGACCGCATGGCGGTCGAGAATGAGTGCAAAAACCGTATCAGTTTTCTCCCGTGTTAAAATGCCATTATCCATGGCAAAAATCTTGGCTATAAAATTTTTTGAAGGACCTACCTTAAAAGTTGCTAAGTCCTTATTAGGAAAAACGCTTGTCAGAAAATCCGGCGCGAAACTTATACGAGGGACCATTACTGAAACCGAGGCTTATGTCGGACCTTTAGATAAGGCATCTCATGCCTCGCGAGGAATTACCCCAAGAACGAAAATAATGTTCGGAGATTGCGGGATGATTTACGTTTACTTAATCTACGGAATGTATTATTGCCTGAACATTGTGACTGGAAAAAGGGGATACCCGGCCGCAGTTTTAATAAGAGGAGTTGTATCTGACGGGCTAAATTTAAATGGTCCGGGAAAAGTTACAAAATATTTTAATATAGATAAAAACCTTAACGCAAAAAAAATATGCAAAAATTCCTGCTTATGGATTGAGAACAGCGCAGAAATTGACCCAAAAGAAATCAAATCCGGCCCAAGAATCGGTGTAAATTACGCGGGCATTTGGGCGAAAAAACCACGGCGTTTTTACCTGAAGCAAAAAGAGGCAATATGATATAATTCATTTATGAAATTGATAAAATTTTTAGACAAACTTGAAGATAGAATAAGAAAAGCCCTTTCCAAACGCCCAATCGCCTACACGTTCATAGGCGGAGTTGGAATTGTACTTTTCTGGAGAGGCGTTTGGCTTGTCGCGGATGATTTTGAATTCATGACAGGCTATGTTTCCATTTTAATAAGCACCGTCATTTTACTTCTAACCGGACTTTTTGTTTCATTTTTTATCGGCGACGAGCTGATTATCGCCGGGCTTAAAGAAGAGAAGAAAATATCGGAGAAAACAGAAGAAGAGATCAACAACGAAGAGATGACTCTACAAGAATTGAAAAAAGAAATTAGGCTCTTAACCAAAAAGCTGGGAACGATAGAAAAAATTCTAAAAAAACAAAATGGGAAATGAAATAATTTTTGCTTTAATAGGCCTTGCTGCGGGAGCCGTTATTATATATTTATTTTTGCCGAAAAAAACCGGCGGCGCGGATCCGGGTTCGCTTTTAATGCTGCAAAATCAAATGAACGAGCTTATTCGCTCCATGGATGCCAAACTTGGAGAAGGCAACAACCGCATGTTCGAATCTATCCGGACTCAATTTGGTGAGTCCCAACGACTGGCCGCTGATATACGCGATTTAGTTGCAAAACAGCTAAGTGAGGTGGCTAAAGAACAGACTAAAACCAATGAAGCAACGTACCGTTTTATGACGATCGCGGAACAGCTTGCTAATTTAGAAAAAGTTCTTAAACATCAAAAACAGCGCGGAAATCTCGGGGAAGCTTCGCTTGAATTAATCCTCTCAAATATTTTGCCGCCAACTTCATACAAGATGCAATATGAATTTCCGAACGGCGAAGTCGTTGACGCAGCCATACTGACTAAAGAGGGGATTATCCCGATTGACGCAAAATTCTCTCTCGATAATTATAATCGCCTGATAAACGCGATAGACGATGCTCAACGCGAAGATCTTGAAAAGCAATTTAAAAACGATCTAAAAAAACGCATTGATGAAACGGCAAAGTATGTTCGGGTCAAAGACGGCACGCTTCCTTTCGCTTTCATGTATATTCCGGCGGAAGCGATTTATTATGATCTTTTGATAAATGAAATAGGGTCGGTAAAAGTAAATACGCGAAACCTCATAGACTACGCTCACAATGAAAAAAAAGTAATAATTGTCTCTCCAACGACTTTTGCGGCGTATCTGCAATCGGTCCTGTATGGATTCAAGGCGTTTAAAATTGAAGAAACCGCTAAAGATATAGCAAAGAATGTTGAAATGCTGTCCCGACACCTGAAGGCCTATGAGGATTATTACAAAAAAATAGGCAATTCACTCTCGACTACGGTCAACCATTATAACGCCGGCACAAAAGAGCTTGGAAAAATTGATAAGGATATTCTGCATATTACAGGCAGCGCAATGGAAGCTGACGTGGAACTTATTGAAAAACCGGAAGAGGCTAGTATTTAAATTTATCTGACACGGCAAGCGAGTGTTGCATAAAATTGAAAGCTCTGATAAACTATTTTAGATATGGCTAAATTTGCAATAATTAAAACCGGCGGAAAACAATATATTGTAACACCGGGAATGAAACTGAAAATCGAGAAAATTACGCCCCCAAAAGAAGGCGGTCTTATAAATTTCGGAGAAATTCTGGCGGTCGGCGATAACGAAGAAGCGAAGATAGAATTTGGAAAACCTTTTTTAAACGGCCGGAAAGTAAGCGCCGAGCTGGTTTCGGAAGGCAGGGGAAAGAAAGTGACAATAACAAGATTTCACTCCAAAACCAGATACCATAAGAAAAAAGGCCACAGACAGCCATTTTCAGAGGTTCTCATAAAAGATATCGCTTAAAAGAGTTTGTACCCGGGCTCGCGTCACTTTCTATTGTCAAAAGCGTTTTTTAACGTATCCCGATCCGAATACTCAAGCTCACTTCCGGTTGAAAGTCCTCTGCCGAGTCTTGTAACTTTAAGCCCGCGTTTTTTTGAAACCGGTTCAAGTATTTTTTCAATATAACGCAAAGTCATATCTCCTTCAGTGGTAGCAGATAGCGCTAATACAACTTCTTTGATTTTTTCATTTGCTTCGATCCTGCGAAAAAGTTCCTTTAGCCTCAACTTCTCCTGCAATTCAGGTTTAAGAGGGGAGAGAAGGCCTCCTAGAATATGATATTTGCCGATGAAGATTTTATTTTTTTCAAGATTTTCAAAATCGGCGTCTTTTTCACAAATAAGGAGCAAGGCAGCATCTCTTGAAATACTTTTGCAAATATCACAAATTTGATTTTTACCCTCAAAAATCCTGAAACATTCAGCACAACGCGAAATTTCTTTTGATAAATTTAAAATGGCTTTTGAAAAATCCTCAAGAGCTTTCGAGCTCTCATCAACAAGCGAATACACAAAACGGCGGGCTTGACGCGGTCCGATCCCGGGAAGTTTTTGAAAAAAAGCAATCAATTCAGGGATTATACTCATTGTTAGTTTTTGTTTACGATAAATACAAAACTCTTTCTCGGCGCATACTTTGGAGAGCCCAGCATAAAATTCTGCTGAATTTTTGCCTCATGCTCGTGCCGTCGCACTGCGCAAGTCTCTCCAAAATATACACCATCGATGAGTTTTGTATAACCAATAACTATAAACTATAAACTATTATATGCGGCTACTCAATCTCAAAAGACTCGAAACCCGACCCTTCTTCAAAAGATGAAAAAGATACTTTCTCCGGATTCCAATACAAAACCGTTTTGCCAAGAGGGCCGTTTCTGTGCTTAGCGATAATAATATCAGCCTGATTTTCTCTTGAAGAATTTTCCTTATATCTATCCTCTTTATAAATAAACATGACCACGTCAGCGTCTTGCTCGATTGACCCTGATTCGCGCAAGTCGGAAAGGCGGGGGACAGGCGGATGTCTCATTTCTACGGCGCGGGAAAGCTGGGAGATCGCAATTACCGGAACATCAAGTTCGCGGGCTAGCCCTTTTAAAGATCGAGATATTTCCGTAATTTGCTGAACCATGCTTTCTGAAGAAGTTTTAGGCTGCATTAACTGCAAATAGTCCACGACAACAAGACCAAGCTTGCCATGCTCGGCCTGAAGCCTTCTTGCCATTGCGCGCATCTGAAGCACGTTATTTGAAACCTCGTCGTCTATATAAAGCGGAGCCTTAGAAAGTTTGGCAAGCGCGTCCCTGATTCTCAAAAAATCATCAGAGCTTTCGGAAAGATTGCCCGTCCGAAGCTTCCACAAATCAACATGCGCTTCCGCGGCTATAAATCTGTCCACCAGCTGTTGGGTGGACATTTCAAGAGAGAAAATGCCGACCGGCATATTTTTTTCAACAGCCACGTGCCTCGCGATATCCAAAACAAAAGCGGTTTTACCAAAAGACGGCCTTGCGGCGACAATTATCAAATCCGATTTTTGCAGACCGGCAAGAACTTTATCTATATCTCTAAACCCGGTTGGAACGCCACGTAGTTCGTTTTTATTTTTATGCAGATAATCTATTCTCTCCCATGCCTCTTCAAGCGCCGACCCAAGAATGGTAAATTTTTGGCTAAGGGTATTTTGTGAAATTGAAAAAATCCTTTTTTCCGCCTTATCCAAAAGATCGTCCACATTTTCCTCCTCCCTATAGCCTAATTCTGAAATATCCACCGAAGCCTGGATTAAATCCCTTAATATGCGCTTCCTTCGCACAATGGAGCCGTAATGCGCGACATTAGAGGCCGTGGGGGAGGCATTAACCAAATCCGCGAGATAAGCCGAACCGCCAGCCTGCTCTAGGACTCCTTTCTCTTTAAGACGGTTTGAAACTGAAATTACATCTATGGGCTGGGATTTTTCAAATAACTCAAGAATAACCGAAAAGATAAGCCTGTGTTGGGGACGATAGAAATCCTCGGAAGTCAAAATATCCACGACTTTGACCGCGGCCTCGGAATCAAGCATCAAAGCGCCCAAGGCTGAAATTTCAGCTTCAATATTCTGCGGCGGAAGCCTGAATTTAGTATCCTGAAATCCGGCTTCAAGCGGGCTTTTGATTGGGCGCTCATCACTCATAAATTTCTTACGATATATTTTTAAATATATGCCTTGGTCAAATACCGTTCAAGGCAAAAAATCGACAGAAAAGTTGATAAAATGTGCGAAACCAGTCGCAGGATGGTTTCAGACTCGAGCTTAAGTATTTTTTCTCAACTTTGGGCCGCGAGCGGTATCCTCGATAGAATAACCGAGCGCTCCAATTTTCTCCCTAACTTGGTCGGCCTCTTTCCACTTTTTCTCACTGCGAAACGCCTCACGCTTTTCCAAAAGATTCTGAATATCGTCTGCTACTTTCAAAACGCTGACATCGGCCAAACCAAGCCCGAAAACATGATCGGCGAATAAAATAACCTCCGGAATCAAAGGCATTAACAAAGGATCATTCGCATTAAGAGTTTTCCACAAAAACCCTAGTGCCCGAGGCGCGTCAAGATCATCATTTATTATATGCAGAAAAGTTTTTTTAAAAATCTCAAGTTTTTTTCTAGCCTGAAAAGATATTTTTCCTAATTGAGACTTTTCCTCCAAGGATTTACGCAGGCGTTCCTTAAGTTTGCCGCGGGCCCGTGAAGCCGCCTTAAGCGCGTCCATAGTAAACGACATGGGAGCGCGGTAGTGCGCGTTTAAGGTAAAGTAGCGAAAATCAAGCGGGCCAATATTTTTTTTCAGCAATTCGTCGAGCGTCATGGCATTACCCTCTGATTTGCCCATTCTTTTAGAGCCCATTTTTAAAAATTCCGAATGCATCCATAAGCGTACAAATTTTTTCCCAAAGGCGGCCTCCGATTGGGCGATTTCATTCGTATGATGCGGATGAATATGATCAACCCCACCCGCGTGAATATCAACGGGCATTCCAAGATATTTTACGGACATGGCAGAACATTCTACATGCCAGCCCGGAAAACCAACGCCCCAGGGTGAAGACCACTCCATCTGGCGCCTTACGCCGTCTTTTGGCGAAAATTTCCAAAGCGCGAAATCAGTCGCATTTCTTTTATCTCCGGCGCTAACCCTTGCTCCGACTTTAATTCCTTTTAATTTCTCCTTAACTAAAACACCGTACTTTCTGAATTTTGAAGTATCAAAATAAATTCCATCGGCAATTTTGTAAGCGAGTCCTTTTGACTCAAGTTTTTTAATAAGGCGAATCTGCTCATCAATATGCTCGGTCGCGCGAGGGAAAATATCCGGCGAAAGAATATCCAATTTTTTCAGATCCTCTTTAAAAACTTTCTCATACTGCCTCGCTATATCCCACGCGGATTTCCTTTTTTCCCGCGCCTCTTTTTCAACTTTATCTTCGCCAGTGTCTAAATCATGTTCAAGATGTCCAACGTCGGTTATATTCATCACGTGCCTTACTTTAAACCCGTTTAAAAGCAGAACGCGCTTTAGAATATCCTCATTGATATAGGTCCTTAAATTGCCAACATGAGCGCGTTGATAAACCGTAGGCCCGCAAGCATAAAATTTAACCTTTCCTTTTAGAGACTTAAAAATCTCCTTTTTTCTTGTCAGCGTATTGTAAAGTTTAAGCGGCATTTAGTAATGATATCTTAAGCAAAAAACTGCGCAAATAGTATGGCGCAAAATATAATCAGAAACGCCACAAATTTTTTTAAATGAAATTTCTCTTTCAGAAAAACAACGGCCGCGAAGTAAACCAAAAGGGGAGTGAGCGAAAAAATCAAAAACGTATAGACTATACCTGATCTTTGATAGGAAAAATTATAAAATATATAAGCGATCGATGAAAGAAAATTTGTAATCAAAAGCATGACAAGCGTTTTGGTGTTTAAATTAATTTTCTTTTTTTCTATCTGATAAAAAGCAACGCCAAAAATAGCCGCGATAGACCCGTTTCTGACAAGCTCCAATGAAATCGCGTTCCACGACTGGAGCAATATTTTCGTCAAAATGGCGCCAAAAGGCGCCACCAAAACTATCCAGAGAAAATAATATAAAGTTTTCTTCTTCATCCGAAAACGGCCTTTCTGCCAATGCGACCAAATTATCGCCACAGAAGAAATAAGCGCTGGAATAAGAATATACAGATTTCTCTCGTCCGCGAATAAAAGGCTGGAAAATATTATAACAGGCAGGTTAAAAAACAAATCAAGCATCTCCACTTCAGAGAGATTGTCTGAATCAAGAGCTTTGTAAAAACTTACATTTGAACCGGCAGAAATTAAAACAGTTACCGCAAGCATCCAAAAAAGTTTTCCTTCAAAAAGTTCAGGCGGTATTGCCGTGGCGAATAGCAGATAGGCGATAAAATTCCCAAAAGCCATTAAAGGAAAGCTTATCGTCAAATAAGTCGGGTAACTTACCCTTTTTAAAGAAAGGGTCGCTTTATCAAAAGCGTAAGAAGCAGATTGCAAAACAGCGGCTAGGGCAGGAAAAAGAAAGTTCATCTGCTCATTTATCGCCTTCGATTATTTCAATCACGTCTTTCGCGGAATGCTCCCCGATTATTCCTTCAAAAAGCCGGAGGCTATCAAGCTGGCGTAAAAGAATCAATACAACGATAATTGCCGTGGCAAAAGCGCCCTTCAAAATCGAGGGAAGCAAAAAATCGAAAGAAGGAACGGTAATTGAAAGAGTTATAAACAAAACCGTCGCCAAAAAATATATCGGCGCCCATTGAAAAAACGGGATTCGCTCTTCGTAAAGTGCAACAAGATTTTTTCGCTCCATTTGGATATTTCCGAGCGACGCGGTAACTCTGCCAAGAGCTGATCCTTCAAGAGGGGAGAGCGAGTTTTTACCAACGCGCTCCTCAAGAAGCGCGTGTAAAGAAATAAGCGTGGTGGTTTTATGCGTAAAATTATAATCCCAGGACTGGTTTTTTAAAATCAACTCATAATACTCTTTAATTACTCCGCCGACCTTAGACTGAAAATCANCCCCAAGATGCCCCGAGGCACGNTACATCGCCGACATATTTCCNTCAATCGCGGCTAAAGATTTTCTTATATCGCTATACCTCGCGGCCTGCCTTGAGATGAAAAAACCTGAAAAAATTGAAAACAAAAAGGTAGATATNGTCAGAAAAAGCTTGTCTATGCTCGCAGGATCAAGCGCAANGTTAAAATACAAAACTGAAAGTGCGGCGCAAATTAGAATTACCAATATTAAATTTTTGAAATTATCCATTAATTTTATTTAAAAAAAATTATTAAATTCATAGCCAGCGGCGATATTTAAAAAAAGCCAGCATTCCGCCCACGGTTATAAACATTATCCCTACAATTATCCAAAAATCATTCGCGCGGCCGACAATTGGGCGCGCTTTGGCGTCAATCGCAAAAACCGCGGCAATCAGTGTAAGAGGAAAGGTCAAAAGAGCGAGCATGGTTAAAGTTTTTACTATTTCGTTTGAGCGATGCGTTATAAGCGAGTCATTGGTGTCATAGAGCGCTTCAAGCGTATCCTTGTCGTTCTCAAGCAAAACCATAATCCTTCGATAAATGCCGTCGAGGTCTTC
>C687J35021_10002777_pt1 | contig 12322 bp, 19 predicted proteins | sample RifCSPhighO2_12_FD_35021 | JGI IMG/M metagenome (IMG submission 35021)
CCATCGCCGCCCTCTGGCGCGCTCCGACGTGGCGGTGGCGCGCCGCGGTGGCCGTGATGCTGCTGCTCGTCGGGGCGTGGTTCGCGGCCGTCCGGGACCCGCAAGGCCCGGGGCTCCGGCCGCTCGTCTGGACGCAGGCGGCGGTCCTGGCCGCTCAGCGCCCCGTCTTCGGCTGGGGGCCGAACGCGCTCGGCTACCGGATCCTCCTGATCCATCCGGCCACGAAGGAGCGGTGGAACTTTCTGTTCAACGAGTGGTTGCAAGCCTCGATGGAGCTCGGCGTGCCCGCCGCGGTTCTCGCCGGTGGGTGGCTCGTGCACACGGGGCTGCGGCTCCGCGGGCGGTGGGCGCGGACGGGCGAAGCCCTGCCGGCGTGCCTGATCCTCCTCGCGGCGTCGACGTTTTCCATTCCCTTTCGGATCGGGCCGACGGCACTCCTGGCCGCCCTCTACCTGGGTCGGCTCGAGGCCGTTGCGCGGGAGGCCGAGTGATGATGCCAGAGCGAAAGACGGTGGCGGGCGATGTCGAGCGCACGCTGGGCAACTACCGATACGACGTCGCGCCGGGGGCCACGGCCGACTTTCTCAAGACGCTGCCCGAAGTGTGCCGCACGGCCAACCGTGACGTGCTGGTCAGCACCGCCGAGCAGCTTGCGCGCGTGCTCGCCAACAACGACGGCGCGATTCAGACGGGTCGCGCGCTCGCGGGCCTGCGCCGGATCAGCGGATGGCTCGATCGCCTCCTGATTCTGTGCCCCGACGAGGAGCAGGCCCCATGACGCGCCTCCTCCTCGCCCTGGTCCTCGTCCTGACCACGGCCCTTCCGGTCGCCGCGCAGCAGTGGTGGGTCAACGCGCATCACACCCTCACCGGCGTCCAGCAGAGCTCCGTCCTCGTCCGGGCCGCCTATGCCCTTCGGACGTACCTCGGCCTCATCAACGACGGCGGCAACGTCGTCTACTGCACCGTCGACGGGGCGACGGCCGTGGCGAACACGGGCATCCGCCTCGCGGCGGCCGGCACGACGGGCGATCGGATCTTCTTCGACGCGAAGGTCCCGCAGGGCGCGGTGCGCTGCATCGCGGCGACCGGCTACAACGTCATCCTCGTCATCGAAGGGCGCTAGATGGCCGCAGGCGACGCCCCGGCCACGTTGTCGGAGTTGCGGACGGACTTCCTGCAGAAGTGCAAGGAAGTCACCGGCGTCTCCGCGATCAACACGGTCGTCAACCGCTTCCTGAACCAGGCGAACCACGACATTCACCTCGAACGCTGGTGGTGGGCCGAGCGCCGGGCGACCATCCGCACCTTCGACCCCTACACGACGGGCACGGTGGACGTCGCCATTACGAGCCTGACCACGCGCCGGACGGTGACGGGCACGAGCACCGCGTGGAACACGACCAACACCTTCGGGGACACGAACGCCCAGGCCGGCATGAAGATGACGCTCGGCTCGACGGGCGTCGTGCATCTCATCTCGTCGATCGGGGGCGACACGGCGATCACGCTGGAGACGAGCACGCCCTACATGGGCGATGCCGCGCTCGATGACTCTGGCTACACGATCTTTCAGGACGAGTACAGCCTGCCGTCCGATTTCGATGACATCTGCGATGCCCGCTTCTTCGACGAGGACCGGACGATCCGGTTGATCGGCCCGCAGGAATTCTACCGCCGCTACGCGCGGAACTCCGTGCTTCAGCCCCCGCGGGTGGCGACGCTGATCGAGCTCGGGCCGTCCGCGTCCGTGAGTCTCCGGCGCCGCGTGGTTTTCGGCCCCGCGCCGGACAAGCAGTACGTCATCCCCTACCGCCACTACACGACGAACCTGGCCGTCAGCAGCGCGGGCGTGGGCGCGGCGAATCTCACGAGCGACACCGACGAGCCCATCATCCCGCTCCGCTGGCGGCAGGGGCTCGTCTACAAGGCGCTCCAGCTCTGGCACATCTCGCGCCAGAAGAACGCCGAGATGGCGACATTCTGGGGCGGCGAGTACACGACCCTGATGCTCCGCGCGCGCGCGGCCCATGGCCCCGCCGATGACCGCCCCGTGATCCGCCCGAAGGTCGGGGGCTACTTCGCGCATGCGCGGCGCCCGTGGAGTGTCCCGTCGCGCCGGCTGACCACCGGCACGCGATGGGATCAGATGGCGGAATAGCGCGTGATCGTCCAGCACGCGATCGAGGGCGGGTGGTCGACGGAAGCCGGGCCGACGGCGCCGACGAATCTCCGCGGCGAGAGCACGGTCATCGTCCCGTGGCTCGTGGACGCCGAGAACCTGGTCTTCAACACGGACGGCTGGTTTCGGAAGATGCCCGGCGCCTCGAATGTCAATGGCACGACCACGGGCGCCAGCGATCACGTCAACGGGATCTTCGACTACTGGCGCTCGGGCTCGCTCGGGACGCCGGCCCAGCAGCGCGTCATCTACTCGGGGACCGCGGTCTACACCGAGTCGGGCGGGACGCTGACGTCGATCATCAGCGGCCTCGTCGCCGCGCAGCGCCCATGGTTCGAGGTGATGAACGACGATCTGGTCATCGCGTTCAGCGGGGCCGACGTGCCGCGGACGTGGGACCAGACGACGGCGGCGAATCTTGGCGGCTCCCCGCCCAATTTCGGCTTCCACAGCTTCCACAAGGACCGGATGCTGGCGGCCGGCGTCGCGGCGAACCAGTCACGGCTCTACTACACCGTGCTCTCGAATCACGAGGACTGGACGGGCTCCGGGTCGGGCTCGCTCGACATCGCGCCGGACGACGGCGATGTGATCACCGGCATCTGGTCGCACCTGAACGAGCTGATTATTTTCAAGGGGCCGAACAAGGGCCGCATCTACCGGCTGACGGGCTCGACGCCTTCCGACTACGCGCTCGTGCCGCAGTTCCGCGGCGTGGGCTGCGTCGCTCAGCAGTCGATCGTCAACGCGGGCGGCGATCTCCTGTTCTGGGACAACCTCGGCATTCACTCGCTCGCCGCGACAGATCGGTTTGGCGACTATGCGCCGTCCTTCATCTCGGCCCCGATCGCCGGATATTTCACGGAGGAGCTGAACCACGGCCGGTTCCCCTTCCTCTGGGGCGTGAACGTGCAGTCCAAGGGCTACGCGCTCTGGACCACCGCGCGGGCCGGGTCGAGCACGAACGACGCGATCCTGCTGTGGGACTACCGCTTCACGCCGCCGCGGTTCGCGCTCTGGCCCGCCTATGCCGCCGCCTCGCTCGCGATGGTCGTCGACGCCTCGTCGGAGCCGACGCCGTGGGCCGGCACGTACACGGGGCGGGCGCTCAGGACGAATCAAGGGGCGCGTGACGTGGCGGGGATCGCCTACACGATGAACGCGCGCTGGCCCTACCTCGCTTACGGCAACGCCGCGGACGAAAAGACGATCCAGGCCGGGCGCGTGTCGATCGCGCCGAAAGGGGCGACGACCTTCACGCTCGGGTGGCAGCGGGACGGCGCCACCCAGCAGACGGCGAGCATCGACCAGGGCGGCGCGACCACGCTCGGGACCTCCGACGATCAGTTCACGCTCGACAGCCTGACGGCGGGCGTGCTGGGCGGCGGGCGCTACGTCGGCCGGGATGTGCCGCAGATGGAGGGCACGTTCCAGGAGCTCCAGATCCAGATGACGCAGGGGACACTCGACGTCGACTTCGAGCCGCACGGGTTCGCGCTCGACCTCGAGGGCGCCGGACTCGCGCGCGCGGGGCTGGTCGGGTAAGCCATGGCGCTCTCGGCCGTTAAGACGTTTGTGAGCGGCGAGGTGCTATTCGCCTCGGATCTCAACGACCTCAACACCAACATCCTGAACAACGGCTTGGCCCTGCTCTCGCCGCTGACGGGGACGCTCGATTGCGACAGCCAGCAACTCACGAACGCGGTCCTGGCGACGCCGACGATCAGCGGGGCGGCGCCGGCCACGCCGGTTGCGAACCGGCTCTACGCGAGCCTCGTGCCGAAAGCCTGGTGCCGCTTCGATGGCACGGCGGCGGATCCGATCACGCCCGACGCCGACGTGAACGTGACGGATGTCACCGACAACGGCACCGGCGACTATACGATCAACTTCACGACGGCGCTGGCGAACGCGAATTATGCCATCGCGGGGATGTCGACGGGCTCGCGCTTCGTCACGGCCACCACCCTGGCGACGACCAGCGCACGGATCGCAGTGCGAAACGACGGCGGCAGTAACGAGGATTCGGCGCTCGTGACGCTGATCGTCATGGGGACGCAATCATGAGGCCGCTGGCGCTCGTCTGGCAGAACCCGGACGGCACGCTGCGGATCACGGGCCTCCGGGAGCAGGGGAAGCGTCCGGGCGAGTCCTTCGCCGTCTACGCGGTGCGCCGGATGGCCGAATTGCGGGACGCGGACGCCTCGCTCGCCGCGTTGCCGTGTGCCGTCATCAGCGCGCGCGCGGTGCCGGCGACGCGCGAGCATCGCGACCGCTGGCGGCTCCATCCTGACGGCGACCGCGTGATCGAGGCGCCCTAGCCATGGCGCTCTCGGCGGTCAAGACGTTCGTCGCGGGGGAGGNGCTCTACGCCTCCGACCTGAACGCGATGAACACGAACATCCTGAGCAACGCCCTGACGTTGGTGAGTCCGTGGACCGCGAACATGGCGGCCGGCGGCTTCATCCTGACCGGCCTCGGGCTCGGCACCGTGACGATCCCGGCGATTGGGTTCACGGGCGACACGAACACCGGCCCCTACTCGTCCGCAGCGGATACCTACGACATCGCCACGGGGGGCGTGCGCGCGGCCAGTTTCGGGGCCTCCTCGCTGATCGCCGCGGCGCCGGAGGATAGCCGGACGAACAGCGTCGACGTCGTGCATGAGTTCCGCTCGACGACGAGCGGCACGCCGGCCGCCGGGATCGGGACCGGCATCCTCGTGAGCGCCGAATCGGCCGACGAGAATCCCTCCAACTTCGGGCGGCTCGATTTCGTCGCGACGGATGTGACCGCGGGCAGCGAAGATACGGTGTTCGACATCCTCCTGCGGACAGCCGGCGCGGCGCTCGGCTCGCGCTATCGCTTCGCGTCCACGGGCGCGTTCCTCTACACGCTCACGGGCGCACCGACGGCCGCCCGCACAATCACGTTTCCCGACAGCGACGTCACGCTCGGGGGGAGCGGGGGCCTCACGCGTGTCGGCGGCAACACGACCGAGGGGACGACGATCTCGACGTCGGCGGTGGACATCGTGACCGTCTCCTCGCTGAGCATCGCGGCGAATACGCCCGTGATGATCGTCGCGGCGCTGCGTAAATCCACGGGCGACGCGAGCGCGGCCTACATCGGCCTCAAGATCAATTCAACGGTGGTTGAGGGTGGCGAAACGACAGGTAACAACTGGTCCTCCACGGCGAACGAGGTGCAGACGGGCATCTTCGTCTGTTTCCTCCTGCCGTCCGCGTCCTATCTCCGTGCCGGCTACGCCTTCTTCGATGGGCAGGGGGCCAGTGCGGGGAATGCCGGCACGATGCGCTTCCGGGATTCCGACGCCCCGAACGCGACGATTACGTCAATCGCGATCCGGGGCTCGGTCGCGAACGCGGCGAACACGATGGGGGTCGACGACGTGCATGTCTACACCCTTGCGACGAGTTAAGCGGATGGCGACCACGCATCGCGCGAAGCGAATCAGCCTGAACCGCTGGCTCCAGACGGTCGATAGCTTCGATCCGCCGGAGACCGCCGCGGCGTTCAAGACGCGCACCGCCGCCCGGTTCGGCATCGCCGAGACGGATATCGAGGTCGTCGCAACGGACTGGACGACAGCCCAGCGGGAGACGTGCGCCGCCGAGCTGGCGAGCGGCACCCACGAGGGCCTCAGCGTGATCGCGGCGCCCGTGGCACCGAAGGCGCCGGCGGGCCGCGACTTTCTCAAAAACGGCGTCGTGCCGAACATCACCGGGGCGACCACGGGCGCGAAGCTCGACCGGCTCGCCACCATCGCCATCGCTGACCCGGCCATCGGGCTCGGCGTGAACGTCTGCAACACCTACGAGACGCTGACGGGCGGGGATCACACGTTCCTCCGCAAAGTGTGGGGGAAGAAGAAGACCGAGGCGCAGGGCGGGCTGTCCGCGAGCGAGGTGTCCGCGATCGAAGCCGCGGCGCCTACCTACGGGATCACCCTGCCATGACCCCGACCATCCGCCTCGCCACCGATCAGGACGGCCCCGCGATCGGCAAGCTGTTCGCCGAGGCTGAGTATCCCGATTTCGGCGTGGATTGGACGTCGGCGAAGGTGAGCGGGTGGTGGTTGGTCGCCGAAACCAAGGACGGGCAGCTCGTCGGGGCGGTGATGCTCTCCTGCGGCCAGCCCTACGGCTACGTCGGCCAGTTGATCGTGCATCCGGCGTGGCGCGCGATGAACGGGCAGGGTGAGGGTCGATTGACCGGGCGGCTCGGCAAGGTCGCGTATGATCTCCTCATCACCGCGTTCGTCGCGTTGCGCAGCGCCGGCTCGCAGATGGTTGTCGGAGCGATCGGCGACGGTGAGAACAAGGCGCTCCAGGCCATCTACGCACGGCATGGGGCGGCGAATCTCGGGACGTTCACGCTGATGGGACGGAGGCTCTGATGCCTGATTGGACGGCACGCGCGGCGGCAATGGGTTACGACCCGCGCTTCTGGGTGCAGGTCGAGGACGTGTGGCTCCCGGTCATCGCGGGTGGCGGACCCAGTGGTGGCGGGGGGAAGACCACCGTCACCTCCGTCGTCAACATCCCGCCGCCTTCGGAGGACGAAAAGAAAATCCAGGCCGAGATGTTGAAGCTGACCAAGCTCTCTGTGGAGCAGGGCGAGCGTACGGCCAAACTCCTCGAAGAGAGCTTCCCGGCCAGCAGCGCGTTACTCAAAGAGCAGCTGGCCCTCACACAGCGACTCGTCGAACAGGTCGGCGCCGAAGACACGCCGGTCGCGAAGGAGATCAAGGCGCTGTCCGAGCAACGCGCGCTGTCGATCCTCAAGGGCGAGGCTCCGCCGCTGTCGCCTCAGCAAGAGAAGTTCATCGACGAGACGTTCGGGGCGGCCGAGACGGAAGCGACCACGAGCCTCCGCACGTTCGCCGAGGACCTGGCCGCGACGCGCGGCTTCAAGCTGACGGACACGCCGATCGGCGATGTGGCCCTGCGAGAGAAGAGCCGGCTGTCGGGCAATCTGGCCGGCGCGAAGGCCACGGCCAAGCTCGACGTCAGCCAGACGCAGCAGGTGTTTCAGGAGAGCGTCGCGCAGTTCCGGGAAAATCTGCGCCAGCAGGGGGTGATGAATCGCCTCGCGCTGACAGGCGGGCTGCCGAGTAGTGCGGGGGCCTTTCTGACGGGCGGCGCCGGGAACCTTGCCCTCCCGACCGTGACGAACGCGAACATCCTCGGGGGGATGCAGGCCGGGCGAATTGCGGGCGCGTCGAGGACGCAGACGGGGAGCTTCGCGAACACGATGGGATGGCCCGATATGGTCTCACGGCTGCTGGGCGGTGCCGGCGCCGCGGGGATGGGTATCGGGGCGGCGAGGTTCGGATTTGGCACGAATAACGCCCCTGCCTGAGGACCGCAAGCATCTCGGCATCCTGATCGAGACCTCGCCGGAGGAAGTCTCGCGCGATGGCGTGACGCTTGATCTTCCGGGCTACATGGGCCTGACGCTCGCGGCCGTCAAGGGCGTCGATCGTCGCATCGACCGCCTGGAAGCGCGGCTGCCGGTCGGGAAGCGGGCGCGCCTGCCCGTGGGGAGTACGGCCTGATGGCAAACCAAGTGGATCCCTTCGGCGGCCTCGACGAGACGATCGGGACTCTCCCCGTCGGCCGCGGGGCCACACTCCCGACCGGCGCTGGCGCTGCTCAACCGCAGGGCAACGCTGGCGAGACTGTCACCGTCCCGAAAACCGACTGGGTGCGCGCACTGATGGTCGCCGGACTGGCGCTCAAGGACATGGGCTCCGCGATGGGGGGCAAGCCGACCAACTTCCTGATGGAGCACATGATGGCCGAGGAGGGGATCGCTGAGCGGAAGGCGGCGGGGCAGCGCGCGGAGCGGGCCGACAAACGCTCCGAAGAGCAGCTGGGCCTTCAGAAGAAACAGGTCGCCAGTCAGGAGCGCGCGCAGTTCCTGAATGAGCTGCTGACGATCGCGCCACGCCTCTACACAGCATCGGACGAGGATCGCAACAAATCCATCGGCGCGTTGGAGCAGCGCGCCAGCGAATTCGGGCTCCAGCCCATCGTCCGCGGACTCACCGGCGATGCGAAGATCGCGAAGCTGGCGGGCGAGTACGCCCCGCTGCTGACGAAGTATGGTACGGAGGGCCTCGGGCTCGTCGCGAATCAACTCTTTGCGAAAGGCGATAGTGCGGGCGCCCTGAAGCTGATCGAAGACCACATGAAGCCGTTCGCCCTTCAAGAGGCGCTCACCTCGATGCGCAACGTCATCACGAATCTGAGCGAGGGCGACAAGCGCCCGTCCTACGGCGCCGTCCTCGACGCCGTCCGCGCGAACAGCCCGCTCTACGCGAGGACGATCGTCCAGAACTCCGAGTTCTTCAATGGCGTGTTCGCGCTGAGCGGTATCAAGACGCCGAAGGTCGCGGAGGTCGGCGCGGAGGCTGGGGCGACGCGCGAGACGCCAACGGAAACCGCGGAGCGGGCGAAGCTGGTCGAATTCGCGAAGCTTGATCCGAAGATCCAGGCGCGGCTGTTGGAACAGAAACGATCCGAGACGGAGATGATCGAAGAGATCAAGGCGCGGCATGAGAGCCCGAAGCGAGGCATCGACGCGGCGAAAGCAATCCGCAATGACTTCCTTGGGCTGCCGTCGGTGAAGACACTCCAACAGGCCGTGGGCGCCTTGGGGCAGATGGAGCAGGTGTTCAAGGGCCCGCACACGACCGCGGCCGACTGGTCGCTGATTGTCGGTTTCGCGAAAATCAATGATCCCGATTCGGTTGCGCGCGAAGGGGAGCAGGCGGCCGTTCGGGGACTTGCGTCCGTGGACGAGAGAATCGCGAATGCCTATGATCTTTTCCTCAAAAAGAAACTGCTCCCGCAGAACGTGCGGACGGAAATTCTCGATGCGTCCCGGCGTCTCGTCGCCGGTCGCAGCGAGCTCCACCGCGGCGTCGAGACGGAATTCAAGGGCATCGCGAAGAGGCAAGGTGCCGACCCGGCTGATGCCGTGCCGGATATCACTGGCGGCCCTCGCACGCCGCCAGTGCCCAAGGCGGAATCGCTCAGCCGCAAGGATGCACGCTACAAGCAAGCGCGGGCGCGCGGGCTGAGCGACGAGGAGATTGAGCAGCGGTTCAACCTCCGGCTGACCGACTGACAATGGGCCTCGCCGAACTCGATACGTACCTGAAGCCTGATGAGGGGGCCCCGACGCCGAGCGATGAGAAGGCGCTGGTACTCGTCGCCCCGACCTCGGGCATCCGGGCCCTCGACAAGTTCCTGAGCGAGCCAACCGCGATGACGACCGCGCAAAAGATCGTGCGCTCGGCTGCTCCCTCGATTGTCGGCGGGGCTGTCGGCGGAGCTGTTGGTACGGCGATCTCGCCTGGCGTCGGGACGGTCGTGGGCACGTCAGTCGGCTCAGCGGCCGGCGAGGCGGTGCAGCAGTTCTTCGATCCGCTCCAATCCGGCGAGGCGACCGGGAGCGTCACACAGATCGGTGTTGCTGGGGCCTTGCCGTTCGTGCCGGCCGGCCTTCGCCGGTTTTTCGTTTCCCTGCCCGGCGCGGCGGCGGGTCTGCAAGATTTTCTATTCAAGCGCCTCGGGACAAAAGCCGAAACGCTGGTCGCCAAGTTCGCGCCCGTTGCTGGAACGGCGGATGACCTCTTTCGAGAGGTACGGCGGGCCGGCGCTGGCGTCAGCGTGCCGCTGACCGAAACGGCCGCAGCGACGACACGGATCGCTAAAGAAGTTGCGGAATCTAAGTTCGCGACTGGCGGCGCGAAGGCGCTGGCCTCGCGGGCTGAAGCCTTCGTCAAGCCGGGGGCCGTGTCCTTTGACGACTTCCGACTCAATCAATCGGACCTTGGGGCCGTCATTCGGAGCCTGGAAAAGCAGGGCGGGCCGGCACTCGGCCGCGCGAAGTTGTTGTACAAGTCGATGGTGCAGGATCTCGACGCCGCGCTTGCCAAGACGAAAGGACCGACCGCCGAGAAGCTCGGGCAGGCCATCGACGCCTTCAAGCGCGAGCAGGCCGCCGACTTCTTCAAGGATGCGTTCATGAAGTCCAGCCTGCGACGCGTCGGGCGCCAGAATCTCGACGTGGACGCCTTCATGACGAAGATCGACCGGAATCGGGATGTGCTTGAACGGCTGATGCCGAAAGCGGAGATCGACGACGCGCTCAGCGTGCTCAAGGGGTTCGCGAAGATTCCCACGGAGGCGAAGACGCCGCGCCTCGGCTTCGAGCAGATGCCCTTCGCGCAACGGGCGGTCGTCGGTGGCGCGATCGGATTCTTCGCGGGCGGCGTGCCCGGCGCGGCTGGTGGCGTGCTGGCCGTTGAGGCGGTCTCCTCCGCGATGACCACGGCGCCGGGGCGCGCGCTGGTGAGGACGATGATGGAACACGGCGCGCAACTTGACCAGATCGGGAACGCGCTGCTCCAGACCGGACGTAGGACGATCAAGGAGCAGCCATGACCACCAACTCCGTCAGCCAGAAGTGGCTCATCGGCATCCTGACGACGATCGTGCTGGCCGGTGGCGCCGGCTGGATGACCTACGTCCAATCGCAACTCAGCGTGTTCGCCGATGAGCAGAAGAAGCAGAAGGTCGAGTCGGCCAGTGCCGTGGCCGGTGCCGTGCGCGACACGGCGGTCATCAAGGAGAAGGTTGAGCGGCTGGAGAAGGACGTGAACGAGATCAAGCAGGACCAGCGCGAGATGACCAAGGGGATCAACGAGTTACTGAGGCGGGTGCGATGACCCTCAAGCACTTCTCCCCCGAGACCGACCCGAGCCTCTACCGCTGCTCGTGTGGCCGCGAAGACTGCGACGCGCCCGCACCGTCGCCCCTCCTGCTCGGCCTGCTCGACGTCATGCGCGAGACCTACGGGCGGGAGATCACCGTGAGGAGCGGGCCGCGGTGTCGCTGGTACAACGATCGGCCCGTGAGCGAAGGCGGGGCCGGAGGCGCGAGCGATAGCGAGCACCCCGAGGGGAGAGGCGCCGATCTCGCCTGCACGCGAAGCCGCGACCGCTGGGACATGCTCCGCGCGGCGCTCGCAACCGGCTTCCGCCGGATCGGCATCGGCCCGACGTTTGTCCATGTCGGGGTCGGCGAGGAATCGTCCGGCCACGCCCAGGACGTCGCATGGACCTACTACCCGCGCTGAGGCCCATGGCCCTTCTCGCCATCACCCTCACCGGCACGATCGCCAACGTGGAGACCGCCGCGCGCGTCCAGGATCTCCTCCGGCAAGCGGCCATCGCGGCGGGGTGTCCGGCCGACAAGGTACGGGTCGAGATGCGCTGGAAGGGCAGCGGCCAGCCCGTCGAGATCACGATTCGCTGCGCGGAGGGGACGTGAAACGCGAGACGCTGATGGGCCTGACGCATCTCGGGGATGGCCCGCCCCGGCCGATCGCGGGCGTCCTCCAGTGGCGCGTCCTGGTCGATCCCGCCCGCTCGCTCGGCCCCCAACTACCCCTCCGCTGCGACAAGTGCGGCAATCCGCATCTCACTCTGACCGAGCGCGAGCTGGCCTGTCGCGCCCCGGTCGGCTGCGGCCGGACATGGTTTCTCGTTTCCGGTGAGCCGATCGAGTCGAGGGGCCTGTCGGAGCGGACCGTTGCTCGCCACCACGCGGCGGCGCGCGTCGTATGAAGGCCCCGAATCTCCGGCTCTGGCTGTTCCTCACCTCGGCGGTCGCGGTCGGCGTCGCCCTCGGCGAGCTCGCCGCGCGCGCCGCGTGGTTTTCCATCGTCCTCGATCTGTTCCCGTGAAGGAGGATCCCCATGAACGCCCTCACGCAGGTCAACTGGAACGACGCTCGGAAGAAGGCTTGGCTCCTGATCCTCATGGCGGCAACAGCCTACGCGCAGACCGATCCGCGGTTCGCGATGCTGGTGCCGGTCCTGACCGGCATGGCCGGAGTGTCGCAGCCGCCCGTGAGCGCGCCGGCCGATGTCGCGAAGGTGCTGGTGGCGGGCACCGTGCTCGGCTTCGGGGTGACCTGGTTGGCGTGAGCGCGTTTCTCGATCGCCTGCGTCTCGAGCAGGTCGATTGGCGAGCCGGTCGGCCCGTCTGGCTGACCGCGGCCCTGCTGCGCTACCAGAGTGATCGGCTCGGCGGGCGCGTCAT
>C687J35021_10002781_pt1 | contig 12317 bp, 12 predicted proteins | sample RifCSPhighO2_12_FD_35021 | JGI IMG/M metagenome (IMG submission 35021)
ATTCTGGTGCACAACGCCGGTTACTTTCCACTGACACCCTTCGCCGAGATCACCCCGGCGATTCTGCAGCGCACCCTGGCGGTCAACCTTAGTGCGCTTTTCTGGTTGACCCAGGGTGCGCTGCCGCTGTTCGAGCGTCAGGGTAGGGGCTGCGTGCTGGTCACTTCCTCGGTCACCGGACCGCGGGTGGCCTACCCGGGGCTGAGTCACTATGCGGCGTCCAAGGCCGGGGTCAATGGCTTTATCCGTAGCGCCGCGCTGGAGCTGGCCAAGTGCAAGGTGCGGGTCAACGGCGTCGAGCCGGGCATGATCCGCACGCCGGCCATGGGCAATCTGGGCGATGGTGACCACAGCGCCGACATCGCCCGCGGTGTGCCCCTGGGCCGTCTTGGCGAGCCCGAGGATATCGCTGGTGCCATGCTGTTTCTCGCTTCGGAGCAGGCCAGCTATATCACCGGCCAGACCATCATCGTCGACGGCGGTGCCACGCTACCGGAAACCCAGGCGGCGCTGGACTGACCTCGTAGGGTGCGCCGTGCGCACCAGAAATTTGCGCTGGTGTTGGTGCGCACGGCGCACCCTACAGGCAGTAAGTACATAACCTTTTCAATGCGCCGAACCGAGCTCCATGAAGACTCCTGCACGGTAGTCCTTGGGCGACTGCTCGAACTGCTTCTTGAAGGCACGGCTGAAGTGCGCCGAATCGGTAAAGCCCCACTTGTAGGCGATGGCAGTGATCGATTCGCGTCGCAGATGTGGGCTGGACAGGTCGCTGGCGCTGCGCTGCAGACGGGTGCGCTGGATGTAACGGCAGACGCTGTCACCCTGTTCTTCGAATAGCCGGTAGAGCTGGCGCACGGAAATGTGCAGGCGGTTGGCCAGGGCCGCGGGGTTCAGGTTGGGCTGGGTCAACGATTCTTCGATCAGCTGTTGGGCCTGGCGGCGCAGGCTGTTGCCTGCGATCGAGTCGGCTATTTCGGCCTGGTTTTCACGCTGCACCAGCGCCGGGACGAGCAGGCTGGTAAAGGCCGACAGCATGGACTCGGTCTCGTTGTCGTCGGTGTGTGTGCCTTCTTCATTCATATACAGCTGGTCGACCAGCAGGCGCAGCATGCGACCGCTGCTGCAATGGGCGGAAGCCTTGCCGAATAGCTGGCGATCGCACTGGAAGGACTTCAGCACCTGCTCGCGGGGCAGATGCAGCGAGGCATGCTCAATCAGGCCGAGGGGGGTGATCTCGCATGAGCCCACAGAGTCCATCAACACCAGGTCGCCGGGGGTAAGCTCCAGAGTCACGCCGTTCTGGGTTATTCGCGAACAGCCGCTGCGCTGGCTGACCAGAAAGCAATAGCGATCGTCATCCCGATCTGACTTTGCATTCCTGGAGATCAGGCCCGCGTTGGTCTTCAGGTGCGCCAGGGTCAGACCGGCGTGTTCTTTAGCGCAGACATCGCCGATAAACAGCGCATTGTTGAAGGCCAGCCGGGTTTCATAGTTACCGCAAACCGACTGCATTGAGCGTTGCCAGTTCTCGAGGGCGCTGTGCGTGACGTGCTGTGCGTGCATGGCAATCTCCGAATTTCGTTAACATGTTACTTAGTGAAGCAAAATAGCTTTCGTTAATATGTTAAGCATGTTCCGTGCCGCTGCCTCGCAGGTTGGCCCGTGAGAACATTTGCGGCTGTCTGGATCGGGCTTTCAGGCAGATTTATCAGGTCTGGGAGGACGTGCCTAGCGCATTTATTCGGTGCGCAATCTGTTACCCCTGCATCGATTTCACGCACTGACATTTGCTGGCGCGCTGGCGCAGTCGATCAAGGGCGTTGGCAAGTGCGGACAAGCATTGCCTGCCTCAGGTCGTCCCTAATTAGCTCGTCATCGTTAGCCGTGGCCGGAGATCCCGGGGAGGGAGCAGGAGCCGGTAGCGGTGGCAGCGTCCCGTATGGCGGGGCGGATACCTCGATGGCCGTCTTGTCCTATGGTCTGGTCAGAACAACAAGGGGAACATCCCATGCACCAAGAACGTCGTTGTCTATCCATTTCCAAAGCCGTGTGCCTGGCCGTCGCAGCCCTTGCTGCCGGTCAGTCACAAGCTTACGAGATCTACAACCAGGGCGAGACGAAGCTGAACGCGGACTTCCTCGCGGTATATGGCTGGTTCAACAGCCGCAAGAGTTATGACGGCAGCAGCGGCGGTGCCAGTTGGCGCGAAGGCTTCGCCAAGTACGGGATCAGCGCCGAGCAGGGCCTGGCGGGTAATGGCACGGCCTACGGCGCGCTCAACTGGGTCAGCTCCGGTACCTGGGGTGATGGCGACGCTGCTGGTCTCAGCGATGGCTCCGAGCGCACCACCAAAATAGAGGATGCCTACCTGGGCTGGCGTTCCGGCAATCTGCTGCCTGCGTTGGGCGAGAATGGTCTGGATATCTCCTTCGGCCGCCAGGTAGTGACCATTGGCGATGGCTTTATCATCAACGACGACGGCCTGAATTTCGGCAAGGGTGTAGCAGACGGCGAATTGAACCGCGGTGGTGGCTACTACCTGGCGGCGCGGCGCGCTTTCGACCAGACCGCGGTGGTGCGCATCGGCGGCGAGGAGGGGCTGCATGGCGACCTGATGTGGCTGAAGTCAGATAACCGTGCCCAGGCCAAAACCGAACTGGCCGCTACCACGCTGGCCTACACTGCCGAACCGGGCACCCTGGCCATGACCTATATCCATGGCATTGATGTGGATGACCAATACGCTAGCGAATCCCAGCAGCAGCGCGATGGCATGGATATCTACAGCCTGCGCGGAGCGGGTAACGCCGGCGTCGAGAATGCCAACTTCGCCTTCGAATACGCCTGGCAGGACAAGGACGCGGGAGATGAAAAGGCCTGGTACGTCGAGGCGGGGTACACCTTTGCCGATGTGGCCTGGTCACCCAACCTGACCTACCGTTACAGCCGATACTCGGAAGGCTGGGATTCGATGTTCAACGGCTTCAATCGCGGCTACGGCACCTGGTTCCAGGGTGAGGTGGCAGCCAACTATGCGGGCCCGTTCAACAGCAATACCCGGATCCATCATGTCGGCTTCAAGGTCAACCCGCTGGAGACCCTGACCCTGGGGGCGCTGTACTTCGACTTCGATACGCTCAATACCCGCGACAACCCGAACATGGGCGGTCGCGAGCTGGATCTGTATGCCGAGTGGGTGGTCACTGACAACCTGATCATCAGCCCGCTGATCGGCTTCTATCAGCCCGACAAGAGCCTGGAAAACGGTGGCCTGCAGGGCGGCGGTAACGGCACTAACGTCTACAGCCAACTGACGGTGGCCGTACCCTTCTAAANCCTTCGCCCCGGCAGCCGGTTAAACACGGCTGCCGGGAGCGCGGTGCTTACACTTTGGCGCTGCACTGCTGCGTTATTTTTGAGTATGCCGAGATTTTGCTCAGAGGGTGATAATCCGACGTATTGAGTCGCCCAGATACCTTAATCATTGCGACCCTTGATTAGGCTGTGTCAAAAGACTGCATGGGATAACCTTGCTCCACATTTCAACTGAAGCTGCTAACTAAATGATGGGTTTTGAAAAACTAGCTGAGTTACGCGACCGCCTGCGGGCCGAAAAAGCAGGAAAAACCTGAGACTACTTCAGACCATCCCTAAAGGGATAACTACGTTCTTCAAGACACTCTTTAGGCTCAGAAAATAGCGCGTTTCAAACTCTATCGGCGATAGTTTGTAGAGTTTGAGTGGCGACATTTAATAAGCCAGATAAGCCTTTAAGGTTCGGCGTGATCTAATTTATTTGTCAGGTATGGAACTGTTGCATTAGCTCTTTCTGGTAATTGGCGAGCTCATTTAGCTTGCGGCTAACTTGAGCAGATTGCTCAGCCTGACCCGATAAGGAGTCTGTCACGTTCCGTATTGCCTGGATATTGCGGTTAATTTCTTCAGCGACACAGCTCTGTTCTTCAGCAGCACTTGCAATTTGTAGGTTCATCTCCGTAATTAGGTTTACTGCTTTGTCTATACGTTGAAGGGCGGCTACAGCCTGCTGAACTTGGCTAACATTCTGATGTGCTGAATTATGACTGACTTGTATGGTTTTGCTTACTTCTAATGTTCCACTCTGTAGATTTTCGATCACAAGGCGGATTTTCTCCACTGACTCTTGTGTGTGTTTGGCTAAGTTACGTACCTCATCAGCAACCACTGCAAAACCGCGACCTGCATCACCTGCTCGTGCGGCTTCGATTGCTGCGTTTAGGGCCAGCAGATTGGTCTGTCCTGCAATTGAGAGAATGACCTCCAGGACTGCACCAACCTGCTCGCTACTCTGAGCCAGACCTTGAAGCTGTACCATGGCTTCATTCAGGTCCCGTGCCTGGGCATCAATTGCTTGGGTCGTCTGGGTAATCACGGTTAAACCTTCACGACTTGCTAAGTCAGCGTGACGGGCGGCTTCGGCGGCTTGGGCCGCGCTCTGAGCTGACGAGTTAGCGGTTGCAGACATCTCGTGCAACGCTGTGGCTACTTGGTCAATTTCGCGAAACTGGTGCTGCATTCCTTCGCAGGTTTGGCGTGCGATCATGGCTGACTGGTCTGCGGTATCCCTGGCATTAAGCACCGAGGCCTGGATCTTTGCGATGACTGGTTGCAGTTTGTCCAGGAAGCCGTTGAACGCCAAAGCCAGGCGACCGAGTTCGTCGCTACGAGCATAGTCCAGGCGACGTGTAAGATCGCCTTCGCCGTCTGCGATGTCCTCCAGCATAGCCGCGAGGTGAAGCAGCGGGCGTGTTACACCCAGTGCGGCAAGCCATATCATTACAATACCGAGCAGGGCCGCGGCCAGGCCGAGGCCGAGCTCTAAGGCTGAGCTCTGCAAGCGCTCTTCATCCATTCGTGCCGTCACCAGCTCCGCGGGAGCCAGTAGTACCTGTTCGGGTACGCTGAGCAGGATTCCCCAAGGCGCGGTGCCGGCTATAGGCGTTAGCGGTTCCAGCATGCTTATTTGGCCGCTATCAGCGAAAGCGTAATTTTTTTGCTGAGTGAGTGCGTCCTTGATTTCGGTTGCATGAACTGTCAGTACCTGAGACAGCGGCTTACCCAGTTGCGCCGCTTCCGGGCTATGGGCAGCTATCAAGCCTGAAGGACTAATGATGCTGATTGAGCCGTTACCCTGATAGAGTTCTTGGCTTGCTGACACTGCATCTTTCTGCAGGCTATCTAGGCTAATGTCCAAGCCGATGACAGCTATTACTTTGCCGTTTTCCAATAGTGGAAATGCGATGCTGGTGACGAGTCTACGAGTTCCTGAGGTGTCGTCAAAGTAAGGCTCAAGCAGAGAAAGCGCCCCGCTATCACGGGGGCAGGTGAAAAAAGAATTAAAGGGGGCTCCACTCGGCCCTACAGAGGTGTCCTCTAGTAGTTTTTCATCTCCATATACAGCCTGAAGCTCTCCGGGGTTTGCCTGAAGCCAATAGAGCGCGAAGCGTCCAGCGTCATTGCTGCCCAAGTCATTACGCCCACTAAATTCTGTGTCTTGCCCGTCAAGGGCGTTAGGTTGGAAAATCAGAAAAAGGCCAAGTAGTTCTGGGCGCTGCTCTACGGCCTTGCGTAGCTCACTCGCAAGGGTTTCGCGAAGTTGGTTTGCCGTGATCTCACCGGTTTTGGCACGCTCACGTAGATAGAGTAAGTGTCTAGCGAGCCCCAGCCCAAATTCATGGTTCGGGTGAATCCCTGCTGTATGCGCAGTGCTTGAGCCTTACCCTGGGACTCGAGGTTTAGGCGGGCTGCATCCGCGAGCATCTTTGCGCTCGAGTCTTTGACTCGCTCGGTGCTAGCACGGGTTTGATAAAGAGATAGCCCGACTAACAATCCGACGATCAAAACCAGACTAAAGCTCGCCAGAAGAGTGATCTTGCGTTGGATACTAAAGTTGAGCACGGGCGCATACTCCGATAATGAGCGTTTCCGCCCCAGGCCGTTCATGCTTATGTAGTGTTGGCCGGTTAGATTTGGGAGGCTGCCGAATCGCTATGTCGTGAAAATTCGCACCCTGACATCATAATCACGTTACTGCTTATTATTCGTTCGGCGGATCAATCTTCGCTAATCATTTGGGTTGGCAATAAAGCCCTCATATGGCTTAAAAAATAAATAGTTCCAATAGATTTTTCTTGTAGGGCTCTGCCAGTGTTTTGTATATGCCTGCCATGCTTCGGTAACGGTGTGTGTTTAGAAGTGCGCGGAATTTATTTTGGGGTTAAGTAATTGCGAATAGGGCAAAAAAAGCCGGCCTAGAGGCCGGCGAATGCACACGGAGCAAATTGGATTTTGTATACCAGAGCGGTTAGTCCATGCCGTCGCTGATTTCTATGCCTTGTTCAACCATCTTCTTGATCAAATCGGCGCGAACGTCGGGGAGATTAAGCAAGGACACCTTCCGAGTGGTTGCCACTTCTTCTTCGGTATAGGGCCGGTAATGTTCAGGCGTGCTACCACCGGCTATGCCGTCCGTCTTAAGTAGCCAGTTGAGCAAGTCAGCAAGCTGCGCGTTGCTCAGCGCTGACTGAGACATGCCTGGTACGCGCACGAGGAATTCACGGCCACCCTCTACCTTGAGGAAGTTGCCCACAAACCCCTTCATCCGAGGGGTGTCGTTGGCCTTGGAGCCTTCACCGTCGTCCAGATGGCAGCCCGCACACTGCAACTGATAGTTGACTGGTGTGCTGTAGTGGGCCTGTGCGATGGGTTTCTGTGGCTCCTCGTTGCCCGGGGCAGGCCGCTGATCGGGATTGGGAATGGCGCGTGCGATGGCCAGCGGGGCGACCATGGCGCAGACCAGTCCGATGATGAGCTTACGCATGATCGTCCCCTTGGTTCAGACTGTGACGCCGCGGATGATGGCAACGGTGCAGTTGTAGATGTTTGATTTAGCTGCCAGGCACCAGTTGATGTCGTTGTTGTTAAACGGCCGGTAAAGCGGCTCCTCGCTGTCGTTGCGGGTACAGGCGCACTGTGCGCAGCTGTGCTTACCGCAGCAGTCGTTGTAGGCAATGATGTAGTCCTTGCCATCGCCTGGGTTACGGCAGGTGCCGATCCAGGTGACTTGGGACACTTCGGTGCCTGGCGGGCAGGAGGTGACAGAACCGCCGCAGCAACTGCACAGGAAGCCGTCGATGGAGCAGTAGCGCCAGTAGTCGCAGCTATTGGGGTCGCCTGGGTCACCGGCTTTGGGCGCTTCGGCGGCAAGTGCTTTGCTGGTACGGTCGATAGGCAGCAGCACGGGCAGGGCGGCGCCGGCGACCATCAGTGAGCCGAGGCGGCCGAGGAATTTGCGGCGCGAGGTGGTGTCGGCCACATGGCGGGTGGAGCGTTCAAACAGGCGGTCTAGCAATTTCATGTCAGGGCTCCCTGGCTCAGTGGTTGTGCGCGCCGTGGGCGTGCTGGCTGTTGTGCAGGTATTGCTGCAGGGTGGCGCTGCCCAGGTGCTCGGTCTCGAACAGGCTGTCGAGGTGCTCGCGGGAATTGACCAGGCCCTTGGCGCGCAGTACGCCGGCGTTGTCGATTAGGGCGGCATAGGGCAGCTTGCCGATCTGGTAGGTCATGCCCACTTCCGGGCCGACCACGTAGGTGGCGTCGTCCAGCTTGTGTTCGGTGATCAGGGCTTTTTGTGCGTCCATATCGCCGTCGCTGACGTAGATCACGTCGAGGCGATGGGCCTGTTCTTTGGCGATCGATTTGATGGCCGGCAGCAGCGATTTGCAGATTGGGCAGGTGGGCGAGAGGAAGAACAGCAGCTGAGCTTTCTCACCGGCATAGCCGAAGTTCACCGGGCGACCGCTACGGTCGGCAGCAGTCACTTGCGGCGCGGGCTCGTTGACGGCCACGCCCTTATCGACCATAAGCGCGCCGGCTGGCGCCAGACGGCCATGCAAAACGCCGATCTGGCGAACCAGGCCCATGACGGCGAAGGCCAGGGCGATCAGCAGGCCCCACAGCAGAATGTTAGAAACGATCAGAGCGTCCATGATTCACCTTCCAATGAGTTTGAGCAGACGGGGGCTGTTGGCCATCAGGCCATCAGCGGCGGCATAGATGAGCAGAGCTACAGCACTGGCGGCGATGACGACGAACGCATCGAACAGGCCCAGGTTGCGGCTTAACGGGGCGAGACTGGCGACCAGTGCCAGGCTCACCAGAACGGTGTTGCGCGCCAGCAGCAGCGGGCGGATCGGCTGTTCCTGCTGTGGCCCAGCACAACCGCAATCGATATCGCGGCGGCCTCGCCACAGGTTGATGCCGATAGCCAGGGCGTAGCTGGCGAGCAACGCGGCTGCGCCCAGCGCAGCAAAGTGGCGAGCTGCGGGCACCAACAGCGCAAACGCCAGGCCAGCCTCGAGCAATGGCAGTAAGCGGGCGATCGGACTTACCAGAGCCTGCGGCAGGAGCTGATAGGCCTCTAGCTGGTTTGCGAAGCGGGCCGGCGCCCTCAGCTTGTGAGTCGCGGCGCTGGCCAGGATCACCGCCACCGCGAGTGCTGCGGCAATGACGAATATCGGATCGGGTTGCATGGCGGCACCTCGTCAGTGGCTGAGTATGTGAATCGCGGTCTTGGCGATGCGTTCCACGGTTCCGGTGTGCTTGCCGCTGGTCAGGTCGAAGACCTCGAGTCCGCCGACCACATTGGCGCCTAGCAGTCGTGGCTTGTCATCGGTGGTCGCTTGCAGGCTCCAGATCGGCGCCGGGGCTTCCAGCGTGCCGATACGCTTACGCGTTTTTAGATCGTAGACCCAGATGATGGTGCTCGGGTCTTCCCATTTCAGTGGTTCGTGAGCGTCATGCATCAGTGCATAAAGGCGGTTGAGCTTCGGTGCTACGGCAATCAGTTGCCAGCCGCCTGGAGCCCAGCCGGCTTTCTTATCGGCGGCGTCACTGACCAACTCCCAGGCCGGGATGATCTTCGGCTGCTCGCCGGAGAAATCCACGGCGCGCACGGTGCCCGTGGTGCTGACGAAGTAGATNGGNANNGCCCACGGCGTAGGCGCGTTCTACAAGCTTTTCGGCGTTGGGGTCGAAGAAAGCGGTGTGGGTGCGGGCGACTTCCTTGCCAGTATCGTCCAGTGTCACCACCTGCAGATTGCCGTCGCCGCACAGCGAGGCAAAGCTGCGTTTGCCGACCGGGTAGTTAAGTACGCAGCCGGGAATCGAGATCTCGCTGATCACCTTGCGCGCCTGGGTGTCGACCACCGTGACCGAGGTGGACGGGGTGAAGTTGTAGATATAGACGAAGCGGTCGTCCGAGCTCGTTCCCAGCGCGTGACGCTCGGGCAGCATCACTGCACGAGTGCTCGGTATCACGACCTCCCAGTCCGGAGACAGCGTGCTGGTGTTCCACGCGGTTAGCACATCGGTGCGAGTACCACGGGTGCCACGCGAATAGAACAGGTCTGCGGTGAACAGATGCTTGCCGTCGTTACTCAGTGTGGACGGTGCCGCAAAGCCGGTGCTGACCATGCCGAGCATGCGCTTACTGTCTGGATCGACCACAGTAATGCGGCCAGTTACCAGATTCTCAAACTCCGCATCGACGATGTAGGCACGGTGCGGTGACGGCGGGAATGGCAGGGTTTCCTGGCCGATGGTGTCACGCGGTAGCTCAGCGTTGGCGCTCAGCCCGGCCAGGGACAGGCCCAGCGCCAGGGCAGTCTGCCGGATGTTCCAGGGGATTTGCATGGAGTTCTCCTTGTTCTTGGACATGCAAGGCATTGCCCTTGAAGGCTGCCGCGGTCGGGCTGATCGGATGCGCAACATGCGGACTGCTCCAAGGGATAATGATGATGAATGGGCATCACAACGATCCTAAAAACGCTGCCTGATGGCTTGTAAGCGCCTGCAAGAAACTTGTATTTGCCTGCCAGTCTCCATGCCTGCCAAGCGCGCTGCGTGTGATCTGGCAGGCATCGGCAAATGAATGGCAGGCAGATGAAAGTCCTTACAGGGGGCAGGGCATAGCTTCGAGACTCGTCAATCCCACTCATGACACTAGGGGCTACTATGTCCAAATTGCCATCATTTCATCTAACTACCCTTGCTTTGCTGATCGGTACTGCCTTGCCAGCCGCTGCGGTCGAACTCTATGCCGATGCCGACACGCGCCTGGAGGGCAATCTTGAAGCCGCGTTCGGTATGTTTCACAGCCGAGAGAACTATGCGGCCAGTGGCCGCTTACAGGAGGGTAGTTCGTCCTGGCGCGAGGGCTATTTCAAGTATGGTCTGAGTTTTGACCAGGGGCTGGGGGCTGTCGGTAGCAGCTACGGCGCCTTCTCGCTGCTGAGCTCTGCAACCTGGGGCGATGGCGATGCCGCCGGCTTTTCCGATGGCTCGGAACGCACCACCAAGATCGAAGATGCCTACCTCGGTTGGCGTTCGGGCGAACTGTTCGAGGCGCTCGGCGAGAACGGCGTGGATCTCTCCTTCGGTCGGCAGAACGTTATGGTCGGCGACGGTTTCCTGATCAACGGCGATGCGCTGAACATCGGCAATGGCTTGGCTGATGGCGAATTCAATCGTGGCGGCGCCTACTACCTGGCCGCGCGCAAGGCGTTCGACCAGACCGCAGTGTTGCGTTTGGGCGGTGAGCAGGGCTGGCGCGGCGACCTTATGTGGTTGAAATCCGATAATCGTGCCCAGGCCAAGACCGAGTTGTATGTCGGCACTCTGGAGCATGTGGCCGATGTCGGCACGGTGGGGCTCACCTACATCCGCACCCGTGACGTCGACGAGCAGTACGCCTCGCCGTCGCAGCTCCAGCGCAAAGGCATGGAGACCTACAGCTTGCGCGCGGCGGGCAATGCTGGCGTGGAGAGCCTGGCGCTGTCTGGCGAGTATGCACGGCAGGATCGTGATCAAGGCAGCGACGAGAACGCCTGGTATCTGGAAGCAGGCTGGACCTCCGCCGATGTCGCTTGGTCGCCGACTCTCAGCTATCGCTACAGCCGTTTCTCCGAGGGCTACGACCCGTTGTTCTACGGCTTCAGCCGTGGCTTCGGTACCTGGTTCCAGGGCGAGGTCGCGGGCAACTACGCCGGCCCGTTCAACAGCAACAGCGCGGTACATCATGTCGGTTTACGCGCCAGCCCGCTGGAGAACCTCAGCGTCGGCGTGTTGTGGTTCGGCTTCGATACGCTCGATCGCGAGCGTGGCGACTTCTCCGGTCGTGAACTGAATCTCTACGCCGAGTTGGGGCTGACCGAAAACCTGGTGGTGATGCCGGTCGTGGGGCTGTACCAACCGAAGAAAAGCGCCGAGGAAGGTGGTGCTCAGTTGGGCAACAACGACCGTAATCTGTACAGCCAGTTGGTCTTCGCGTTCAACTTCTGAGGCGTCCCCGAGGGCCTGAAAATCCTCTCAACGCAGGCCGCGCCGCTATCCAGCGGCGCGATGCCGCGGTGCAATAATTAGTGGATTTATCTATTATCTGGCGTCCTCTCCAGCGAAGCGGTTCATTCATGAAGGTGCCAAAAAAGCGTCGCAATCGTTACAACCCGATCAGCGAAGAATTTCACAAGGAAGAGTTCCCGTTCTATTGGCTGGTACGTGTTCATGCGCGCTACACCATGAGCATGGAGAGGCTGCTGAAGAAGATCGATCTCGATATCCCGCGCTGGCGCGTGCTGAACATTCTCTACGAGGCCCAGGAAGCGAGTATTTCCGATATTTCCGAGTTCGCCGTCGCCAAGCTCTCCACCATCACCAAGATCGTTTACCGGATGAAGGACGATGGCCTGGTCGATACCCGGCAGAGCGACCAGGATGGCCGTGTGACCCAGGTGTCCATCACCGACAAGGGGCGCGAAGCTTACTTCGCCATGCACGAAGCTACCGCACAGGTCTTTCACGATGGCTTCAGGGGCTTGACCGAAGCACAGATCCGCAAGCTCAACGAGATCCTGGCGACGATGTTCGACAACCTCTCCGATAGCTGAGCGGCGTCGACCTAACCCAGCATGACCTGTTGCCGGGTCGAGGCATCGGCTCGATAGGTGCGCGGAGAAATACCGTAGTGCTGTTTGAACACCCGAGAGAAGTGCGCCGAGTCGGTGAATCCCCACTTGTAGGCGATGGTGGTGATCGGCAGCGCATGGCTGCTGGTGTCGGCGAGCTCCCGCGCACTGCGTTCCAGGCGCTGGCGCTGGATGTAGCGACAGATGCTGTCACCATCGATCTCGAACTGCCGATAGAGCTTGCGCACCGAGACGTTCATTTTTGCTGCCAGTTCGGCCGGCGTCGGTGCGTTGGGCAGCGACTCGTTGATGATC
>C687J35021_10002782_pt1 | contig 12316 bp, 10 predicted proteins | sample RifCSPhighO2_12_FD_35021 | JGI IMG/M metagenome (IMG submission 35021)
ACATACATATCCTACTTCCATCTGTGTTATAGCCGTCAAATTGAAGTTTTCCTGCGGCTATAGTCGTTGTACCATTAGTTGAGCCAGTCGTGCCTAATCCAAGAACAGCAGACGAGAATGTGGAAGTGGCTATGCCAAGACCTGTGCCAGAATTGCGAAGTTCTAGGGCGGCAGGAGTTGATGTGGCTGTTCCCGCTACTGTAGTAGTAGAGAGATAGAGATTGCCTCCAGCGTTTCTGAAAGCCCATTGAGCGAAGCCTGCGCCAGCCGAGAGTGAGAATTGTGGTTCAGTTGAAGAAAAGGAAGTCAACGGCCAAGTTCCTGTAGTGGTGGCAAATCCTACATCTCCTGTGAAGTTTGGTGCGGCATTGAAAGTTAGAAAGCCCGTACCCACTTCATCTGTTACTAAAGAGATAAGTTCTGACGAAATATCTATTGAGGTTGAGGAAACTTTGTTATTAAAAATACTCCAATCAGCGGAAGCCAAGCACCCGAAAACTCCTGAAGTGGCTGTGTTGCATACAAAGTCTATTGTGTTATCAGCATCTTGATAAGTTATTGCTCCGCCAGTTTCAGTATTACCAGTCCACATCGCTCCTGCGGTATCCGAGATGTATTCAGCGAGAGTATCTACTCCCACGAAGATACTAGTGAAATAGCCTGTTGTGGCAGTCAGAACAGTTGAGAAGAAGTTGGTTGTTGTAGCTTGAGTCGTTGTGGAGTTGCCGGTGATATTGAGATTGCCTATAAGAGTAGACGAAGCGGTAGCACTAGAACCGATAATAAAGTTTGTGGTCGTTGCGAATATGCCTGCTGACGGGTGAGTAAAGGGGTCTGAACCACCACCGCCTGTATTGAAGTCTGTTCCACAAGAGAACACACCATTAGTCCAGAGAAGTTTTCCTGTAGTAGTATCGCAAGAAGCAAGACCTGCCCCATGATAGAGAGTAGAAGAAGCGTAGGCACTAGAGAATCCCAATGTGGTCGAAGCGTATTGAGGAAAGATTACTGTATTCGGCAAAGATAGAGTCCATGTTCTGTTGGTCGAAATATCTTGTGCTCCTGCCGAGGAAGTAATTTGATTGGCTGTCCCAGCGATAGTGAGAGTAGTTGCATCTTCTGCCTTAGCGTCTAATGTACTTTGCAGAGGAATGACATAACCAGTATCAAGACCGATAACAGCCGCACCTCCTACGGCAGACCTGTTGGCGGTGATAGTGAGACCAGTTGGAACCGAGATAGTACCAGTAGCCACGCTCCCGAAAGTATTTACTCCTGTCCAGTAAGGCATCTGGCCTATAGTTGGAGCAGAAGAAGTTGAAAGACCGTTAAATCCTATTGCCGCACCCGTCAGAGTTATTGGCCATGTTGCGGAGATAGTTGCTTGTTTATTGTTAAATGTATCCCAATCGGTATCAGAGAGACATCCTTGAGTATTGGTGTCTGCTGTAGAACAAGTGATAGCAAGCGAACCGCCTATAGCCGAACGTCCTGCCGTAACTGTTACACCCCCTGAAGCCGAGACTGTACCTGTAGCAACGCTTCCCAAGGTCGTTCTACCTGATGTCTGGGTAAAGTAAGCGAGATTTGGTACAGCAATATCCGTAGTGGTTGCGATTTCAAAAGCGGAAGTACCGGCTCCTCCGTCATCAGAACCATCACATAATCCTGCCCCGCCAGTAATAGCGGTGCAAAAGTCTGATAAAGCTGTGCCTACTGTTCCAAAGATTCTTAAAGTTCCTCCACCTATAGAGAAGTTAGTTGTAGATGCCGTAGTAGCAAATAAATTGGTCGTGGTGGCGGAGGTTGTAGTAGAGCGAGTGATGTTATCAAAGATATGTGCTCCAGTCCAAGTAGGAGTAATTGATTGAGAAAGGGCTGGCGCGCCGTCAGAGCGTAGAAATGTTGTAGCCACCCCATTGACCGCAGTCAATCCAATCGTGCCTGTGGGATTAGCTCCTACAGGCAACTCAGTGTCTCTTGCGATAGTGGAAGCCAAAGAAAGAGCATCTCCTGTTAAAACTACTTCTGTATCGCCCGCCAAATTGGTATCCGCGGAAATATCCACCGTTGCGCAAGTTGCCACGCCTAAGGCCGAAAGCACTCTTACGAACTGATTAGTGCAAGTAGTACCTGCGTATTCATCTAAAGAACCATTAGCGTTAGTTTGCAACAAAGCAGAAGTAAGAGAAGAAACAGCGAAAGCGGTAGTCGTGGCATTGGTGGTAGTGCTGTTTCCTGTGATAAGAAGATTACTGTTTATGGTCGAGGAAGCGGTGGAGAGGAAGCCGTTAAGGAAACCGAGAGTGGTAGAGGTTGAGACTCCCCACGAAGTTGGAGTCCATGAGAAAGTACCTGAACCGCCTGTAGGCCAAGTGGTGCGGCAGGTATCAGAGTTTAGACAAAGAGAATCTGCTGAAAGTTGGGTGGTGGAGGCGTAAGAACTAAAAAACCTAAACCACCTTAGAGTAGTTGTCCCCAATTCATAACGATTATCTGTAACAGGCCAGAGATTAAATTCGTATCTACCATTAGGGGCGGCATAAGCAGTTATGCCAAGAAAAAGACTGGTTACGACTAGAAGACTTATTAAAAATGGTTTTAGTTCTTTCATTATGCGAAGAATGTGCAAATTAGGGTACTACCAGAACTTGGCGCCGGAACAGCTGAAGTTAAAGTGAGGACTTTATTAGCAATGGTGTAGTCTATCGTGGGACGAAGAATAACGGGAAAATCTGTACCAAAAACCATCGTCATAGCGTCATCTAACGGCGCACGGGAGAGATAAAAGATTTTCGTAGTGCCATCTGTAAGTGAGGAGAAGTCATCTCGATAAGGAATAAACACTCTGCGACTTGCTCCACCGCCTCCTCTCGGTAGATTTCTAATAGCCGTGAGTTCTTCGTTTAATCCTTCCACTTTCTCTCTTTTAATTTTCTTCTCGCTCTCATCGTCATTTATCTTGTCTATGATCTGCTCGCCAGTTATTTCGTCAGGAACTTTAGGGATTTTTCCCTCGACCTCCTTAATTTTACCATAGATTTCAGTAAAATCCGCTTTGGCTGGGATAGAATCTTCTAGTTTTTTCAACTCAATGTAAAGACTTTTAGTGAGATTATTCATCTCATCAGACATTTTTTTGTCCATTCGTGAGTGCATATCCATCATTTCCTTTTTCATTTTTCCCTCAATACTCTCTAGGTTGGAAATCGCGTGATTGAATGAATCATTTAACTCACTCTTATTCTCTACGGCTTGTTTCTCTAGGAAGTCTTTAGCTTCTTTGACAACTTGAATAATGGTGGCGATAATTTCTGCCACCTCGCTTACTGACGCAGTATCCTTGTCTAAGATTTTTACTATTTCCTCAAATTTTTCTAAACTATTTGTCATTGATTTTTAACGCACTTTGTGATAGGATAGATTTGTGAGAAATATCCTTATTTTTAGCCTTGTTTTGGCTCTAGCTTTCCCCTCCCTAGCTCCCGCCCAGACTTTCTCCCCAGAACAAGAAAGTCAGATTAAAACTATCATCCAGCAGATTACCGACTTGCAGATTCAGATTCTTCTTGCTAGAATAGAGGAATTAAAAGCTCAAATCGCTGAATTACTTACTCAACAAACTATGCCAATTCCTCCAACTCCTCTAGTTACTCCCCCTACAATCAAGATGGAGAGAGTAGTTACTCCTGTTACTGTCTCTTTAGGAACTCCTTACTGCAATCCTAATGATGCCAATAAAGAAACGGCAATACTTCCTGTAACCATACTTGGCTCTGATTGGGAATACGGCTTTATTAAGGCCGATTCTCCTAATTATCCACCCACTACTCAAAGTCCTCGCCAATTATTTACACGACAAGGATATGAGGTAAAGAATGTTTTTAACTTTCCTATTACTAGCAATCTTGGCGAGACTACTATTTCAGTAGAACTCGGTAAAAATAGAAAGTTTCCTAATGACATTATTCCTATCCCAGAATACACTTTCACTGATACTATTGTTGTGGGGAATGTCTGTGGGGTGTAAAAGAACTTTAGCAGTTTAACGTCTTGCTTGGGACACGAACATTTGCTATAATTTCGCCATTATGAGCTTGACACTAGAGAGGGCCACATTCTGTCAAGCGTGTGGCCTTTTCTGGTAAAAATATGCCATTTAAAAAAGGATATAAACCATGGAACAAGGGGGGAACATCTTGGAATAAAGGTAAGGAACTTCCAAGATCGGATATAACGGGTAAGAAATTCGGTAGACTTACTGCGATTAAATTCATTAGAATGGGCAACAACTTTCAGTCTTACTGGCTCTTTAGATGTGACTGCGGAAATGAAATTGAGACAAGATTGAGCCGAGTTAATTATGGGCATACGAAGAGCTGTGGTTGTATTAGTAAAGAGCGTCCCACAAAAACCCCCTTGCGCCTTCGTCATAAAATGGCTTCTAAAGCCAAATCCCCCTATCTTGACTATAGGTTTTACATGACGTGGTCTGGCATGAAGGCTAGATGCCTCAATCCAAATGCGACAAAGTTTGGTATTTACGGAGGAAGAGGTATTAAGGTATGTGAAAGATGGATGAAGTTTGAGAATTTTAGAGATGATATGTACGAATCTTACAAACTTCACGTAGAAAAATTTGGTAAGAAAAACACAAGTATTGAGAGAAGAAATAGTGATGGAGACTACGAACCTCAAAACTGTCTCTGGGCTACTTGCCGAGAGCAGATGCAAAACACAAGAAGAAGCCGCCCTATAAGTTATGGAGGCAAAACTCAAGTTATTTCCGAATGGGCTAGAGAGCTTGGAATGAACCCAAGAGTCATAGAAGGAAGAATTTACAGAGGTTGGCCTATAGAAGTGGCTCTTACTAAAGAGGTAAGATAAAAATATGGCTATATTCATTGGACTAATCGTGGGATTTTTCATCTTTCGTTGGGCTTGGCGTTGGTTTGTGGCTTGGGCTACTGTGGAAGACATAAAGCGTAATTTAATGAAGTAATCATTTGCTTTGTTTCTCAATAAATATCCTCGCCGCTTCTAGTGGGTCTTTAATACCAGTTTTCTCAATTACATAATTCAACAACCTAACACCTGCGTCTATTGCTCCTGTAGGTCTAGTGGTTGGTATTTGCTCAAGTAGAGATTCAACCCTCCTATCTCCAAGAGCTTCCATAATGAACTTTGAGAGGCGTGCATCTCTGGAGAAATCTACATTAGTAATTTTCTCCATTTTTTCTATGATGTTTTTTGCTGTCTGACCCGCAGGAGAGAAAAACTGCTTCATAAAAGAACCTGCCCGTTCTCCTCTTCTTCCCACAGCTCTATTGACATCAGTCAGTAAGTTGAGAATCTCACTATATTTCTGGTTTAGATTCTGATAAGAACCGCCGACTTTTGTTTGGAGTTTTTTATTTAACCCCTCAATTCCACCTCGAACTATTCGCATTACATTATCCGTAAGTGTAACCGCTTTTTCACTTTCGGATAGTTTATAAATATTGTCTTGGATATTATCTATCAAGCTATCAACATTCTTTAGTTTTCCGCTTTTCAAATGTGGTTTTAACTTTGCGATTATTTCATTCACAAACTTTACCCCTTCATCATCTAGCCCAGAAAGATTTTTCTGAAAATAAAGAATGGTATCTCCAACTTCTTTGGAAACATCCTGATATGCATTTTTTGCTTTATTCAATACTTCTGACTTTTGTTTGCCAATTTGAGTGAGTCTATTCTTCACTTTCTGAGCTTGCTCAACCAAACTCTTACCAACATTTTCAATAGGAGTAGATATTCTATCGTCAGTCATTGCCTTTTTACCTTGCTCTACCACCTTATCAAATACTTCTCTTGGTGTTCTTGTAAGAGCCGTTTTGGTCTTTTCGTCTAGTTTAGAAGCCAATTCAATCAATCTATCCTTGACCTTCATACCACCTTCCATGACATCATCAGAAATTGTTTGTGCTTTTTCGACAAGATTATCAAGAGAAGCTGTTATAGCAGTTTTCCCTTTACTTACTAAACCAGCCACCTCTGTTGTCTTTCCAACTGGATAAATCAATTCAGCAATAAACTCTACAGCTTTACCCTGTTTTTCTTCGGGAGTTTTCGCTTTCAACATTTCTCTTTGTCTTTCCGCTTCTACTCCACTAAGACTTGGAAAACCTGTTTCTGCTCTAACTTGCTCAAGATTTCGTGTAGGGTCTACTCCAGCTATAACTCTTTGTCCCGCACCTTGCAATAGTTGAGCTGTGCCTATGGCGGTTTCCAGTCCACTTTTAACAAAGCCAACAGCACGCTCTTCTGACTTTTGCATAAACGACTTAGGTTGAGATAACTGTTGAGACTGGTTACCAAGAATTGTCCCTTTTTTACCTCCAAAAAATTCTTTTCCTGAAATTGTTGCCATATTATTGTTCTACTAGAGTTATCGAACCATCGGGATTCACTCGACCAATTTGTCCAGCTTCATTTGAAACTATATCCCCTATCGTGTATTTCTGTCCCCCAATCTCCACTGTAGATAGCCCATAAACAGCCAACCCTTGAGTTCTTGTCTTATTATCCAAGTCTTTTGTTACAGTGCTAATAAAGTTATCTATACGAACTTGCGAATCTGCTCCCAAGAAGAATGGCTGGGAGAATCTCGATGGTAATAGGTCAAAGTAACGCTTTTCTTCAGTAGCATTGATAGCCGCTCCAGTTCTAGCACGAGCAAGTAAGTCTGATATTTGTTCTCTCAAGTCAAGATATCTTTGTTGGTCTTTTGCTCCAAATATCTTCCCTACTGTTCCCGCGACAATTCCACTTACTCGTTCCTTATCAAGTTCTTTCAACTCTTTTGCCAATTCAACTACGCTATATATAGTTCCATACGCTCCTTGAAGAGCGTCCCCTGTCGCTGACGACTTGACACCAGTATTTCTATCAACAACAGTACCAGCAACCTTTGGAAGTTCTTTGGCGGTCTGTGATACAACTCCAAATGTTCCCTTTGGTAAACCTGTGGGTATTTGCCCTGTAGCGGCATATTGTTGAGCATAAGCTAGAAGATTCACCACATCCATACCCGCCACTCCTGCATTTCTTTCTGCAATTTGACTGTAAATATTAGCTAGATTTGCCTCATCAATCCGCTTCTTTAACGGGTCTTGCAAACTAATCCCTTTCTTCGCCAAAATCTGCAACGCTTCTCCTCTACTTTTAGCATTGCCAATTTGGACAGCAAGATTTGGATTGTTTCTCAATACTTCTGGGTTGTTTGTCTGCAAAGTCTGGAGAATATCCGATATGTCGCTTTGTCTTTGCTCGTTTTCTTTGATAGCTTGGCTAGTTTGGGCTAATTTGGCAGTCCATAATCTATCTTCAGACTTGCTCAAATCTTCCCTAATTTGGTCGTAGACATTTTGTTCTTGGTCTAGTTGAAGTTTAAGAGGTTCAAGTTCCAATTCAAATTTTTGATTAAGAGTTTCTATCGAGGCATTGTAGTCTCCTTGAGCAATATGATATTTAAGTTGCAAATCTCCTTGTTGCAGAGCGTATTTGCGATTGATGCCATATTGAGCGGCTCGACTTCCCTCTCCTGTGAGGTTTTGGCTCTCCAAAGCCGCTATCTCATTTATTTGCGCTCTTTGAGACTTATCAAATTCGACTGCCAATAAACGAGCTTGTTCTTTTTCCCAAGCAGGAGTACCTGATTGGTCTTTAGTACCTATTTCTTCTATCTTTTCTTGTTGTTTGCCAGTAATACTTTCTATAATAGAAGTTATCCTACCCTTAGATTCTTTTTCTTGGGTTGCTTTAGCTTCTTGGTCTGTTTTCAGTTGACTTAACAAAGAGTCATACAAAGCAGGTGTTTGTCCCGTAATACCAGCCGCCAAAGTGGAAGGTGGGGGAGTCGGGATATTGATAGGTTGTTCGTTTCCGCTTAAAGCATCAGCAGTAATAGTGGGAAAAGTTGGAGCGGCTATGCCAGTCTGCTTAGAAGCCTCAGCCAAGAGACGATTAGTTTCTTCTACTGAGCCCAATCCTGTTTCTGGTTGTTTATATTCAGGCATACTTATTTTGTTAGTTCTCTAACTCCGTGAGGAATAATTAAATCGTGTATCTCATTCCTGCCAGTCCAGAGAATCCAAATCTTGAATTGAACCCAAACACTCCCTTCTGGAACAGGACAACCCACTTTCTCGTCTGACTGCGAATTGTAAGACACAATTTTTTTCCAAGTCTGGAAACGAGCTTTGGCAGTCTGGGTTGTGGCTCCTGTGATAGTTTCATCTAAAGTAAAAGTAGTGCCTGTAATATCCGTAATATGAGCGCATCTGCCCGAACCAACTCCTTGAATAATCTCCACTTCATCTCCTACGGCAAAACCAGTAACGGAACTCGTAAAGGTAGTGGTGGTAGCCCAAGTTATTGTAGCTTCACTTGACGCATCTTCCTCTGTTCTATATTTTACCACAATTTTGTCGGTTGAGTTAAGAAATCTCCTAAATCTGACTATCAATTCTTTCCAAGAATCTTGAATGTTTGGAGAAAAGATTTTTGAAATGATAAACACTCCCGCTTTTTGGAGAGTATCGGCTGTATCGTCATAAAAGAGACCCGTTGTAGATACGGTGGCTGTAGTGTAATAATCACAACCAACCATATACTTTCCATTGATAGCGCTAGCCGCAATATCAGTCGAAGGACATTCTATTGCCGCTAATGCCCCAACAAGAGAAAGTTTTTGTTGCCCATACTCCACTATTGAACCGCCAGACTTAGTATGTCCTACTGATGCTTTGTGGTATAAGCCTGTCTCTTTGGTATACTCCCAAACTCCACTAGGTATCTGCTCCTTATTGGTGGCATTTGTATCATACAATTCAGCATTCACGAGGATATTTATTCTCCCGTCAACCAAATCCATGCCGTTATAATGCACCATTCTATTTTTAGCTGTGCCCACAGGAAGTTTTGGTGTTTGATTTTCAAAAGGCAATCTAGCGATTTCCTCAAACGAACCGCCATTAAATCTGAGAAGTCTGCCTAAAGCATCGAATGCTATAGGCACATCATCTATTATAGTTATAGATAGTATTCCGTTGGCTTTTATTACATAGGCTTCATTTGGGCCAAAAGTTCCACCACCACCGTTTGAACCGTCCCAAGCATAAATAAAACACCAATTGTTGCTTTGACTGATAGTGCCTATCCAGATACGAGTAGAATTAGAATCAATACAAGAAATATGACTGCCAACATTCACCCCTGCACCTTCAACCAAGTCATTTAATGTGTATTGAGTGGAAGCAGCAACATTTGTAGGGGTGTTGCTAGAATTGATAACACTGACTCCTGCCGCATTGTCGTCCACTATGTAGAGTCTATTTTGTGCTCTGAAAAAGGTCATAGCGTGATTGCCACTAGAATTAGCCACTCCACCCGCTATAGTATTGATATTGCCACCTGTATCAATCCTATAAACAATAGTAGTTGCCCCTGTAACAAAAAGAGAAGAGTTAAATATTTCTAAATCAGTAAAATCAGAATTAAGTGTAGTCGGTGTTCCAGCAACTTCAGCAAAAGTATCATTAGGCCCACCTGTAGATGACTTAAATAATCTAGCTCCAGCTGCAGTCCAAATATCAGGTGAGGTTGTGATAAAAAACTTAAAAGCACAAGGTGGAGCAGTAAGGTTAGCTAAATCCGCAGTAGCGACATTTAATAAAAGTCTTGATGAAACCAACAGTTTCCCTAGTTTCTTGGTTAAATTAAGATTAAACGAAGACCACAAATCAGAAAGACTATCGCTTAGATTATTTTGATTCCAGACTATGTTTTTTGGTAGGCGAGTAGACATTTTAAGTTAGTGCGGTATAGACAGGTATATAATAAATTGCATTATCAACTGTTACCTCTAGAAAGTCATCTGCTTCTTTCAAGACATTATAAGTAGCCACTCCACCTTCATCCACCGCTCGGTCTTCACTATTATTGCCTTTGGCGCTGACTTTAATGACAGGAGCAGTAAGAAATCTAGCTCTGAATGCTTGATCTATATTCAAGGGGATACTGGAAGAACTTTCTAAAGACTTTTTCCACCTTTGCAATTCCTCTAGTTCTCTTTTTAGTTGTTCGTAGTCGTTCATATTTTTATTACCATCCTAAAATTTGGATCTGAGTAGAAGTGCCAAACATTGCTAATGGGTCATCCATGCCAATATCTATTCTGGTAATTGCATCGGTAGTTGAAGCAAAAAACATTCCTTCTCTCACGTTTCCTAGTTGATGAGAACTTGTGGTGGATGTCATCCATCCCTTCCAATCGCCAAACACAGGCATCCCTGTGTTATTCGATATTCTTATTTGATAATGCTGTTGTTGCAGAACGAATCCCCCAGTAGCCGCATTATATAGTTGAACCTCTGTACCATTTAGCGTATTTTCGATAGCAGGAGTGCCGTCACTAACGTAACTACTTTGAGTGTAGGTAGTGGTACGGACTCCATTAAAAGACATAGAGGTGATAGCGTTTGCTCCTAATGTTTTAGGCGAAACAAAAGTTATCTCCCAATTAGTTTTATCTGGTAAAGACCCATCAGAAGTTCTAAAAGTAGTGGTGGACATTTGTTGAGCGGTGGTAGTAGAAAAGACAGTCGGGCCACTGGTGGTAACTGCCACGCAACCAAATCTACCGTTTGTCCAAGTTAAAGCGTTGGTACTCTGACAAGTTGCAAGGTTAGCGCCATAAAAATCAGTTGTAGTGGCGACAGTTGAAGAAGCATTTGTTATTGAAGCATTTGTGGAGAAAAAGTTTGTGGTAGTCGCCGAAGTTCCTGTGGCAGTAGTGAAAGTAAAGTTTTGTAAGGTAGAAGAACCTGTGGCTGTAACATTAGTTGTTCTTAAAGAGGTTGTAGTGGCATAAGTTGAAAATCGAGAAGTGCCTGTACCATCTCCTACTAAAACAGTGCCACTTATGGGAGTAGAGGCAGTAATGCCTAGTTTGGCTTCCAGAGCTTCGATAGCGTCATTGGCGTTGGAATGTTGGCCAGAATGGGAGACTGTGGCGACCGAGTCAGTCCCAGAGGGATTGGTCAGGGAATCTAAACTCGTAGGAAAGTTTGTAGCTCCAAATTGTAGACCTGGTGTGTCCCATATTGGAGTAGGTGTTCGTAAAAGACCAAAGAATGAAGCGATGAGAGCTATGCCAATGAGAAGTGGTTGTATCATGTTTTTGTCAAACCTATCATCGTTACAGTATTCTTTGTAAGTGGTGTCATTGTTATCGCTGAACCGACAGAATCATACAGAACTCTCCTGCCGTGGGCATCAAATTCTCCATCATAGGTAATCTCGGGGTCATCATAATCCCAACCCGTTCCAGCTTTATACATGGGATTCATGGTTACTGTATTTTTTGCTAATGGTGTCATGGTTGTTGCCATATTATTCGTAAAATATTGGCTCACCTGATAAAACAGTGATGTCGTGGAAGTCTCTTTTACTGTAAAACTCTGTAATCGCTTTTTCTATTTCAAACACATCTCTCTTAAGAACTTCCCGATTTGGATAACTATTAGCTCTCGCATAGTTGTAGCTAGGTTCTATAACAAGATACTCATGGTAAAGACCAGCGAAACCGGGCTTCTTTGTCGTATCAGTGGTAACAAAGTAAGAACCTTCCCTGTTTACATAGACTTTTAACCCAGCCGTAACGCTTGCGTTAGGAATCGGGTCTAGGAATAGACCTGTGGCCGTTTTATCGTATGTATAAGGCGCGCCTTCAGTATTTTGCCCGTCTACAAAGCCACTAATTTCGCCTTCTGGATCACTCTGCACATCTCTTGGAAAGACCTCGTAATAAATACCAGAAGCAGATGTTTTAACAAACACTCTATGAATGTCTAAGATTAAATTCCCGTCAGAGTCTTGAATGAATGAGTAATCTCTTTGCCCATCCACCAAGTTACCTGTAAGAATATTGTAAGTGGTATGACCCGAATCATCAAACTGCCACTTTCCGTCTGCCGCAAAGATGATATGAAAAACTTTGTCTAGTGCGAGATTTATTTTGGCCGTCCATTGAGCAAGACGAGTGGCATCTCCTGTGATATAGGCATCAGGAAAACCCAAAGTCTGCTCAATGTGTTGCAGAATCCCGTCTTTTCCTGTTGCACTTACATCGCTATATTGTAGAGACATTTTATTTTATTTCTTTATCTAATTCTTCACTAAAGTTGAGTGTTCCTAAGTGTCCGACCTTCACTTTTGGCTGTACCCATATCTTGTAACCTACCTTTCGAGCTTGTGAGCAGAACCACGCATC
>C687J35021_10002784_pt1 | contig 12314 bp, 18 predicted proteins | sample RifCSPhighO2_12_FD_35021 | JGI IMG/M metagenome (IMG submission 35021)
CTGAGTGGGATATCGGCCGGGCTTGGAGCCCTGACGGGGTTCTTCGCCTCACTCTTTAGAAACTAAAGAATCCAGCCCTCAAGGAACGGGGGCCTTCGGATGAAACGAAAAGGAGTCTGAGAACGAATGAGTGACATCCTAGCGGTAGTCATCGCCGTCTTGAGTGGTGCGGGTGCGGCAGCCGTCTCTGCCGGAGTCGGGTACTTCAAGTCGTGGGCGAGGGGGGGAGCGAACCCGGAGAAGTTCGACCACGAGAAGGCGGGATATACCGTCGCTCTCGGAGCAATCCTCGGGGGCGTGGCCGGAGCATATGGTGTCACGGTCATCGATGCCCAGAACCTTCTCGTATCTCTCGGTCTCTTCTCCGCTGTTGTCTACTTCACGGAAGCAGGCGTGAAGGCCATCGTCCGGTACGCGCGACAGAAACTCAGGAAGTAGGAAGACGTGAAGCGACGGTTCCACTTCGACATCCTTTGTTCCACGTCCACGTTCGCGGGAAACCTCGTCCAGGCCGTCAAGAACAAGTTGGACGAGTACGACATCTACGTTCGGGACTTGGACGCGGAGCGGACGGGGACCACGGTACGAGGCATGATCCGGTTCGGCGCAGGGGGAGATGCGGCGGCGTTCAAGGCGTGGGTCTTGGAGAAATGGGACGATGCTCGCATCCTAGCCGGTAGTCGCATCTCCGTCCATGATTGCCGCCACGAGGAACCGGGTACGAGCTGGCCCGCGTGCGTGGAAGATGACGTGCTGGTGAAGTAGAGATGCCATCCCCGACAGACGGCCTGATTCTGTTTTGGAACCTAGAGACTCTTGCTGGCGCGGCAATGGACGACCTCTCCACAACGGGAAACAACGGGACCATCACGGGAACCGCCGATCACACGGGGCAGGTTGGACGGGCGCGCGGTTTTGATGGCGTTGACGATCAAATCGTATCTGTATCCAACCCGTTCTCGTCTCTCTCTTCGTTCACCATCGCTCTATGGCTGAAACCGACCGTCTCCGGGTCGAACCTGCCTTTGTCCGCGGATGCTGCCGGAATCCATTACATCTCATACGGTATCGTTTCCGCAAACCGATACACGGTGACTTGGAGAACCGGAGCGACAACGGGCCAACTGACCGCATCAAGTACGAATGCCACCGGGACATACAAGCACATTGCCATCACGTACAATGGACACACATTACGTCTCTTCCGAGACGCCGTTTCCCAGGCATCGGCTATCGCAACGGGTACGTTCACGACGAACTCTTTCCGTGTCGGGCAACGGGTGGGGGGACTCAATCTTTACACCGGAGACATCGATGAGCTTCGTATCTACAACCGTACCCTTAGCATGAGCGACGTAGACTCCATCTTTACGGACACCATCGAATATCCGATAGCCGTCCAGGGAGAGGTCAATCTCCGTCCCATTCATCTCGGCCAAAGGAAGGTCATGCACTACTCCCGTCGTTCGTTGGCAGAGATCCGCTCAGGAAACTACTGATGGTCACGGTCACGATTGCCAGCATCGTCCCTAATTCCCCGAGGCTCAACGAGGATTTCTACATCGTCTTCGGGTTCGCGGGGTCCACGTTCACTGGTGCGTTCGCATCCATCGGTTCCGTTGTCGCACCCATCAAGGCGTCTGGGGCCTCCTTTGCGGCCATCTATCCGGCGGGAAGCGTGGCCACGGGAACGTACTCCATCTACGCCTTCTATGCCACGGCATCTGACGGATCCTTTGCCAACAACAAGACGATCCAAATCCGCAACTCCGACATCGCGGAACCACAGAAGACCATCTACACGCTCATCAAGGACAATCTCGGGAGCTCCTACGCTTCCACGCTCGTTACGACCGGATGGTACTCCTTGGACGCCACGCCCCCTCAGGTCACCGTGACCACGCTGAGCCGGGAGACGCGTGGGAAGAATCTCTACGATACATGGCGGGACAATGAGGATCGCGTGTACGTGGACACGTGGATTTCCGCCAGGGCGTTCGGTGTCGGGATGAAGGCCGCTCGCGCGCTCCTCGACGGGGAAATCAAGCGGATTGTCAACGCGAACCGGAAGGCATACTCCACGAAGTGGCGACACATGGAAATCCTTAGGTCCGAACCGCTGGATGAAATCTCCGACAACCGGAAGTTCTTCCGGACGCGGCACACTGTTCGCATCCGTTGGGACGAGACACTATCATGACCGGATTCGGGATGAGCAAGGAGACGGCCAGACGCCTGTGGGAAAATCCGCAAGATGCGGAATGGGATTGGTACGATTACGTCTTGAATGAAACGTTGAGAATCAACCGAAAGGAGAACGAACATGAGCACTAAGAGTGGGCATCATTCTAGCTGGCAGTACATCATGGAGGATACGCCGGAGAACATCACGAGCGCGGGAGTCCCGTTCCGTCTACCCGGCTCCATCACGGGCGATACGCCGATGGAGGTCAACGTGAACGCCAAGACGTTCCGCGCCCTTCACCAGCCGTCGGACACGGACATGCGTTCCATCTCGGCCATCGAAGCCTCCAAGAACGAATACCGTTGGTCCGTCGCGTATGTCCCGTTCAAACGGGTCACGACGACGCAGTACGACTTCCGGCACTTCTTCGGACTCGCGCTGAACAACACATCCTCCACGGCTGCGACTGGGGGGAGAACTTACGGTACGGCGCTCACGACCGCCACGCGGACCTTCACAATCTTCAAGGAGATCGACAATCTTCAGCACCAGTTCAACGGTTGCCGGATTGGACGCTTCACGATGCGGAGTTCTATCGACAATCCCGTCGAGTGCGAGGCGGAGGGATTCGCGTCTGCGTCCACGTTCTCCAACTTGGCGAAGACGGACGCGACGAGCCTGGTGGATGCCACGCCATTCATGTGGTCGGATATTCGCATCTACATCGACGGGACGCTGGCAACGAACTGCACGGCCTTCGAGTTCAGCGTGAACAACAATGTGGAACCGAGTCATGTCCTCGGAAACCGCGACCCGCAGGAAGTCCTGAATCGGGGGAGGGATGTAGAACTCACGATCACCCGCCAGTACACGGACATAGATGAGTACACGGACGCAAAGAACAACACGGCCAAGTCCTTCACTATCGTCCTCGACGACGCCACGGATGCGAACATCATGTTCCGAAACTGCAAGTACGACACGCATCCGATCCCCGCTGCCGTCGATGGCGTCCTCACCCATGTCCTCCGGATCAAGGCTGAGCACATCGGACTGAACTGAGGTAGAGAAATGACCGTCGAGACCATCGAGCGGGATGGCGGGAAGGCGTGGTACAAGATCGTCTACGGATACGGAAGACTTCTGCGGGTCAACGCCATCTATGCGGAGAACGTCCCCGATGGTGCGAAGCGCGCGTTGATCGCCAATCCTGACATCGACGAACGGGAGTTCGTTTCCAAGATGACTCCCGATGAGCTTGCGAGATTTAACGCGAAGACCGGACCCGCCATCATCGCCACGGTCCTTCATAGCGCGCACGATTGGGACGGACTCGATGCGGACAAGTATGTGGACGAGACGCTTCCCTCGGACGTGGCTGCGGAAATCCTTTCGCGGATCCGGGCCGCGCTCACGGGGGAACCCCAATCCCAGACGGCTAAAAAAAACTCATCGTAGAGGCGTTGCGCTATGCCAGCGGAGTACCGACCAAGCATCCGAGCGTCGTACTCTATCACATGTGCAAGACATTCCATTGCCTTCCCTCGGAACTCGATGAGGAGGACCCGGCGCTGATGGAGGAGTTGGCCCAGATTGATGTCGTCGTGGAGAGCAAAATACAGTCGGAGATAAGGAAACATGCCTGAGACCGAACCGATCACCGTCCGCATCCGAGCCGACACCGCCGAGATGGAGACCGCCCTCAAGCAGGGCAAGCAATCACTCAAGGAGTTCGGCGATGAGACGGAGAACGTGGAGAAGAAGCAACTCAAACTCTTCCGTTCGACGACCAGCGTTTTCGGGGGTCTCCTCGCATTACGCGGTGCGGTGGCCGCCATTAAGGATCTCTCCGGAGAATGGGGGAAGCAGAATGCTTTGGTCGCTGGTTCGTTAGACTTGATGGCGAACGCCCTCAACATTCTCATCGTTGTCCAAGGTCTCTATCAGGCAAAGGCTGCTGTCACCGCCATCTACAACTTCCTCGTGGCGAAGAGCGCATTTCTGGCGGGAATTGCCAATGTGTCGGCTGCCACCCTTTTCCTCGGCACGGCAGCAGCCATTGGAGTCGCTTTGGCGGCATGGGCAATCATATCGTCACAGTCCGCTCCTCGTGCGCAGTTCGGCGGTATCATTCCCGCGCGGGCGGGAGGAACCCACGTCCTCGCCGGCGAGGCAGGGCAAACGGAGGTCATCCTTCCGTTGGACCGTCTCCGCGAGTTCGGGCTTGGCGGTAGCAGAGGGGACATCAATATCACGATGAATGTCCAGGGAGACAGCCGCGAGATCGCTCAGAATCTCGGACGTGAGATTCAAAGACAACGGGTTGCGGGAGCGTAGAAATGGTCCAATTCGACACGACGGCGACGGCACAAGAGGATACGAGAATCCTAGAAAATTCCCCAAATACGAATTTTGATGGCAACGAACTCGTCGTCGTTGGATCCGAAACCGGGTTTGCGAAGCGGTCTATCATAGCATTTGCTCTCCCGTCAAAACCGAGTGGAACAGATAAGATAGATCGTATTACCGGAGTTCTTACATACGAGCGTTCTGGTACTACCGGCGGTGCGGCATCGACGCGGTTTCATCGTGTGTATACGGTTACCCAAAAATGGACAGAAGGATCTGCGACTTGGAATCGCTATACATCCGGAGCTGTTTGGGCGACCGCTGGAGGAGACAAAGGGGATGAACTTACATCAAGACAAGTATCCTTTTCGTACGGTGCGAGTGCCGCATACGACATTACCGCATCGCGGGTGGATTGGGATGGTCACGTTTCCATTCTGATTCATGATTCGTTGGAAACTGGCGCGGGACCACAAGAGGGATTTGTGTTCTTCGACACGGAAACTGTATCGACCGTCGCATGGATGCCGCACATCACGATTCGCGCCACGGACGATCCTCCGGACGCCATCAACGACCTGTCCGTTTCTCCCGACCTTTCTCTTTCCGAAGCTTCCTATTCCTTCCGCCAGCGTGCAGTCCTATCGTGGTCCGAGTCAGACGCGGACGACTTCAGGCGCGTTCGTTTGCGCTATGGTATCAATCGTTCCCTGTCAGCGAACCACATTCACAAAGCGTTTGTGAGCTCCCGTGCCTCAACGACATATCTGGACCCGACCCTCTACACGGACGGTTCCACGATCTACTACTCGGCCTACGTCGAGGACTTCCGAAACGGTTCAACCTCAACGGCTCTAGGCGCGACGTACACGAACGTCTCCAACATCGTTTCATGGACGAAACCCCAAGCCCTCATCGGGCGCGTGAACCCGAGTACCGGAGCATCGACTCTTGAATCCGTCGAAGTGAACGTCCGCCAGACGAACGATTCCGCCGGCATGGGGTCCGCGATGGCATCGTTCAAGAAGGCAAAGATCGTCTGGGCCGACAAGTCCTACTCGTGGACGCAGACGTTGACATCGGCGGGAGGCTACGCCTATGCCAGACATCGATACACGAAGGCAACGTCCGGCTATACGATCCGCGCCTTGGTGGAAGACATCAAAGGGTTCCGCAGCTCTCTTGATTCCTACGGAACGTCCGTCACGATAGCGAACCTCGGACCTGTAGCGAAGATCGTGGCGAGTCCGACACGGACGAAGACGGCGGCGACGTACAGTTTCGGATTGCTGGCGTTTTCATCTCCATCGAATCACAGTTCTCCGTTCATTGCATGGGACGAAGGAGTTCCCGCACCTGCTTCCGGACTCGCGCGCTCCTTCCGTTACAACGTTGTTTCCACGGGGAGTTTCACGGCTCTCTTACTTCGTAAAGACGGCGCGATGTATCGTGTCGTCTATGCCACCCCTCTTACAACCGGGGGGACCGTGGCGGGCATCTATCGCCGCGAAATCAACTGGCGTGTCTACAAGGGGGATTTGGTGGGCATCTACAGTTTCGCCGCAACGTACACAGATTCTGTTGGGACGGGATACCGGATCGCCCTCGGGTCCACGTCAACGACCGTCGTTCCTGGAAGGTTGTTTCCGAAGCAGCGGGCCGTGTATGTCGGGCGTACCCCGAACGTCGCGGTCTCTTACTCCCTCACGAACCCCGTTCATTTCAGTTCTAAAGACTCCTTCGCCCGTGGCTCCAATCGGTTCATCAACCGTTTCCGATGGGGACCGGACTTCGCGGGGGACTTCGGAACCGCCGGAGGCGCGACGTACACCACGGGAGCCACCACATCCTTCTACTGGGCATGGACCACGGCCACCACGCAATTCATGGCGGTCCGCGCGGTAGATGATTCCCACGCATCGAGCATTGACCACATCGGCGTCATCGTGGAGACCGAAGCCACGTTCCGCATCCCCGACGACCTCCGCGATGGCATGAAGCACCTGAGCGACAACCGAGGCAGGGCATACACGCACTCCCCATCTCTCGGCGTGAACTACGGGACTCTGGACATCGGGAGCATCGAACCCGTTGTCCTCTCCGTCTCCGGGGAATCCTACTCCCTCGCAACGACCACGAATGATTGGATCGACATCGCACGGTTGAGCGCGGTCTTCCAGCAGCGGAAGCGCGTCTACATCATCCCGCCTTGGAGCACGAGCACGGCCGTCCAAGGCTATGTCGTGGACCCGCCCATCGTCCGCGATGCCGGAGACCCGTTGGTGAAGAAATGGAGCGTCAGGATTGCCGTTGCCGGAGATTCAGCGGCGGACTTCGGGGGCGGTGGGAGCCCGTCTTAGATGGTTTCTCAACCATCCGGTTTCGTCCTTACGGTCAATGGCGTCCCTGTCAAAGAAGCCACCCCGACCCGTCTATGGCGGAAGAACAATCAGGCGGCCATCCTAGATTTTGACATCCCCATCAAGACGTTCCTCTCCTATCGCGATATCCATCTTCTCTTCCGACAGGGAGACATTCTCCAGCTTTACTACGGGATTGGGACCGGGGCACAGCGCGTCTTCTACGGGTATCTTCCCGCAGAGGGCGCAGACCGAAATTTGAAAGAGGGCGATACCCGAGTCCACTTGACCGCCGTGGATTTCATCGGTCAGCTCCAGAGCCGCACGATCACGCTCGGGGATTCGGCGTCATCGTTCTTCAATCCGGTCGGAGGGGAGATCGGAGGCGTGATCGCGTCCCTCGTTCAGGACGCCATCGATGCTCAGTATGCGGCTCCGGCATTCTCCATCCAAGGCGTCGAGGGAACGAATCCCGCACAGACGATCTCGGACGAGGATGCGGGACTTGGGACGAAGACGACGAAAGCCGCCATCGACGCCTACACGAAACTCGCCTACGATGATGCGGTCTTCCCGGACGCGCCACTCCTCTACGAGTATCACCAGAGAGACCAATACTTCATCTGGCGGAAGCAGCGGAGTCTGGCAACGGGTATCGCCTCCATGATCGTGACCATCGGGCAGGACGCGATTCCATCCGGTATGGTGGAAAGACAACCCATCTATACGGACGCGCTCGTGACGGGGACTACGGGAGAAGCCGTCTGGCAACACGCGGATCGGGATACGAGCCGGCGATGGGGAGGAAGACGATTCACCCTGAGCGCAAAGACGACCTCTTCCAATCTCTCGGATGCCTATGACTCCGCCGTTCGGAACGTCGAGATCGCCAAGCACGAAAGAACATCGTTCTCTTTGGACATGCTGCGGGATCCGTTCCTGCTATATCCGGGTGACATTGTAGACCTTCGTAGCGGCCGCGCGTTCACCCTCACGGACGGTCTCTACCGGGTGGAGGAAGTCGATGTCCGCCTCAGTCCAACGGTTCGGACGCGGGTCACGGTCGGAACGCAACGGCGGGGTTTGGCGGATTTCTTCTGAATTCAATGATGCTAGACGAGAACACGAACAAGATCGGGAGAATGGATATGACGGCGAAGCCACCAGCGCCCCACACGAACGCCTGAAGCGTCATTCCAACCCAGAGGAGCCCGAAGGCTACCTTTATGTCCCATGTTTTGGGTCTTCGTTGTGCGTCCATGTCGCCTCATTGATTCGTGTCCGGACTACTAAACCTTTCGTGGGTATGCCCGAAGGCTACGGACTTTAGAATCTAAAGATGTGCTCTCCGATTTCGTCGCTTTGCTACGTTTCGTGATAACACGCTTATATACGACTTCACGGCAAGGCGACCGTCGTTCATGCTGGAAAGCGTAACATGTTCTCATCGTCTCTTATATAGAAGAAGGCGTTTCGGTATCCTTAAGCCCGCTTGGGGGGATGAATGTCCGGTCCAAGATGCCACGGCCAGATGGGTTCCGGAGAGCCAGCGAGGGTTACCTTGATTCTCTCGCGGCAGACGGCTATGCCGAGAAGACTTTGAGAGGATACGCCTACGCGTTACACAGGGCTCACCAGACGCTCAGGACGCTTGGAACGCCGCCTTCCCCAAAGAGGTTCGGAGAGACGCACAAGCGGGCCCTGTACGCCACGTACAAGCATGATCCGTGGCTCATCAGGACCATGAACGTCTGTCTGCGGAAAATGGGAGTCAAAGTACTCATCCCTGCCGTAGATTTTCCCCCCAGGCGGGTCCGGTGGCTCACGAAGGACCATGCGAAGCGCCTTCTCGACGCATCTCTCCGACTTGGGCCTCCATATTCCGTTATGGTCCACTTGGAGCTCCAGAACGGCTTCAGGCGGGTCAGCGTGGAACGAGCCAAAGTCCGGGACCTAAAGACGAACCCCATCTACGTCCGGGGGAAGGGGAAAGACTACACGATGGTCCCTCATCCCGACTTGAAGTACATTCTCATGGGGGCCGACGCGTGGCGGGGGGAGCGTGGATTCGTTTCGGAATGGATGTTGCCGGTCAGAAGTTACGGTTACGAGCATCCCCGTTCGGAACAGGGTTTAGACCTGATCTTGCGAACTGTCGCTCAGAAAGCCGGAGTCGTCGCATCCCACCACGACCTACGAAGGACGTTCGGACGGTCACTCTGGGAAGCGGGCGTCAAGATCGAGGTCATCTCTGCGCAGATGGGGCATGAATCCATCGAGACGACGAGACGTTACTTGGGCATCAATCTGATCGACCAGGCGGAGGCCATGACCTTGCTCGCCCGATGGGAATCCGACGGTTAGCGTACTTTGGGCATGCCCCGGGAACCCGACCGAAAGTATTATGGGTCCGTGGCGATATGGCCCCACCCGATGACGCCGATGGGAACGGGTCGAAACGGAAAGACCGGACCCAGCCTCCCCCCATCGGCGTCACAGATTTTGAAGTCCTACCGCGATCTCATCGACCTCACGGACGACAAGACCGCTCTGGAGGAGATTGGTCTCCAGCTCGCGCGGGACCATCGAATCACATGGGAGGAAGCGACGTTACCGTTCGTCCTCACGATGAAAAAGTGGTCCGTTATCGTAAGGACGGACGCGCGGAAGATGCGCGAAGAGGAGGCCGCGTGATGAAAGCCGACCGGTGCTCGTGGACACGATGCCGCACGCCCGTCTCGGTCTACAATGCTACTCCGCTCGGATCGGTCGGCTACTGTGCGGTTCACGACGCGGAACGCCTGGACATCATGGAGCGCGTGGCGCGACTACCGAAATTCTGTCGGCGGTGCGGGACAGAGCATTCGATCTTGGTCAGTTGCAAGGGGGCCGCGCGATGAGCGATCACTCCCGTTGCAAGTGCGGTTTGGACCACCATGCTCAGGTGGCGGATCTTGGTCGGCAGAAGGCCGCGCTCGAAGCCCGTGTCAGGCATCTGCAGCAATTTGCATCCACAGAGGGCGAACATGCTGCTTGGCATTTTCTTCTCACCGAACGCATTGATTCTTTAAAAGCCCGCGCCGAAAAGGCCGAGACGGACGTGAAAGGACTCCTGCTCAGTAACGATTCTCTCGTCGACGCGCTTGAGAAGGCCGAAGCTCGCGTGAAGGATCTCGGTCCGGATCACCTTTCTATCATTCTCAAGCGCGCGGCGGGGCGCGAAAGCGGTGGCGGAGTCGCATCGCCGCAGACCCGAGCCTCGAAAGATGCGGTCGGGTCGTCCGCCGCGAAATCCGCCGCGCGCAAACACGAATGTGACCCGGACGGAGCGTGTTACGAGAACGGGCTTCACCGCGACCACGACGACGAATGGGAGTGTGCGGGATGAGCGAGGATGCCATCGAGACGAAGCGAGGTTGGGTACACCGTTTCCGGAAGTCGTGTCCGCACTGTGGCCTACCCATCGCGCTCGAGGTCTACATCCCCATGCTTCCCCCCAAACCTTCCTTCAGTCTGAAAGGGGCGGTGAAGGCCCGGACGAAAATAACCATCGACCTCCCCTCCGTTCCTCCGCCGAATCCGGACGATGACGAGGCGAATCGATGAACGCCGAAACCTCCCTCTGGTGGTCCCTGTGAGTTCCTACAAACCGCTCTCCGTCGAAGACCGTAGGGAACGTATCACCCGTCTCGTTCAGAAAGGATGGATCGGACAATCTCTCTGGTCGGGTCCATCTCTAGATTCTAAAGTCCGGCAGGAGATGGAAGAGGTTCTTGTAGGAGTCACCGAAAAGGCGAAGCGGATCTTCGGGAGTGGATGAACGAAATGCCACGCCCAATACAGACCCACACCGCATCCGCCATGCACATCTTCCATCTCAAGCTCGGCGGTGGCATTCGTCACCGACTCGCCATCTGCGCCTATGCTATCGTTGCGGCCAAGAACGGATGGAGGGTACTGCCGACCGACCGCTTTGGAAACGAGGGGGAGATTCCAGACCTCATCATCGAGCGTGAAGACCGGATCCACGAAGGCGCGCGCCGCAGGAACGTGAAATTTCGCTATCGCGTCGAGATCATCGACACTCATGATCCCGTTCCGGACTACAAGCCGGGAGACGGCGGCTACCAGGATTGTATCAAGGTCTTCCTGAAGAAGGGGGAAGAGTTCTGTTTGAGAGGCCACGACCTTACGCCGCCACAGAACCATTCACTTTGCCTCGACGGTCTTCTCTGGCTATGCGAGAGGAATCTCCCATGAAGGGCGAGAACGATTTTCTATGCTCTGTCTGTCCCCTCTGTCAGGATGCGATACGGAGTCGTCCTTATCACACGAAGGGGAATGGACATATAACACCCTACTCTGCCATGCGAAAACGTGCGCAAGGACATATCGCGCGAGAACACTTCGATTTGTCCAGCAGGGAGCGTTCTCTTCTCGCGGATCAGATCGCGGGATGGTTGCGATGAGGTGCGATCTCCCTCTCTGCAAGAGAAGGAATCTGACTTCCCGCATGATGCCCATCCATATCCGATTCACCCACGGACTCTCGTATTATCGGGATTGGACCCGGAAGTATGGGAGTACCACGTCGCATTGGAGTAGTGGCGGTCAGGTGCGTCTTCGTAATCCTGATGGCACACCCGTCGCCTGGTACTGCGAGTTCTGTGCGATGGGGCATGCGGTCGTCTTCCGTCCTCACCGTCCAAAGTGTCTGAGGGCTTTCTGTCCGTACTCTCCAGCAATGTGGGTCTACTCCGAGATGGCGTTGAAGAAGAGGTTACCGGCATGAGTACGGACTGGAAAGATTGGTTGGCGTTCATCATCCTCGTCGCGTGGACAATCGCACTTCCGTTCGTCTTCGGGTGGTGGTAGACGATGAACAAGAGGTTGACTTTCCGAGAAAGACACCACGGACGGAAAATGAGTCGCGTTCACTGTATTGCGGAGACGGGATGCAAGAGCAAGCCAAAGGAGCGGGGATCCCCCTACTGTAAGACTCACTCCAAGAGCGGGCGCAAACTGCGTAACTCCAGAGAACAACGGGCGGCCTGGAATCGGATGAGATACGCTTACGAATCGGGAAACCCGAGATGGTGGAAGGTGGCAGGATGACCCTTGAGAACTGGCCGAGAGACGAGCTAGAGCGCGCGGTGAACTGGTGGAAGACGCTCCTCGATGACAAAAGAGACCGTTGGGGACGCCTTCCGATCCAGCAGGAACGGATTGAAAGGCTCATCAAGCAAGCACAGTACGTTCTACAGATGCGCGATGAACTCGGACAATCCACGATAGGAATCCGCCGACGGTATGAAGATGTCGAGGGGGCCGCGCGATGAGCGGGAGTTGCCGATGTAGAGCGAATCGTTCGCCGGCCGATTCGCGAATTCATCCGATAGTCGAATGTCTCCGTTGCGGTG
>C687J35021_10002785_pt1 | contig 12314 bp, 8 predicted proteins | sample RifCSPhighO2_12_FD_35021 | JGI IMG/M metagenome (IMG submission 35021)
ATTCATTGGAAGTATCTCTCTTTTTTCCTCTACGGTGTCCTCATTGGATTTGCCTCGTTTGTCAGGCTTTATTTTACGTTCTTACCTCTGTTTATGGCACCACTCTTATTTGTTAGGGAGAGGGCTATTAAAAAGGGGCTTGTCTTGTTAGCGATTATATTACTTGGGCAGTCGGTCTTTATGGTGCCACAGGTTTTATATAATGGAAAGCATTTTGGGGAATATGCCCTTACGACCAGGGGACACTGGCACCTGTTTTTACAGGGGGTGGGTTTTTATCCAAATCCATGGGGGATACCTGATCCTAAAGACATTACTATGGATGAATGGGCAAAGGCAAGAGGTAACCCCAATATGTTTAAAGATACAGAGGCCTCTGAAGAATGGTTCAAAAAGCAGTATCTTAAAATGTTCAGAGAACATCCAGAGATATTTATAGGAAACTTTTTGAAACATTTGAAAGGAGGCCTTACTGTTTCCACAACCGATTTCCAGTTCTTTGGCCTTGTTGATGAGCCCACTGGGTTTTACCTGGTGAATAAGTTCTTTCCATGGCTGGCCTTGTCTGCCCTCCTTATCCTCTTTATTGTATCAAGGAGTCAGTTCTGGATAGGGGTGGCAGTGTCTTTACAGGGGTTATACCTCTTACTGGTAATTGTTACCTGGTTCGAAAATTATACACCATTTATAGCCAGCTATATCCCGGTCTTTATACTGCTTCTAGCCACAGCGGTTGCAGTACATATCAAGATGCTAATTGCAACATTAGAGGGATGTATAAGGTGCTGGGTTACAGATAGCGGTATAAAGAGTTTACCTAAGGTGATTGTTGATTGTTATAGTGAGGATTGGAGTGTAAAGCCTTGTAGTGAGCGGAGCGAACCTAATCGTTCAATAGAAGGGCCTGGCGGTCCGGCACAGTGATAGACCGTAAAAATGGGCAAGGATTAATATCCTTCTCCCTTAGCGACAAAACCGTTAGGGTGATTATATGGATAGGCTGAATATTTACGAAAAATTTAATACTCGTATTTACGAGATATTTCTTGTAATGATTATAGTGTTCCATTACGGGGGAATCTTATACACGAATTCATTTCTTTCTGGTGCAAATATTTTCGAATTTGTGGACTTGAAGTCCAATACCATCCAGACTGCCGCATTTAAGAGTGCCAATCTACCTGTCATTTATTTGTTTGAGTTTCTGTATAAAGGCCTGGGTCTTTCCAATGAATTTATTAAGGCCGCTGTAACACTCTTCTGTTTGGTGGTTATATCATTCTCAATATACAAGATAACTCTTTGTGTCTTTGACAACAAATTGAGTGGTGTTCTGGCCGTTATCTTGTTCCTGTATTCTTCGTTACCTCTTGCTGTCCTGTTTAGTAATCGGGATTTTATTGACGATGCTAACCCCAATGCCCTGTCTTATTCATTATTGATGTTAGGGATATTCTACTGGTTAAAGGAAAGGCCCAATTTAACGTCAATTTTTATGGGATTGTCATTTGGTTGCCACCCTATTTTGCCTATTGGGTTTATAGTGACGTTCTTTATGTATCAGTTGATAAGTTATAAAAGAATTGGAGCTAGAAGTATTATTACAACCCTTCTATTATTTTTGATAGTGACTCTCCCCGTTACCTTCGGTGTCGTTAAATCGGTAGTCTTCGTAACAGGAGGGGTGGGTGCCCAGGGACTTGACGCAGAGTTAATCTGGAAATACGTAAGGTTTGCCCACCCCCAATCGGCGTTTATAGACATAATACCGCAATTTCATTATGGGTTGGCACTGTATTTCTCTTCCTTTTTACTCTTATTATTACTTTATAATTACGGGGACACGGCCCAGAAAGAAAAATATTTTAAGCTATTCCTCTTAGTCTTCGCGGTCTTTGTCTTTACCATTTTTGAGATTTTAAATTCATACCATTTTAGGATTATTTCTTTGTACAATTTATGGCTTCATAGATTTATGACCTACGGCGGTGTGATTATCTATATCATCCTTGCTGGTGGGGCCTTTTGTACTATACGTGAAAATAGAACTAATAATTTCCTAAGGGTATGTCTGTTCCTTTTATTGTGTCTTTCGGTCTTTGCTCAGGAGTTGGGTGCCGACTTATACATGGCATTCTGGGCGAATCACTTTTATATCTTAGAAATAGTAATGATTTATTATCTTTACAATCTCTACAATAGCTATTCTAAAAATGAATTGCCGTTTAAAGTCTTAACAATCAACCTTATCTTTCTAGCAGGGGCGTTAATCTGTTTTTACTACATTGCCGTATATGACAGGTTCAAACCACAGCCCCCTTTTCTTGGCCTGTTCCAGTGGGATAACAGCAGACTCTTTTTGAAGGTAGTATTTTACAGACAATTTGAGTATGCGTGGACATATAATTTTTATCAGGGTTTTTATGTCCTATTAGCGTGTTCGGCATGTTTCTGGACGGCGTATCTACTCAATTCTTACATAGATGTCAAAAAACAAGAAGAGCTAAGATATAAGATGGCATTCTGCCTTGCCATTGTGGGCATTTTATCAATAACGCTATTTGCCGGTACTCGGGTTGTACCAGTTGTATCAAAGGAGGACAACCCCCTGAGCATGGAGAAATTGTATGCAATATGGACTATGGACGATACTGTAGGGGATGAGATTAAGGATGCGAAAGGAAGATATGACGCACTATCGGTTAGTACCGGGATAGCGAAAGGGTTTCTGGGAAATGCAAGATATTTTAACGGGAGGGATTCATATGTGAAGACCCCGGTAAATTTTCAAGGCTGGAAGGGTTTTACTATATCATTATGGGTTAGACCGGAAAAGAAGGATGTAGACGAGTTATCGGCTATTTTGGATAACGGGCACGATGCGAACAGAAATTTTGTTATACAGTCGGCCGATATTAATAACCCCAACAGTGACAGATGGGTTTTCCATTGTAATGGCGTTGATATCCCTTTAATGATTCCACCCAGCCAGTGGACCCACCTTGTAATTGTTGCAGATGCGAAGAAAGGGGACATTCAGGCATATACCAACGGTGTAAAGGCGGGCAAGGTAACTGTAAAGAGGGGGTTTGAGTTTGGTGATGTGCCGTTAAGTATCGGGAAACTGGCAATGGCCAATGACCGATATTTTAAGGGCAGTATTGATGAGGTGGCAATCCTTGATAAGGCTATTGATGAATGGAGAGAGGATAAGTAGTATAAACAGCCTTTGGAGATTGGCGGATGAACGATGAGAAGCATGTAGTGAGCGAAGGGAATCCAATGGTGATGGTCTGCGGTGCAATCCTGATATTTTTAGCACTAATCGGACTGCATAGGAAATATAACGTGGAGGACTATAAGATGTCAGCACGGTTCCAGTACGACAAGCCTCTGACGGAATGGGTCAGGGGGCATACGCCGGAGGATGCGAATTTTTTGATACCAATATATTTCCACTCCTGGCAGGCGGCTGGAAGACCAGCATTTTATGACGCTAATATAATTAATGCGGCCTCATATAATAAAGCATATATTATGGATGCGATAAAGAGATTTCAGATTCTAATGGATGTAAATTTAAAAGATATGAATCTGGAGGAGCCTCCTAAGGCGGAACTTCAGACAACATGGTCAGTTGGCAGTTTTCAAAGGGAAAGGTATGATAGTCTGGCTGAACACAAAATAATGGAGATAAAAAATAGTTATGGTATTAATTATTTTGTTACATCTTCTGAAAAGAAATATTCCTTTCCTGTTGTCTATCAAAACGATAGATACAAAGTATATGCTCTGGACTGAAAGTTCGTATGGGACGTAAGACAAAATATTTCTTAAAAAATTACCTGCTGAACTTTGGATTTAAAAAAGACAAATGCCCTGCTTATTCATTACAAGAGACTGAACGGTACTACAGGTTTGGGACTAACGTTAGGGGTAGAAACATAATCTTCAATATTGCAAAGACCAGAAAATTGGACGTGTCTGAAAAGTGTGTTTTAAAGAACGCATGTAAGGAGAATACGCACACCCTCCTTTGCTGTTATGAGGTAAGGGAAGCGGGACCTGGCATCCCATTGTTTAGATCGTCAAAGGGTTTTAACGTAGCCACGTACTGCAAGGATGTTAAAGGTGGCATAGAGGTTGATGTTGGAGTCAATTTGATAGACGAGGTGTTTTATCATCTGTCTGCAATGGGGGAATATAAGAGGGAATCTAACAGGGAAAAAATTCAACCCTATTATTTTGAAGGTGCAGACAGGACGGTTAACGAGCCTTTGGTTGACGACTTCTACAACCTCTTTACTGACGCCGTAAATACGGTCCTTGAGAGATTTGATATCTCTGAAGGCATGCAAAGGAAATTGGATGGTTTCAACGTGTCCCTGACGCATGACGTTGATGCAATCAAAAAGGATTACCGTACCTCTATGAAATACCTGTCTTTCCTTGTCTTTACATTTGCCAGGAAATGGGATTTCAACGCCGTCAGGAGGATGTATAGATATTTAAGCCACGATTCGGATTTTAATCGGATAATTGATATCGTGCACATGGAAAAGGGTTTTGGGGATAAGTCCACTTTCTTTCTATACAGCAATGTGGTAAAGAAAGGTCTTCTTTCAAGAGTGGTTGAGGGGTTTGTAGGCCCATCTTACGATATAAGAGATAGCAGTGTCCTCGCCGACATTCGAGACGTCTTTAACGAGGCAGGGTTTGAGGTGGGTCTGCACAGCAGTTATCCTGCGGCACTAAATTATGAGCTCCTGGAGGAAGAATTTGATTTGCTCAAAAGGCTCTCGCACAACACGGTAATCTCTAACAGGAATCATTTTTTGAATTTTTCATTGACACGTACCCCTTTAATGCTTGAAAAAGCCGGTATTAAATGTGACACGACGTTTTATTACAACAATATATGCGGGTTTATGCGACACAAGACCTGTTCTCCATTTTATTTCTATTCCCACCAGGATAATAGGATTGTGGACGTGATAGAAATACCCACAGTAATTATGGATTCTACCCTTTTTAACTATCTAAGCTGTACTGATGAGGATGCCTACGAGAAATCCATTGAGATACTTGATAAAGTAATGGAAAGGAAAGGCGTTGTTTGTATAAACTGGCATAATGAGACCTCAGCCCCGGAATATGGGTGGTATTCCACGTACCAGGATGTCTTGAGGTGGATGAAAGACAACGGTGCCTGCACGTACACGATAAAAGAGGTTTATGACAGATTAACATCGGAAGGTTAGTATGGTACACTTGTTGACACAAGATAAAATAAATTTATACGAGGAGTTCATCTCTAAAAATACCTTGAGCACCCCTTTCCATACGGTAGAGTGGATGAACTTGACGGCCGAGACCTTTGGGTTCAGGCCGATATATCTAATTGATACAGACAGCAAGGGAAAAGTTACAGGGGTTTTGCCGCTATTCTCCGTTGAGACATTATTAAACAACAGGATCGTATCGCTGCCCCTGAGGGATAAAGGAGGTGCTTTGTATGGCAGACCAGGGGTAGAGGAGGGCCTCCTGGATTACGCCATTGATTATGCTAAGAAAAACAATTCCTCCTATATTAATATAAAGACGGATAACTCTGAAGAGGCCGAGTTGTTGGAAAGGAAATCATTTGTTAAGAAAGGTGAGTGGGTTGTAAGCTATCTCCAGTTGGAGGGTAATTTTGATGAGACCAGAGAAAGGTTTACAGACAAAAGATTAAGCTGGTCAATAAACAAGGCCGAGAGAAACAACTTGAAGTTTGAGGAAGGCACAACCTCCGATGACATAGAGGATTTTTATTCCATCTTTGTGAAGAACAGGAAGAGATTGGGGGTGCCCCCTTATTCAAAAAAACTATTTTATAATATCTACAATTACTTTATCAGAAAAGGTTCTGCAAAATTATTCTTTGTTTCAAAAGACGGGGTTAGGATGACTGCAATAATAATCTTTTTGTTTAATAAAAGGGCTTACGATGTGTACTCCGCCTCACTGACAGAGGCCTTTGAGTACCGCGCAAATGATTTTCAGATGTATTCGGTCATTAAGTGGCTTTGTGAAAATGGGTACAGGGAGTACGACCTTGGAGCCGATTCGCCTTTTCAGGAGACATTGCTCAATTACAAAAAGAAATGGGGCTGTCAGACAAGGCCCTTGTATCACTACTATTTTTTCAATCTCGTAAAGAACATAACCATAAGAGACAGCGATCATCCTAAGTACAGGATAATAAGGAAGATATGGCACAATACGCCAGATTTTATATTTGTAAACTTAGGTTCCTATTTAATAAGAGAACTGGCCTGAGTACAATTCAAAAATTGTAGCCATATGATCTGTCAGTTCGCCCATGTATAATCCATGAAGAGCGTAATGAGACCTCTGAAAAACCAACTTTGCACAATGTGTCATTCCCGCGAAAGTCCGCTCCGCCTGGGGCGGGCCTTGGGGCAACTCGCAGGGGCGCCTCTGGCGGCTGCCTCTGGCATGACGCCTACGGCGCAAATCCATGATTCAATCTGGGAGCCTGCCCCTGCGAAAGCAGGGGTGGATTCCGCATCTAGTGCGGAACGACATAAGTCATTACGTTCCTTAGAGGTATGAACTGAGACTTAGAACACCTTTTTATCTGCCTTGAAGCAGTAACAAATGGCTTGCGCATTTTGCGGAGGTTTCGGGATATGAATATCGTATTTTTGAAAATTGATGTAATAAAGAGACGTTGTGTATAAGATAAAGAACAATATATCTTTAGTGTTTTATCGGGTATAAGAGTATAATACTGACATTGTATTTAAAAAACGGGTTCTTTTTGATTAACTAGCCGGCTTAAGAGTGGCTGGGGAGGGAATCTTGTGCGCCTGCGGGCTTACGTAGGAATATTAATTCTTTTTGTTGCTTCCCTTATCCTTCAAGAAAATGTGGCTTATGCATACATAGACCCCACCAGTGGGGGGACTTTGTATCAGGCGCTTTTTCTGGCCCTTTCCGCAGGGGTTGCCGCCCTGGTTTTTTTGAGGCGAAAAATTGAAGAGGTAGTCAGTGCAATATTGAGGTTTGCCAGAAATCTTTTTGGTTTCTAAAGGGCCTCTGCGGCGCATTTCTACAGTATGAAAGGCATTCCATTAGAAGAAGTCTCTTTTTGCCCTACTTCTTATGTTGACCCCAACGGCAGAGTCTTTGAATGGAACGGAAGGGTTTTCCGTGCCATTACTGCCGAGGCAGCCCCCTTATACCTTGAACTCTGGCAAAATGGGACATTCCTACAACTACTAGAGAAAGGCTGGCTGGTGAGGACTGAGATTACGCCTCTTTCCCTGGAGGGTTATGCCTTAATCTTAGAACATCAGAAGATACCTTTCTTGACTTATTGTATTGAGTGGCCCGCTCCCATGCTTAGAGATGCGGCCCTCTTAACCCTTGATATCGGACAGGCACTGGCAGAAAACGATTTAACGCTCCAGGATGCTTATCCATGGAATGTCTACTTTGAGGGAACAAGGCCTGTCTTCATAGATTTTGGTTCTGTGATTAAGGTCAACCCTAACTTTATATGGGCTGCATACCACCAATTCTGCAGATTTTTCTTGTACCCCTTATATCTGCATATGTTCAAGAAGGGGAAGATAGCCCGTTTCTTCCTTATGCATTTCTTTGACGGTGTTTGGGAAGACGACTTAGTTAGCCAACTCTCCCTCTCTCAAAAGCTGTTAACCCCAAGACTTTTTTTTAAAATAGTACTGCCCTATTACCTGGAGAAAGCGAGGCTTTCTCTGCCAACGGCATGGCAGGGTAGATTTAAAGACCTGAATAAAGGCCTTCAAAAATACAACACCAAAGAAGTGAGGAAGAATTTTCTAAAAAGTTTGCGTAAAGACGTCCAGGCTATGGAGTTCGAAGCAAAGGGGTCACACTGGCTAGATTATTACAAGAAAAAGTTTCCCAGCGACGCGCCTGGAAGTGGCCTAAAAGAAAGGGTCGTCTCCCAGCTTTTGGAAAAACTCCGGCCAGCAGATGTCTTAGACATAGGTTGCAACGTAGGACAATATTCTGTAATGGCGGCGGAAAGAGGGGCCAAGGTGATTGCATTTGATAGGGATGAAGCCACTATTAACAAGCTTTACTATGAGGCAAGGGATAAGAATCTTTATATAATTCCACTGGTGATGGATTTTCTAAGCCCTACCCCTGGTTTTGGGTGGTGCTCTAAACAATTCCCTCCTGCCCTGGAGCGCCTAAGGTGTGAAATGGTACTCTGCCTGGCACTTATTCACCACGTAATATTTGGTTATTGGCAAAACTTTGAAAGGATTGCTGATGCACTTAATGCCCTTTCTAAAAGGTGGGTCCTGGTGGAATTCATTCCCAGGGAGGACGAGCATGTGAAAACTCATTTGGAAGGGCGCTTTGAGTGGTATAGTATGGATAACCTAATCAATGCCTTACAAAAATACTTTTCTAAAATAGACATCTTTGATTCGTATCCCTGTGGAAGGAAACTACTGCTGTGCCAGAAAGAATGAGGACGTTCCTAAAGGATTACTGGATTAATCTGTTCTGGTGTCTCAGGCTTTTTTTAGGGACCTACGTGCTGATAGGCCTAATGGATTTTATTACTGTGTACAACGCCGCCAGGCAATTGGCTCCCTTTAAAGAAATTGTCAGAGAGGGTTTTATCCCTCTTCTGTTTGGGTCTGTAATAGTCGTCTTAATATCTTTACCTATGGCAACGGTTATTCACAGGAGTGAATGGCTAAAAAGGATATTGGAGTTGATTTCTTGTCTATGCATTCTCCTTTTTTTTATATTCTGCATAAGATTTTTTAACCCTAATCTCCCGATATCACTCTATAGATATGGATTCATACTATTATTACTGCTGTTCATATTGTTTGGTCCTGCCTTTCACTACTACGCCGAAAATTTAATTGAGATAGGCTGGCGTCTTGCTATCCTGATACATATCTCTCTTGCAGTATTAACCCCAGCAAGTTTTCTGGCGGTTACTTACGGATTATACGATTCACTGCTAATAAAAGGCATCAGGCCTGTGAACCCACCCAAGGAAGACCCGCCCCCCAATATTATCGTGATAACCTTTGACTCCTTGAACGCCAAAAATATGTCGCTTTATGGCTACTCACGTAAGACAACCCCCTTTTTTGAAGAGCTTGCTAAGACTTCCTACGTCTTTCAGAGGGCCATAGCCTGTTTCCCTGAGACAGAATCAAGTACAGTAAGCCTCTTTACCTCAAAATATCCGTGGAATCATGGCGTAAGCTCCTTTCCTGTCCCGCAAAAAGTGCAGAAAGAGTCGATTTTATCTGTACTTCAACAAAAAGGTTATCAGACAATTTGGGTCAGCGACTGCAGAACGGGACACGCTAACCCCCTTTATAACGGACTATGGCCTGGCGTAGACTGTTACGCTGTAGACAGACTACCTCATTTTGCAGGAACTATCTATCACAACCTTTTATCCCGAAAGCAAAGTGTACCCTATAACCTGTTAGTATCCTCTTGCTATCTGCCTGTCATTCATCTATGGCGGGTTTTAACCGCAAAAAAAAGCTCGCAGGAGCCAGTTTTTCAGGAGGCCTCTAAAATATTGAGGAAGAACGCCCGCCTCCCTTTTTTCCTATACGTCCGTGCGGTGGCACCCGAGGGATACGATGGTTGTGAGTGGAGAGACTTTAGAGGAACATTCTCTAAAAAGGATGAGCATATTTATATTAGCCGCCTCTCTAAATACGTTGCTGTAAGAGGGGCCATGCAGCACCTCGGCCACCATATTGATGTCCTCAGAGATTATTATGATGACGACATATTGTTTGCCGACTCCAATCTCAGGTCTTTTATAAATGAGCTAAAAAATGAAGGTCTTTACGATAATAGTATCATAATTGTTTCTAGTGACCATGGAGAATCTATTGAAAAGGAATTGTGGGGGCACGATTCTCTCCACAACGTTCCCCTGCTAATCCACCTTCCAGGTCAATTGGAAGGACATCGTGTTGAGACCCCTGTTTCGCACATTGATATTGCACCCACAATCTTGAATCTCTTAGGTCTCCCAGTACCACCCTTCATGGAGGGGGAATCACTGATGCTCGTCATGTCCTGTAAGGTGGCGGAGTACAAGCCCAAGTTTACACTAAATCCGGTTGGCCAAGAACTAATATTTGCCGTCTGGTACAAAGATTATAAACTAATCTATCATGTAGAAAACAGTCAGAAGGAGTTATACAATCTTAAAGAAGACCCTAACGAGGAGATTAATCTGGCTGACAAAGATACCGAGGCGTGCAATCTGCTTACCAACTTCGTTTTACAGGGCCTTTTCTNCGATAAGCCCAACTGGACCCCATTAGGGCATAGTGTCAAATGGGNCACTGCTAGTCAGGAGAGTGCCAGTCAGGGCCCCTATAAAAAGGTGGACGTAAGCCCTGAGAGGCTAAAAGTAAATACGGAGAAGCCGGGCCTTGAAAAGAAATTCCTCACAGACGGTAAAGAGGATACCTTCTGGCATGTGTCTTACCCACATAGTGAACCCTTTCCCAAGACTGAGATACAAATAGACCTAGAAAGCCCTACCCAGGTAAACATCCTAAGGATTAAACCTAGAGAAGGTGAGTCTCAGATGTGGCATGGAAATTATGCTTTATTCGTTGGAAGTAGCGATGGTAAGGCCTGGATACCGCTGGTTGGGCTAAGCCTACCGCGGAGAGCAGGAGATGATTGGCTCACTTTTGAATTGCCTAATAGTACATCGTACAAATATTACAAACTCAGCATCATGGGTACAGAATTCTTATCAATGGCAGAACTTGAGCTAGGCCATGAGCACAAGTAGTTATTCCATTTCAGCAATGAAAGCTTGTCTAAGACTGATTGCGGGACACTGTCCAGAGCCTTGCCTAAGGGTCCTGTTGTACAAATTATCCGGGATAAAGGTAGGCGGAGGCTCGTACATAAACATGCACGTCACATTTGAGGATGGGTATATCAGTAATATCATTAAAATCGGTGAACGTGTGGCAGTGGCAAAGAATGTTACATTTATAGCCTCTTCTCATCCCAACAACTCTTATCTAGCCAAGTATAACACTAAAAAAGTAGGAGAAATAATTGTTGAAGATGATGTATGGATTGGTGCGGGCGTAGTAATATTGCCAGGGGTGAAAATCGGCAAGCTCTCTATCCTTGGAGCAAACGCTGTGGTAACAAAGGACGTTGAGCCGTACTCAATTATTACGGGAGTACCCGGGAAAAAGACGGGTGATGTCAGAGACCGCTTTGGTGTGACGGAATAATGAACAATGACAATATATACAAGGAAACAGTGCTTAGAGAAGTTAACCACATCCTGAGTTACTTAGACCGTGATGCCGCCTCCTCCACTTACGGCTGTTTTGACCGCAAATATTGGAGCTGGCGGATTGGTGATATGCCCAATGCCAGTCTTCAGTACGGCATTTATCCCCTGACCTGGATATGGAAGAACGACAGCACGGAAAAGTACAAGGGCAATAAAAATTTGTTCGAATGGATAGTTGCCGCAATAAATTTTTGGGTAAAAATCCAAAACAGAAACGGCTCTTTTAACCAGTTCTTCCCGAACGAACAGTCGGTAGGGACAACATACTATACACTCTCAGCAGTGTTATATGCCTTTGAAAATATTAAAGACCTTATTGACAGTGAATTGAAGATCAAGATTGAAAATGCCATAGCAAAATCTTCTGACTTTGTTCTGAAAAATGATGAAGACTACGCAATAATCTCAAATCATATAGCGCTGTTTGCGTATGTAAATCTCAAATTAGGCCGTATAAGGAACGACAGCAGGTTTAAAGAGAAGGCGCTGAAACAGCTAGATACTGTGTTTGAAAACCAGTCCACTGAGGGCTGGTTCATGGAGTACGAGGGCGCTGACCCCGGTTATCAAACGCAGTGCATCTATTATCTGAGTGAGTGTTACCTGTTAACCGGAGATTCTCAGATAGTGGATAAAATTAAAAAAGGCATAGAAGAGTTTCTCGTCTATTTTTTCCATCCCGACGGTTCGTTTGGAGGTGAGTACGGCAGTAGGAACACGGAGATTATTTATCCGGCAGGGTTTGAGATGCTTAAAGAGAAGATATCGGCCTGCAGGGAAATAACAAGGTTTGTTCATAAAAATATAAGTGAAGGCAAATTGGTCTCTTTAGACTCCCTGGATGATGAAAATCTGCTAAGGTTATCTACAAACTACCTGCTTTCCGCTCAATATACCGACCAAGAAGCCGAAGATAATCCTC
>C687J35021_10002787_pt1 | contig 12304 bp, 17 predicted proteins | sample RifCSPhighO2_12_FD_35021 | JGI IMG/M metagenome (IMG submission 35021)
GTTCTTTTACCAATTCACCATCATTAGTAAGCCAATTAGATTCCCAGATTCTTTTAAGATATTTATTATAATTTTTTAAGGAAGGCAAATGAGTACGTGTAATATAAATCATGATTTTTGCCCCCAAGCGTAAATCGCATCCCAATCTTCATGGGCAGGATCATCTTTTTGTGATTCTATATAAACGTCATTTAATCCCTCCATTAAAGATTTGACTGCATCAGGATAAAATCTCCAATAATCTTTAGGATGAAAATGCTCGAGAGCGTTTCTGCCGGGAACACCTATTAAAATCCATCCATCAGATTTACAAACTTCTTTCATTCCTTCCATAGTCAACCAAAATTTATCATCATGCTCAAAAGTATCAAAACAAGTTATTAACTCAAATTTTTCATTTTTAAAATATTTTATTAAATCATGTCCATTAAGAACTAAGCCAACATTTAACCCAGAACGCATATCTATCCCCATATATTCATATCCGTATTTTTCAAGTTGTTGATGAATATTACCATTAATATCAGTTGCTCCAATATCTAAAGCTCTCCCTCTTGTTGGATTTTTCTCATTAAAAAATTTATCTATAAATTCCCAGGTCTGATGTCTCATATAATACAAATCCCAAATCCTGAAAAATGTAACCACGCTGTCGCATCAAATTTGTCATAAAGTAAATCTTTCCAGACAGTAAAAAGTTCTGGCATATAGATATCGTCTAAAAGAAGAATTGCCCCTGATTTAAAAAATTCTTTATAAATCAAAAGCTCTTTACGAAGTTGGATTTCTGTATGAAGCGAGTCGATAAACCAAATATCAGTCTTTTCCAAATCAACCCCTTCCCAATTTTTAAGATCAAGGTCGTCCCCAATTATTTTATGAAGATTTGGATATTCTTTATTGATATAACTAAATTCAAGACCATGTTCTTCTAAAGTGATACTGTATATGTCGGGTTTATTCTCAGCTTCACACATCATCACGCAAGCCACACCCATCGCCCCACCAAGCTCTATTATCTGTTTTGGGTTAATTGTATCTATCAAACAAGGTAAAAATTGGTAGTATCCCCATTCGGATTTATTAGAGACATCATCAATTCCTCGTTGAGGCATTAAATAAATATCTTTTGAGAGCTTGTATTTATCCCATCTAGGCTTGACTCTATAAAAAAGTTCACGAGCAGTCATCTAAGTGAAGTTTTTATATATTCAGTTTTTTTGCGTTGTCGCCAATTTTCATTACAAGCATTACAACATGGATCAACAATAGGTTCTTGGGTAAGTCTATCTATTTGAGGCATATTGTTTACATACCGTTGATAACCTTCCTCACCTTTACAAAATTGGCATTTGCCTTCATGTCCTAGGCATCGAATCATTAATTTCCTCCCTTCCAAATTCAGATTGGAATGTTCTTGCTATTTTCTCCCATGAATAATTATCATTTACCCATTGCATCATTTCTTCTCTATTATGTGTTTGGGAAACTTTTAATGTCGTAATTAATTTATCTCTATATTTTTCCTTAACTTTCTTTTCCCAAATATCACCTTCGATTAAAAACCCGTATTGTACAGTTTCTTTTAAAGCTCCGCAATCAGTTGTCACGGGTATACAACCCCAAAGTTGAGCTTTGATTGCCGAAATACAATTTATTTCATAAAAATGCGAGGGATAAGCAAAAATACCACATTTCTTATACCATTTCTCCATTTCCGGCTGGGGAACCCGATCATGGTGGACAATACCTTTATATTTCATCATTTCTTCTATTTTACTTAACCAAGCCATACGTTCAGGATTTGCCCGATAGAAATATTTAAAAAGTTTCCAACCATAAAAAATATGAAGTTGGGCGTCAGGAACTTCTTTAATAACATCAGGCCAAATTTTCAATAAATGTTCGAGCCCCCGATCATAACTTGAAGTCCAAATACACCATTTAGAATTATTTTCTGGTTTTAAATCAGGCAAATGTTCAAAAAACCCGTTGGAAGTAATAAAAAACTTATCATCGGGAATATCAGGTAAAGTATCTCTATGAGCTTTTGAAAGAACAATTATTTTAGTAAGCCCATCAAGCCTTTCTTGGGTATACTCAACAGAATTTAAAACATCATGACACCAAACATAAGTTTTCTGGGCGTTACATTTCATATCAACCATACTTACTGCACGCCAATAAATTAAAATATTAAATTTATCTTTCAAATTAAACCGATAATATGGTTCCCAAACTACTCCGTCATATTCACCTTCATCAATACCCGGATCGGCATAAATCGTGATTTTATATCCAAGTTTTACCAGTTCACGTGATAAATAAATAATTGCTTCTTCGCTTCCACCCACAAATGCCTGATCGGGATTTTCCAATGATTTAGGCGACCAAACTGTAAATTGAGGCCCGCAATAAATAGATATTTCATTATTTTCGTGAGTCTTAGGAGGATTCAAATCCTGATGAAGTTTAATAAGTAAAGGATTATTGGCAATCGTAGAAGGTGCGGCAGCCAAGAGTGCTTTAAGTTTTGATCGCTCCCCAATTGCTTGAAGATAATTAACAGTGCTCATATAATCTTTTAAAGCATCACGAATTTGGCGAGTTGAATTAATAAATTGCCATTGTTTTTCAATTTCAGGATCATTGGGATAAAAGTCTTTTAAATGCTGGCAAGCCGCCCATGCTTCATCAATACGATTAGTATTTATCCCTACGTTATAAATAACCTCATAAATACGAGATTCAACATCACGGGGAGTTTGAGCAAGCGTATTGAGAGATTTAGGAATTTTAGTCGCCAGAATCGCCCAAAAACGTCCAACATCCCAATCCTGCTTTAAAATATGGGAAAGCGCCATGTTGACAAAAACAGAAGTATTTTGAGGTTCTTCAATAAGAGCATTGGCAAAACATTTAATAGATTTACCATGCTCGTTTCGTTCACGATAAATTTCTCCGAGATATTCCCAGGCTTGTGAACGCTCCTGCCGCCATCCTGACATATTTCTTTGATGACCTTTAGGAGAAAGATAAATAGTAATTAATTTTTCGGCAATTTCTTGAGTTTGAGGAGTATGAACATCATAATAAGTTTTACCTAAATAATAAATTGGCCGAGGATCAAGACCTTTTGTTTGGTAAACTTCCAACTCTAAAGTTTTCATATTTCTTGTTAAAGCATCAAGTATTTTCTGGCTAGTTGATAAATGAACAACATCTATAGCTTCCTCGACTGTTTTCCGGGTGTCCCGTTGTTGGATTAAAGTTTCATGGATGGAACCTATCCATTTATATATTTTGCGGTAATCACCATCTATTCTTACTAATCGTTCACGAAGATGCGCAATAATAATATTTTTAATTTGATCCCCTTCAAATTCAGCCTGATAAATATAATTGAAATATACTGATTCCGTACCTGTTTGAATAGCATTTTGGGCAGAAATTTTCAGCAGTTGACCATTACGAAGAATATCATCAGAGTCTATCCAAAAAAACCACTCAAATTCATCAGGGATAAAATCAAGATTAGCTTGGCGAGCCTTACCAAAATTAAATATTCTGTCACCAATTTTAATTTTCGGTTCAAAACCAAATTTCTTTTTTATCCAATTTATTTCTTTTTGGGTTATAGTTGAAAAAAATTCATTAGAACGAAGATCATAATTGATACCATAACGCTTACAAATATCAACCAATTTTTTGTAGGGCTTGTTTGTAATCGTCAAAAAAACAGCATCAACATAAGGTATGACAGTATTTAAACAACGCATTAAACTGTCTGCCTCGGAGTCGTCTTTAACTATAATGCCACAAGCAATTTTCATGCAGGTTTCCCGAATCTGCTTTTAGCACGTTCGGCCTGATTCCATTCTTTTTTTAATTCTTTTGCATAACTATCATTACCAATTGGCAAAGGAGTCCCACTTTTAGCAGTCACCTTACCGCCAATTGTTGCACCCTTACCTGTTTGACCTTCAGGATAATCGGGTAATTCAGCAGGGTAAAAATGTCCTTGTTCTTGAGCTGCTGGTTCTTTCTTATATGGCATTTACATCACACTCCTTTCATACACTCTCTCTTATTCTAAAAATAGGATACTTTCTGGCAAACATCCTAAAAAAATTCTGTGAATTAAGATATTCATTTTCTTCTGGATATACCTTCTTTAAACATAAATGAATCCACATAGGAAAATCAACTACAAGTGATCTTTCAATTCCATCTGTCCTTGAAACACCTCTAAAGCGTTTATTACCAACATATATTACTTTTTGGTCTTCTTTTACCGCTTTCAAATGAATAATATATGATTGATACCTAGTTGGATTTTGCTGAATCCAATAATTAACAATATATTCAACAACTTCCCAAAGAGATTTGTCTTTTTTTAATTTTAAAAGTGTATTTGCTAGAAGCAAATTATTATTTTTAACTAACCTATCCGTATCTTTATCGTATACTAATAAACTCATATTTTTATCTACTTTGGGAAATAGGCAACAAGCTGTTCCTATTTCCCATTTCGATTAATTAACTACTAACCTGTCTGGTTATATCCCGAACGCCTCACATTTGTCCTTTCCGCCAAAAATTCCACAGTTACTTCACCCTCAATCATACCCTTAGTGGCTGATCCAGTCTTGGCAAGTTCTGTTCTTTCTGGTCGTCTAAAATATGCGAGTTTCCACTTATCTTCTCTAAGCCCTAAAATTGTCGGGCCAGGCGTTGCAGTGGCATTTCTAACATCTTTATGAGCAAAAATTCTCAAGACGTTAAAATCCGATTCATAAACAGCAACAGGTCTTGTTAATCTTTTATCCGAAGCATCAACATATTTAGTTGAGCCTGCTGTAAAAGTAGAAACCTTTTGTCTTAACTGTAGCGGTAAAACTAACATATCCCAAACATCATTCATACCAACATCGTTGGCTGAATCGTAGACCATGTTATTAAGCTCAGTTTCAGACAATGAAGTACCAGAATCACGATTAGTGTAATGTGAAGTTACAGTAGCTTCAATACCTGCCATCTGTCGGGCAACACCGGAATCACCAGAAGCACGAGTTGCATTAAGAATCGCATACTCAAGATCGTTTTTCCAAGTTTGGGCAGCCTTAGTCGCTTGATAATCAAGCATATTGCTCATACCAGCAACATCAGCTCCTCGAATAGTATCCGAGACTCTAAAAGATTCACGGATAATCTGAGTTACGTTGTTTCTTCTAGACGGATTGGTTAAATCGCTAAAAGTAGCGTCAGATCCTTCAACCGCAGTATTAACCGATGAGGGTCTTCCCGTATAATCCTCAGTCCATTCATGGAGCGTACCACTTGCAGTGGTAGTTCCAAAAAGGGTTGAAAGAGGATTATCATCAGGACTTACATCTGCGATAAAATCCAAAAGGTCTTCTTTTCTGGTTGTGCTTTGATAAGTTACATCTCCCCAGGCCATATATTTTCACTTCCTTTCTTGCGCCAGTTTTATGTCGCTGGCGCAAGACGCAATTACACCAGCCTACTCCTGCTGTTGTGACTGCATACGGATTCTTTTCATCCTTTCAATCATTGATTGTTTGTCTCCCAAACGGGTTCCAACTGAAAGTCTTTGATCGTCAGTTTCAAAAAGTTCCCTAGCAACGGCTTGCGATGGCCTGCCACTAGCACCAAGAGATGCTTGTTCTTTTTCTTCCTCTGCCTTTTCGCCTTGAGCTTGCTCCTGCTTTTCCTCTTTCTTCATCTGTTTCATAGCCAAATCAGCAGCTTCCTTAAAAGTTAAAGGATTGCCTTTATATTGATCTGGATAAACCATAGAATCCATAGCAATAGCACGAGTCAACTTGTGAAATTCCTCGTTAAAATTCCCATCATTCCGATTAAGTTCAGGATAAGAAGCAAACGCTTCTTTTTCCTCAACTGTCTGCGAAACTTGGGTGACTCCCTTTTCAGTCGCTTGAAGTTTAACTTCTGCTTTTATCAGTCTTTGTTGTAAATCTTCCAATGCCTGAACATTAATCAAGCCAGTATTCTGATCGTACAAAGGCTGTTCTGGCTGAACTTCTTGAAACCTCTGGTCGTTGAAAACTCGGCGCCTATAATCATCAAGTTGCTGTTGAGTTCGTTCTAAAGCGTCAGCAAGCTCTTTATTATGCGACGTTAGTTTCTCGAATTGTTCACGAGTTCGCTCTTTTGTTTCATCAGGCAGTCCAGCAACAGTAGTTTCCTCTTGTGAAGCAGCTACTTTTGGTTGCTGTTCGGTAGGCGTTGCCGATTCTTGCGCCTTTGGTTCATCTGCCACTTTGAACCTCCTTTCTTTATATTTGCCTTATAACGCCAGGCATTAACGGGCTAAAATATCCGCTGTTTGTTAAAAAACAGCTTACCGTCTTTTACAAAGGTTTTTATATCTTTGTAGAAGCCGATATTGCAGTTTTTGCAAACAATTTCCCTACCAGTTTTGTAAATAAAGTAATGCTTACACTGTTGGTTTGATCTTGGTTCACTATAATTTGTATTTGCTCCCTGCCACCATTTGTGTTGAGTTGATGGGAGTTCTGATATTTTTTCACTTTGCCCATTTTGCACGTTTCTTTTTCCTTGGAATCTTCAACCCTTTTTCCCTAGCCATTGAATAAGCGACAGCCACCGCTTGTTTTTGAGATACTTTTCTTCTCGGATTCCTACTTGAAACAACCTTTTTCGTATTACGTCTTATCCCTTCATGCATGATCTTACTAATTTTTGAACTAATCCATGACGGATATACCATTACTTCACCTCCTAGCTTCTTGAATCGTTAAACGATTGAATATCCTGAATCACATTATCTTCGGTTGCATCGGCCGCTTGAAACCCTGCATGAGCTAGTCCTACCCCATCATCAAGAAAATTTCTTGTTTCATTTGGCCCCCAATGGAATGTATAACCATTAACCGTAGTTTCGGCATTTTCAAAAGAAACATCTTTATACTCGGTTTGGGCAACAAGAGCTTGCGCACCTGTTCCAGTATTATTCAAATATTTTTTAACTCGAACTGACATGTCTCACCTCCTATTCACCTATTCTGGTTAAAGTTTCCTCTCCCTTCTTCTTAGACTCCATTCTTTTAACTTCATTCGGCGCATTTTCAATATAATCTATTATTTCCTGTGCTGCATTGGCAGATGCCCAGGCAACTTTTTCGGCATAAGCATATTCGCTATCACTTTTAAATTGCCGAGGGTCTACCCAACTGTGACGAATTTTGTCCTCCAAATGCTGCTTGAGAATTTTGGTCCACACCTCCGATTCTTGCAAGTTTGCCAGAAGTTTCATTTGGGTTAGGTAATTCTCCTCCTCCTTCGTTAATTGTACCAGGTTCACCTCCCGTTTGGATATTTTCGTAATATTTATTGGTATCTTTTAATCCTAAAGTAATAAATAAATCTTTTTCAAGTTCAGATAACTTTAATCGTTTCCCTTCCATTGCTCTAATTTGAACAGCAGAAGGGTCTTTGGCAAGAATCATCAATTGAGTTAATGCCTGAACCTGAGAGGGATCAGGTGTCCCCATTGATTTAACATTAGGAATATAATCATAAGTACCCGAAAGATCATCCGATTCAACTGCCAAATTTGCACTCTCACCGGTTTCATCAATTTCCAATTTCGGCACAAAACCTTTTTTGGTTTCAACTTCATGAGTTGGTGTTGAAAGCAAATTTATATCAAAATCGGGGTCAGCCATTTTCTCCAACATCTCAGGTTCTCCCATAGAAAGCAAAGTTCCATCGGTTATATCCCTATCAGCCAACCCTTGTTGGGCAAAAAAATCAATAGCATCCTTGCCTACAATTCTGAATATTCTCGCTTTATCTTTCTTGCCTGAAAAAAGAAACTGTTGATCCATCTGAAACCAAAACATCATTTGATCCTTAATTGCTTCTGAGAGAAACATTTGATTAAAATTATCACGGACATTTCGTGACATTGCAACATCACGAATCTCAGTTGCCGTTTTTTCTGGTTCACCCGGAACCATGGTAGAAAGTCCCTGACTGGATTCGCCTAATGCTTCTTGCATCGCCCCGACCAAAAAACGGTAAGTCTGGGCAAATTCAGCAATTCCCGCATTACTGACTTCATAAGGCAAAACATCGGTTGCAGGATCATTCATTATCCATTTTTTACCTGGGCCAAATTCTAAAGTGTGCATTTGAACTGCCGTACTTCTGACTTTAATCGGTTTATAGAGGGCCATATTGATAGCATCCAAATATTGACAAATTAAAGCATTGAGTGCTTTTTGCAATTTTTCAATTGGTTCTATCTCCGAAAGCCCATAAATATCTTCATCTATCGGATAATATTTAAGCTGGACTACGGGGATCCGTCCGTGTTTAAAAGGATTAGGAATATCCCGAATAATAATTCCGTGCCTTGGTGCAAATTCTATCCACCTATCGTCTCTTAATTCTCTTATCCGTTCAAAAACTTTAAAATAAGGATCTCGCCCCAAGTAATCGGTTAAACCCTTAATTGATAAATTCCGTGATTGCCAACGCCTTGAATCACCGCCGCCAGTTGTTTCCTTTTGCAAAACATCCCGTAAAATATCCAAATTTTTATAGACTGGTTTACGACGAGCAGTTTCATTGACATTCATCAATTCATCCAACGTAATATAATCTCTTAACTGAATCCAATTTTTAACTGTTGAATAACTTGGGTTATGAAGCACATCCCGATTATTCCAAGGAATAAAAGTCGGCCCATCAAACCAAGTAATTCTAGTCTGTTCTGGAATTTGCGCTATTCTTTCTTCCCAGTGCCAAGTAGAAAGAGCAAATGATGCACCATATTTCCGACAATTCATATCCATTCTTGCCCACTTGGAAAGCATTGGCTCGCCATCAACCCGTTCGGCATCATCCCATTGGAAATTTAAAATCTCATTGTTAATTTTCGATTTTAAAACATCACCACCCTCACGGGGTTCAAGTCTGCCCTGAAGTTTATTAGCTAAAAGCCGGGCGGATTTTTCATAAATAGCGGTAAATATACGAGGATCAAAAACTTTAGCGGAATAAGGCCAACGATTGCCAGCCTGGTCATTAATGTGTGATCTAAAAAGTTCGTCTTTTCTGTTCCAATCCGATCTTCGGGAATCCAAATCAGCCTGTGCCATATCATAATGACGGCTGGCTTCCGTAAATATTTGTTGTTCTTGGGACGTTCCCCTGACTTTAATGTCGGGCATCTTATTTCCCTAATAAAAAGGCCAATACTGTCCCCCGATTAAATCGGAGCTGGTATTGACCTAATAGTTTTCCTACTTAGGTATTTGCTTTATTATAAACCTTTTCTATTTAGCATTGTCAAGAAGACTAGGCTCCTCAATACGATCATGTTCGATAGTTTCAACCGCCGTTATTTCCCGTTTTTGCATATAAACAACAATCTTGCCATAGCCATCACCTGTTGCTAAATTAGCGATTGCCCTGATAATCCGAGGCATAAGCATAGGATTTATATTATATTGTTTTAAGGCGAAACGTAAAAGATAATATTCCGGTTCTATATGTTGGATAATTTGCCAATATTTTTCTTCATTTTCAAATTCTATCGAAAGCAAAGATTTCATTTAAGAATTAATTTATATACTTTGACATAAAGTTTATATACCCATTTAGGCAAAGGTAGACTCTTTTTCTGCAAATCGGCTCTTTGAAAAGCTAAATCCAAATATCTATTGGCTTCCCATTCAAAATTATGCACTCCTGCCTGGTTGACGATAATATGACAAGTACGTTCAAAATATTGATTAAGAAATAGTACTCTGGGCATAGTAAGAACAGCCATAGAGGTTACATGAAATTGTGTTTGTAGAACATCCCCAACAACTCTCACATCGCGGTATTCATGGAATTTAGGGTTAAAGTAACCGGCACGTTTGCACTTAATTTTCTCTCTTTTGAAAAATGCCATAACTTTATTAGCATTTTGAGGCAAACAACGTAAAGTTATACCTTCAGGATCAAGAAAGAAATGCCAAATATAATCTTCTTGGAAGATTGTTTTCCAAAGTTTCTCCAATATTTCATGTTTCTCGAAAGCAGGTTTATCAGTTATAATTTTAAAAGCGGCAACTATCATTTATACCACTCAATCGTCTTTTTTAATCCTTCATCTAAAGAAACACTCGGCCAGAATCCCAATTGTCTAAGTTTAGTAATATCCGGTACACGCCTGATTGTACCACCTTTTTGTAATTCGCCTGGAATTATTTTAATTTGTTTATCAGTAAAATATTGTGCCATCTGATGAACTAATTTTTCAATTGTAATTTCATTTTCCGTACCAATATTGTAAGTTTCTTTGTGTTGACCCTTATTTATAATTAAAAGCAACGCATCAATAAAATCATCTATATATATAAAAGCTCTTGTTTCTTTACCCGTACCCTGTATAAAAAATTCATTTCCTTCCAATTCTTTAAACTTTTTAATAAATTGGGGAATTACGTGTTCATTGCCCATATTAGGGCCATAAACATTGTGTGGCCTGAAAATAATAGCTTTCGGCAAATATTTACCGCCTAACCAAATAGTATAAAGCTCACTAATAATTTTACTGCCGGAATACGAGTAACGGGCATTATATGGATCGGGAATAACCAATGGCACAGTTTCAGGAGTAGGGATAATAGATGATAAATGATAAACTTCCGAACTAGAAGCTACAAAAAGTTCACAATTATATTTAATTGCGCCATCAATAATATTAATAATCCCCCGTGTGCCAACATCTAAAACTTCCTCCGGAATCTGATAAAAAATTTCTGTACCGTTAATAGCCACCAAATGAATTATTCTATTAATATTTTTACAAGATTTTTTTATAAGGTCTTGGTTACGAATATCTCCTTTTATAAACTCAAAATTTTTGCGGTAATCTTTCAGGGAATTTATATGCCCACGAAAATCATTATCCAAAACCCGTACATTATATCCATCTTCAATAAGTCTGATAACTAAATGATGACCGATAAAACCCGTACCACCAGTCACAAGATATTTCATTTTATTATTTCTTCATAATGTCTATCACACAAAAAAACAGTTACATATCTTTCAACAATTCTCAATTCATATGTAAATCTATCATAAGCCTTTACAACATTAAAATTTTTAATATTGCTGAATTGTGGCCTCCCGTTTTCTATCTGACACATCGTACAAAATGTAATCTTAGGTATTTGTTCTTCTATATTTTTCATACAAATGACCAATCCTTATGGTCTTCAAGCATATAATCAACAATTTGTTGTTGGTAAGAAACGGCAAAATAACGCAGAGCATCTAAAAGATGATCGTTTGCTTTAACTGGTCTACCTGGTTTATTTAAACTGTCGTCTTTTTCTTCTTTCCATCTATAAGTTTCAAATTCACGAATAGTATTTTTGCAATTTTTAAAAACAAAAAGTTGCGATTTATTATCCATTAAGGAAACTTTTAATTTTTCCTGGACAAGATCAATGCCATGCCCCACCCAACTGCCTAAATTCGTGCCCATTTCCCGTTTGGCAGGTGTAATGTAAATTCCCTTAGTTGCCCAATCCTTTATTATCTGTGGGGCGGAAGGATCGCCAAAAGTCATAGTAATAGTGGAATAAAGACCGGATTTGGAAAGAATAATTCCAATATGATAATCGCTTGATTCTTTTTGTTCATAATATTCATCAACAACATACCATTTCCCTTCCGGTGATACCGCTATCCAAATACAAGCCGTAGGATTATCAAAACCGAAATCAATACTTCTATAAATTGCCCAATCAAGAGGGATATCAAACGGATCAATCGTATGAATACCCCGATCAAAACTTTTGTAAATAAGCCCCGATACTTTTCTGAAATCAGCTATATACTCTTGAAAAAACCAATCTTCTTCATTTTTTTCTATAGCTCTTAATCTTTTATCATTCAAATCTTCAAAGCTGTTTAACGGGGAATCATAACTTGTAAAATGCCAACTTGACCATTTTGCGTAAATCGGTTTTGAGGGCTGGGGATTTTTTAAAACTTGGGCTTGCCAAATTGGAAAATCTCCGTTAATGCCTTTAACTTGCGATTGAATAATTTGAGTATTAAGACGACCTTGTTCAAAAATATCCTTAAACCAATTCATACCATTCGGGGTTCCGGTAAAAAGTGCCCACCCCCGTGTAGTGAGAAGCATAGGCTCGATAACGCCTTCCCAAGCATATCTTGAAAGATGAGGGGCTTCGTCCAAAACTACACCCGCCAATCCCGCCCC
>C687J35021_10002788_pt1 | contig 12303 bp, 16 predicted proteins | sample RifCSPhighO2_12_FD_35021 | JGI IMG/M metagenome (IMG submission 35021)
CGGTTGTCTTTACTTACGAAGGGCTTATCTTTTATGACGATAAGTATTCTGATGCTGAAGCGAAAGAACGACTCTATCAAAATCTTCGCAGAACCTTGCCTTATATGAAAACTCACACTGACCACGCTGATGAAGTAAGATTAACGATTCAACCGAGTGATGATTTGTATTTAGCGGATGTGGTGGAAGAATTGCAAACTATCGAAGCCGAGCCGTTTTCTATTTTGGGCTACACCAAAGGATATATCACAAACTATCACACTAAAGAAATATCAAACTATGACCCAGAAACCACTCCACCCTTTTATACTTTAGTGATGAGCAAAGAACAATTCCAAGACCACCAAAAGCACTATGAGTTAGTCAAAGACTTGCGTAGCCACGAAGATGTGATAAAATATAACTACAAGGAACTGAAAGGCAGGAAATTTGTGGTTGGATGTCATGGGCAAAATATATCAACAGACTGGAGCATTCCCTATCGTGGTCGGCTACTTTCCAAAGATGAAGCAGAGAAAGTATGGATAATGACTGGCAACAAATTCACCGAACCCTTGAAGATAAAATTTAACAAATACTTATATCTCCGAAAGATTTACAACACACTCCCACAATTTATTAGAACTTTAATTAAACAAAGAGTAAAAATATATGTTCAACAGCGATAAGAGATTTGCCAAGAGGCACTATAGCAACAAAATACAAATAATCAAAAAGAAGATTTTAGATGTGGAATTTCTAGTGGATGAATACAAAATGACCCGCGAGGGATTTCGCACAGAGTATGATAGAATGAAAGAGATGCAAGACGCTTGTGTCGTCCGCACAGAAGAAGAGAATAAAAAAGAAGATAAGGACAAAGATGTCATTGCTCAACTGAAAAAGTTAAAAGAAAAATACGACCCTGATATTCTAAAACTGCAAAAGCAAATGGAGACAATAGACTTGCAGATAGATGGTCCACTTCCAAATGGTCAGCAATGTCTCAAAGAAACAATGGAAGGTTTAAGAACCGTGATAGATTTATTAAAAAGGAAAATAGCAAAGTTATGAGTAAAGAAGAAAAAGTATTAATATATGTAGGACTGACAATTTTTCCACTAAGCATTATTTACTTTTTATATTTATTATTTAGATGACAAGACTTGAGATATGGATGCAGACAATAAAAATCTTAATCGGAATCCTAGCAATAATTTGGGGATGGAAAGTCCTGATGTTGTTGGAGATGATAGTGAAGGAGATTTAACTGATGAACAGCAAACTATCAGGGAGCGAAGAATAGCCCAATTAAGACCTTATCAATACAAGAAAGGACAAACTGGTAATTCGCTTGGTAGATATTTGGGTGGCATATCAGGAAAAGAAAGAATGAGAAGAAAAATAGCTGGTATGACAGATGATGAATTTGAAGATTTTATAGAAGGAATGACCAAGAAGGATTTATTTGAAATGGCAGAAGGAAAACCAGACACAAAAGGAGATTTAAAAATAGAAGTCCCTAATAATTTAATTGAACTTATAAGACATGGAACTGCCAACCAAACAGGAGATAATAAACTTCCAGAATAAGATAAGGCAAGACCCTGTATTCTTTATTGAAAAAGTATTAGGCAATCCATTATGGGAAAAACAGAGATACTGGAAGCGGTCAGAGATAACCATGAAGTGGCGGTGAGAAGTTGCCATGCTTCCGGTAAGAGTTATGTGGCTGGCAGGATAGTTCATTGGTGGCTCAATGCTTATACTGATAGTGTAGTCATTACCACAGCTCCAACATTTAGGCAGGTTAAAGAAGTTCTCTGGCGTGAGATAAAGGGTTCGGTAGCGGGCAAAAAGATTTACCCACAGAAAGCAATGTTGGATACTTCTATCAATATTAGTCCGCAATGGTTTGCTTTGGGACTCTCCACTGACAAGCCAGACCAATTTCAAGGATTTCACTCTCCGCATTTAATGGTCTTGGTGGACGAAGCGTCAGGAATCAATCCAGAGATTGAAGAAGCGATTGATGGATTGACACCGGAGAAGATTGTTCGCATAGGACAACCTTTAACCAATGCCGGTAGGTTTGCCGATTGTTTCAAAATGGCCGGTGTGAAGAAGATGCAGATTTCTGCCTTTAATACTCCGAATATAAAAGAGAATAGAAACGCAATTCCCGGGCTAATACAGAAAATTGATGTTGATAATTTTAAAGTAAGATATGGAGAAGATTCAAATGTTTACAGAGTGCGTGTGTTGGGTGAGTTTCCTTTACAGGACAGCGATAGTTTAATTTCTGTTGATGAAGTAGCCAAAGCGATAGAAAGAGAAGCCAAAATATTACCTCAATGGGAAAAGAAAATGGGAGTGGATGTGGCGAGATTTGGAGATGACAGAACTGTTATCACAGTTCGGCAAATGGAAAAAGTTTTACGTAAAGATGTGTTTTCTAGTTTGGACACAATGCGAATATGTGGAGAGGTTATTAGGATAGCCAAAGAAGAACATATACAGGGAGGAAATATAAATATAGATGTCATAGGAGTTGGAGCGGGTGTGGTGGATAGATTGAAAGAACAGAATTGGATGGTCAATGCTGTGGCGGTTTCAGAGAGTCCGCAAGATAAAGAACACTATATAAATCTGCGAGCGGAACTCTATGATGCTAAATTAAAGCAATGGCTGAAAACCGCAGACCTTCCAAAAGATGATGATTGGTATGAATTGGCGAATATAAAGTATAAGTTTAACTCTAGCGGTAAAATGCAATTAGAAAGCAAAGATGATATGAAGAAACGAGGTTTATCTTCGCCTGATTGCGCTGATTCTTTAATGCTTACTTTTGCCAGTCAATTTAAGATTATGAATGTAGCTAGTCCGCTTTTAAATAATGAATATTGAAATAGGGAAAATTGAAGTGATATTGGAAAATGTCTCTGAACAGGAAACCATCAGGATTAAAAAAATCATAGACACCTTGTTTCTTAATGATGCTTTCAATATCCAAAATGGTTGGGTAAAACTCTCATTTGACAAAGATAGAAATTTAGGTTCTATTGAGAAAAATACTATTGCGTGGCGAAGAGATGTAGTATAATTTGTTTAATATCCTACTCCTAACACAAGGACGGAACTTAATTGTTTACGTCTTTTTTTATGGAGAAACAAATCTACATTGATGAATTTATACAAAAACTGACGGCTGAAAAAAAGTCAGCTCTTGATTTTGTCTCCCGTAGATATGAACAATGGAATGAAAACTACGAACTCTATCGCAATAAAGTAAAGACTAATAGACTCACTCAACGACAGCAAGTAAACATCCCTTTAATGAAAGAGACGATAAAGACCTTGCTCTCCAAGATAGATGATGCCCCGATGGTGGATTGGAAAGAATTGTCGGGCGACAAAGATAAAGAGTTAATCTTTCAAGAAATATGGAATGATGACTATGACCGACTTAATTTGGAAGGCATAGACATTCAAGACAAAAAGACAGTCCTGCTTTATGGGCGTTCTTTTAAGAAACTAAACTGGGTAAATGGTCAAATAGATGTCAAAGCGATGGATATTTACGATATTTTGGTAGACCCATTGACTAACCCTTTAGATATAGAATCCGCCCGTTATATAATCCATCAAAACATCTTCCGTTGCCTGAAAGATATTTTAGAAGATGACCGATACGCCACCGAAGGCAAGAATAAATTAAAAAACTATCTCTCTACGGAAAAAGGTTTAATCCAAACTGCTAAGAATAAGGAAGAGTTTGATAAGAAAATGAAGCGAGTGCAGTCAATGGGCTTATCAGGCGATAGAACCGGCACGATAGAAGGTGTAATTGCCGGTGGTGATGTGGTTATAAACTTGACCGAACACTACACTAGGGAATGGGACAAGACCGCCAAAGAGTATGTTAAGAAAGTTGTCGTTTATGCTGATGACACCATAGAGTTAATGAACGAAACTTTAATAGAACTGATGGGTGTAGATTTCTATCCATTCATTACTTGGGCGGAAGATATTGAAACCTCTGATTTTTGGACTGATAGCCCGGCAGATTTAGTGAGAACGCCTAATAAAGTATTAAACATTTGGTTCTCACAATTAGTAGAGAATAGAACTCTTCGTAATTTCCAAATGCACTGGTATGATGCTACGGTGCAAGGTTATGTTCCGCAGACTTATGAACCGGGGCCGGGCAGAATGTTGCCAGCGCCAGGCGACCCAAACAAGACGATAATGCCTGTAGAAATTTCAGGATTAGATGAAACAATGACTGCTATCCAATTTCTTACCCAGATTATTGAACGAGGTTCGGCTGTTACTTCTTTAGAGAAAGGTGTGCAAGAACCTGGTCAAACCACACTAGGCGAAGTGCAAATACTCGTAGGCAAAGCAACTGAAAGGACTGTCTCAATGGCGAAAGCATATCGTAGAAGTTGGCAGGAATTGTGTCAAAAGTATTGGAAGATATTGGAAGCCAATGGCGGAGAAAAGCGAACACTTTACAAGCAGTCTTATGACGGGAGTATGTGGCCAAAAGCTATCTATGTTTCGGATTGGAGAAGCAAGTTTGGCTACAAAGCGATGATAATCTCCACCTCTGAACAGGAAGCCGAAGACACCAAAGGACTACAGAAGTTTCAATATGTGATGTCTCAGTTCCCAAACAATCCAGTTCTGCGAGCCATCGCTCAAAAGAGAATGTTAGAAATGTTGGACTTAACTTCTCAAGAAATGGAGAAAGTCAAACAGGCCGAAGAGCAATTATTAATTAATCCGCCAATGGCTCCGGCACAGATGCAAGGACAACCAATGGCTAAACAAAATGCACAACCTATTGTATCGCCTTTTGCACAAGCGGGGGGTTAAAGACGTAACGGAGTTGGACGACTTTGAGAAACAAGATTTTGAAAAATGGAATAAGATATTAAGCGGAGGAGAACTGACAGTGGAGAAGATAAAGAAGTTCTGCGAAAGCCAAGTGAAGATTATAGAGGGACAATGGCGGAACTTGGACAATGTAAAAGAAAAGAACGAACGACTTATCACCCAACATATTATTTATAAGACATTATTAGAACTAATTGAAGCTCCAAATAAGGAAAGAGAAAATCTTGAAACTTATTTAGAGAGCTTACTAAAATAAAATGGGAGCAACAATACAAGAGTTAGAGGCACAATTAACAGCCCTTAATAAGAACTATAATACCGACCCATTGGTTATTACAACCAATATAGATATTGGTTTAGAACCGGTGGTGGATTATACCGAAATAGGCGGACGAGCCAAGCAATACTTCATAGCTGACGATACCTATGATGTTTATGCTATCAAAGCGGTGCATAACAAAGCCCAAGCGTCAGCCGATGGAGCGAGTTTGATGGTATCTAAATGCTCAAGCACTACTGCTCCAGCAGACGCTACGCTTCACTTGATTACCAATACCGCTTTTAGTGGAGGAGANAATGTGTATAAAGGTTTCAATCTAAAGGGTATAGCGGCGCACACAGTAACAGATGTTACATTGACCACAGTCGGAACAAGTTTGAGACTAGTCGCGGGCGATAGGCTAGTCTACGGATGCAATGGGACATTAAGTTCCCAACAGATTACTTTAACCACCATTCTTCACAGAGTGAGAGCGTAATATGCAAAGAGTAAAAATAGACGACAACCAAATAATTTATCCTTACGCCATTAGAAGTATGACTGGCACTATCGCTACCACAATGTCCGATGGAGTTTTGAATGATAAGACCCGATTAAACCGAGATACCCAATTAACTGACCCAGATTCTGTTGAGTTTCACGACCTGTTAATGGTTTCAGGTGTAAATAGTTCAGACCAGGCTATCCGACTCAACTTTCATGAAAACTATGGAGGTTCAGCTCAATTCAGATTGCAAATGGCGGCATCAGCATCCACTCAACTATTCTTTCAAGTCCCATGGCGGATGAGTGAGAAAGGAATGGCGTGGTGGGCGGATTATGATGTTTATGGCGGAGTAACAAACGCTGACGACGTTACCAATACTACAGTCAATGTGCTATTACAATTCATAAGAAACACAAAATGAGACCAATAGGAAAACCAATGATGAGTAAAAAGGAAGCAGAAGCTATGATGAGTGGTATAAAAAATTACGGTAAAAATGTGGTTGGCGGAGCTAAAATAGTCGGTGGAATGGTAAAGTCAGGAGTAAAAAAAGTAAAGAGAAAATTTAAAAGTTATATTGGGAAAAAAGGTCGCAAATAATTAATAATAATAATATGCCTAAAAAAAAAGAAAAAAAGGTTATTAAGAAGAAGATTAAGGAAGAGATAGAAGAAGCAATAATGGAAGAGGGAATCGTGGAAACTCCGCAGGAGAAGAATGATAATCGGAAGTTAGGTTTGATTCAGGAGTTAGCGAGACTTCGCAAACTCCACCAAGACCAAGTAGAACTTGGCATTCACCCAGATTCTAAACTTGAAGTTCTTATAGCGAATTTGGACAAAGAGATTGGAACATTATAAATAATTAGAGTTATAGAACTCACAAAACTATGGAAGAAAAAAAAGAGTTAGGCGAAACTCAAAAAGTCGTCAAAGGCGAGGGAGAGCCACAAGTTCCCGCATTATCAGAGGCAGAGATTGCCGAGCTTAAGAATAAAGCTGAAGTCAGTTCCCAAAACTTTGAAAGAGCCAAAAAAGCCGAAGCAAGGATGAAGGAATTGGAACAGCAGTTAAGTGAGACAAAAACTTTTTCTGATGAAGACTACTCCGATGAAGGAAAAGCTCTAAGAAGTGAAATCCTTACATTAAGAGAGGATGTCATCGCTTTCAAAAAGCAGAAAGAAGAGGAAACTATCTACAATAAATTTCCTCAACTCAAAGACAAAGAAAGCGAGTTCAAGGAATATCTGGAAAGTCCAGAACTGAAAGGTTTATCTCTTGAAAGGTCAGCTAAACTCTTTATGGCTGAAAATGACTTGGCTTTCAAAGCTCCCGCTAGAGTAGGTTTGGAAAAACCCACCGCCGGAGAAAAAGGCAAAGTCAAAAAGGGATGGACTCAAGAAGAAGTAAGGAGTTTGCGGGAAACGCAACCTCGCAAATACGAACAAATGTTGCGTGATGGAAGACTAAATCCAGACGAAATACAAGATTAGTCCATTACTAATTAACATTATAAATCTATGAGTATCCAATATTTTGGCGAGCAGTTCTCTGCGAAAGTTCTTAGAAAATTTTTCCAGTCGGCTGTTACGCCAAGCATTACTAATAAGAACTACGAGAGGGAGTTCAAAGGTCCTGGCGATAGGGTAAATATCCTTTCGTTCCTCTCTGATATTGTGCTCGGGGATTACACCACTGGCACAGATATGACCACACAGGCTCTAAACGATACTGAAGACCAGCTCACTGCTAGTCAGCGCAAGTATTATAACTTCCCAATAGATAGATTGGAAGAATTGTTCACTTACGCGGAAGATATGGCGGAGTCGTTGGTAGACAATGCGGCTAAAGCTCTGGAACAGGAAGTTGATAAGTTCGTTTTGGCTAACGCTAACGAATCCAAAGCTGGAAACTGGGTGGGTGTGAATCTCCGTGTGGCTGGAGGCGGAAGCACTTGCGGAACGCAAGCGTCTATCGCAACCACGGCTACAGGTGGAACGCTAACTGTTCAGGGAGACGATGAAGGTGGTAATGATACCAATGGTAATCTTACCCACGTCATTGAAAACTCCGAAGATGGGGCGCACTACCACTCTGGCTTTGACGCACAGGATGTCGGCAAACCAATTCGTTTGACTTCCGGCAAGACTTGGGCTACGCCTTGGTACTTGATTACCGCAGTTACAGATTCGTTTACTGCGACCATCCAGAACTGGGATGGAGCAACAGCCGGGGATGGAGATATTCCTACTGGCGATGTCTTGAGGAAGATGGGAGGTGGCTCGGGCGATGACGAACGAACCTATGAGCAGAACAGGGATGACAAACCTGCTTCTGGTGTTACGGCTACAGTAAAAGCTGGTTGGGGTTATGAGTTTCAAGCGGCGGCGGTTACGCAAGTAACGGCTTCTAATGTCTACGAAGTAATTACATTACTTGCAGAGAAATTAGACCGCAATGATATTCCTGACACCGACAGACACATCACTGTGCCTCCTCAAATGATGACTGTTCTAAGACAGGCGTCAGAGTTGCAACCTGCAATTCAGATGGCTTATGAAGGTGTTGTCTTGAACGGCAAGGTTGGGCGTGTCGCTGGCTTTGATATTCACATGGCTTCAGGAGCTAGAGTATCAACCAGAGCCGGACACAAGACCGGTACGGCAGTAGCGAATGGAGCGGATACTACGTCTTCCTCTGTGGTCGCTGGTACAACTGGATTCTTGGTTCTCGCGAACCACATTTCCTTCTGTACTTTCGGCAACAAGTGGACGGAAACTCGTTCTATTGATTCGCAGTTGCAATTCAACAAGTTGTATCAAGGTCTCTTCGTGTATGGGGCGAAAGTTCCCGCATTAAGGAAATCTTCTGGTGCGACCCTGTTTGCAACGTTTTAAGTGATTATTAACTAATTGCTCGCTCGCTTGGGGGATGCACCTTTCAAAACATTCCTCAAGCAGTGAAAGGGAGCGAGCCACCCTTTATGAGAAAAATGATTAAATGGTTTTTCAACTGGTTTTATAAGATTAGACCACCCGAAAGTGTCAAGTATTACAAGACACAAAACATGGCGAGAGCTAGACTTATGAACGCACCAGATGGTTCTTTCCAAATGGAAATAAAAGGCGAGAAATATTCCTTTGCGGGTTTTCCGCGAGGACATATTCTTACAGGCCCATTAGCTAAACTTAAAAGCAAAATTAAGGACGCGGTTTTCAACCAAATCTTCGGGGAGATAGAGAAAATGTATGAGGAAATGAAACACGCCCCGATACCTGTGGAAAAATGTTGTCCCGCTGTCCGAGAAATGGATAGAGTGTTTGAAAAACTCACCCACATGGAGGTCTCGGACGACATGAAAGGACGGATTAACCTTATTCGCAAAGTTCTCATCTTCTTTTTACAGGAAGATGACGCATACCGAATGAGAGCCCAATATTTTCTAGAAAATATAGACAAAAGTAAAATAAAACTTACAAAGGCAGATAAATATTTCGCCAGGGCGAAATATTGGAAAGTTGATTTAGACCATTACGATTATTAAAATGCCACTTTTACCTTACATCATCAATAGTTTCAGAGGCGGAATATCAGATGAAAATGATAAAGGTATTTCAGGTTCATTTAAGTTCGGCTCTAACCTAGACATCCACAAACGAAATGACAGTATTACTTGCGGACAAAGAATGCTCACAGTCCTAGACGCTACCAGAGGCATGGCTGACTATGGCGGAACGACTATGACGAACCTCATCAATGTCTTCGTGGCGGGTTCGGATGGTTCAACTTACGCCTTTGGAGCAACTGGTTCAATCTTTGCTCGCACAGACGAAGGAAACTGGACTTTTGTCTATCAAGATGAGAACGGAGCGATTAAAGGAGCAGTTGAACACGAAGATGAGAATGGTAATAACTATTTATACTGGGCGACTTCCACTTCTATCGCTCGCAAACCTTTTCCCGGCTCTAACTCCGCTCCTGATACGGGGACAATGCGTTGGACAGATGTAACATTGGAATGGAAAAGCGAGTTTATCCTCTTATCTGACTGGCATCCAATGAAGATAGCGGGAGGAAACTTAAACATCGGCAACGCGGAACTTCTGGCTCAACTGGATTTTGACGGAGATTTTGACCCTTCTATCACAAACATCAGACCGGGAAACAATATTACTTGCCTTGAAGAAAGAGATGATATGGTTATTCTGGGTTCAGATAGAACAGATGAAGCCGAAGAAGCCTATCTCTGGTCTTGGATAGAAACTGCTACTAACTATGTAGAGAAAAAACGCATTCCCGCCAAAGGAATCAATACCCTTATTTATGGAGAACTGCCACTTTGTCAGGCGGGAGACAAGGGTGAGATATTTTACTCAGACTTTACCAATACCATACCTGTCGGGGCGATACACGGCAATGGATTCTGTTTACCTCACGCTTCTTGTATCTATAACGGACTTTCTATGTTTGGCTTTAGCGGTTCGTCTCATCCCGGTATCTGGTCTTATGGACGCAAGGCAAAAAATCGTTCGCAAATATTGAACTACGAATACCGACTGATGAATGAAACAGGCGGTGGCGGTTCTACTTCCAGTATTGGAGCGATGATTACAGTCAATGGAGTTCTCTTGGCTTCGTGGGGAAATTCGGCAGGCTCTTATGGAGTAGACCAAGTTTCCACCACCACTAAAGCTGACGCTTACTATGACGGGCTGGAATTTGACGGAGGTAAGCCATTTTGGAAAAAGCACGTTAATTCAATCAAACTGACAATGTCCCCAATGCCCGCAAATACAGGTGTAGCCGTCAGGTTCAAAGGCAACAACGAAACCGACTGGCGATACGCCATTCAAGGTTCAGGGGCGACTACTTTCAGTTATACTGATGCCACCGAAACAGTCTTTACCATAGACAAACCGACAGAATTATTGGAAGTGGGTGTAGACCTTTTTCCTTATTTAAATACAACCCCCGAAGTATTATCAATTACCACATATCTGGATGATTCTGGGTATGAATTTAATTAAAATGGATACCGACGACATAAAAAATCAAGTGCTTGTAAGACTAGGAGCTTCCACCACCCTAGCTTATTACACCGATACAATTTTAACAAATTGGTTCACTTTGGCTCACAAATGGGCGACTTCTTACAAGAAATGGCCATACACTGAAGGCAAGGAATCTACAACTTATGCAAGTTCTTCCGAAGAATACGCTTACCCCGAAGGTTGGCGACCCGATAGTATTCGTCTTTTGCAAGTGGGCGGAAAACGACACCAGAAACTCAACTTTGAGGACTATCAAATTTTTAGAGAAGAACAGTCCAGTTCCAAAGACCGAGTATTTACGGATTATATGAACAGATATTTTATCAATCCGAATACAGACGCTTCGGGAACGATTACAGTCTGGGGACAATATCAGCCAACTTGGGATATAACTGATGAAGATTTTAAGACTGTCTTTTCCAATATAGATGAAGACGGCAACGAAGCTATCATTAACCGAATGCTCTCTTACGCTATGGAAAGAGAAAAGAAAGGACAAGAGAGTGTAAACTTTCTACAAAAAGGGCAGTTGCTTTTAGACGCTATGTGGAAAAGAATCCAAGACGAGAAGTTCGGCTATCAAGGCAAAGACAGGGGAATGTGGAAAGATTTTGATGTGCTAGGTGGAGATTATAACGATAACACTAATAACCCATTAAGATGGTAAATTTATACAACGAAACAAAAGAAGATATACCTTTACCGGGACAAGAACCAGTAGAAAGCGGGGAATCAAAACTTCCTCTTGGAACTTCCGAGACCGAAAAACCCACAAGGTTTGGAAATACTATCTTTACAGGTGGTTATGTTAGGAGTAGAAACTTTGTTCAAAATGTGAGTGGTTGGCAATGGCGACCTGATAGGATTGATATTTTTACAGGTATATTTAACATTGGTGGCACTCAAATAACCATAGACAATACTCAAGACATACAAACTAATTTAGACTTGATTGAAAGTGCAGGTGGTGGAACTCTCTTTTTACAAAATGGAACTTATCTTTTAACCGCCGATATTTCTATTCCAAGTAGTGTAACCTTACAAGGAGTTTCCCGTGATGGAGTAATTTTAGACTGTGATGGAACTTTTGGAGTAAAAATTACTGGAACAAATATTTATACTACGGGAACACTCACTATAAATGATACTGAAACCACAGTAGTGGGAAGCGGAACGATATTTACTTCGGATATGGTTGGGCGATTTATCTTTTTATCTGACGCTTGGTATGAGATAACAGTGTTTACAGATACGACCCATATCACCGTCGGCACACCCTACTCTGGCACAAACCTTGCAGGTTACGCAGTAGCTATTTCGTCCATAGCAAACAGCGCAACAATAAGTAAACTTACAGTTACAGGAGCAACAGGGGCGGGAGTTTCTCTGCAATACTGCCAAGAACCTATCTTGAATGATTTAGTCATTTATGGCAATGGAACGGGAATAGATGCTGATTATGTTGTTTTTCCAAAATACTTAGTTGCCTGTAATGAAAATGGAGTAAACCTTAACCAAAACTTTGTGGAAGGATTTTATTGGGATTTCTCGGAATTTAATCGTTCTACTGTCGGAGCGAATATAATAATGACCAATACTAACAAT
>C687J35021_10002789_pt1 | contig 12303 bp, 12 predicted proteins | sample RifCSPhighO2_12_FD_35021 | JGI IMG/M metagenome (IMG submission 35021)
GTTTCGCCGTTGAACAGGCGTGAGGCGTGAGAACTGAGTGCGTCGAGCAGGGCTTTGGGCGGCAACATGACAGGGTTCCAGTGACAGACGGGGCAGTGTAGCACGCAGCCAGGTTCGGGGCCGGTGCCGCCAGCACTGCACACTTTTTGCGCATGGTTGGTCCTGTGGGCGCACCGTTATCGTGCGTCCTTCGCCTGCAGGGGTCATGCAGAGAGCCTGTTTTTTATAGTAACTATTTGAAAAAAAACAGATTTATACGATATGGCAAGCTTTCTGCTTAATCGTTTGTGACGAATGCACCGATGCAGTTCCGGTGCGTTAGGCGAAGCGGGAAGTGTTTCGTCAGGAGCGGTTGGTGGGTATCGGTGTCGTCCCTCCGGGGCAGCCGATGCATTACAAAAGCCAGACACAGCGCTTAGACTTGAGCCGGGTTCGTAATTCCTGGGGCAAGTCCACCTTACACGGGAGAAAGTTTCATGAAGCTAGTCACTGCCATCATCAAGCCGTTCAAGCTGGACGACGTCCGCGAGTCACTGTCGGAAATCGGCGTGCAGGGCATCACCGTCACCGAGGTCAAAGGTTTCGGCCGGCAAAAAGGCCACACCGAATTGTACCGCGGCGCCGAATACGTGGTCGATTTTCTACCCAAGGTAAAGATTGACGTGGCCATCGCTGACGATCAGCTGGATCGCGTCATCGAAGCCATCACCAAGGCCGCCAATACCGGCAAGATCGGTGATGGCAAGATTTTCGTGGTCAACCTGGAACAGGCCATCCGCATCCGTACCGGCGAAACCGATACCGACGCGATCTAAACGCTCTTCGAACCCCCACGCCCCAGGAGAAAAACATATGACTCTGCGTCAGATCGCAGGGCTAGGAGCCCTTGTGTCCCTCGTTACCCCCGGCATCGCCATGGCGGACGAGGTTGTATTGAACAGCGGTGATACCGCGTGGATGATTGTCGCCAGTGCGCTCGTACTGTTCATGACCATTCCCGGCCTGGCGCTGTTTTACGGCGGCATGGTGCGGTCCAAGAACGTTCTTTCGGTGATGATGCAGTGTTTCGCCATCACCGGCCTGATCAGCATCCTGTGGGTCGTCTACGGCTACAGCATCGCCTTCGATGTCACCGGCATGGAGCAGGGGGTCGTTAACTTCAACTCCTTTATCGGCGGTTTGTCCAAGGCCTTCCTCGGTGGCCTGACGCCGGCCAGCCTGGTGTACGCGATTCCGGAAAGCGTGTTCATCATCTTCCAGATGACCTTCGCCATCATCACTCCGGCCCTGATCGTCGGCGCCTTCGCCGAGCGCATGAAGTTCTCCGCCATGCTGATCTTTATGGGCGTGTGGTTCACCCTGGTCTATGCACCTATCGCGCACATGGTCTGGTCCGGTGACGGCGGCCTGTTGTGGGACTGGGGCGTGCTGGACTTCGCCGGCGGCACCGTGGTGCACATCAACGCCGGTATCGCTGGCCTGGTGGCCTGCCTGGTGCTGGGCAAGCGTAAAGGTTTCCCGACCACCGCCATGCCGCCGCACAACCTCGGCTACACCCTGATGGGTGCCGCCATGCTGTGGGTCGGCTGGTTCGGCTTCAACGCCGGCTCCGCCGTCGCGGCCAATGGTACCGCCGGTATGGCCATGTTGGTCACCCAGATCGCCACCGCCGCTGCTGCCCTGGGCTGGATGTTCGCCGAGTGGGTCACCCACGGTAAGCCGAGCGCCCTGGGCATCGCTTCCGGTGTGGTCGCCGGCCTGGTCGCCATCACTCCGGCCGCCGGCACTGCGGGCCCAATGGGCGCCCTGGTGATCGGTCTGTCCGCTGGCGTGATCTGCTTCTTCTGCGCCACCAGCCTGAAACGCAAGCTGGGCTACGACGACTCCCTGGACGCCTTCGGCGTACACGGTATCGGCGGCATAGTCGGCGCCATCCTCACCGGCGTGTTCGCGGCACCGGCCCTGGGCGGCTTCGGCACCGTGGAAGACATCGGTGCGCAAGTCTTCATCCAGTTCAAGGGTGTCGCCTTCACCGTGATCTACACCGCCGTGGTCACCTTCGTGATCCTCAAGGTGCTGGATATGGTCATGGGTCTGCGCATCAACGAAGAAGCCGAGACCGTGGGTCTCGACCTCTCCGAGCACGACGAGCGCGGCTACAACCTGTAAGCCCTGCTGATGTGCAAAACGCCCGGTTCACCGGGCGTTTTTTTGGGGTGCGCCAATGGCGACACATCGTGCAACGGTACAACGGAGTACTTATGCAAAGCACAGCCCTGATTCCCCTGCAGTATGCCCTCGATACCTTCTACTTCCTGATCTGCGGCGCCCTGGTGATGTGGATGGCAGCGGGTTTTGCCATGCTCGAAGCCGGCCTGGTACGGGCGAAGAACACCACCGAAATTCTCACCAAGAACATTGCCCTGTACGCGGTGGCCAGCGTCATGTACCTGGTGATCGGTTACCACATCATGTACTCCAGCCCGGAGGGCGGCATCCTGCCAAGCCTGGGTTTCCTGATCGGTGACGAGAACAGCGTCGAGTCGGTTCTCGCCGGCGGCGACGATGCCCCTTACTATTCGACGCGTTCGGACTTCTTCTTCCAGGTGGTGTTCGCCGCGACCTGCATGTCGATCGTCTCCGGTGCCGTGGCCGAGCGCATGAAGCTGTGGGCCTTCCTCGCCTTCGCCGTGGTCATGACCGGTTTCATCTACCCGGTACAGGGCTTCTGGAAGTGGGGTTCGGGCTTNCTCAACGAAGCCGGCTTCCTCGATTTCGCCGGTTCCGGCGTGGTCCACATGGCGGGCGCTACGGCTGCTCTGGCCGGCGTCCTGCTGCTGGGCGCACGTAAGGGCAAGTACGGCGCGGGTGGCCAGGTCAACGCCATTCCGGGCGCCAACCTGCCGATCGCCACGCTCGGTGCCTTCATCCTGTGGATGGGCTGGTTCGGCTTCAACGGGGGCTCGCAGCTGAAGATGAGCACCATCGAAGACGCCAACGCCGTGGCCCAGGTGTTCGTCAACACCAACATGGCCGCTGCCGGCGGCCTGATCGCGGCGATGATCGTGGCGCGCATCCTGTTCGGCAAGTCCGACCTGACCATGGCGCTCAACGGTGCCCTGGCCGGCCTGGTGGCGATCACCGCCGAGCCGCTGACCCCGAGCGCCCTGCAGGCGACCCTGATCGGTGCCGTCGGTGGCGTGCTGGTGGTGTTCTCCATCCTGGCCATGGACAAGTTCAAAATCGATGACCCGGTCGGTGCCATTTCCGTGCACGGCGTGGCCGGCATCTGGGGTCTGTTGGCCGTGGTCCTGACCAACCCGGATGCCACCCTTGGCGCCCAGTTGCTCGGTCTGGCCTGCATCTTCGCCTGGGTCTTCATCGCCAGCCTGATCGTCTGGTCGATCATCAAGCTGGTGATCGGTCTGCGCGTCACTCAGGAAGAAGAGTATGAGGGCGTGGATATCGCCGAATGCGGTATGGAAGCCTATCCGGAATTCACTAAAAGCTGATTGCCGGTGATTTAAAACAAGGGCGCCTAAAGGCGCCCTTTGTTTTTTCTGGCAGCACGCTAGAATGCGCGCCGATAAGCACTGTTATGCGACACCGCAGTGCTTGTCCGGGCCAGCGCGAGAAGCGGCTGGCGGGCTTTGCCAGGCAAGGCCATGCGAATTTTTCCGGCGACGTGCGAAAGATCACGTAGCTGGGCTATAACTAACCTGCTTTTCGCAAGTCATGAGGTTGAACATGAGCGACGAAGATCTCGAACAAGACGAGCTCGAAGGGGCTGACGAGGACAGCGGCGAGGAAATGGCTGCCGCCGATGATGTCGACAGCGGTGACGACGACGGCGACGAAATTGTCAGCACGGGCAAGAGCAAGACCAAGGTCAAGGCGGCGGTTAATGTTGAAGAGCTGCCGAGCATCGAAGCCAAGCAGAAGGACCGCGACGCCCTGGCCCGCGCCATGGAAGAGTATCTGGCACGCGGCGGCAAGGTGCAGGAAGTCGAGCCCAACGTGGTTTCCGATCCACCGAAGAAGCCCGACAGCAAATACGGCAGCCGGCCTATCTGACCGCGCATTGCACAGCGTAGGCGAGGCCGTCTCAGCGGCGCAGGTCGTTTAGCCACGGCCTGTCAAAGCCCGGCCTACACCCAGCTGTGCAGCAGCCCTGGCAGTTCGGCCAGGCTGCGGATTTCGCCATCGGCGCGCTTGTCGCCTTCCCAGGCCTTGCCCTGCGGGTTGAACCAGATCGCCCGCAGGCCGGCAGCCTGGGCGCCGGCGATGTCGTCGCTGGGATGGTCACCGATATGCACGGCGTGCTGCGCGGCAATGCCGGCACGCCTGAGGGCTTCCTGAAACGGCTTGGGGTCGGGTTTGCCGACCCCGAGTTCTTCGGCGCACAGGGCGAACTGGAAGTAGTCGGCCAGGCCCAGGCGGCGCACGTCGGCATTGCCATTGGTAATCACCCCGAGCTGGAAGCGATTGGCCAGGATCTCCAGGGTCGGGTGCACCTCGGCGAACAGCTCGACCTGATGGCGGGCGGCGAGAAATACCTGAAACCCCCCCTCGGCCAGCGCTACGGCCTCGCCGGGCGCATAGCCCGCGCCTGCCAGGGCATCGTGCAGGATGCGCCGGCGCAGTTCGCTGAGGCGATGCTTGAGCGATGGTTCGTCTTGCAGCAAGCGCGCGCGAATGGTCCACAGGTGCTCGACCGGCACCGCACCCAGGCGTGGCGCGTGCAGCGCCAGCCAGTTGCGCAGTGTCGCTTCGGCGTCCTGCATCACCGGGGTCACGTCCCACAGGGTATCGTCGAGGTCGAAGGTGATCAGTTGAATGCTCATTCGCTACTGCCTTTGCGTTTGGCCCGTGGATGGGCGCGATCATACACAGTGGCCAGGTGCTGGAAGTCCAGGTGGGTGTAGACCTGGGTGGTGGCGATGTCGGCGTGGCCAAGCAGCTCCTGCACCGCACGCAAGTCCTGTGAAGACTCCAGCATATGACTGGCGAAGGAATGACGCAGCATGTGCGGGTGCAGATTCTGCCCGAGTTCGCGCACTCCGGCCTGACGCACGCGCAGTTGCACCGCGCGCGGACCGAGGCGGCGCCCCTGCTGGCTGATGAATACCGCGCCATCCCCCGGGTTGGCCAGGGCGCGCAAGGGCAGCCACTGTTCCAGGGCCTGACGCGCCATGCGCCCGATCGGCAACTCGCGGGTCTTGTTGCCCTTGCCCAGCACCCGCACCAGGCCATCGCCCAGGTCCAGGTTGTCGAGGTTGAGGCCGACCAGTTCGGCCAGGCGCAGGCCGGAGGANTAGAACAGCTCGAGCATGGCCTGATCGCGGCGGGCGATGAAATCGTCCTCGACCGCGCCGTCGAGCAGCTGAGCGGTGCGGTCGGCATCCAGGGTTTTCGGCAGGCGCTGCTCGCCTTTCGGCGGCGTCAGGCCGCTGGCCGGATCATTCTGGCAACGGCCTTCGCGGATCAGGTAGCGGTAGAGGCCGCGCGTCGCCGAAAGCAGGCGGGCCAGGCTGCGGCTGGACTGGCCCTCGAGATTCAGGCGGGCGATCAGCCGGCGCAGGCGTGGGGTGTCCAGCGCGGCCCATGCCACGATCTGCTCGCGCTCGCAGAAGGCGAGGAGCTTGGCCAGGTCGCGGCTGTAGCCGTCGAGGGTGTGCCGGGAGACCTGGCGCTCGCTGCGCAGGTGCTCGAGGTAGGCGTGCAGATGATCGTGCATGGCGGCTCCCGGCGAGCGCGGCGCTAGGCTCGGTAACGCGTAGGGTGGAAAACCGCGAAGCGTTTTCCACCGGGTCGCTGGTGGATGAAAAAGGCGTCATCCACCCTACACCTTGCCATTGGTGTGCGGCTATCTGACCGAACGCAGCGGCGTGGCGAAGCGCGGCAGCACGCGGGCCAGGACTTCGGCGATATAGCCGAGGAACAGGGTGCCCAGGGAGCTCTTGTAATGCTGCGGATCGCTGCTGCCGATCGCCAGCACGCCATGCAGGCCCTGATAGGACAACGCGACCACCGCCGAGGAGCCGACCTGGCGGGCTTCACTTTCGCCGAACAGGAAGTTCAGTTCGTGCTCGCGCAACACCCCGCAGATGGTCTTGCCGCCCGCCAGCAGGCCGCCGATGGCCTGATGCGCTTCGGCGCTGCTGACCGAGCGGCCGACCGNNAGCGGCGTNTCGCTGAACAGGATCAGGCTGACGAAGGGCACCTGGAATTCGTGGCGCAGGCTGTCTTCCACGGTGCTGACCACCTCCTCGAGGCTGGCGGCATCGAGCAGGTCGAGCACCAGGCGGCGGGTCTTGTCGAACAGGCGGTCGTTGTCGCGGGCTACATCCATCAACTGCGAGAGGCGGTGGCGCATCTCGATATTGCGCTCGCGCAGCAGTTTCACCTGGCGTTCGACCAGGGAGATGGTGTCACCGCGCTGGTGCGGGATGCGCAACTCGGGGATCAATTCGTCATGTTCGACGAAGAATTCCGGGTGCAGTCGCAGGTAGTCGGCAACCGCCGCCGCGTCGAGCTCGAGTGGTTTGGGCGAATCCTGCTGGTCGGTCATAGGCGAACCTGTCCTTCGTACACGCGCATCGCGGGTCCGGTCATCATAACGGGCTGGCCCGGGCCTGCCCACTCGATGGACAGCTTGCCGCCGAGCAGCTCGAGTTGTACCGGCGAATCCATCCAGCCTTGGCTAATCGCGGCCACTGCCGCCGCGCAGGCGCCGGTGCCGCAGGCCTGGGTCTCGCCCGCACCGCGTTCCCAGACGCGCAGCTTGGCATGCTGGCGGTCGATGATCTGCAGGAAGCCGACGTTGACCCGCTGCGGAAAACGCGGATGGTGCTCCAGTTTCGGCCCCAGCTCATGCACCGGCGCGCTGTCGACACTGTCGACGCGCAACACGGCATGCGGGTTGCCCATGGACACGGCGGCCAGTTCGACCGTCTGACCTTCGACCTCGACTCGGTAACTCAAGGCTTGCCGTTCGGCCTGGAAGGGGATTTGCGCAGGGTCCAGGCGCGGCGCGCCCATGTTCACGCTGATCTGGCCATCGGGGCGCACGTCGAGTTCGATGATGCCGCCCTTGGTTTCCACGCGGATCTGCTTCTTCATGGTCAACCGCTTGTCCAGCACGAAGCGGGCAAAGCAGCGCGCGCCATTGCCGCACTGCTCCACTTCCGAGCCGTCGGCGTTGAAGATGCGGTAGCGGAAGTCGACGTCCGGATTGTTCGGCGGCTCTACCAGCAGCAGTTGATCGAAGCCGACGCCGGTGTGGCGATCGCCCCACTGCTTGGCGTTCTTGGGCTGGATATGCGCGTGCTGGCTGACCAGGTCGAGGACCATGAAGTCGTTGCCGAGGCCGTGCATTTTGGTAAAGCGCAATAACATCAGGGTGCCCTTATGGTGCTGGCGGCAGCTGGCTTTCGCCCGCAAAGAGTTCGCTGAGGGTCTCGCGACGCCGCACTTCGAAGGCCTGGTCGCCATCTACCATCACCTCGGCGGCGCGGCCGCGGGTGTTGTAGTTGGAGCTCATGACGAAGCCGTAGGCGCCCGCCGAACACACGGCCAGCAGGTCGCCTTCGGCCAGCGCCAGGTCGCGATCCTTGGCCAGGAAGTCACCGGTCTCGCAGATCGGGCCGACGATATCGTAGTTGCGCGTCGCGCCATCGCGCGGCTGCACCGCCACCACGTCCATCCAGGCCTGGTACAGCGCCGGGCGGATCAGGTCGTTCATCGCCGCGTCGACGATGGCGAAATCCTTGTGCTCGGTGTGCTTGAGGTACTCGACCCGGGTCAGCAGCACGCCGGCGTTGGCGACGATCGAGCGACCCGGCTCGAACACCAGGGCCAGGTCGCGCCCGGCAATGCGCTGGCGCACCGCCTGGATATACTCGCCGGCCAGCGGCGGCTGCTCGTCGCGGTATTGCACGCCAAGGCCGCCACCCAGATCCAGGTGTTTGATGCGGATGCCGCGCTCGGCCAGGCGGTCGATCAGGGCGAGCAGGCGATCGAGGGCGTCGAGGAACGGCGGCAGGCTGGTCAGCTGCGAGCCGATGTGGCAGTCGACGCCGACCACTTCCAGGTTGCCAAGCGTGGCGGCACGGGCATACACCGCCTCGGCGTCGGCGATGGCAATGCCGAACTTGTTTTCTTTCAGGCCGGTGGAAATATACGGGTGGGTGCCGGCATCGACGTCCGGGTTGACCCGCAGCGACACCGGCGCTTGCACGCCCAGTTCGGCGGCAACCTGTTGCAGGCGTTCCAGTTCGTCGGTGGATTCGACGTTGAAGCAATGCACGCCGATCTGCAGCGCACGGCGCATGTCGTCGCGGGTCTTNCCGACGCCGGAGAAGACGATCCTGCCAGGNTCGCCACCGGCGGCGAGGACGCGCTCCAGCTCGCCGCGCGAGACGATGTCGAAGCCGGCGCCGAGGCGTGCCAGCACGTTGAGCACGCCGATGTTGGAGTTGGCCTTGACGGCGAAGCAGACCAGGTGCGGCATGCCCTGCAAGGCATCGGCGTAGGCGTGGTACTGCGCTTCGATGTGCGCCCGCGAATAGACGTAGGTCGGCGTGCCGAAGCGTTGGGCGATGGCGGACAGGGCCACACCCTCCGCGAACAGCGTGCCGTCGCGGTAGTTGAAGGCGTTCATGAGCTGTCCTTATTCGGTTTGCGCGGGCGCGGGCTTGCTGTCTTCCGGGAGGAACAGCGGGCCTTTCTGGCCGCAGCCGGTGAGCAAGGTACTGACGGCGACAAGCGCGATAAGGGCAGTAAACAGCCGCTTCATGGTGAAGTCCTTGTAATAAAGCATGATTGCGCCGGAGTATACCGGCCCCCCGGCGCCTTGCCTATGCGCCAGGATTCCCGTCCGGCGGGGCTTTGCCCGCGTCCTGGGCGAGGTGCGGGTCATGGGCAGCGAGCGCTGTATACTGCGCTCGATGCCGCCCNGACTCCTGCTGCTGGTCGTGCGCAGCAACCGTTTAGCGCGGCGCTCGGGCGCTGTGGCCTGACGCGCGCGCGACCTTGTCCCNGTGNGTCTGGCACTTTTCTGCACTACCTGAATATTTCGAGGACATCCGCAATGAGTTTGACCGAAGCCCGCTTTCACGATCTGGTCGATACCGTGCAGCAAGCGGTAGAAGACATTTTCGATGACAGCGACCTGGATCTCGACCTGGAAAACTCGGCGGGGGTACTGACCGTGCGTTTCGAGAATGGTACGCAACTGATCTTCAGCCGTCAGGAACCGATCCGGCAGTTGTGGCTGGCGGCCCGCTCCGGCGGTTTTCACTTCGATTTCGACGAGGCCAGCGAGCGCTGGATTTGCGACAGCAGCGATGAGCAGCTGGGTGAAATGCTCGCGCGCATCACCCTGGAACAAGCTGGAGCCAGTCTTGAGTTCGAAGAGCTCTGAGTGTCGGCCTGGCGCGGCGGCCGAACGGAGGGCGTCGCTGATCGCCTCGCCGTGCGTGCGCCGCTGCTGCCTGGACGCCGGCGATATGTGCCTGGGTTGTGGCCGTTTGCTCAACGAAATTCTCGACTGGGGCAGTGCCGACGATGCGCGTCGGCAGGTCATTTGTCATAGCGCCCAGGCGCGTTTGCAGCAACGGCAAGGCTGATCTGCCGGTCTTGTTTATTTGAACGGCTGTGATACGGTCGACCTGACTTGCGCAAAAACCCCGTCTCCATCAGGCGGGGTTTTGCTTTTTATGCATCCAGTTGAAGGAGAGTAGAACTGACCATGACCAGTGCGCCGCCAATCACCATTACCCGTCTCGATTTACAGCGTCTGGAGCGGTTGCTCGACAGCCTGGAAGAATTCGGCCCGGGTGCTGTCGCCCTGCAGGCCGAGCTGGATCGGGCCGACGTGGTTGGCCACGACCAGGTGCCGGCCGGGGTGGTGACCATGAACTCGCGGGTGCATTGCCGCGAAGAAAGCAGCGGCAAGGACTATCACCTGACCCTGGTTTACCCGCAGGACGCCGGCAAAGAAGGCAGTGTATCGATTCTCGCGCCGGTGGGCAGCGCGCTGCTGGGGCTGAGTGTCGGCCAGCACATCGACTGGATCGCACCCAGTGGCAAGGAGTTGAAACTGACCCTGTTGGCCGTGGAATACCAGCCGGAAGCGGCCGGCGAATACAACCGCTGAAGCGCTGCCCGGCAGGTCCTGGCCGCCTGCTAGCTGCCGTCCGTTTGCTCAGGCGTTTTCCAGCGCCGCATTGAGTGCCGCTTCCAGGCGGGCCTTGTAGCGCAGGTAGTGAACCGTCTGCGCTCGCCCATCGCCCAGCACGGCGGACAGGTCGAGGTCGGTGATGTAGCACGGATAGCGCTCGCCCTCGCGGCGCTGGGCGACGATGTGCCGGGCCACGGCGGCGTACAGGTCGCCGGCATATTCCAGTTCGGAAAACTCACGGTGGTTGCAATACAGGGTCACGTGGGCGCGCTTGCCGTCGACCGGCTCGACAATCGCCTGCACATCGTAGAAGGGGTGGCTTACCGGGGCTGGTGGCGGCGGGCGCAACTCCACCTGGCGGGCCCGCTGCGGCGCCGCCGGAAGTACCTCGTAATAGAGCACCTCCAGCGCAGCCGCCGGTGCCGGGCTGTCCAGCGGCAGCAAGGCGTTGCGCCGGTACTGCAGCGATTGCAGGAAGCGCTGCAGCGGCGTCAGCAGGCTGTGCTCGTCGCGAAACGGCATGCTCTGCCGCCACAGCGCGTTGTGTTCGTCGAGCAGGGTCAGTTCGGCCAGGTCGCTGTTTTCGTGGCGGCGATAGAACACCTGAATGCACGCGGGGCGGCCGAGCGGCAGGATCAAGGCCAGGTCGTCGCCTTCCAGGGCGTTGCGGTCGAGGTGCAGGCGGCTGTAGCCCGGTTGCTCCTTGCCGAGGTGTTCGAGCAGCGCCGGCAGGTCCGTCAGTGCAGTGTGGCTGACCTGTCCCGGGGTCAGTTCGAGCAGGTGGTAGTGCTGCTTGATTTGCAGCAGGTAGCGGTTGTGCTGCGGCCCCGCGAAGTGGGCGAGGGTGTCGCGAAACAGTTCCTCGACCCGTTCGGCGATGGTCGTGGCGCGGTTGCGACAGAAGCAGCGTACCCGCAGATTGGGCTTGTTGCCGCTGGCCGGGAGGCTGTTGAGAAAATCGCGCAGGCAGTCGAGCAGTGCATGGGGGCCGTCATAGCGGCTGACCAGCAGTTCGTTCCAGCTGTTCAGACTGACCTGGTCGATGGTCAGAATCAGGTTCTCGCGCACCCCGGAATAGCCCAACGCATCGATGCGGTCGGTGGTCATGTGCACATTCATCTGGCTGTGCTGCTTGAGCGGGTCGATGCCGACATTGATCAGCAGCAGCACTTCGCCGGGCACGCTGGCGCGCAGCAGCGCGCTTTCCTCGATCGCCGGCAGCGGCAGCGGCACCGTCTGCTGCAGGCTGGCCAGCAGATTGGACAGTTCGTACTCGCTCAGGTCGCTGTCGCCAGGGTGCAGCGATAGCCGCGTGCTGCTGTCGATCACGCCATTACGGTGNCTCCAGGCAAGCAGCTCGACCAGTTCACGGGCGCGCTTGAGCGGGGCGAAATCCGCCCACTCCTGGGCGCCGAGGCTGCCGCTGAACAGGGCCCACTGATTTTCGTCGCTGACTTCGATCCTGGGGCTCTGCACCAGGGTCAGGGTGTCTTCGCCCAGATCCGGGGCGATGCCGGGGTTGATGAATTCGATCTTGCCGGCCTTGCGCTCGAAGGCGGCATACAGGCGCCGGCCGAGCACGCCGAGGTCGCGGCGGTTGAGNGAGCTGCCGGCCTGGGCGTCGCGGGCGAACTGCGAGAGGAAGCGGTAGCTGTAGGTCAGTTCGTTGACCAGGGCGCGGCGCTCGGCGCTGACCTGGCGCACCTTCCACTGGCTGCGGCTGTCGAGCATCGCCAGTTGCCGGCTGTCCCAGTTCCAGTCGCGGGTCAGGCGCTCGAGCAGCAGGCGTTGCCAGCTTTTGCGCCGGTCGCGTGGCGGCCTGCTGAGTTTTTTATTGACCTTCAGGTACAGGCAGCGGCGGATCAGCTCCAGGCGCTCGGTTTCGCCGCGCCCGCTCAGGTATTCCTCCAGCCTGCGGTAAACCACGATGTAAGGGTCGAGTTCGTCGAGGTCGAGGCGATTGCAGAAGACCGCTTGCTTGAAGCGCAGCGCCAGGCATTGCACCCGGGGGTGTTCGCTGGCATAGACCTCGGTGAGCAGCAGCTTGAGTACCGACTTGTACGGCGACTCGATGCCCTTGAACAGCTGCCACATGCCCGCGCCGATGAATTCGCTCGGCG
>C687J35021_10002798_pt1 | contig 12273 bp, 21 predicted proteins | sample RifCSPhighO2_12_FD_35021 | JGI IMG/M metagenome (IMG submission 35021)
TAAATACTAAAGGGCATCTTTTTTCAAATTCTATTTTTTCAATAAGCTGTTCATTGAACTTTTTTAGTTCATTTGTTTTTGCATTTTCTCCAATAGATTCTATAAATCTATTTTGCATTTTTAATACATCTTCAATTTCCATAGTTAATTAGTTTAAAAGTTTCCATCGCTATTTTTAAAATTTAATAAAACAAAACTGGCTCACGCTCAAATACCCACCGCACTCTGATAACAGCACCTATACGCTATTTTGCTCCCCACATTCCACGCTCACAGCGCATAGCTGCAAAACGTTATAATTCATTGCCTAATATCCATCCAATAGCATCATCAAATCCTACCTCGTACATTTGTTGTTTTATATGAGTCATTGGATAACCTTGTTCTTTTCGTTTTTCAATAGAGTTTCTCATTGCATTGTAAATTATTTCTAATCTTTCACGCATCGGCAACGAAATTAAAACAAGGGGTTTATGAAATTTTTTAACCTCAGATTCCAGTGCATAATAAGCTATCCACACCTTTTTAAGTCTGTCAATCATTTCCTCTTCATAGCGAAAGTTGTTGATCTGCAGCTGTAGTTCTTTCAATTTTTCTTCTATCATTATGAAAGTTATTAACACCCACCGTTATGGCATCGTTTTAATCTGATCCGAGCTCAAGTAGAAGCAATAATGTGGGCCTCTTGAATCATAGGCACTACTCCACTTACAGTCCCATCCTTCTTCTTCTTTAAATTTATCCACTACCTTATCCATCACTTTAATGTAGTCGCCATAAGGCGATAGAATAATAGCATTGTAGCCTTCTACCGGAAAAATTTGGTCGTGCCATTCCCTGTCTTTTATTTTCCTTTTAACGTAATCTATCGCTGCATTTAATTCGTAATCATCGTCAATCATTGGCTCATGGTTTGGACTTATCTGCCCACTCTTTTTGAGAAAGAAAATACATTCATCTATACAAGCCTGCTCTCCCCCATTGGCCTCAACACAACTTTTCTCAATAAAAAATCGGAGCATTACTTTCTTGTCGGCTATTGGTTTGCGACCTAACTTTTTTGCTTTCATTAAAAATTTAATCATCTTTCGCTTGGAGTCATGTCGAAGAAATAATTTGTTTTCCAAATTTTTTCAGAAAATTTCTTTCGAAAATCATTTTGTATTTTCACTTTTTCTTCCTCCGACAGAGGCGGAAGCGACCCGCTGACTTCGGGTTGGCGAAATTGGTCTGCGTAAAGTTCCATTGCCTCTATCGCTTTGTCAGTGTCAAGTAGCTCTCCGTTGGGTTCGACTTGATTCAAAATCTCTAAAGCTGTCCTCATATCTTTATTTGATTTAGTTTGCGCTTCTAATCCATTAACAATCAGACTGCAATGCGTTGGCACATCCGCCCAAACTCAAGTGTCGCACATTCCCAGAAATTATCCGCACGGGAAGTGTCTATTTTCCTCAAGAAACATTTCCTCTTTTTTCGCAAATAAAACAAAATGTAAGCATCATCAACTTCCGCCAGCTTCGCGTAATGAAACAGTTGCTTATCGTAACCGAAATGATGAATGAGGTGTGGCAGACGGCTCTCATTGACTTCAGTGACTTTTAAATCGATCACCGAATCATGAATGATGATATCCGTGCGTCCCTTTACAGGCATTGAGAAGCCCGTCTCCCCAGTCACTAAAGCCGTGAATGATGTTTGAAATTCAAATAAATTCAGGTTAAGCCCCAGTAGTTTCCTTATCTCCACTACCGCACGCCTTGCCTCGGCCAACGTGGCCCTATCTGCGTATTCAGGGACGCGATCTGGCTGCGTCAACAGCGCATCAACCAGTGTCCCAAAGGCCATCTTATTCGTCTCAGCGAAAGGTTCCACGACACCCCCGCGCTGTCTTTTTAGGAACGAAAAAGAGTATCCAGGAAGGGAGAGGTAGTCCTGAAAAGGAAGCCGATCAAACTTGTTTATTGCCGTATATCTCATCTTACAATTTATTAACTTCTTTGAAATTAATCCCCTCAAACCCAAAGGAACTATCATCTTCTTTCAGTTTACAAAGGGCCGCAGCGGCTTGTCTTGGCGTGAAAGAGAACCACTTATTCACGCGGAGGTGCTTCATACATGCCCCTTTATTCGAGGCGAATGCTGCCATTAACAGTAGCACCGTCTCCACCGATTCATCCATGTCAATCTCATAGCTGACTTTAAGCGGAGCGATGCCATCAATGAGACTAATGGCTATACCAGATTCGGCTTTTATTTTATTTGAAATGATCCTCGCCTCTTCTTTTTCTTTGATTAGGATTAGGCTATCCTCCAGCTCTTTCTCAGCGAAGGCCTTCGCAGTAGCCTTATTAAGTCGATCAGATTCTATTGTAGCGAATTTTATCTCCAGGCGATCATTCAAATCGCGGACAACGGCCTCCATGTCCACACGATAAGAGTCCTCCACAATTCGGTCGACCTCAGTCGCCTCAATTAGGTCAGACTTAATTGACGGGGGATTATAAGTGATTTTATTTAAGAATTTACGTTTAATTCCGTCCATATCGACTGGATTCGCGTTGTCCAAATAGTATGTATAAGCCTTTTGAAGAAATTGCTCCATCTCCATATATATAGCCTCTGTCGTGCGGATAGCCGAATCTTCCGCGAATAGAGTTATCCTGGCGACCTCTCTCTGCCGGCACTGCTCTTTCATTTCAAAATCTTGCTTCTCTTTCTTTAACTTAATAATCCTCTCCGATAAAGAGGAAATGACAGAGTCAACCTCTTTTTCCGGCCTCATCAGCCGATCTATAACTCCGTCAAATCTTGATGTAATTTTTTTTCTTTCAACTTCGATTAACGACCGCTCTTTCTTTAAGGTTTTGAGAGAAGACTCGGCTTGTGGTACGTCATCGATCGTTTCTGGCAGCACGACTTTAGTCACCACCATAGCTCTGTTAATTAGTTCCGATTCTTTAAGTGAAAGCGCATCGGAGAGGGACACCCAAGCCTGCTGCTTCGGACTGAGTTGGGTGCTGCTTATTACTTCTTGGTTCATAGGTCAGTTATTTCTGGCAATTTAACATTATCGTACAGGTCATTCTGGTTCGTAGATAGGGCTTTCACTGCCTCAGTAGTCGCAGGAATGTGATGGGAGGGCACCTCTGCTCTGTTCATAGGAAGCGGATGAGTCTCTATATCGGAGGCGGTATCCATGGTATCAGTCGCATGATTGAACATAGGAGCTAATTCCATTAGATTACAGCCTAATTTCTTGAGGGAATGTCTTATCGATTTCGTTCGAGCGAACTCAGGATCGATACCACCGCGCCAGCTCGTGTATAAAGCGTTAGCCATAATCTTACCCGCGACATCACCTTTCCCTCTGGAGTTCTCCTTGTGCGAAAAAGCAGCCCAGCGCTCAAAATCCGACTCATCGTAGTCGTACAGCTCCCATCGAGGGGCGGGCATTGATGGCTTTAAAACTTCGACAGATACCGACACAACCTTCCCTGTTTCATTTGTCTGAATCAATGGCCGCTTAATGTCTAATATCCGTCCACATTGGCGGGCAATAGATATCATTCCGTTCGCGGTGGGTACCGCTTCCAGTGCCTTCACCCATCGGGGCGATTCCTTTGTCCCCACATTCAAATTTCTTGTTCGTAAATAGACCAGTCCCGCATTTGGAGCCAACGTCAGCCGATTCATTATGCACAGCTTAATAGCCTGAATAATCGTGACAGGAATGCATTCGAATAGAGCCGGATTAGTCATTGTGTGCATTCGGAAGTTAGTCAGCTCCGCTTTTGCGATAACAGCGGCATCATCGCTGCCTCTATAAAGGCCGATCATTGCCTCCAATGTGGGTAACTCCTTCGCTATAAGAGCGATTGTGTCATTTTCGTTCATCTATTTAGCTGGATTTCAACTCGTTAGTAAGTAATTCGATTTGATCTAAAATCTCTCCATTGATTACGCGAAGGTTATATACATTCCTTATCTTATCGCGGGCGGAGGGATCACCGTCATAGTAGTCCGGGAAGCGCTGTATAATCATGTCCGCGTAATGAACAGGGAATACCTTTGTCGCTGCACTTATGATCTCATGCGCTCTTAACCGTTCCTTTTCGCTTTTCATTCCTTTAGTTATTTATTGCAAGAAATACGCGGATATGGTCGCTTTCCCAAAATAATCCATCATGAGTCTCATAGAGTGCTCCTGACCGGTAGAAGGATTCGATGTTTTCTCTTTCAAAGAAGTCGCGGATGCGTTCTATCTCGACCTTTGTCGCAGGTGTCAGCACTGTGAAGTTCACTTTCACTCCTATCGGAGTCAGAACTTTGACGTATTCGCACGCTTTTATGGAATTAAGGAAAGCTCTTATCGTTTCTGTTTCCATGATTTCCTGTTTTTTAAAACATTAAATCTATACAACAAAGATACGTGGTTTTTCTTTACTTGCAAGAAATTACAAGTAAAACTTTGCCACAAAATTGTAAATAAAATTTACAGTAATGGTAATTATCTGATTTTCATAGACTTACATTGGTTTTATTTTTTGATTTATTTGATTTAATTTTGTTATGTGACGAAATCGGAGGCAGCGGAACACCTTTGCTCTGGAAAATTCAGGGCTATTTGCCGGAAAATGGCCGGACATTCACTCGGAGAGGACTTGTTCCAAGAGACNCTTATGATACTGATGGAATACCCTCAGTGGGAGCAAATCAAGTGCGTGGAATGCTTCTTTATCAAGATAGCCTCCCGTCAGTGGTATTCATCCACAAGTCCCTTCTTTTATAAATACCGCAAGAGCCCGGATAAGGAGATGATTAAAGAGTTTACAAGCACGGTACTATCAACTGAAGGGGGTTTGGAAGAGATGACCTCCGCGATTGACAGAGCTCTTAAAGCCGAGACCTGGTATGACAGAGAGCTCTTTCGTCTTTACGCGCTGGAGGGGTCAGCGCGGAAAGTCACTAAAAAGACAGGAATACCATTTCAGTCCGTAGCCTTGTCGGTGAAGCGTGTAAGGGAGCGCGTTAAAGCAAAGCTCGTAATCAAATGAAGATACTCCTTGTCTGCGGGGAAAAGATCACTGCGCTGAACTACTTCAGGCAACTACTGCCACATGCCGCGATGGACGGTATTGAATTCGCCCGGGTAACTCCCGATGATAAGGGGCTCCCTGACCTCAGAAAGCTGGACGAAAAGGTGCTGGATGAATTCCATATAATATCTTTTTTAAGACAAATCAGCTATGATATTGATATTGCGAGAGATACGTGTCAATTTTTGAGGCGGAAAAATAAAAAGATCATTTTCGATATAGACGATTTCTGGTTTGTTCCGATCGATCACCCTTTCAGATCAAGATACAAGGAAATTCGTCACGGGGCGTTGATAAGAGAGACCCTGCCCCTCGCGGACGCTGTAACAACTACTACGGAGGCGCTGGCTGATAAGATCAGACCATTTAACGCGAACGTGCACGTCTTTCCAAATGCTATCCCTGAAGGAGAGCGCCAATTTCGGATAAGGGCAATACACTCGCCTCTATTGAGATTCGGATGGATCGGAGGAGTTCATCACCTCGCGGACATTAAGTTGATGAAAGAGAGCTTCATTAAGCTACACCAATCGCGGTTATCAGGGCTCCAGGTGTGTCTTGGTGGGTTCAATTTATCGTCCCCCATTTACTTTGAAATGGAGAAGGTGTTAACAGACAATCACCGCTGCGTCCGTACAGATGCTGATTACATGGCCTATCTCGCCAAGGGGACGCCTCTCCTTGAGCATCTGGCCTTTAGCAAGCCTTACCGCAGATTATGGGGCCGTGAAATTGGCCGTTATGCAGATTTGTATAATGACATTGACGTTGCCCTCGCCCCGCTGGCTGACAACACCTTCAACAGATGCAAGTCTGAGCTGAAGCTCATTGAGGCCGGCTGGATGGGAAAGCCGGTTATCGCTTCTGGCATCACTCCTTATAAAGAGGTCATCGACCATGGTATAGACGGATTCCTTGTCAGGCCCGGTTACGACCATGTTGATTGGTTTGTTTTTATGAAAAAATTCATTGAAAACCCGCCCTTAGCGAAAGAGATGGGCCTCCGATTACAAAAGAAGATAAGAGAGAGGTTTGATTTGAGGCAGATAAATGAGAAGAGACTGGAATTATATACATCATTATGTCCACAATAGGTATCGGTGTCACTACCTTTAGAAGACCGAAGCACTTAGCTCTGTGGCTATCTCAAGTCGAGGCCTTCACTGAACAGCCTTATTCGCTGTATATAGCGAATGACAGCGTAGACAGACGCGGTATAGCGTATCGCAAGACTGAATGTCTGTCAGCGCTGAGGGATTGTGACTTCATATTCCTTTTCGATGACGATTGCTTCCCGATATCGGAGGGATGGACTGACTTTTTCATCCAGTCGCACAAGTCATCTGGTAATGATCATTTTATTTATTTAAAGGAGACATCATCTATTGTAATGATAGAAGAGAAGTCCGGGATTCAGTCTTTCAACAATTGCGGAGGAACATTTCTTTTCTTAACAAAGACTGTCATCGAGAGGGTGGGAGGCTTCCATAAGGGCTATGGCCTCTATGGATTTGAACACGCAGGCTTCTCACAGCGCATCCACGCTGCTGGCCTCACCCCGTCCGGACATTACCTCTGCCCTTCAGGAGCAGGGGCGTTCATTTACGCCATGGACTATGATAGCCATTTGCCCTTTAACAAGAAAGTAGATCACCGGTCTTCCATTACAGTAGATGAGGCCCTTTTTTCTTTAGAAAAAAATAAGACTCTTTTTGAAACCGACCTAAAATCTATATATCAAAAATTATGAAAATTCTATTTAAATTCGCCTCCAGATCAAGGCCTGCAAAATTCAAAAAATGTGTCGAAAATATACGGAAGATGGTCACCTCCAGCGACTATCATGTACTGGTTTCAGCCGACTTCGATGACCCGCTAATGAACAATTCAGATATAGCCAGCTTCTGTGAAAGAGAGGATGTCACCCTCTGTTACGGGAATTCCATCAATAAGGTTCATGCGATCAACAGAGACATCGCTGATTATAGCGATAACTGGGCTGTAATTATAAACACCTCTGATGACATGCTTTTTGTCAAAGAAGGCTTTGATGATGACATTAGATCGGCTATGATGGCTCAGATTCCCTCAACAGATGGGGTGCTTCATTACAACGATGGTAATCAGCGCGATAATGTTATGACCATGAGCATCATTGGCCGTAGGGCTTTTGATCGAGATGGATACATTTATCACCCCTCATATCAATCATTATGGTGCGATGTAGAAGCTACGGAAGTCGCTAAGATTAGAGGCATTCATCGCTATATGGGTGATGATGTGATCTTATTCCGCCATTTGCATCCGGCCTGGGGTCTTGCAGAGAGTGATGATCAGTATAAAAAAACGGAGGCGAAAGAAGTCTGGACAGCGGATGAGGCTAATTTTAATTATAGAAAAAGAAACAACTTCTTCGCATGATTTTAGATGTTTTAATTCCCACGCTTCCAGAGAGAGCAGCCTTGCTTCAGTCGCTAATAGCTGAGATTACGCGACAATCGGCTGAGGCCAACTGCTCCGACCTTCTTAATATCCTCGTTGATCCCACCCCTCGCGGTAAGGTGACAACAGGCGCGAAGCGCAACGCTCTTATGAAGAGGGTCACCTCTCTCTATCAATGGTTCATTGACGATGATGACCGGGTCTTACCGGGGGCAATAGAAGCTATCATGCGGGCAGCCGAATCTAAATGCGATGTGATGGCAATAAATGGCATTATGACGACTAATGGGGGGCATTTTAAAAAGTGGTATATAGCGTTGGGGAATCCTTATGAGGCTCAATTTCGCAATGGGGAGGAGATATACCTTCGATATCCAAATCACATTACTCCGATGCGGAACGACTTGGTGCGCGACATCGCTTTCCCTGATAAATCTAATTTTGAAGACAAAGACTGGGCCGATGCTGTAAAGAAATCTGGGGTGTTAAAAAAAGAGACGAGAATAGACATTCCTGTCTATCATTATCGATATGTAACTCACTCAAAACCTTATGTATAGCCAGAGCAATGAGGACGATTTTCTGTTAAATTTTTTCGGAAAAAGAAAAGGGACGCTCTTAGATATCGGAGCAAATGATGGGGTGACCTTCTCCAATTCGAGAGCGCTTATCTGCGAGGGGTGGGATGCGGTACTCGTAGAGCCTGATCCCATCGCATTTGAATCGCTCGTAAATGTGTATGAAGCGAACGAGGCCGTCACGTGCTACCTGCTCGCTATTAGTGATGTCGATGGGGATGTGCCCTTCTGGCAAAGTGGATCACACCTCTTACGGGGTGATTCAGGTCTGCTGAGCACTACATCTGCTGCTGCCTACGATAAATGGAAAGGCTCCACTGCGTTTGTAAAGACCTCAGTGGCGGCCCTTAGCTGGCCATCTTTCCTAAAAGGTTGCATGAGAAAGAAGTTTGACTTCATAACCATTGACGCTGAGGGACAAGACCTGGCTATATTGCGTCAGATGGACTTAAAGGCTCTCGGATGTAAGGCTATCTGTGTTGAACACAATGGCGTTAACACGAATGAGTTCATTCGTTACATAGCCTCATTCGGGTTCAGGGAGGCTCTTATCAATTCAGAAAATTTAATTATGATTCGGAAATGAAAGCGATAGTGTCATTCAGCTCGATGGGGCGCGAGAATTATAATAAGGCGATGCTACGTCTCATCCGGTCATTAGAGGGGCGATGGGATGGAGGAAAGTTGATGTTTCAGTTCGATGGCTATGTGGACGAGTATCGCGGAGTGCCTATACGGCAGTGTCAGTCAGTGCAGTTCCCTCAGCCAAAGTCATGGGTGTGCTCCCCTCATGGAGAAATACCATACCAGTTTAAGTTGGCGGTTATTCAGATAGCGAGGGAGGAGGGCTATCACCAAACATGGTGGTGCGACTCCACTATTCAGTTGCTGAAAGACCCCTCACCCCTGCTGGACGCCAGCGATTCAGGTATTGTTGCCTTTGAGAATCTGGGTCATCCATTGTATAAATGGATTAGCGATGAAGCCCAGCTGAATCTGGGTCTCAGCAATGATGAACTGCCTCTGATCCCACAGATCATGGCGTGCGCAATTGGTTTTGATTTCAACAAAGAGGCTTGTTGCCGGATTTTCGATAAATGGCTTTTAAGAAGCTATGACAGTTTCAGAGATTCTGGCAGTAATAGGGCTGGGTTCGTGGCCCACCGTCACGATCAGGCTGTATTATCAGCATTATTATGGCAGAATCAAATCGCCCTGCTCCCCTACGGCAGGCTGGTTTACCCCCCTCACGACACTGATTTCTCTTATGGTAATGACATCTTCTTTGTAAATAAAGCTGTAAATTAAATAACTATGGGTATTACAATAAAATCAATAGAGTTAATCGAAAAAGCCATTCAATTAACTCAGCCTAAGCGAGTGCTGGAACTGGGAGCCCAGCATCTTTACGACAGAAGCTATGGAGGGGAGGCCCCTTACGCGAACAGATGGTATCAAAAGAGAGGCCTTTCATACACCTGCATAGATTTGTCAGGCGAAAATCAGTCCTTAAAAATTGATTTGGAAAAGCCTGTCAACCCAGATGCTCTCTTCGACTTAGTCACGGACTTCGGCACCGGAGAGCATGTGAGGAACGCTTATAACGTTTTCAAAACATTGCACGATTACGTGATACCTGGAGGCGTTATTATCCGCCAAAACCCTAAGACAGGCAACTGGCCTCTTCACGGATTCTGGTACGCTACAGAGGCTATGTATATTAAGCTCGCTGAAATTCAGGGATATGAAATTATTGACATAGGCGAAGACGCGGCAATGGGCAACGTCACTGACGGATGGAATGTCTATTGCCTTTACAAAAAGTCAGGTAACGCTCCATTTATGTCGAAAGCTAAATTTTCTTCTAACATAAAACCACCGATAACATGATAGAGGAAGCATTCGGAATAGCATGCCTCTCCTCTATCATCAGTGTGATGAGCGGTGTTGTCCAAAAATCGAAATTCGTTCTGGGGATAAAGAGATTGAAGCCTCTCGACTGCGAGTTGTGTCTCGGTTTCTGGCTTGGATTTTTATTTTCGATTTTCACCGGAGACAATCTATGGCATTCATTGATGACAGGTTCCGTCAGTGCTGTCTTTTCCTTCTTTATCGTAAAAATTGCTCTCCGCTAATCAATACCAGAGATTACAGCCTCACATCGCTGTTATTAGGCGTGTGGCGGAAGGGAAGGGGAACACTTCAAAGACAGAGATAGTCCACCTCTGCGCAGCTATATGGATGGAGTTAGGGCATCCGCAGCCCTGTATGTTCTGCTCCACGCAAATCTTCGAGCTTTTCGGAAATATCAGGGATGAAATCCGCTTTTACGAGGAGCGCTTTTCAAGGGCCTGAGCGATGGACAGAACCGCTGAATAGATTATTCCCCCGGCAATAAGCAATAGGCCTACCTTCATACAGGCTATATCTTGCTTACCGCACTCTGATAGCCACTGGATACCGTAACCAATCAGCGCTGGCGTTCCCGTCAGATTCAGCACTCTCTTCGAACTAATCTCAATGCCCTTCTTAGTCACCTCTTTTAAAAGGCTCTCATTCGCGTTCGGGGTCTTGTCCTTTATCAGAGAAAGGCCTGTGTTCGCGATGCTTGCGATTATGTCAAATGTTTTCATAATTCAAGGTTTTATTATTAAAATGTGATCGGCCCCTGTCCAGCCACAGTCTATATGCAGCCACGTTGGGGTGAAGGCTATATCTTCGATTCTGCGGGCGCCTTCGGCAAAAAACGCAGATTCGTTTTCAAAAATAATTTTAAAGACTTTCTCTGTTGAAAGCCCCTTTACTTTAACGTCTATTGCCGCCCCCCACTTATGCAGCGACCACGCGGCACCAGTTGAGGAGGAGAAAGTCCTCAGTCCGCTTTCCGAATAATTTCCGCCAGTGGCCCAATTATTTATCGTTACTGGAGCCCCTGTCTTCGCCCTTGTAAGCTCAGCTATTGCGATGATCTCAGGCCGGATGAACTTCATAGCCCCTTGCCCGAATTTATCATGGAATACTGCCGGAACAAATTCGTCCAGATAGAAGTGTTCGGAAATTTTATGTCTGGTCATAAGCCGTCCTTTTTCTTAGCCTCAAGGCATGATATTCGTTCCAGCAGCCGCTTGTTCTGGCCCTCCATCTTATCGACAAGAAACCTCAGCTCTTTATTTTTTATGAGTAAAATGCCATAATTCTTTTCGAGATTATTGAATTTCTCGCTTAGCTTCCCATAGTCGCTATATAGTTGAATGTGCTCATCATGCAAGCCGTTCAACCTCTCCTCGAACTTGTTGGCAAGGCTTCTCCATTCGTGGGCGGCAGAGGCCGCTGTCGCTTCCGATTCAGCCTTCGTTGGCCACAACCTTCTTAGAAGAAGTCGCGCTATCACCCAGAACCCGGTCATCCCTGTCGCTCCGATAAGGACGTCTTTTATTTCATTCGAAAAAATCATCCCTCCACGCCTCCTCTTTTAATATTTCCGTGATTTGATCGTGGTCGAAATAGCCGTAAGTGTGTAGGAGTTCCGGTATCTCTATCTCTCCATCAATTTTGACTATAATCTTGCTCCCATCCCCATTCGACCTCGCGTTAAATAACTCCCTCTCTATGGTTAACGGCAATATTTTTGGGAGATTTCCATCCGTGCTGGATAGGATATAGTACTTATTTGTTATCATAATCTCTGATTTTAAGGCACATCCGTCACTCTATCACCCAGTTCCATGTTAATTGAGGCCGCAGCAGCTACATTACCCTGAACGTCTGGCAGAGACCAGTTGCTGCCATCAAATGTAGCTCCGTCACCCATTTGGTTGTAATAGAAGAGATCAGCTATTGCTGAGTGAGACTGAGCATCCATAGGAGAACCTCCGTTGTAAAGCTCCGTCACCTCCGCCTGGCTAAGCTCTTTAGTCCAGACGGAGACCTCATCCACATTCCCGTTGAGAAAATTCGTCCGCCCTGCTCCAACAGCCCCTCTCGCCCCAATGGTGACAGGCTCTGTCCCCGCTACGGCCGCGACAAAGGTGCCCGCATTACTATTCTGATTGTCTTGTCGAGAAGCGTTCCGGTAAATCTTAATTCCGGTCGAAGCCGTAGAGCCATCGTAAGTCATCACTATATGATACCAGGTGCCAGTCGTCACCGTCCCTGTC
>C687J35021_10002801_pt1 | contig 12264 bp, 12 predicted proteins | sample RifCSPhighO2_12_FD_35021 | JGI IMG/M metagenome (IMG submission 35021)
TTAGCCCAAGTATCAGCCCGAGTGTAAGTCCTAGTATTTCCCCAAGTGCCAGTGTTAGCCCCTCTGTTAGTCCTTCGGTATCACCATCCGTAAGTCCTAGTATCTCTCCTTCCGTAAGCCCTTCAGCTTCTGTCAGTCCTAGTATTAGTGTAAGCCCTTCAGTATCTGCCTCGCCCTCAGTATCCCCATCAGTAAGCGAGTCACCCAGTATAAGTCCATCTGCTTCAATTTCCCCCAGTGTCAGTTTATCTCCGAGCATCAGTCCTTCCGTCTCAATTAGCCCCAGTATAAGCCCTAGTGTATCAGTTTCTCCTTCAGTGAGTCCATCAGTAAGTCCTTCAATTTCTCCTAGTGCAAGTATATCTCCTTCAGTATCACCTTCAGTTTCACCATCTATAAGTCCATCGGCCTCACCATCGGAAGAATTTATACATACACGGATGTTAATGGGTTATGGAATGTAGATTAAGACAATGATATAATTAGATTATTAGGAGCAATTTAGCCCCACAAGAGGTGGGGCTTTTTTTATGCGTTGGACATATTCAGATTTACGCACACAATTTGTAGAGAATACTGGTAATCCTGGTAGTACCGATACTACTTTGATTGCTTTTTTTGACCGAAATTTAGGGCCTAAATATCAACTTATACTGGCCGAACTTGCCAATCATAAAACCCAACCACCCCCTCAGACCGCATCAACTGTTGCAGATCAAGTTTATTATCATTATCCGCCAGATGTTGTGGATATTGAGAATGTACAGGTAACTGTTAATAGCGTTAAGTACCCTCTTGACCCAGTCCATTCTCAATCTGTCTGGAACTGGCTTAATTCTTTAACTATTCAGACTTCGGCCATTCCGCAGTTTATATTTCCAAGACGTGATGACTTTGGCATCTGGCCTACGCCACAAGCTGTTTATACTATAACTTTTGACTATCACATGAGGGATAGATCATTAACTGTCGCTGACTACTCTGACGGAACAGTAGCGGTTACTGAAAATTCGGCAACTGTTACGGGGACATCTACCACTTTTACCGCAAATATGGTAGGTAGATGGTTTCAGGTAACGACTAATACTGCCGATTCCTACTGGTATCGGATCACTTCTTATACTTCAGCTACTGTTATTACTCTAGAGTCAAATTATGAGGGAGCTACAGGATCGAGCTTGTCTTATAAAATTGGCGAATCTCCCGAAATTCCCGAAGAAGGACATATTCTTATATCTGATGGTGTAACCTCAGAATGGTGGATGGGCCCAGGACAAGACCCCCAAAAAGGTATTTACTTTAATAACAAATTCTGGACAGGTGACGGTAACAATAATTCAAGATCAATTGAGAATACCAACGGGGGGTTATTAGGAATGAAAAAGAGATACGCCTCAAGAAGTAATAGTAGAGTAATTAGACGAGGAAAGCGGTTGAATACTATGAATAAGGGCTGGGCTACAACTTTGAGTTGATAAATGGTATAATATACATAATTACTAGAGATAGCTGGTAGTTAAAATATCCTCCCGCTATCTCGGGGGGATTTTTTATGGCATTTGCAAAAGGATACATACCTTGGAATAAAGGTATCAAACAATGGGAAGGGAAAACTCATCCAAGAAAAGGCAAAGAACCTTGGAATAAAGGAAAAAAGGGATTGATTAGTCATAAACCTTGGAATAAAGGACTAAAAGGTTATATAAATTCAGGAAGTTTTGTTAAAGGTCAACCCTCAATTACTATTGGTGAGAAAAATTATCAATGGAAAGGTGATAAAGTTAGTTATAAAGGTTTACATGATTGGATTGGTAAACATTTAGGTAAACCAGACACTTGTGAGCATTGTGGGAAGAATGGATTATCAGGCAAAAAAATTCATTGGGCAAATAAAAGTCACGAATATAAGCGTGATTTAACTGATTGGGTGAGATTATGTGTTTCATGTCATAAGGCCTACGACAATGCCTTTTAAGTGTTATAATTAAATAAGATTAGGAGCAATTTAGCCCCGCAAACTGCGGGGTTTTTTAGTGGTTGATTATGGCAAAAGACATAAAATCCTATGAACGTTGGGCGAATGGCATAGCGGATTATGAAGCTGAGGGCGTAGAAGATTCCTATGCTTTTGGTAGGGCGATAGATCACCGATCTGATCCTACTTCATTTAAGTTACTTCCTAAAACTATTAAAGAATCAGGAAATGCGGTTATTGATCTAATTAAATGGTGTGAAACAGTATCAGGCACTTCCTATATGATCGGGGATGCCGGCAACTTCTACAAACGCACCTCGGCAGGTTCATATTCATTACTTCGGTCAATAGCCGATAATTCAGGCAATGGACTTTCTTATTTTGCTGAAGATGATTATGTCTATTACCCTTCAGATAAGGTTATAGGCCGTTATGGGCCGGTAGGTGGAACTGCCTCATTTACTGATGACTTTTTAGGAGCGCAGGGTGGAGTGCCTACTAATACAGCGTCTATTGATTTTGAATCTGGGTCATCGCAATACGCCTCACGTGCTGATACAGCCTCACTTTCTATCACTGGAGATATATCTTTAGAAACTTGGGTTAATCCCGAGTCATTACCCACATCCGGTAACTCAATGACTTTAATATCTAAATGGGATGAATCGGGAACTTTAAGATCATATAAGTTTGATATTGCGGCAGTATCAGGTTACTTTGGCGATGGATCAGATGGGGCTTTGACTATATCCACAAACACCACAGAAGCACCGATAGACGCTTCATGCTCTGGTACAATATCAACAGCCACCTTATCCGCCACTAACGCCTCTTTTGCCGCAGACCAGATAGTTTTAATCCACCAATCACGAGGCACAGGTGCGGGGACTTGGGAAAGAAAAAAGATTCTCTCTTATACGGCGGGGACTATTACTTTAACTGAAAACCTAGCAGCTACATATACCGATTCTGGTGCTTCACAGGCTCAGGTTCGGGTTTTGAAGCAATATACAGATGTTACTGTAGACTCTGGCATTACTTATGCACCTAAGGATTGGGATGGAAATGTAGGAGGGATTCTTGCTTTTCTGGCAAACGGGACAGTTACGGTTACTGGAACGATTAAATCAGGATATGATGGATCAAACCCATCATCAGGAACAGGTTATCAAAGAGGGACTGTCGCAGGAGGACAAGGAGAAGGAACGGCGGGAGATAGGAATAGTGTAAATGGTGCTGCTAATGGAAATGGGGGTGGAGGAGCATCAGGCGGAACAGATGAACACCGATCAGGCGGTGGAGGAGGAGGACACTGGGCAGCAGGTGGAACAGGTACGGGATCAGGTGGAACGGGAGGAACTGGAGGTACTTCAGCAGGTACGGCAGATTTAACTACTTTAGTTTTTGGCGGTGGTGGAGGAGCTTCAAATGGCAACGTAACTGTATCGGGAGGAGAAGGCGGGACTGGTGCGGGTATTGTATTTATTATAGGAACGACAGTAACAGTAGTAGGGGCTATAACATCTAATGGTTCAAACGGTCAGGTAGGAGGATCATTTGTTGGGCCTGGGGGTGGAGGCAGTGGTGGTAGTATTTTAATTAAAGCTCAGACTGCAACGCTTGGATCAGCTCTTATAACTGCAACAGGCGGATTAGGAGCAACTGGAGGAGGAGGGAACGGAGGAGCTGGTTCGGTTGGTAGAATCCATCTTGATTACTACACATCTTATACAGGTACTACTTCTCCCACTCTTAATGCGACACAGGATAACTCTCTAGTTACAAATACTACTTATCAAATGAGATTTGCCGTATCGTCAACAGGTTCTAATTCTGAAACATTAACTAAAGAATTTACCCCGCAAACCGCCTCTTGGCAACATTTAGCGACAACGTGGGATGCTTCCGAAAAGTTAGCAACTTTTTATCTTAACGGATCGTCTTTAGGTACTAGAACAGGTACTCTAACCGCAATTCACGATAATACTGGTGAGTTTTTTGTGGCTGCTAATAAAAATAGTGGAGGATCAGCGGCTAATTTTTATGATGGGTTGATGGATGATGCGAGAGTCTGGGGGGATATTAGAACAGCTGCTGAAATTGTCGGCAATATGTCGGATCATGTTCTGGCGACAGCGGATAATTTGAAAGCGTATTATAAGTTTGAGAATGGAGTAACTGACTCTCAAACTTCGGGTAATAATAATTTAACAGCTTCAGGATCACCAACATATTCAACAAGTGTACCATTCTCAGGTGCTACCACAAGACTTGATATAGATCAATCGGCTACCACATCAGGGCAGACTTACACGAATACTACATCAATTTCTGAGGCGGCGGCTAATAGAAAAGAGTTTACCCCCGCCAAAGACCCGCAGAAGTCAATCGCTATTTTGGTGGCAACAGTTGGATCAGGAAACTGGACTATTACAGTTCATGATTCACTTAACGCTCAGGTGGCTGCGGCTACTGTTGTTAATGGCTCTATGGCGACAGGTTATCAGGAGTTTGTTTTCTCTACCCCATGGAGGCCGATTATAAACAATACCTACCATTTCCACGTCACCTCAACTGTGGCTGACGGGACTACTACTTGCACCACCCTTAATGATTTATCCACAGTTTCATTCAGGACTTATTATCAATTCTTAATGACAGACACCGAATGGCATCCCGCTATTCAATTTCTAAATTATATGGTTATCGGTAATGAACGATATTTAGCGAAATACGAGGCTACTTTATACACGCCCCATATTCTAACCTTCCCCGCGGGATGGAGAGTGCGGGCTTTGGGATTGTGGCGGGAGTATCTTGCTATCGGAGTGCAGAGAGGATCGGAAATTGACGACAACGATCAGGGCAGACTTTACTTCTGGGATGGCGTAGCTCCCACATTTAATTTCTTCATTGACGTTCCCGAAGGCGGAGTTAACGCGCTTTTAGGTTCGAAGGGTAAATTATGGGTGTTTGCGGGCTATCAAGGGGATTTACTTTTGTATCAAGGTGGAGACAGTGCCGAGAAAATTAAAAGAATACCTAAAATTACTGATTCAACAACTGTTGAAATATATCCAGGGGCGATGACAATGTATAAGAGCCTACTCCGTTTTGGTGTGGCAGGTGGTGGGGATTCAACCGCCATTGAAAAGGGAGTTTATACTCACGGCTCACTTAATACAAGATATGCCGAGTCATTGTCTTATGACTATCCTATATCAACCGGCACTCTAACAGGGACAACACTCAAGGTAGGCATGGTTACTGTGGTTAATAAAAAACTCTTAATCGGGTGGCAATCGAATATAAGCTACGGAGTCGATTATATAGACGCCTCAAACAATCCATACGCTACCGGTACTTTAGAACTTTTAGTCGCGGATGAAGGGGCTTATTGGAAAGACAAAGCTGCGGATTCGGCCATAGTTCATTTTGACGAACTTAATTCTGGGGAAACTGTAAAGATTAAGTATAAATTGGATGAGGATAATACTTTCACCACAAAGTCAACTTCAACTGTGGATGATACATCTGTTAAAATCCCGATAAATGGCAAGAGATATAAGGAGTATTTATTGGCGATAGATTTGGAAACTTCCACGACTACGAGTCCGTTAGTACATTCAATAGCCATTAAACGTGATCTCTTAACAGGGGAGGAAAAAATGGATGGAAGACAAACTTAAAAAAGAGATAGAAAAATTAAAAGACGAGGTTAAGCTTTTGAAAGAAAGACGGATAAATCAGGTGCAGATTTTGAATGAGGCTGTGAAAGCTAGGCATATTGGTGAAGGAGTACGGTTTGTGCGTTCTGGGACAGCTTCCGGCTTGCCAACCACTGGCGAAACTACTTTACAAGGTGCTCCATGTTACTTTGATGAGACGAATAATAAGTGGTACATTTGGAATCCTACCAATGAGGCATGGGTTTCTGTTACGCTTAGTTGATTTAATGATATAATATATTTATAAGAGTAATTTAGCTCGCATAAATGCGGGCTTTTTTGTTAATATGGCTGAAGTAAATTTGAACGAACCAGCAGATGTAGTAGCGAAACAACGATTGTTAAATCAGCAATTCTTGGCGGGGCAAAACCAACAGACTTCTGATTTCCTGACAAAGTTTGGCAATGTTATTACGGGGCAAGGCACAACGCAACAGGCAGCTCAAGGAATAGGTGAAGAGTTAGGTTTACCTGCATTAAGACAAAACGCATTCAATTTGCAACAGGCGTTAATTGACATACCAGAGGTATATAAGGCGGGTACTCGCGGATTTGATGTAAACGCAAATCAATTAGCAAGAATTGTCAACCAAAAACTGGGTGAACTTGGGCCGCTGGCTCAACGGGCTACCGCTTTGGCTCAATTCGGAGAACAGGAACTAGGGACAAGATTAGGATACTTGCAGAATGACTGGAATAGACAACTTCTACCTCTTAACTCGGAGCAGGCATTCTTAATGGATAGGTACGCGCGAGAAACTTCAATGTTCTCACAAGACAATCAGAGAGAACTTGACGCTTTGTTGGCAAAAATGAATGCGGGAGTACAAATTTCGGAAAATGAAAAAGATCGTATTCTGGAGCTTTCAAAATTGGAAAAAGAATATGAAAATGAACTTAAGATAGCAAAATATAAAGCTAGCCAATCCTATGCAGTAACTTCAGGATCATCAATTTATGATCCTGTAACAGGGAAATCAAAACAACTAGGATGGGGATAAAATATGCAAATACTTCCTAATGGTAGGGTAAAAATTAAAAACTTTGAAACAGGAGAAGAAAAAGAAGTTGATCCTGGAGAATTATTTCAATATGGTGGCGATTCTTTATTTAATCAATATACTAAATTAAAGGATTTACAAACTGATGGGGATAATGGTTTCCAAATATCTACTGGGAATGGATTACCAAATATTTCTCAAACAAATACATCTATCACATCAACAGGCGGATATACAAAAGAAAAATACCTATCTGATTTAGAGAGAGATATTCGAACTACAGGAGGAAAAAATAGGGCTGCATTAGAACAATTATTTAAGGGCTATAATCCCGAAATGGACGTGGCTGCCGATCCAGAAGCTAGAAAGAGGTCAGTTATTTTACAACAAGCGGCACCAGTTCTGGGTCGAATTGTCACGGCTGGAATGAAAGCTCCTATTGGTTGGGAGGGTTGGTGGAAAGCTACAACAGGACAATTACCAGGAGTAGCAGGGGGAGAAGCTGAATATCTGGCCCGTGATACTGAGGGATTTGCTAGATTAATTGCTTCCGCTTTTGCCTCTGAAGTCGGGGTCGCCACTAATAGAGACGTTAACAGATGGCTTAAAATCATGCCTCGTCCTGGAGATACAATGGAAGAAAGAATAAGACAATCAAGAGAATTAATAAATCAAATTCAGATGGAAGCCGCAAGTTTAAGGATAGAAGTTCCGCCATCTGTAATCGAAGCAGCTAAACTTATCCCAGATAAAAAGGATAAACAAACATTAGGAGATATTGATAAAACTAATTTTTCACAAACTACACTTTCTCCAATAAATCAACCACCAACTAATGGGAAATCCGGTGGAGTATTGGGAATGTTAGGAGTTACCCTCCCAGGTATCAATGATCGTCCCACTCCCAAAAAGGAACCTAACTTTTTAGCGGATATAATTACTCCTAGAGCAGCGGATGTAGCTAGAAAACAAAATAGAGGAGAAAATATCAGTTTAGATGAACGATTAGGAGTCACAGGAGAGGTGGCTAATAGATTTGTGTCTCCTTTTTTTGGGCCTTTAGGTTTTGCGGCAGGTGGAGCACTTGAAGCGGCAACGGAACCTGGAAAACCTCTGGAGGAAAGAGGTATAGATGCTATGAGACAAGCAGCTATTCAAGGAATATTAGGTAAGAGTGTACAAATGATTGGAAAAGGAGCTCAGGCATTAGGTATTGGAGCAAAAGGAGCAAGATTTGAAGCAGCCCAAGCAGCTGAGATGGCAGGAATTAGAGTTGGTGATAATTCTTCAACTATAAATATTGCTAAGCAAATGCTCAAGAAAAATCTAACAGGGCCAGAATTTGAACCAATAATAAAAGAACTAGCTAAAGGTAAGGGTATTCTCCCTGTTGACGCAGTTAAATTATTAGTCAGAGCAACACAAAAAACATTTACTAAAGGAGGGGATATGCGATTGGCTAACCAAGCTGAGTATTATGCTCTTTTAAGAGATGGTCTTAGGGAAAGTTTATCTAAATATGTTCCCGAAATTATTACTCAAACAAGTAGAATGGCGAGAGGTTATAAATTAGAAGATTTAATCAAAAAGGCATCATTCTATCTTGGGCCAACAGCGGGGTTACTTTATATAGGTAGCCAAATTAAAAACATAGGGGGAGGAGAGAGATAATTAAGGCCAGTCATTTTTTTTAAATTCATTTTCTATTTCTTCATCAGAAGAAAAAATAATAGTGGCAAGACCTCCTATTAATAATATAAAAGCAATAATTCCGAAGATCATATTTATTTCCTTAAATTAAAAATAATATTTATATTATACTCCCTTTGTCAACTTCTCACCCTTAGCTAATTGATATGCTATAATTATGTATGCCCTCAGGTTGGAAATTAAATGGAGAATATTCTGGTAAAGTCTTTCAAAAAGGAGTTCCTTCATGGAGTAAAGGATTAAAAGCTAAAAATTATCCTAAGTTAGCAAAAGCTCTTGAGATGGCACACGCTTCTAGAAGAGGTTGTCCTCCATGGAATAAAGAAAATTTATCTATTAAATGTATCATTTGTAATAAAGAATTTAAAATAAATAGATATGCTATTGAGAAATCAGGGCGAAAGTGTTGTTCTAGAGAATGTTTCTATCAATCTAGGAAAGGTAAATCCGCTTGGAATAAAGGGAAAAATAATATAACTAAAATTTGTAAAAATTGCGGTAAAGAATTTACTTTTTGGGAGTCAATATTAAAAAAGTCTCCTCGAAATTATTGCTCTAAAGATTGCTACAATCCGCCACTAATTCAAAACTGCATTATTTGTAGTAAAGAATTTAGGTCTTCTCCTTCTGATAATCAAAAATGTTGTAGTTTTAGTTGTTTTAATAAAAATAAGATAGGTAAAATGCCTTGGGATAAAGGATTAAAACGACCTAAACATAGTGGTAAAAATTCTCCTAACTGGAAAGGTGGGATCACTCCTGTAAATAAAGCTATAAGAATGAGTTTTGAATTAAAACAATGGAGAATAGCAGTTTTTGAACGAGATAATTATACTTGTATTAAATGCAAGTCTAGAAATGGAAATGGTAAAAAAATAATTCTTCATGCAGATCATATTAAAAGATTTTCTGACTTTCCAGAATTAAGACTAGATATAAATAATGGTCAAACTCTATGTAAAAATTGTCATTTGTTAAAAACTAAAGAGGAAGGAAAATTATATTGGAAAAATCAATTTAATGATATAATTTAGATAGTAGGAGTATTTTAGCCCCAAAGAATGGGGTTTTTTTATGGCTAGATATAGAGTAACGCCAGGACAAACTTTGTCAGGCATATTACAATCTTTAGGCAATCCAAATTACGCTTCCCCCGAAGAATGGGCAAAAGTCAAGACTAGGAGTGGTAATCCCAACTTAATATATCCAGGCGAGGAGTTGGAATTACCAGAACAAATTACACCCCAACAAGAGCAAATATCTCAATTAAATCAAGAAATGACTCCGATTATACAAGAGAGAGTTCAAGCACCTATTACTACTCCATCGGCAAGTTCTACATCAACCGATACAATGACTTTAATTCAAAAATACTTTCCTCAAGAACAATGGCAAAATGCCTATAACGTGATGATGGGTGAATCAGGGGGCAGGGCTGATGCGATAGGTGATAATTTCCCTATTGATACGGGCAGAGGGCCAGAGATTATCCCTAGCTATGGGCTTTTTCAAATAAGAGGATTACCAGGGAGACCAGCATCTGATCAATTAATAAACCCAGAATTTAATGTAAAGTATGCAGCAGATTTATGGAGACAAGAAGGATGGCGGCCCTGGACAGCGGCAAAAAAACTAGGATTATTGTGATATAATTTAATCAATGGAACCACAAAATAGAGGATCATTTGGAGCGGCGATAGCACCAGGAGCGGGCAATCTAATAATGGAGGCCCTTGCCCGTAGAGGAGTCGGTGCCTCTCCCACCACCGCCCAATCATCTATCAGTCAAACTCCTACACCACCACAAGTGCCTCAAAATACCTCGCCAGCCCTTCCACAATCGCCTACAACAGGCATTTCAGGTCAAAACGTGGCAGATATGCCACCGCAGACTACGGAGGCAGAATTGATTATAAGAGCACTTGATTCGAGATTGAAAAGTTTATCAAAACTTAGCGAAGCTCAAATAATTCCACAAAAGCCTCCTACCCCACCGGCCATAGGAAGTATATAATATTCTTAGGGCAATACTTATAAAATATACAAGTACGCTTTAATATATGTTAATACCGCAATTACCCAAAAGTCATTCTGATTTAATTCATAAACCTCGTCTTGAGTTAAAAGATTGTTTAGGTTTAGACGCTCCCGATAGAAAGTATTATGCAATAGCTTACAATACCGCTTCAACAGGAGCTTCAGATTTCCCAGAAGACACAAGTTTTACATGGAATCATACTTGTACTGGGTCTAATCTTATTTTGGTTGTTGGTATATCATGGTTTGATAATACTACGATTTCCTCTATTACTTATGCTGGAAATTCCTTAACCAGCATAAGACAAGATGATAATGGAACTACAATACATTCCGCTCTTTATTATATTCTAGCCCCTTCTACTGGTTCAAATGCCATAGTAATAACTTTTAGTGGGAATACTGATGCAAGGGGCGGGGCAATTTCATTAACAGGAGTTCAACAATCAAGCCAGCCTGATGCTAATAATGGGGCAAACGGAAGTGATACTACTCAAACAGTAGATGTTACGACTGTAGCTGATAACTGTTGGGTAATAGATTGTTGTTCTTCTGGGTCGGGAACTATCAGCTTTTCTCCTGGTGCGGGACAAACAGAACGATGGGACGGGGCGGACGGATTGGGAACGCAGGGTAGAGGTACTGGATCACATGAAGGCCCTAAAACCCCAGCTGGTGCGGTGACAATGAGTCATACAACCTCTATTTTTACTGTGGATTATGCCATATCGGCTGCTTCTTTCGTTCCAGCACCACCTGGCCCCAGCGTTTCGCCAAGTGTTTCACCATCTCGTTCACCTTCTGTTAGCCCGTCAGCTTCAGTATCTCCGTCACGATCACCTTCGGTAAGTCCTAGCGTGAGTCCAAGTATATCGCCTTCTATCTCACCCTCGGTTTCACCCTCGGTTTCACCGAGTATCTCACCAAGTCAATCTCCATCGGCTTCATTATCTCCCAGCGTTTCGCCAAGTATCTCGCCATCACGTTCACCTTCTCAATCGCCATCTCAATCGCCATCTGCTTCAGTATCGCCATCTGCTTCAGTATCGCCCTCGGCATCTATTAGTCCTAGTGTTTCCCCTTCCCCTGGCCCATCTGTAGCACCTGTTTGGACAGAGGGTTCAGTTGGAGGGACTGACTGGAGTGATAGTTCTAAGCAATCTACTAATTGGACAAAGGGTACTAAACAGTCTACAAGTTGGACAAAGGGGTCAACTCAATCAACCGGATATACAAAAGGCTCAACTCAATCTACCGATTGGCGTAAGACTGATTAAATAAAATGATATAATATTCTTATAAGGCAATTTAGCCCCGCTTGTGTGGGGCTTTTTATTTATGACTAAAAACGGGACAATACAATGGAGAGTTGAACAATTAGAAAAGAACTATGAGAGTCTTGATAGAAAGGTTTCAAAAATTTTAGAAAATGAGCTTCCACATTTACAAGAGCATTTAGCAAGTATATCAACTCAAGTTAAAGTCTTAGGAGCTATCAATGTGATAGGCATCTTATCGATAATAGCGATTACGCAAGCTCTAAAATAATGGTTGAACAGCCTAATTTTTACGATTTACCCGAAGAGGAAAGACAAGAAGTTTTATCTAGAAGGGAATATAATTTAAGAATTGCGGGAGAGGAGAATAAATTTCAATCATTTGAGAGATTTAAAAAGATGGCCTTTCCTAATCAGCCAGATTTAAGAAGACTGTTTGAATTTGAAACACAAGAAGGCAGAATATGGTATATACAAAAAATAATGCCAGGAGAAGAACAATTTGTTGTCAGAAGCACCAATCAAGGTACTCATGT
>C687J35021_10002806_pt1 | contig 12248 bp, 12 predicted proteins | sample RifCSPhighO2_12_FD_35021 | JGI IMG/M metagenome (IMG submission 35021)
TGGATGAGTATAGAAAATGGCAGGGGCGGCTGGATTCGAACCAACGCATGGCAGGATCAAAACCTGCTGCCTTACCGCTTGGCGACGCCCCTGTATCGTGTGTAACCCAATGCTGCTTGTCAGTTTATCGCTGCCCTGGGGCAGTAATGGCAGGGGCGGCTGGATTCGAACCAACGCATGGCAGGATCAAAACCTGCTGCCTTACCGCTTGGCGACGCCCCTGTAACTGATGCTACGCATTCACTTCTTTGCCAATACTTCAAGCTCGCGGTGCAACATCGAGATGTTACGACCTTGTGCCACAAAACTTGGCAGAGTGGCTGGAAGTTGGCGGGCGACTTTATCAGCATCGGCCCTGTTTGGGAAGCTCCCAAACACACAAGCTCCAGTCCCAGTCAGTTTTGCCGATACGAATTTGTTCAATAAGATCAGNGCGTTACGTACTTCTGGGTAACGCTTCTCGACGACTGGCTGGCAGTCATTACGACTACCCCCCTCAAGAAGGCTGCGAACTTTAATGGGCGGCGTATCTCGTGTCAACTCAGGGTCGGAGAAAACTTCCACTGTACTGACAAGGACTTGCGGAATTGCCACGAGAAACCAGGGCTCGCTGAGGGTCACCGGGGTGAGTTTTTCGCCAACGCCTTCGGCGAAGGCGGCGCGACCGCGGACGAAAACCGGGACGTCGGCTCCCAGGCTCAGGCCCAGGCCGGCCAGGCGCTCTTCGTCCCAATGCAGTTGCCAGAGGTGGTTGAGGCCGAGCAGGGTGGTCGCCGCATCCGAGCTGCCGCCGCCGATCCCGCCGCCCATGGGCAGGCGCTTGGTCAGCCAGATGTCGGCGCCCAGTGCGCAGCCCGCCTGCTGTTGCAGGGCGCGAGCGGCGCGCACGATCAGGTTGCTGTCGTGGGCTACGCCGGGGATGTCGCTGTGCAGGCGGATGGCGCCGTCTGCGCGCAGGGCGAAACCCAGCTCGTCGCCGAAGTCGAGAAACTGGAACAGGGTCTGCAGCTCGTGATAGCCGTCGGCGCGGCGGCCGAGGATATGCAGCATCAGGTTGAGTTTGGCCGGTGCCGGCAGCCTCAGTTCGGCGGCGGCGGGTATTGCCGACGGGGTCATTGGCCGAGCTGGCGCGGTTGCCAGTCCTTGATCACCAGGGTGACCTGCAAATCGTGACCGCTCAGCTTGAGGCGCTCGGGCAGCCAGTAGCCATCCTGCTCGGCGTAACGTAGGTACTCGACCTGCCAGCCGTCCTGGCTCAGTTGCGCCAGGCGGCTGTCGCGGTCGAGGGTCAGGCGGCTTCTGCTGTCGGGGGCGGGCAGGCCGCGAATCCACCACAGCAGGTGCGAGACCGGCAGGTTGAGGCCCAGCTGCTGCTGCAGCAGTTGTTCGGGGGAGGCGGCCTGGTAGCGCCCCTGGTTGGCTACTTCAAGCTGGATGTCGCCTGGACGCCCGGTCAGGCGTGCGGCGCCACGGCCGAGCGGACCGGACAGGCGAATGTCGTAATAGTCCTGGCGCTGCAGCCAGAACAGGGTGCCGCTGCCGGAGTCCTGCGCTGCGCGAATACCGACTTTGCCGCTGATTTGCCAGGCGTCGAGGCTGCCGATCTGTTGTTTATGGCTTTGCCAGAGTGCCGGGCTGCCTTCGCCCTCGAGGGATTCGCGGGAGGTCAGGCCGGCGCAGCCGGCGAGCAGGGCCAGCAGGCCGAGTACGAGGAGTTGCCGCACAAACATCAAAAGGTCTCTGATCCGGTCAGGCGCAGCAGGGTGCTGCGCAATAAAGTGCTGTCAGGCTGTTGTTTGAGGGCGTTGGCCCAGACCTTGCGCGCCTCGCGCTGCTTGCCCCGGGCCCAGAGTACTTCGCCGAGGTGGGCGGCGACTTCATGGTCGGGGAAGCGCGCCAGCGCCTGGCGCAGCAGGCGTTCGGCTTCGTCGAGATTGCCCAGTCGATAGTTGACCCAGCCGAGGCTGTCGAGAATCGCCGGGTCTTGCGGGTTGAGCTGCAGGGCTTGCTCGATCAGCGCCTTGGCTTCGTCGTAGCGCGTGGTGCGGTCGGCCAGGGTGTAGCCCAGCGCGTTGAGCGCCATGCTGTTGTCTGGTTCGCGTTCGAGAATGAAGCGCAGATCCTGCTCCAGCAGGTCCAGGTCGTCGCGTTTTTCGGCGAGCATGGCGCGGGTATAGAGCAGGTTGAGGTCGTCGGGGAATTGCTCCAGCGCTTGCTGCACCACTTGCCAGGCTTGTTCGTGCTGATTGTGGCTGGCCAGGGCTTCCGATTCGATCAGGTAGAGCTGGATGGCATAGTCGGGCTGCGCTGTACGGGCCTCGCTCAGGCGCTGCGCGGCTTCTGCCCCGCGCTTGCTGTCGAGCAGCAGTTGCGCCTGGCGCGCCTGGGCCGGGAGGAAATCATTGCCGGGGCCGACCAGTGCATATTCGATCAGGGCGCTGTCATTTTCGCCGAGGGCTTCATAGGCGCGGGCCAGGTTGTAGTGGGCGGCATCGACGTGGCTGTCGCGTTCGATCAGCTCTTCGAGGTAGACGATGGCCTCGTGCCAGGCTTCGGCTTCCAGGCAGACCAGGGCGAGCGAGAAGCGCAGGTCGTCGTCCTGGGGGAACTGTTGCAGCAGCGAGGCGAACTCGCCTTTGGCGTCGTCCAGGCGATCCTGTTCGACCAGCAGGCGGGCATAGGTCAGGCGCAGGCGCTTGTCGTCGGGGTGCAGCTTGATGCCTTTTTGCAGCAGTGGCAGGGCTTCATCGCCACGCTCGAGGCTTTGCAGCAGCCGTGCGTGGAGCAGCAGNGGGGGGATTTCGTCCTGGTTGGCCGACTGTGCTTCGAGCAGCTCGAGGGCTTCCTGCGGGCGATCGTCCTGCTGCAGGAGCAAGGCTTTGCCGAATAGCAGCTGGCCGTTGTCCGGGTACTTGCTCTGCAGGCGATCGAAGCTTTGCAGCAGGCCGGTGCGGGTATCCGGNTCGGTTTCGAGGGCGGACAGGGCGAGGAANTCGAAGTGGGTGCTGCCTTTGCGTTGCAGCACCTGCTCCATGTAGGNCATGGACTCGTCATAACGGCCGGCGCGGGCNAGTTGAATGGCGGCGGCACGCTGGGCGTCGAGGTTGTCGGGGGCGTTTTTCGCCCAGATCAGCGCAGTATCCAGCGCTGCTTGCTCGGCGCCGAGGTATTCGGCAATCCGGAAGCCGCGCTCGGCCACGCCGGCGTCCTGGGTCGCCTGGGCCTGCTGCACGTAGTTGCCGATGGCGATATCGAAGCGATTGCGTTGCCCGGCCAGTTCGGCGGTGAGCAAGGCGAGCAGGGTTTCCTGGCTGAACGAAGCATAGACTTCGGGCTTCGGCACTTCTGCTACAGCAGAGGCTTCTTCCACTGGCGGTACGCCGTCTGGCGCGGAGGAGGTAAATGTCTGGCAACCGCTTAACAAGGCAAGGGCGGCCAGCAACGCGAATGATCTATTCATAGGGAGAAGAGCGACTAACCTGCGGTCGGAGCATCATGACACAAGCCGTAGGGCAAGCCCATGGGGTGAGACTCTGTGAAAAAATCGCTTGCCTGCTCCGACCGTCGTCGGGCGGCTGCAACTGCGTTGCGCTACGTCAAAACTTCGGTCATTTGGCTCGCCAAACTCCCTCGTTTTCACGTAGCGCGCCTTGTTTCGCTCGGCCGACGGCGCTCTCGCGACGGCCTTCGATATTTTCCCAGCCTGAGGCCTGATAGCTGATTGGTGACTACTTGAGACAATATTCGGCGGTGGTTGTTCTCACTCTGTCGAAGTAGGACAATTGCGCGCTTATCTTCCTGCCAGCGACTGTGCATGACCTTTATTGCCCTCGGGATCAACCATAAAACCGCTTCGGTGGCGGTACGCGAACGCGTGGCTTTTTCCCCGGAGCANCTGGTCGAGGCCCTGCAGCAGCTCTGCCGGTGCACGGCCAGCCGCGAGGCGGCAATTCTGTCGACCTGCAACCGCAGCGAGCTGTACCTCGAACAGGACGTGCTGACCGTCGACGGGGTGCTGGTCTGGCTGGCCGAGTACCACAGGCTCAGCCTCGACGAGTTGCGCGCCTGTGCCTATGTGCTCGAGGACGATGCCGCGGTGCGCCACATGATGCGCGTGGCCTCGGGACTGGATTCGATGGTGCTGGGCGAGCCGCAGATTCTCGGGCAGATGAAGTCCGCCTACGCCGTGGCGCGCGAGGCCGGCACCATTGGCCCGCTGCTCGGGCGCCTGTTCCAGGCCACCTTCAGCACCGCCAAGACCGTGCGCACCGATACCGCGATCGGCGAGAACCCGGTGTCGGTGGCGTTTGCCGCGGTGAGCCTGGCCAAGCAGATCTTCAGCGACCTGCACCGCAGCCAGGCCCTGCTGATCGGTGCCGGCGAGACCATCAGCCTGGTGGCGCGGCACCTGCACGAACAGGGGGTCAAGCGCATCGTCGTGGCCAACCGCACCCTGGAGCGGGCCAGCAGCCTGGCCGAACAGTTCGGTGCCCATGCGGTGCTGCTCTCGGATATTCCCCAGGAGCTGGTGCACAGTGACATCGTCATCAGCTCGACGGCCAGCCAGTTGCCGATTCTCGGCAAGGGCGCGGTGGAGAGTGCGCTGAAACAGCGCCGGCACAAGCCGATCTTCATGGTCGACATCGCCGTGCCGCGGGATATCGAGGCCGAGGTCGGCGAGCTCGACGATGTCTACCTGTATACCGTCGATGACCTGCACGAAGTGATCGCGGAGAACCTGAAAAGCCGCCAGGGCGCCGCGCAGGCCGCCGAGGAACTGGTTGCCGCGGGTGCCGAGACCTTCATGCTGCGTCTGCGCGAGCTGGCCGCGGTGGATGTGCTCAAGGCCTATCGCCAGCAGGGCGAGCGCTTGCGTGACGAAGAATTGGCCAAGGCCCTGCGCCTGCTCAATAACGGTAGTGCGGCCGAGGAGGTGCTGGTGCAACTGGCCCGCGGACTGACCAACAAGCTGCTGCATGCGCCCAGCGTGCAGCTGAAAAAACTCTCTGCCGACGGTCGCGTCGATGCGCTCGGCGTGGCCCAGGAACTCTTTGCCCTCGATGAGGGCGCGCCGTCCAGTTCGGTCATAAATAAAGGCCTGCAATGAAAGCGTCACTGATCAACAAACTCGACATGCTGCAGGACCGCTTCGAAGAGCTGACCGCGCTGCTTGGCGATGCCGAAGTGATCGGCAATCAGAACCAGTTCCGGGCTTACTCCCGTGAATATGCCGAGATCGAGCCGGTTAACAGCGCGTTTCGGGCGTTTCGCAAGGTGCAGGCCGATCTCGAGGGCGCCCAGGCGCTGCTCAAGGACAGCGACCCGGACATGCGTGCAATGGCCGAGGAAGAAGTCGCCGAGGCCAAAGAAAAGCTGATCGAACTGGAAGACAACCTGCAGCGCATGCTGTTGCCGAAAGACCCCAGCGACGGCCGCAACGTCTTTCTCGAAGTGCGCGCCGGGACCGGCGGCGACGAGGCGGCGATCTTCTCCGGCGACCTGTTCCGCATGTATTCGCGCTATGCCGAACGGCGCGGCTGGCGGGTCGAGATTCTCTCGGCCAGCGAAGGCGAGCACGGCGGCTACAAGGAAGTGATCGCCCGGGTCGAAGGCGACAATGTTTATGGCAAGCTCAAGTTCGAGTCCGGCGCCCACCGCGTCCAGCGGGTTCCGGAAACCGAATCCCAGGGCCGCATCCACACCTCGGCGTGCACCGTGGCGGTGTTGCCCGAACCGGATGAACAAGCCGCCATCGACATCAATCCGGCCGATTTGCGCATCGACACCTACCGCTCTTCCGGTGCCGGTGGTCAGCACGTCAACACCACCGACTCGGCGATCCGCATCACCCACATTCCCACCGGCACGGTGGTCGAATGTCAGGAAGAGCGCTCCCAGCACAAGAACCGTGCGCGGGCCATGGCCTGGTTGTCGGCCAAGTTGAAGGACCAGCAGGAGGCCGCCGCGCACAAGGAGATTTCCGACACGCGCAAATTGCTGGTGGGCTCCGGTGACCGTTCCGAGCGTATTCGCACCTACAACTTCCCCCAGGGCCGGGTCACCGATCACCGCATCAACCTGACCCTGTATTCGCTCAATGAAGTGCTGGCCGGTGGCGTCGACGCNGTGATCGAACCGCTGCTCGCCGAATACCAGGCCGACCAGTTGGCCGCGCTGGGCGATTGATGCAGGTTGGCTTTGCCCCGGATTGCATCCGGGCTACGGGGCGGGTTAGCTCTGGCTCCTGTAGGAGCGAGCTTGCTCGCGATGCTTGACGCTCTTTGATCGCCGGAATGCCGGACCACAGCAAACTGGCTCCTACAACGAATCCTTCATGGTCACCATCGAATCCTTGCTCAGCCACGCCGAACTGCCCGACTCGCCGACGCCGCGGCTGGATGCCGAGCTGTTGCTCGCCCATGTCCTGGGCAAGTCGCGCAGCTACCTGCACACCTGGCCTGAGCGTGAAGTCGATGCCGAACAGGCCGCCCGCTTTGCCGCCGACCTGGCGCGGCGCAAGGCCGGCGAGCCGGTGGCGCATATTCTCGGCCGCCAGGGCTTCTGGAGCCTGGAACTGGACGTCGCGGCACACACCCTGATTCCCCGGCCGGACACCGAGTTGCTGGTGGAGACCGCGTTGACCCTGATTCCGGCCACGCCTGCGGCCGTGCTCGACCTGGGCACCGGCACCGGCGCGATTGCCCTGGCCCTGGCCAGCGAACGGCCGGCCTGGCAGGTGATCGGTGTCGATCGGGTGCCGCAGGCGGTGGCCCTGGCCGAGCGCAACCGCGCACGGCTCAAGTTGGCCAATGCGCGTTTTTGCCAGAGCCACTGGTTCGCGGCGCTGGCCGGCCAGCGTTATCGGCTGATCGTCAGCAACCCGCCGTATATCGCCGCTGGCGATCATCATCTGGGCGAGGGCGATCTGCGCTTCGAGCCGAGCAGTGCGCTGGTTGCCGGNGTCGATGGGNTGGACGATATTCGCCTGATCATCGAACAGGCGCCGGCCCATCTCGACGCGGCGGGCTGGNTGCTGCTGGAACACGGCTTCGACCAGGCCNCCGCGGTGCGCGGGCTGCTGGCCGCGCGCGGTTTCAGCGTGGTGCAGAGCCGGCGCGACCTGGGTGGCCACGAGCGTATCAGTCTGGGGCAATGGGCATGATGTTCGTAGGAGCGGTCCATGACCGCGACCCCTGTGATTTTTCCGCGGCCATGGGCCGCGCCTACAAAGGCAGGCAACGATGCTGACTGACGAAGAACTGCTGCGCTACAGCCGGCAGATCCTGGTGCAACAGATCGATATCGATGGCCAGTTGCGCCTCAAGCGCAGCCGCGCGCTGATCGTCGGCCTCGGCGGGCTGGGCTCGCCGGTGGCGCTGTATCTGGCCGCGGCCGGGGTTGGCGAATTGCACCTGGCGGATTTCGACACGGTGGACCTGACCAACCTGCAGCGGCAGATCGTCCATGACACCCAGAGCATCGGCCAGAGCAAGGTCGACTCGGCAGCGCGGCGCCTGCTGGCGATCAACCCGCAGATCCGTCTGCACAGCCATCGCCAGGCGTTGGACGACGATTCCCTGGCGGCGGCAGTTGGTGCGGTGGATCTGGTGCTGGATTGCTCGGACAACTTCGCCACCCGCGTGGCAGTCAACGCCGCCTGCGTGGCGGCGCGCAAGCCGCTGGTCAGCGGCGCGGCGATTCGCCTGGAAGGGCAGCTCTCGGTGTTCGATCCACGGCGCGCCGACAGTCCCTGCTACCATTGCCTGTACGGCCACGGCAGCGAAGCCGAACTGACCTGCAGCGAGGCCGGCGTGGTCGGCCCGCTGGTGGGGTTGGTCGGTAGCCTGCAGGCCCTGGAAGCCCTGAAATTGCTGGCCCAGTTCGGTGAGCCGCTGGTCGGCCGCTTGCTCCTGATCGATGCGCTGGGTTCGCGTTTTCGTGAGCTGCGGGTCAAGCGCGATCCGGGGTGCAACGTCTGTGGCGGTGCCGGCCATGAGCAATGACGCGCCAATCGGCGTGTTCGATTCCGGCGTTGGCGGTCTGTCGGTGCTGGGCGAGATTCGTGCACTGCTGCCCAATGAATCGCTGCTCTATATAGCCGACAGCGGTCATGTGCCCTATGGCGAGAAGAGCCCGGAATTCATCCGCGAGCGCTGCCGGTTGCTGGCCGGGTTTCTCCTCGAGCAAGGCGCCAAGGCGCTGGTGCTGGCCTGCAATACCGCGACCGCGGCGGGTGTCGCCGAGTTGCGCGAGCTGTATCCGCAGTTGCCGATCGTCGGCATGGAGCCGGCGGTCAAGCCGGCCGCCGCCGCGACCCGCTCGGGGGTGGTCGGTGTGCTGGCCACCACCGGTACCCTGAAGAGTGCCAAATTCGCCGCCTTGCTCGACCGCTTCGCCAACGATGTGCGGGTGATTACCCAGCCGTGCCCGGGCCTGGTCGAGCGTGTCGAGGCCGGCGATCTGGATGGCGCCCAGACCCGCGACATGCTGCGCGGCTGGGTGCAACCACTGCTGGACGAGGGCTGCGACACGCTGATCCTCGGTTGTACCCATTACCCCTTTATCAAGCCGTTGTTGCGCGAGCTGCTGCCTGCATCGGTCAGCCTGATCGACACCGGCGCGGCGGTGGCGCGGCAACTGCAGCGCAGGCTCGGCGAGCGCCAGTTGCTGGCCGGCGGGCCGGCGCAGGCGGCGCGCTTCTGGTCGAGCGCCGAACCGCTGCGCATGCAGGCGGTGTTACCCCTGTTGTGGGGTGAGTCGGCGCCGGTGCGACCGCTGTGATTGCGCCAGGACTGCACTTTTATGCATTGCTGGCCTTTCACTAGGAACAAAAATTTCTATACTTCCAGCAGCGAAGGGTGGAGCTCCCTCCACCGGGTGAAAAAGGATATTCCAATGACCAAGCTGTTTCCTGCGGCTGCGCTTGCAGCCTTGATTCTGGGGCCGGTTGGCACAGCGCAAGCCGCCGACGTGACCTTCGCCATCGGCCAGTCCGGCGACTCGACCATGGTCTATCGGCTGGGCACCCAGTTCGATTTCGGCACCTTGCTGACGCATGACATCGGGCGCCTGACCGGTTACTGGGATGCCGGGTATACCTACTGGGAAGGCGACGAGACGGCGAGCAACCACAGCCTGTCCTTCTCGCCGGTGTTCGTCTACGAGTTTGCCGGCGACAGTGTGCGGCCCTATGTCGAAGCGGGTATCGGCCTGGCCGTCTTCAGCGGCACTGAGTTGGAGGACAACGACCTGGGTTCGTCCTTCCAGTTCGAAGATCGCCTCGGTTTCGGGCTGCGCTTTGCCGGCCAGGAAGTCGGCCTGCGGGCGCTGCATTACTCCAACGCCGGCCTGAAACAGCCGAACGACGGTGCCGAGGCCTATACCCTGCATTACCGTTTGAGTTTCTAGAGCGCGGAAAAGAAAAATCGGCCAGCGGGCCGATTTTTTGTTTCTGCAATAGGTCCGATTCAGCGATAGATGCTGGTCATGCCGCGGCGTTCGTCCAGGCATTCGGCCGAGGCGGTCTCGAATTCGCGGCAGATCAGCGGGCGCACCTCGTAGATGGTGCAGCGCATGCTGTCGCGATCCAGCGCCGCACACCAGCCGTCGTCCAGGCGATGCATGACTTCGCCGCCCCACTCGTCGGTGGCGATGAAGCGTGGCGGCACCCCGGTGTCGGTGATCAGCATCACTTCCAGCTGGCAGCAGCAGGCGGCGCAGTTGCTGCAACTGACGGCGGCTTCGCTGGGCAATTGGCTGAGGGGAATCTGGGTTGGCTCGGTCATAGCGGTGCAGTGTACGCCAGGCGTGGGGCCGCATTGCATCTGGCCGACCAAAGCAGGTTGTAGGGTGCGCGGGGCCGCCTAGGCCCTGCGCACCGATGAATACACAAAGCTGAGCCAGCTTGCGCAGCCTAGGTCGATTGGCGCGCACGCACGCCTTGCTCGTATTGGCTGCGGTAGAGCCTGGCGAATCCATGCAGCACGGGCATCAGCAGGGCCCAGATCACGGCGAGCAGGAGCAGGGTCTGCCAGGTGCCATAAGGCAGGCCGACCCCGGCGATCTGCGCGCCGGCATAGTAGGACAGCGGGCCGGCGCAGGCGCCGAGCAGGCTGGCACGCCACCAAGGCCGGGCGCTCCAGGCCAGGCAGTGGTTGAGGGTGGTCGCCAGCAGCAGCCAGAGCAGGGCCAGCCACAGCGGGATCAGGCTGCGCGGCTCGCCGAAATCGAATACCCCGAGGTTGAGCAGGAAGCTGTCCAGGGCGCTGCCGGCGAGAAATACGCTGATCAGCAGTTTGCCCTCGGCGGCCCAGCGGCTGACCCACAGCAGGTGCACCGCCACTGCCGCCGCGACCAGCAGCAGCCACAGGCTGTCGCCGCCGAATACGCAGGCGAACCAGCCGAGCTGAAAGAGGAGGGCGTTGGCGATCAGTTTAGGCATCGAAGTTTCCTAGCAGGGGTTGCGGTTGCGCCGCCGGCTTGGCCAGCAACAATTGCGCGGTGCCGATGGTGCGCTCGATGAAGCCGCCCTCGCAATAGCACAGGTAGAACTCCCAGAGCCGATAGAAGTGTTCGTCGTAGCCNAGNTGNTCGAGCTTGTGCCGGGCCTGCTGCAGGTTGGCGTGCCACAGGCGCAGGGTGCGCGCGTAATGNTGGCCGAAATCTTCCATGTGGTGCAGNTTCATGTCGGTCTTGGNGGTGATGATCTCCAGCATCTTGTGCACCGAGGGCAGNGCGCCGCCGGGGAAGATATAGCGCTGGATGAAGTCGACACTGCGCTTGGCCTGCTCGTAGCGCTGGTCGCGGATGGTGATGGCTTGCAGCAGCATCAGTCCGTCATCTTTCAGCAGCTGCGCGCATTGCTTGAAGTAGGTCGGCAGGAAGCGATGGCCGACGGCTTCGATCATTTCGATCGACACCAGCTTGTCGTACTGGCCCTGCAGGTCGCGGTAGTCCTCCAGCAGCAGGGTGATGCGATCGCCCAGGCCGAGTTCGGCAATGCGCCGCTCCGTGTAGGCGTACTGTTCCTGCGACAGGGTGGTGGTGGTCACCCGGCAACCGTACCGGGTGGCGGCATGGATCGCCATGCTGCCCCAGCCGGTGCCGATCTCCAGCAGGTGATCGCTGGGTTTGAGCGCGAGTTTCTGGCAGATGCGTTCGAGCTTGTNCAGTTGCGCCTGCTCCAGGCTGTCGTCCGGGCGCGCGAACATGGCGGCGGAGTACATCATGGTCGGGTCGAGCAACTGCTCGAACAGCGGGTTGCCGAGGTCATAGTGGGCGGCGATATTCCTGCGCGAGCCCTTGCGGGTATTGCGATTGAGCCAGTGCAGGCTCTGCACGAAAGGGCGGCCGAGCCGAGCCAGGCCGCGCTCCATGGCGTCCAGCAGTGCCAGGTTGCCGGCGAACACGCGAATCACCGCGGTGAGGTCGGGGGAACTCCAGTANCCGTGGATATAGGCCTCGCCCGCGCCGATCGAGCCGTTGCCGGCGACCAGGCCCCAGAGTGCGCCGTCCAGCACGCGGATCTCGGCGCGCAGACTGGCATTGGCATCGCCGAATTCGAGAAAGTCATCGCCGTCGATGAGCCGCAGGTGACCGTGGCGCAACTGGCCCAGTTGGTGCAGGACGGCGCGACGCAGCAGGCTGGCGCCGATGCCGCTGCCGACACGCAGCGAGGTTTTCGCGGATGGCAGGCTAGAGCTTTTCATGGGGCACGTCCTTCGACACTGGGCGCGCGACGCGGAATTGACCTTGCGCGGCGCGATGGCTGAATAGGGGGATGCGCTTGAGCAGCAGGCGCAGGGCTTGCCAGTAGATGGCCGCNACGGTCTTGCCGGTCATCCAGGGNAAACTGCGCAGGTAGGCATGCAGGCTGGCGCGGTCGAGTGGGCTGCGGTGCAGGCTGAGGCTGGCGTCGAAGACCTTGGTCGCGCCCTGGCCGTCGGTCAGCCAGTCGGCCATGTGGATGCCCAGGCGTGCGCCGGCGGGGCTGAAGGCCATGCGGTATTCCAGCTCGCGTGGCAGAAAGGGTGAGACATGCAAGGCCTTGGCCACGGCGAAGTGCTGATGGCCGTCGCCGTCTGCCGGCAGCACATAGTGATAGCGCTCGCGCCAGGGGGTATTGCTCACCTCGCAGAGGATCGCGGCGAGGCGCCCGTGGGCGTCATGGCAGTAGAAGAAACTCACCGGATTGAAGGCCAGGCCCCAACTGCGCGGCTGGGTCAGCAGGCAGATCGAGCCCAGCGGCC
>C687J35021_10002808_pt1 | contig 12243 bp, 8 predicted proteins | sample RifCSPhighO2_12_FD_35021 | JGI IMG/M metagenome (IMG submission 35021)
GCCACGCGGAAGGCGTGGCGCGCGACGGGGCCGTCTTCCAGAATGTAGGAGTGCGAGCGCAGCAGCTCGGTGCTGACGCCGCCGCTGTGCGCGAGCCAGCCCAGGGTATGGTCGAGTGCGGGCTGGTCGCCAGCGCAGTAAATCTCGGTGCGGTTGCAGGTGGAGATGATGGCCGTCTCCACGTTGCGGTGCTGGCTGGCTTGGCCCAGCGCCTGACGCAGGCCGTGCAGGGTGGGCTCAATCTGGTCGATCGCAAACGCAAAACGGCCGCGCAGATCGAGCGGCGCGGTGGTGTGGTTGATGCCCAAGGCCCAGACAGACATGGCCGGATTATAAAATTGTTATGTGCACGGGGTGACACCGACTGCACAACACTTGATTTACGTCATTTTTATGGACTTCCTGGCCGCCCTCAATCACCTGCTCAATTTCGCTGCGCCTGCGGCTGCGCTGGCGCTGCTGCTGGTGCCAGGAAGCCGGTTATTGATAAAAAAATCGGCGCCAATTGTTACCTGGTGGGCGCAAGCAGCTATTGTTTTTGTAGTTGGCTGTGGCGTGCTGCTGGCCGGGCTGTGGCTTCTGGGCCGCGACGGCAAGGCGCTGACCTACGCCGCGCTGGTGCTGGCCACTGCCACCTGCCAGTGGCTGCTGCGGCGTGGCTGGAAGGGTTGAGGCAGCCCATTCACCGCGCGGCGGCACTTTCGCTCGCGCCATCCGGGTTTTTCCAGGGGGGATACCAGGGCACTCGTGGAACGGGCTTCGCCCGGCCATTGGGTGCGTCCCCCCTCCCGTGAAGTGCAGCGTAGTGCGAGAGGGGGGAAGGCGCGCAGCGACTCAGGGGGGAGTTACCTCAATACTGCCCAGTGGTTGCCTGCTGCCATGCCCTCAGGCCAGCGCAGCATGTTCGCGGGCTCGGTGGCGTGCCAGCGTGCCAGGCCCCGTCCACCCCCCACCGCGACGCCCGGGGAACCGTCCAGCGGCCACAGGCCGCAGGGGTTCTGCACGTTGCCGATGGTCGTCAGCCGGGCGGGCTGCTGCGGCTGCCATAGCAGGATGCGATTGGCGTACTGCGCGGTGAGCACAAAGCCGCCGTTGGGGCCTGCCGCCACGTCGCCCACGTAGCCATCGGCCACCATATAGCTTGGCACCTTGAGTTCCTGGCCATCCCACACGGCCAGCAGCGGGGCATCGCGGCGCTTGGCCGGCTCGTCGTGCTCGGCCTGCAGGCCAATGCCCAGCAGCAGGGGGGCGCCTTCCAGCGGGCGGTTCCAGGCGATGTGGTGGGGGGCCAGGCGTTGGTCGCGCAGGCTCCACTCACCGAGTTTGTCGCCGTTTTCCGGGTTCAGCAGGACCAGGGTGGGGCGCATCAGTTCCAGGTTGCGCTTGCTGCCGGTGGGGGTGCGGGGGATGCCGCCATTGGCGATCACCAGCCGCCCCTGCGGGTCCACAAGGAGCTGGTGCGGGTCAACGCCGTGTGTGCGGTGCTCGGCCACCTTGCGCAGATTGCGCGTGTCGCGCACGCTGACCCAGCCTTCGCCTGTCTTGCGGTCGGTTTCGCCGGTGTACAGCCAGCGCCCGTCGTGGCTGGCGATGACGTGGCCGTCGAGCGTGCGCGCATCGCCCTCATCGGCCATGGCCAGGCGGTTGACGATCTGCCCCTCGGCATCGGCGCGCACCAGCCAGGCGCCCGGGCGCGTGGCCACGGCGAGGAAGCCGCCGCCGGGCTCGGGCACGATGGCGTGCGGCAGGGTGGGCGTGGTGATGGCGAACTGTGTGGCCACCTGACCCTGGGCCCAATCCACGCGCAATGCGCCAATCTGGTATTCGCGTTCGTTCATGCGCCAGCCACCGGCCACGCGCAGGCTGGCACCGTCCGTCTGGGAACGGGCCAGGGCAGGTAATGAAGCGGTTCCGAGGGCTGCGCTGAGCTGCAGCAGAAAAAGACGGCGGTCCAAGAGGGTCCCCAAGTGGTCGTTGCAATCACCCGAGAATATAGCAAATGAGATTGATTTGCATTGACATTTCGCAATATGCCCGGTTCCGGGGTCTGCGCAGCGCGGGAGCGGTTAGTCCGTCGCTGGCGGGAACAGGTCCACCCGGTCGGTGATGATGCCGTCGGTGCCCAGATCGATCAGGCGCCGGGCCGTCTCTGCGTCGTTCACCGTGTAGCTCAAAGCGCGCCAGCCCGCGACGTGCACGCGTTGCACCAGTGCCGCATCCCACAGGGCGTGGTTGCAGACGATGGCCACACAACCGAGCTGGCGGGCGGTGTCGAACCAGCCGTTCTGCAGCGTATCGAGCAGCAGGGCGCGGGGAAGGTGCGGTGCCGTGGCCTGGGCACCGGCCAGCGCTTCGGGCTGGAACGAGGACAGCAGTGGCGGCACGGGCTGCCCGTGCCAGAGCCGTGCCGCGTGTTCGCCCACCACGCGGCCGGTGGCGTCGTCCTGTCCGGGTGTGGGCTTGATCTCGATGTTCAGGAAATACCCGTTGGCAAGGCAGAAGCGCGCGATGTTCGAAAGCGTGGGCAGCGGCTCGCCTGCGAAGCGGCGCGCGTGCCAGCCCCCGGCGTCGAGCCGGGCGAGTGCGCTCCAGCTGTGGTCGCCACCGTTGGGGCTGGCGTCGGGCCCCAGCACGTGCCCTGCATTGGTGGTGCGGGCCAGGGTGGCGTCGTGCATCAGAAAAGGCACGCCGTCGCTGGAGAGTTTGGCGTCGCACTCGAACATGCGGTAGCCATGCTCCGCGCCCAGGCGGAAGGCGGCCAGGGTGTTCTCAGGTGCGAGCTTGCCGGCACCCCGGTGGGCAATCCAGCGCGGATAAGGCCAGGTGGAGGTCATGGCAGGCGGGGGGTCAGAGCCGCTTGCCGCTGTCGGCGTCAAACCAGTGCAGGCGGTTTTCACGCGGGGCCACATGCAGGGTGTCACCGGGGCGGGGGGCGAGTGCGCCTTCTTCCACGCGAACGATGAGCGGCTCGCCACCCAGGCGGGCATAGATCAGGCGTTCGGCGCCGAGCAGTTCCACGGTGTCCACCACCACCTCCCAGCCTTCGCTGCCCACGTCCAGGTGCTCGGGGCGGATGCCCAGCAGCGTGCCGGGGCGTGCACCCGGCGCGTGCTGCAGCAAATTCATGGGCGGCGAGCCGATGAAGCTGGCCACAAAGGTGCTGGCGGGCTGGTGGTACACCTCTTCGGGTGTGCCGAACTGCTCCATGTGGCCGCCGTTCATCACGATCATGCGCTGCGCCAGCGTCATGGCTTCCACCTGGTCGTGCGTGACGAACAGGCTCGTGATGCCCAGCTCGCGGTGCAGTTTTTGAATCTCCAGGCGCGTCTGGGCACGCAGTTTGGCGTCGAGGTTGGACAGCGGTTCGTCGAACAAAAACACCTGCGGCTGGCGCACGATGGCGCGGCCCATGGCTACGCGCTGGCGCTGGCCGCCCGACAGCTCGCGCGGCTTGCGTTCGAGCAGGTGGCCCAGCTCCAGGATTTTCGCGGCCTTGTCCACGCGGGTCTTGATCTCGTCCTTGGGCACCTTGGCGATCTTCAGGCCATAGGCCATGTTGTCGAACACGCTCATGTGCGGGTAGAGCGCGTAGTTCTGGAACACCATGGCAATGTCGCGCTCGGCCGGTTCCAGGGTGTTCACCACGCGGCTGCCGATGGCGATCTCGCCGCCGGAGATTTCTTCCAGCCCGGCCACCATGCGCAGCAGCGTGGACTTGCCGCAGCCCGAGGGGCCGACGATGACGACGAACTCGCCATGCTGGACCTCGGCGTTCACACCGTGGATGACCTGGTTGGCATTGGGCCCGTGGCCGTAGCGTTTGACGAGATTGCGCAGGGAGATGGATGCCATGTATTTACTACTATATTGATAGCTGTCAGCGATTTTTGGGCGGGCGTTGGATGGTGTTTTTGCTTATTTTTCAGCGTCCACCAGGCCCTTGACGAACCAGCGTTGCATGAGCAGCACCACCAGCGCCGGCGGGATCATGGCGAGGATGGCCGTGGCCATGACGATGTTCCAGTCGTTGGCGGCGTCGCCACCCGAAATCATGCGTTTGATGCCCATGACCACGGGATACATCGACTCATCCGTGGTCACCAGCAGCGGCCAGAGGTACTGGTTCCAGCCGTAGATGAACTGGATCACGAACAGCGCGGCGATGCTGGTGCGCGAGAGTGGCAGCAGCACGTCCCAGAAAAAGCGCATGGGCCCCGCGCCATCCACCCGCGCGGCCTCCACCAGTTCGTCGGGCACCGACAGGAAGAACTGGCGGAACAAAAAGGTGGCCGTGGCCGAGGCGATCAGCGGCACCGTCAGGCCCGCATAGGTGTTGAGCATGCCCAGGTCGGACACCACCTGGTAGGTCGGGCCGATGCGCACCTCCACCGGCAGCATCAGCGTGACGAAGATGGCCCAGAAGAAAAACGTGCGCCCGGGAAAGCGAAAGTAGACGATGGCGAATGCCGAGAGCAGCGAGATGGCGATCTTGCCGACGGCGATCACCAGCGCCGAGATCAGGCTCACCAGCATCATGTGGCCCACGGGCGCGGTGGATGCCGCGCTGCCGCTGGTGCCCTGGATGGCATGGGTGTAGTTCTCGATCAGGTGCGGGCCCGGCAGCAGCGGCATGGGCACCTGCACGATGTCCTGCGAGGTGTGCGTGCTGGCCACAAAGGTGATGTAGAGCGGGAAGGCGATGATGATCACGCCCAGGATGAGCACGAAGTGCGAAATGGCGGTAGCAAGAGGGCGGCGTTCGACCATATTAGTTATCCATTCGGCGCATGCAGGACACGTAGCGCATGCAACTGGCGCAGCCCAGGCCTGGGCTCCCGCGCAAGGGCCGCCCCGCCGCGCTGGGAGCGTCCCCCTGCCCGCAGCGCGCAGCGATGCGAGAGCGGGGGGAAGGAGCGAAGCGACATAGGGGGTGTTTCATGTCAGTAATTCACTTTGCGCTCAACGTAGCGGAACTGGATGACGGTCAGCACCACCACAATGGCCATCAGGACCACCGACTGTGCGGCCGAGCCGCCCAGGTCCAGCGCCTTGAAACCGTCGTAATACACCTTGTAGACCAGGATGGCGGTGTCTTTGCCGGGGCCGCCCTCGGTCGTGGCGTCCACGATGGCGAAGGTGTCGAAAAAGGCGTAGACGATGTTGATGACCAGCAAAAAGAAGGTGGTGGGCGAGAGCAGCGGAAAGACGATGCTCCAGAAGCGCCGCCACGGCCCGGCGCCGTCGATGGCGGCAGCTTCGATGAGGGACTTGGGGATGGACTGCAACCCCGCCAGAAAGAACAGGAAGTTGTAGGAAATGTGCTTCCACACGGCGGCAAAAACGATCAGGGCCATGGCCTGGTCACTGTTGAGCAGATGGTTCCATTCCAACCCCATCTGCCGCAGCGCGTAGCTGACGACACCGATGGACGGTGCGAACATGAACAGCCACAGCACGCCGGCCACGGCGGGCGCCACGGCGTAGGGCCAGATGAGCAGCGTCTTGTAGAAACTGGCACCGCGGACCACGCGGTCGGCAAACACCGCCAGCGCCAGCGAGATGACCAGCCCCAGGCCCGCCACCAGCACCGAGAACACAGCGGTGGTCTTGAACGAGGCGAGGTAGCTTTCGTCACCCCAGAGGCGTTCAAAATTCTCCAGCCCCACCCATTCGACCGAGGTGCCAAAGGCGTCCTGCTGCTGAAGCGACTGCACCAGCGCCTGCCCGGCGGGCCAGAAGAAGAACACGGCGATCACCACCACCTGCGGTGCCAGCAGCACGGCGGGGAGCCACCAGCTTTTGAAGCGAACCCGTTTTTCCGTTGTCAAAATCGCCCTCCAGAAATCAAAAGCGACCGGGGTAGACCCGGTCGCATGCGTTGCAGGGGCGCAAGCTTAGCTCTTGTTGGCCTTCTGGAAGCGCTCCAGCTGCTCATTGCCGCGCTTGACGGCGGTGTCCAGCGCCTCCTTGGCCGACTTCTTGCCCGCCCAGACCTGTTCGAGCTCCTCGTCCATGATGGCGCGGATCTGGTTGAAGTTGCCCAGGCGCACGCCACGCGACTTGTCGGTGGTCTTGCGGATCATCTGGTTCACCGCGGTGTCGGTGCCGGGGTTCTGTTTATAAAAACCTGCTTTCTCGGTCATCTCGAACGATGCCAGGGTGATGGGCAGGTAGCCGGTGCGCTGGTGGCTCGCGGCCTGCACTTCGGGGTTGGTCAGGTAGTGGAAGAACTGCGCCACGCCCTTGTACTCCGGCGCCTTCTTGCCAGCCATGACCCACAGCGAGGCGCCGCCGATGACGGTGTTCTGCGGTGTGCCGGGCACGTCCGGGTAGTAGGGCAGGGGGGCGATGCCGAAGTCGAACTTGGCGTTCTTCTTGATGCTGGCGTAGGTGGACGAGCTGGCAGTGGCCATGGCGCATTCGCCCGAGTAGAACGGCGCATCCCCCTTGTTGCCGCGGCCCCGGTAGTGGAACAGGCCCTGCTTGGACATGTTGGCCAGGTTTTCGATGTGGCGCACATGCAGCGGGCTGTTGAAGGCCAGGCGCGCGCTGCTGCCGCCGAAGCCGTTGTTCTGGGTGGCAAACAGGGTGTTGTGCCAGGTGGAGAAACTCTCCAGTTGCGTCCAGCCCTGCCAGCTGGTGGTGAACGGGCAGGCCACGCCCGAGGCCTTGAGCTTGGCGGCGGCCGACACCAGTTCGGGCCAGGTGCTGGGTGGTTTGTTCGGGTCCAGGCCCGCCTTCTGGAACAGGTCCTTGTTGTAGTTGAGCACGGTGGTCGAGCTGTTGAACGGGTAGCTCAGCATTTCGCCGCTGGGCGCCGTGTAATAGCCCACCACGGCCGGAATGTAGGCCTTGGGGTCGAATTTGTAGCCTGCGTCTGCCATGACCTTGCCCACGGGGATCACGGCGCCCTTGGCGGCCATCATGGTGGCCGTGCCCACCTCGTACACCTGCAGGACGTGCGGGGCGTTGCCGGCGCGGAAGGCGGCGATCGATGCGGTCATCGATTCGTCATACGTGCCCTTGTAGGTGGGCACGATCTTGAAATCTTTCTGGCTGGCGTTGAAGCCGTTGGCGATGTCCACCACCCAGTCGTTGAGGCCACCGGTCATGGAGTGCCACCACTGGATTTCGGTTTGCGCTTGCGCAGCGGTGCTGCCCAGAACGGCGACAGCAGTGCAGACAGCCAGGGAACGGAATTTCATGGGGAATCTCCTCACACAAATGGATAAGCGCCGGATCGTAGGGCGGGGTCATGACAAAACCGTGTCTGTCACGAAGACAAGGGGCTTTTTTAACCATGCCGGGCGTCTTTCTCCAGCGGGTAAACCCCCCCGTACCCTGGTGTGGGCTTGCCCCTGATGCGTGTAGTGGTGCCTCTCCAGAAGGTGATTTTGTGCGTTGCACCATGCTAGGATGGCCCGCCATTCAGAAGCCGGTCGCCCGCAGGCGGCGGCCCGGGTTTCGCCGACACAGGATTGCCATGAGCCCCACATCGCTGGACAAAAGCAAGATCAAATTCCTTCTGCTCGAAGGCCTGCACCCCTCCGCCCTCCAGGTGCTGCAAAGCGCTGGCTACAGCCAGATCGAATCCTTGAGCGGCGCCCTGCCGCAAGAGGAACTGATCGCACGCATCGCCGACGCGCACTTCATCGGCATCCGCTCGCGCACGCAGCTGACCGCCGAGGTGCTGGCGCATGCACACAAGCTTGTGGCCATCGGGTGCTTCTGCATCGGCACCAACCAGGTGGACCTGAATGCTGCACGCGACCGGGGCATTGCGGTGTTCAATGCGCCGTATTCCAACACCCGTTCCGTGGCCGAGCTGGTGCTGGCCGAGGCCATTTTGCTGCTGCGCGGCGTGCCCGAGAAGAACGCTGTGGCGCACCGGGGCGGCTGGCTCAAGACGGCCGACAACGCTTTCGAGGTGCGCGGCAAGACGCTGGGCATCGTCGGCTACGGCGCCATCGGCTCCCAGCTTTCGGTGCTGGCCGAGGCGCTGGGCATGCAGGTGCTGTTCCATGACGTGGTGGCCAAGCTGCCGCTGGGCAATGCGCGCCAGGCCACCAGCCTGAACGAGCTGTTGTCGGCCAGCGACATCGTGACGCTGCATGTGCCCGAACTGCCCTCGACGCAGTGGATGATCGGCGCGTCGGAGATCGCTGCCATGAAGCCCGGCGCCGTGTTCATCAATGCCTCGCGCGGCACCGTGGTCGAAATCGAGCCTCTGGCCCAGGCTTTGCGGGACGGCAAGCTGCTGGGCGCGGCCGTGGACGTGTTTCCGGTCGAGCCGCGCAGCAACAAGGACGAGTTCCTCTCGCCCCTGCGCGGCCTGGACAACGTCATCCTCACGCCGCACATCGGCGGCTCCACCCTGGAGGCGCAGGCCAACATCGGACTGGAAGTGGCGGAAAAGCTGGTCAAGTACAGCGACAACGGCACCACCATCTCCTCGGTCAACTTCCCCGAGGTGGCCCTGCCCGCGCAGCGCGGCAAGCACCGCGTCCTGCACGTGCACCGCAACGTGCCGGGGGTCATGTCCGAGATCAACCGCGTGTTTTCCGACAACCAGATCAACGTGTCGTCCCAGTACCTGCAGACCAACGAGGCCATCGGCTACGTGGTGATGGACATCGACGCCGAATCGTCCGAACTGGCGCTGCAAAAACTTCAGCAGGTGCCGGGCACGCTGCGCTGCCGCGTGCTGTTCTAGGCTGGCAGGGCAGGGCCTCTGCACACGCAGGGGCCACCGCGCGGGCAGGCCCGACTGCAGCCGGCGCGCGGATTCCCTAAAATCAGAGGTTCCGAGTTCCCCAGGCCACTGGGCGCACCGCCCTTCCCCAGGTTCACCGAATGAATGCTCCCACCGCGTTGGCCGCCCTGATGGCGCAGGCCCCCGAACCCGTGCGCTTGCGCGAGATCCCCTACAACTACACGAGCTTTTCGGACCGCGAAATCGTCATTCGCCTTCTGGGTGAGCAAGCCTGGGGCACGCTGCAGCAACTGCGCCAGGAGCGCCAGACCGGCCGCTCGGCGCGCATGCTGTACGAGGTGCTGGGCGACATCTGGGTGGTGCAGCGCAACCCCTACCTGCAGGATGACCTGCTGGACAACCCGCAGCGCCGCCGCCTGCTGGTGCAGGCGCTGGAACACCGCCTGGGCGAGGTGCAAAAGCGCCGTACGCCCGACACCGATGCCGCCCGCGATGCACTGGTGGGCGCGCTGCTGCAGGCGGCCACGGCGGCTGTGCAGCGTTTTGACGCTTCGTTCCGGGATGTGACCGAGCTGCGCCGCAAGGCGCGCCGCACGCTGGGGCGCCTGACGGCGGGCGACAACATCAAGTTTGACGGCCTTTCGCGCGTGAGCCATGTGACCGACGCCACCGACTGGCGCGTCGAATACCCGTTTGTGGTGCTCACCCCCGACACCGAGCAGGAAATGGCGGGCCTGGTGCAGGGCTGCATCGAACTGGGCCTGACCATCATCGCGCGCGGCGGCGGCACGGGCTACACCGGCGGGGCCATTCCGCTGACGGACCGCAGTGCCGTCATCAACACCGAAAAGCTCGAAGCCATGACCGAGGTCGAGATGCGCCGTCTGCCCGGGCTGGACCGGGAGGTGGCCACGATCTGGACCGAGGCCGGTGTGGTCACCCAGCGCGTGGCCGACGCCGCCGAGCGCGGCGGCTATGTGTTCGCCGTGGACCCGACCAGCGCCGAGGCCTCGTGCATCGGCGGCAACATCGCCATGAACGCGGGTGGCAAGAAGGCCGTGCTGTGGGGCACGGCGCTGGACAACCTGGCCAGCTGGCGCATGGTGACGCCGCAGGCGCAGTGGCTCGAAGTCACGCGCCTCGACCACAACCTGGGCAAGATCCACGACGCTGAGGTCGCCAGCTTCGAGCTGCAGTACTTTGCGGCCGACGGCAAGACGCTGCTGCGCACCGAGCGCCTGGACATCCCGGGCAAGACCTTCCGCAAGGAGGGCCTGGGCAAGGACGTGACCGACAAGTTCCTCTCGGGCCTGCCCGGCATCCAGAAGGAGGGCTGTGACGGGCTGATCACCAGCGCGCGCTGGGTGGTGCACCGCATGCCCGAGCACACCCGCACCGTGTGCCTGGAGTTCTTTGGCAATGCCAAGGATGCGGTGCCCAGCATCGTCGAGATCAAGGACTTCATGTTCGCCGAGCAAAAACGCTCGGGCGTGCTGCTGGCCGGCCTGGAGCACCTGGACGACCGCTACCTCAAGGCCGTGGGCTACACCACCAAGAGCAAGAAGCACGGGGGCCTGCCCAAGATGGTGCTGTTCGGCGACATCGCGGGCGACGACCAGGACGCCGTGGCGCGCGCCACCAGCGAGGTGGTGCGCATCGCCAACTCGCGCAGGGGTGAGGGCTTCGTTGCCATCAGCCCCGAGGCGCGCAAGAAGTTCTGGCTCGACCGCAAGCGCACGGCTGCCATCTCGCGCCACACCAACGCCTTCAAGATCAACGAAGACGTGGTGATTCCGCTGCCGCGCATGGCCGAGTACACCGACGGCATCGAGCGCATCAATATTGAGCTGAGCCTGCGCAACAAGCTCAAGCTGTGCGACGAGCTGGAGGCCTTTTTCAGCCGGGGCAGCCTGCCGCTGGGCCGGCACGACGACGCGAACGAAATTCCCTCGGCCGAGTTGCTCGAAGACCGCGTGGCCCAGGCGCTGGCGCTGGTGCAGGAAGTGCGCGCGCTGTGGGCTGGCTGGCTGCGCGATGTGCCCGAACTGTTTCCGCAGCTGCAGGACCACACGCTGCGCGCGAGCTGGAAGACGCAGATCCGCACGCCGCTGCAGGCCATTTTTTCGGGCGCGGCCTTCACGCCCATCCTCACCGAGTCCTCGGCCATCCACCAACGCGTGCTCAAGGGCCGCGTCTGGGTGGCGCTGCACATGCACGCGGGCGATGGCAATGTGCACACCAACATCCCCGTCAACAGCGACGACTACGAGATGCTGCAGACCGCGCACGGCGCGGTGGACCGCATCATGGTGCTGGCGCGCAGCCTGGATGGTGTGATTTCGGGCGAGCACGGCATCGGCATCACCAAGCTGGAGTTCCTGACCGATGAGGAACTGCGGCCGTTTGCCGAATACAAGCAGAAGGTGGACCCGGAAGGCCGCTTCAACAAAGGCAAGTTGCTCCGAAATTCAGAGCTTAAGGCGCAGACTGGAAAAGCTCTGGAGGCAAATTTGGTGCATGGTGGCACGTCGATGTTTGCCGACCTGACCAACGCCTACACGCCCAGCTTCGGCCTCATGGGACATGAGTCGCTGATCATGCAGCAGAGCGACATCGGCGCCATCGCCGACAGCGTGAAGGACTGCCTGCGCTGCGGCAAGTGCAAGCCCGTGTGTTCCACGCACGTGCCGCGCGCCAACCTGCTGTACAGCCCGCGCAACAAGATCCTGGCGACCTCGCTGCTGGTCGAGGCCTTCCTGTACGAAGAACAGACCCGCCGCGGCGTGAGCATCAAGCACTGGCAGGAGTTCGAGGATGTGGCCGACCACTGCACCGTGTGCCACCGCTGCGAGAGCCCCTGCCCGGTGAAGATCGACTTTGGCGACGTCACCATGAACATGCGCAACCTGCTGCGCAAGATGGGCAAGAAAAGCTTCCGCCCCGGCAACAAGCTGGCCATGGCCATGCTCAACGCCACCAACCCCGACACCATCAAGCTGCTGCGCGCTGCCATGGTGGGCGTGGGCTTCAAGGCCCAGCGCTTCGCAGTCGATCTGCTGCGCAGCGTGGCGCGCAAGCAGACGGCGCGCCCACCGGCCACCGTGGGCACGGCGCCGGTGAAGGAGCAGGTGATCCACTTCGTCAACAAAAAGCTCCCTGGCGGCCTGCCCAAGCAGACGGCGCGTGCGCTGCTCGACATCGAGGACAAGGACTACGTCCCGATCATCCGCAATCCCCAGGCCACCACGGCCGAGACCGAGGCGGTGTTCTATTTCCCCGGCTGCGGCTCCGAGCGCCTGTTCAGCCAGGTGGGCCTGGCCACGCAGGCCATGCTGTGGCACGCGGGCGTGCAGACGGTGCTGCCGCCGGGGTATCTGTGCTGCGGCTACCCGCAGCGCGGCAGCGGCCAGTTCGACAAGGCCGAGAAGATGATCACGGACAACCGCGTGCTCTTCCACCGCGTCGCCAACACGCTCAACTACCTCGACATCAAGACCGTGGTGGTGAGCTGCGGCACCTGCTACGACCAG
>C687J35021_10002809_pt1 | contig 12238 bp, 11 predicted proteins | sample RifCSPhighO2_12_FD_35021 | JGI IMG/M metagenome (IMG submission 35021)
CCCTACAAAGAGTGAATTATATCAGAAATGCCTGGATTTTCAAGCCAGGCAGGAGAGGTTAAAGTAGATAGCAATAATACACGCAGGCTAAAGTTCGCCAGAGGCGAATCTGCCTCAGGCATGACCTGCGGCTACTAAAGGGGAATTACCTGTCGCATCTCGTAGAGACCTGGGGGCTTGCCCGCCAGGAACTTGGCGGCCCTTATGGCCCCAAGGGCAAAGGTGTCCCTGCTGTGGGCAGAGTGGGTGAGTTCTACAGTCTCCCCCAGCGTGCCGAAGATGACCTTGTGGTCTCCCACGGTATCTCCCACCCTGAGGGCGTGGAGGCCAATCTGGCCTTTGGGGCGTTCACCCGTAATACCCTGGCGGCCATAAACGGCCGCCTCCTTCAGCTCACGGCCCGTGGCCTTACATATCTCCCTGGCCAGCTTCAGGGCGGTCCCGCTAGGGGCGTCCTTTTTAAATCGGTGGTGGACCTCTACGATTTCTATATCGTAGTCCTCCCCGAGGGCCCTGGCTATCTGGGCCGCCGTCTGAAAGAGGAGGTTCACTCCCAGGCTCATGTTAGGGGATATGAGGCACGGGATGCGTTGAGCGGACTTTTTGATACTGGCAAGCTGTTCTTCCGTATGGCCCGTGGTGCCTACGACTAATGCTATGCCTTTGGAGGCACAAAGGGTGGCCTTCACTACCGAGGAACTGGGTTCTGAGAAGTCTATAAGGACGTCTGCCTTGCCGTTCAGGGTATCCGTAACCTTAACACCCAGATCCCCCTCCCCCGCCAATGAACCCACGTCTTTGCCCAGGAAGGGATGCCCCTCCCTCTCCAGGGCCGCAACCAGCTCAAGCCCCTTGTCTTTACATACAAGGGAGGCTATCTTTGAGCCCATTCGGCCGCAGGCCCCGTTGACTGCGACCCTTATCATGCCTTCTTCTCTTTTTTGGTGCCTGGTCCGCCTGAGGCGGATACCGCCTTCCATTTCCTAAACTTCTGGCTGGCCTTCTGGAGGAACTCCATCTCCTTCCTGGTAAGGTTCTCCAGGCCTACTCTATTTACCTTGTCCAGGAGGGAATCCACCCGCCTGCGTATCTCCTCCCCCTCCCTAAGTTCCCTCGCCCTCTGTTTGGCCTGCCACAGGGACACCAAATCCCAGACCCTGGGCTCGTATCTGACAAACAGGAAACCATAAAGAAGCCCCCCCAGATGCGCATAGTAGGCCACACCCCCTCCGATAGGGAGGAGACAGTTCAGGGCGGTCAGCCCGGCAAAGAGCATTACCAGGTGTTTGGCCTTTATCGGGAATATGAACAGTATGATAGTGACGTTGGGGAAGAGCATGGCAAAGGCGACCTCCACGGCAAAGATCGCCCCGGAGGCCCCAAGGACAGCCGTCTGGGGTAGGAGGAGGGCCGAAAGGAGGGCGGCAAAGACCCCGGCCGTAAAGTACAGGGTGAGGAACTTCTTGGTGCCCATGGCCCTCTCTACGTCCGCCCCAAACATCCAGAGGGCAAACATGTTTATTATCAGGTGCCAGGGGTCGTAAATGCTGTGGAGAAAGGTATAGCTAAAAAATTGCCATAGCCAGAGATTTCCCAGGGCGTCTGGGGGGTAAAACCAGAAAAGCCTGGTAAAAGGGTCCTGAGTCCATACCCTCACCCCTTCCCCAAGTCCCGGAACACCCCAACGTGAACTTATGGTAGAGAAAAGGAGTTCAAGGATAAAGACCCCAACGTTGGCAATAACAAGGACTTTTATTGTCCTTGTCCATTTGCTCCCGAAGGACATGCCAAACTCTGGGGTATACCACTCGCTCATCCTGTCCCCTTTAGTCCGCCTTAGGCGGATAGATAGCAAACAGTAGACAGGAAGACCCGTTATCCCTGCATACCGTCTACCTGGACACAAAGCCTCACTATACTTCTTTCGGCCGAAAAGTCAAGGCGGGAGAGAGGGAAAGTCGGTCTGTCCCCAGTGCCTGCTCCTGTTGACAGCTAAGCACCGGATTTCCTGACCACCATCCACTTCCTTCCTTGACAGCCCAGTCTAGGGGGAGTAGAATTCTGGTTTTGGTGGTGGGACTCTATAGCGACAGGGCCACCCCCAAACGAGGAATACTGGTGAGAATACTCTTATTATCCATGCCTGACATGGTGCCCCAGCTAAAGTCTTGGCAGGCACCCAACCTGGCCCTCTCCACCATTACAGGTAACGTCCTGGCCACACAGCCGGACCACGAGGTCTACGTGGCTGATCTGATTCTGGTAAGGGACAGGTTAGTAGATAACGTCCAGGCACTCCTGAAGGACTTCAGGCCTAACCTGGTGGGCCTCACTGCCATGAGCTTCCAGTTCAACACGGCCAGGCGGATTGCCTCCTACATAAAGTCCCTGGATAAGGACGTAAAGACCGTGCTGGGGGGGTATCACGCCACCCTCATGTATGATGAAATAACCCAGGATGGCGGCGGCAAGGTCACTTCTGCCGCAGACCCCTTTGATTTTATCCTGCGTGGGGAGGGCGACCACAGCTTTGGCGAACTCCTCCAGGGTCTGGAGGGCAAACGCCCATTAGAAACCATCCGTGGGCTATCCTTCAGGGTGGCGTCCGCCCCAGGCGGACCCCCGTCAAGCGGACGTTGGGTGCATAATACCCCAAGACCCCTTGAAGACCTGACAAAAATTGCCCTTCCCAACCGTACCAACAGGCTATTTAAAGGTTATGCCTTTGGACTGCACAGCCTGGACATCGTTGAGACCTCCAGGGGCTGTACCATGCCCTGCAATTTTTGTAGCATGGGTCACATGTACGGACAGACCTTCCGCACCTATCCCCTGGAGAGGGTGATGGCCGACATTGCCGACGCAAAAAAACGGGGGGCAAGATACCTGGCCATTTCTGATGACAATATATGCCTGGATTTAAAACGCCTGGAGGCGCTGTGCGATGCCATCATAGGCACAGGCCACAATGATATCTCTTACGTGGTACAGGCCAGCAGCGTGGGCATGTCCTCTTCAGAAACCCTGATAGAAAAGATGGCCCGGGCGGGCTTTGAGGTGGTATTCCTGGGGATTGAGAACGTCTCCGAAAGAAACCTGAAACTAATGAAAAAGGGAAACATCGTGGAGAGGACAAAGAGGGCCGTAGAACTCCTCCACAAGCACAATATCCTCATCGTCGGCGGGATGATTATAGGCCACCCCGAAGACCGTGAGNAAGACGTTGCCCAGAACTACGAGTTCTTTGACAAGATGGACGTTGATTTTTATAGCGACCAGATTATCACCCCTTATCCCAAGACGGGCATGCGGGAGGAACTCCTCAAACAGGGCCTCATTTCTAACCTGTACGACTACAGCAAGTACAACGGCTTCTGGGCCAATGTCAGGACAAGATACCTGGATTCCCAGGAATTGCAGTTCGTCAAGTGGCTATGCCGCCGAAAATACTCCACCTTCTATAAGACGACCCGGGCCTTTAAAACCCGGTTCCCCCTTGCCTGGCTACTCAGGGCCTTTGCCCTGAGGCCCTACTATCGCATCAAAGACCTATTTGCCCGGTGGGGCAAGTCTGAAAGGGAGGTATTCCTGACGGAGATGGACGCATTTAGCCACCTCAATGACTTTCCGGAACTACCGGGAAAGGCATCTAACCCATCGGGGGTGGCCCAACCACCCGAAAATTCAGAGACACTTGTCAACCTCGGGGCAGGTCTAAAACCCGCCCCTACAATCAACATGAACTGAGATGAAAATACTACTACTATCCATGCCCGACTCCACGCCCCTCTTTGACCTCAGGAGGTGGCGCGCCCCCAACCTTGCCATGGCCTCCCTGGCCGGTAATATCACGGGCCATCAGGTAGCCATTGCAGACCTCGTCCTGAGGAGGGAAAAGGTAAAGGAGGTCGTAGAGGAACTTATCAGGGACTATAACCCCGATGTAGTGGGCCTCAGCGCCATGAGCTTCCAATTTGCTACGGCCAGGAGGGTAGCCACCTTTATAAAGAGACTGAGAAAAGAGACCATAACGGTACTGGGGGGTTACCATGCCACCCTGCTCTTTGAAGAGATATGCACATCGGAGGATTCCCGCCCCTTTGACTACATCTTAAGGGGCGAGGGAGAGCTGGCCTTCGGCGAGTTTCTGGAGGTACTGGAAGGGAAGAGGGGTCCGGATACGGTCCTGGGCCTGTCCTACCGTAAAGGAGACGGCTTTACACATAACCCCCGCAGGCCGCCGGAAGACCTGGAAAAGATAAAGATTCCAGACCGGACCAAAAGGCTCTGGGGCGGAAACCACTTCAACGGCGCCGTCCTGGACATCATAGAATCCTCCAGGGGCTGTACCATGCCCTGCACCTTCTGCTGTATGGACAAGATGTACGGGAAGACCTTCCGTCCCTACAGCATCCCAAGGGTCATAGATGACATCGCCCACGCCAAGAAACAGGGCCTGGGACACCTCATATTTTCAGACGACAACTTTGCCCTGGACGTCAAGCGTTTTGAGACCCTGTGCGACGCCATCGTCGAGGCAGGCCACAACGACATGCGNTACATCATCCAGGCCAGCAGTACGGGCGTAGCCTCCTCAGACACCCTGGCAGATAAAATGGCCCGAGCGGGCTTCAAGATGGTCTTCCTCGGCATTGAAAACATCTCCCCGGAAAACCTCAAAAGGTTAAAAAAAGGCAACATAGTAGAAAAGACCCGCCTGGCCGTAAAGAAACTCCATGACTGTAACATCATGATTGTAGGCGGGATCATCCTGGGCAACCCCGAGGATAAAGAGGAGGATATTGCCAGTAACTATCACTTCCTCAAGGAGCTAGACATTGACTTCTATGCCGACCAGATACTCACCCCTTACCCCAAGACCCCCGTCAGGGAGGAACTCCGCCAGATGGGCCTCATAACCAACCTGAACGACTTCAGCCGATACAACACCTTCTGGGCCAACGTGAAGACCAAATACCTGGACTCCGCCCAGTTACAATTCCTCAGGTGGAAGTACAACAGGCTCTATGCCGATAACATGCTGGCCACCAAGACCTTTATAAGGAACCACCCTTTCTGGTACTTCTGCACGGCCTATCTCTATAGACCTTACTGGAGACTCAAGGAATACCTCTCAGGGAACACCCGCCTCAGCGAAAGGGAGTGCTACCTGCGGGACGTCAAGAGGGCCGAGGACCTCAACTACTTCAAGGACCTCTGCCAGGAGGTGGCGTAGGATGCGGCCATCCGTTACCAGTCTCTGGTGGTTTGCCTCCGGTTGCGGCCGTCACCTGAATTCTGCCTTGAGTCCCTGGCGCCTTTCATTTATAATCTTAAGAGCCGGGGAAACAACATGAGCTTAAACAAAATGGAAACCAAAGCCACCATAGCCATCACCCGCTGTCAGGAGTACGACCCAAAGCAGGTCTACCAGGCCGTTAAGACCTCCCTTGAGCAGGTAGACGGCATCCACAAATTACTAAGCAACGGGAAGAAAAAGGTACTCCTGAAACCTAACCTGCTTTCCTCCTCTCTAGGCCCAGAACACGCAGTGAACACCCACCCGGTGGTAGTAAGGGCCGTGGTGGACTTCTTCCAGAAGGAGTGCGGTGCAGAGGTCTATATAGGCGATTCTTGCGGCAGCCTGAGAAGCGGCTCTACCAACAAGGCCTTTAAGGTTACAAAGCTGGATGTGGTCGCCCAGGAGACCGGTGCCCGATGGATAAACTTTGACCAGGATAAGCACATAGAAATCAAAAAGCCCCATGGGGCTACTTTACCCACCTTTAAAATGGCCGGTATCGTAAAGGATGCAGACCTGGTGGTCTCTATCCCCAAACTGAAGACCCACGGCCTGGTCAAATACACCGGGGCATTAAAGAATACCCTTGGGGTTATCCCTGCCAAAGGTAAAAAGGACGTCCACGTCCAGGCCCCCAAGCCTAGCGTCTTCGCCAAGGCCCTGGTGGACGTATATGAGGAAGTAAAACCCCAGCTGACCGTAATGGATGCCATAGTGGGCATGGAAGGCAACGGCCCCAATGCAGGAGACCCCAGAAAGGTGGGCCTTATTATAGCCGGTAGAGACGGCGTGGCCCTGGACGTAGTAGCTTCCAAAATTATCGGCTATGATCCCATGTCCATCCCCACCACGCGATACGCCTGGGAACGGGGCCTGGGCGTAGGGGAACTCAACAAAATCAGAGTCCTCGGGGCAGAGATCCAGGAGGTAGCCATACCGGACTTTAAGCGCTCCTCTAGCCTTGCCAAGGACTTCGCCCTAAACTTCCTCCCTGGCGCAGTGTTTGCCAAGCTCTTTGACATGTCCACGTCTGCCACCTCCTCTGTGTGCGAATCCAATTGCACCCGCTGTTATGCCTGCGTCAAGAACTGCCCCGTTGGGGCCATGAGCACGGTGGAGGGCAGGGTGGTAGTGGACAAGGAAATGTGTATCGGCTGTTATTGTTGCGACGAGGTCTGTGACTACAAGGCCATTGAAATGAGACGCTCCACCATGGGCGAGGTCTTCGTGGGCATCGCCAAATTCTTGCGGATAGAGAAGACTTAATCGCCCTTGTCTAGCGTGGCCCTGGCCCTGTACCTTACGGCACGGGACTAACCACCTCACAATCCCTTTTAATCCGCCCCTCTAAAACCTTAATCTGAAGCACTGAAACGGTTCAAGAATCCAAAGGAGATAATATGCAGTGGTATAAGATATTTATACCTGAGTTAAGAGAGCTCATCGAGGCCCGCTCCCTAAAGGAGCTGGGGGAATTCCTTCGGAGGTTTCACCCTGCCGATATCGTAGACATCCTCAGGGAGTTCCCTGCAACGGACAGGGTATTAGCCTTCCGGCTCCTGGACAAGGAAAAGATTGCCGGGGTCTTCTCCCTACTGGAGCTAGAAGAACAAGAGGAGCTACTGAAACAATTCACGGAACAACGGGTCAAGGAGATCCTCCTGGAGATGGGCCCGGACGACAGGGCCCAGTTCCTGGAAGAACTCCCTGCCGACATGGTGAAGAGGCTCCTGGCCCTACTGCCTGCCCAGGAAAAAGAGGTTACTAACCTCATACTGAATTATCCCCCCGGCTCAGCGGGAAGGCTCATAACCACCGAATACGTAGCCCTCTCTCCGGAGATGACCGCCCAGGAGGCCATTGACCAGGTGCGTAGGACTGGCCTTGACAAGGAGACCGTTTACGTCTGCTACGTGGTGGATAAAACCCACAAACTCGTAGGCGTCTGCTCCCTCAGGGACATCATCCTCGCCCCACCCTCCAAGAAGATTGGAGAGATAATGAACCCCATGGTCTACCATGTGAAGACCACGGATGACCAGGAACTCGCCGCCCAGGTCATACAGAAGTATGACATCCTGGCCGTCCCGGTGGTGGACCAGGAAGGCAGGCTGGTGGGTATTGTCACGGTAGACGACGTCCTGGACGTGGTGCAGGCAGAGGTCTCGGAGGACATGCAAAAGATGGCCGCCGTGGCCCGGCCAGAGGAGGGGTATTTTGCCCTCAGCTTCTCCCAGAGCGTCCCCAAGAGGGTTACATGGCTCGTCATCCTCCTGGTAATCCAGACCTTCACGGGGAACATAATCCATCTATTTGAAGACACCCTGAATTCCATGATGATACTAACCTACTTCATCCCTCTGGTAATTAGTGTGGGAGGCAACATTAGCGCCCAATCCTCCACGGTGGTTATCCGGGGCCTCGCCACGGGAGATCTAAAACACCCCTTCTGGTGGAACATACTGAAGAGGGAGCTATTTATGGGCGCACTTATGGGCCTAATCCTGGGCCTCATAGCCGTTGCCAGGGTCATGCTCTGGGCCGACAACATTAAGGTCGGGTTGGCCGTGGCCGCCAGTGTAATAGCCATCGCCTTCGTTGGGAACCTCTGGGGTGCCTTCGCCCCGCTCCTCTTCAGGCGACTCAGGATAGACCCCGCCGTCGCCTCCGCCCCCCTGATGGCCACTGTGATGGACATCACAGGACTATCCATCTACTTTGGCGTGGTGGTCTCTGTACTCCATTTTACCAGGGTAATGTAGGGGCGTATTGTCGTGCCTTAGGCAGATTCGCCGTGGCGAATAATACGCCCCTACAGGCAGATGAGAGACCAGGAAAAGAGGGCCTAAAAGTCGTTGCGCGGGACGCAGTCCCGAAGCAATCTAGATTGCTTCGCTCCGCTCGCAATGACACACCAAACCTGCCTTTAATCCAAAAGCCATGCCTCTTGAAAGTTTTGTGATATAATGTTCTACAAATGAAATACAGGCTTTTTGATGAGATTGAGCGTAAAGATACTGGGCCAGAGCCAGAGAGTGAAGCAGAGTATGAGTATATTAACCGCTCTGCTAGGCCAGATGCACAAAAGATACGCTCACTTCTTGAAGATTGGTTTAGCAGGTATCCTGAGAAACAAAATGATTTCCTTCGACGATTTAAGAGCAATAAGGACAAAGAGCACAATAGCGCCTTCTTTGAACTTTACACGCATGAAATTCTTATTAGGCAAGGCTTCACCTGCCGCGTACATCCTGAAATAGAAGGGAGCAGCACACGTCCTGAATTTCTAGCCTCCTACAAGGAACTCAATTTCTACTCCTACGTAGAGGCAACAATACCAGACTTGCCACAGGATGATGCTATCAATCCAGGTGCTGCTATGATACGCAGAGCAATTCATAAAAAGGCTTCAGCCTATGGAAATTTAGGAAAGCCCTACCTTATTGCAATTAACGTAAATAATGTAAGACCTTTCATTCGTGATAGTCACGTGGCCGATGCACTTTTTGGAGACCTGCGCCTGGTAACAAACCCTAAAACAGAAGAACACCCCTATAGGCGGGACTTACGCACAGCAACACTCATCGCCCTTGGAGGCACACCAGAACATACAAGAGTAAGTGGGATTATCATTCTCAAAAACCTAGGACCATGGAGTATAACTCAAATAACCCCGGTGTTGTGGCACAACGCCTGGGCAAAACATCCATTTCCACCCGAACTCTGGCAATTGCCACAGCAAATACCAAAAGAAGTATACGAGAAGAAAGAGGGTAAGGCTGTGTCAGAATTATTAGGCCTGCCCCGCCATTGGCCCGAGGATTGACGAGCTACATCTTCTGTGTCGTCTTGGGTCTTACTTTCGCCCTTTTCCCTATGTATCTTTTCTGCTCTTCGTAACTCATACCCACAAACTCTTTGCTCAACTTATCCCTGATTTTGCGCATCATCTTAACGGCGTCAAATTTTTTCTTATTCCTCATAAGCTATCACCTCTCTGGGGGCTCTTATTTCTAACAAAGAATAACCGTACTTGAGGTTTATTGATAGCCCTCGCCCCCCTGTTGAGATAATCCAGAAATGCGCCTTAACTTATGCTTCAATAAATTTTATAGTCCTTCAAGAACTCCTGCGGGGTTAGTATCTTAATCCCCATGTATTCCCCCAGGGCCTTTATTGATTTATCTCCCGTTACAATGACCTTGGCCTTTAACGCTAATGCGCATTCAATGAACTTATCGTCATCGGGGTCATCTTTTACTACCCTGATTTTGGGTGTCTTTATGGTAAAAAGGGTGTTGAAGCCTCTGGCAAAAAGAGAGAGCAGTTCTTTAAGCTCACTTTCATCCTGTAGCCCGATTCTTTGTAATACCTTGACGTACTCATCAAGGATATCCCTGGATAGGCAGAGGGTTATGTCTCCATTTTTCCACAGGTCTATGATTTTTCGGGGAGTTCCGCCAAAAAAGGAGGAGACGAAGACGTTCGTGTCAATAACAACCCGCATTATTGCCTTTTTCTGACGGCTTTAATTGCGCTGTTTATGTCCCTGGGCTTTACCCTTTTGGACCTTAGCTTTCCACCGATTCTATCCCATAAATCATCAATATAGGTGCTGATATCCCGCTCTTTTATATAGTCTTCAAGGAGTTCCCTTACCATCTGGCTTGTAGTCTTGCCCTCTGTCCTTGCAAGTTTGTTGAGTTTGTCTTTTACCGCAGGGTTTATTCTTATAATCATCTGCTTAGTCATTCAACTGCCTCCAAATGGGTCATATCACCAGTCCTTATAAAATGTATATTTCGTATATATTGTATATCATACATGAGAAGCTGTCCACACTTAAAACCAGTTTGGCAACAGCCTCAAGTCGGACTTTATTTTGCGCATCATCTTCACGGCGTCAAATTTCTTCTTAGTCTTCATAACTTACCACCTCCAAAGGGGAAGACTTTAACAAATGCCAAAGTTGTAAAAGTAGGGGCGTATTGCAATACGCCCCTACCGCCTCCTCATCCTATAGAAAAACTTTAACGGCACTTCGGAGAAGGGTAGGGCATCTCTCAGCCTGTTGGCCAGATACCTCTCGTAATGGGCGTCAAATAGCTCAGGATAGTTGACAAAGAATACAAAGGTGGGTGGGGCGACCTCTACCTGGGTGGCAAAATATATCTTCCCATGCCTCCCTGCCTTGCTTTTGGGTGAGCGGGACGAAGAGGCCTCCTGCACAACTCTGTTTAGTTCGGCGGTGGAGACCCTTGTCCTTGATTGTTCAAAGAGTTCCCCGGCCAGGGCGATGGTCTCCGCCACGTTCCCCCCGTCTTTGGCGCTCATAAAAGAGAGGGGGGCATAGGCAAGGCCAGGCAACTGGGCCCTGAGATACTTCTCAAACTCCTGGGGTTCGTGCCCCTCTGCGAGGTCCCACTTATTTATGACCAGGGCGCATGGCTTGTACTCCTCGGCTATGTAGCCCCCCAGTTTCTTATCCACCTGAGACACCTCCTCCCTGGCGTCCAGGAGGAATAACACCACGTCGGCCCTCCTGATAGAGCCCATGGCCCTCTCCAGGCTGTAAAACTCCAGCGTCCCTTCCACCTTTCGCCTCTTCCTTACCCCTGGCGTATCAATGGCCACAAAGACCTTCCCGTCCATATCAAAGCGGATGTCCACAGAGTCCCTGGTCGTCCCGGGTATCTCGCTCACTATCATCCTCTCCTCCCCGGCCAGGGTGTTTATCAGGGTAGATTTCCCCACGTTCCGCCGTCCCACCACCGCCAGCCTCATGTAGGGGCAGGGTAACCCTGCCCCTACTTCTGCCTTTGGCAGTAGGGCCGTAATCTCCTCCAGGAGCTGGGTCCGGCCTTCTCCCTGGAGGGCAGACACCGAAAGGGCCTCCCCAAAACCCAGTTTTTGAAACTCCCCCTTCTGGGGTTCAAGGGAGGGGCTGTCCACCTTATTGGCCACCAGGAGGACGGGCTTATGTACGTGGCGTAACCTCTCCGCCACAAAGTTATCAAGGGGTGTAATCCCCTCACGGACGTCCACCACGAAGACTATCACGGCCGCCTTTTCAATGGCCAGCCCTATCTGGTGCTCCACCTGGTGCCGTATCTCCTCCACGTCCGTCATGCCCATCCCTCCCGTATCCACCAGCTCCAGGCACTTACCACCGTGTTTGATTTCTGCAGATACCCTGTCCCTCGTAACGCCGCTGGTAGGGTCTACGACGGATATCCGCCTGCCCACCAGGCAATTAAAGAGGCTACTCTTCCCCACATTGGGCCTGCCCACGATGGCCGCCTCCGGGAGGGTTTGCCCCGGCGAAACTTCACCGGGTGCGGTATGCAGTCCTGTCTCCTTTTCTACCATGCCAGATTCCTCACTACTATTATACTGGGATGTTCGGAGATTTGGGATTGTAGATTTGTAGTTCTTGAAAATTCACTCTAAAAGAAACCCGTTTAGCCAATCTACAGTCTTTGGTATAGTCATCTTTATTAGATTTTCAAAAATTTGCAATAAACGCGCCCTTGCCAGGAATGTACTTTAACGGGCATGAAGAGTTGAGCGTTCAGGGCATTTTCAGATGTAGGGGCGACCCGGCGGGTCGCCCCTGAGGGTTCAAGATGGGATTAGTAAAGCTAGCCATCCGGCTTCCTCATCTGATAGTTGTACTAATTGCTGCCATAGTCATTATAGGGTTGGTGGTTCTGTTTCGTATTCCGACGGATATCTTGCCCGTCTTTAAGACCCCGGCCGTACAAATCCTCACCCTTTACCCCGGTATGCCTGCCGAAATAGTGGAGCGGGATATTACTAATCGGCTTGAGAGATGGACCGGACAGTCCAATGGTGTCTCCCGTCAGGAATCCAGGTCGTTGATAGGTGTCAGTATAGTTAAGGACTACTTCAGGCCAGATATAGACCCAAGTACGG
>C687J35021_10002811_pt1 | contig 12230 bp, 14 predicted proteins | sample RifCSPhighO2_12_FD_35021 | JGI IMG/M metagenome (IMG submission 35021)
GTGAAATGACGTGTAAAGGCACTGTAGACCACGCCAGATAAGTTGGCTCTCCTGAACTCCATCATCACTCTGGCCGGGTATTCATCGCCGTAGCAGGTTATACGAGTCCATGATTGTTGTGGGCCGCGAGGGTCGTAGTATAGAGGGCCAAGACCTGTATTGGGGTCTATATTTACTTTGTAAACTATCGTGGCGTTGCTGGTGACCGTGCCTTCTGGATAATTGTCAACACGAATATAATCCGGCGCTTCTTTAACTGCGCCATCCGCACCCAGGTGCCCCCCACTGGTTGTTCCCCCGCACATCCAGAGGGCGAACTTCTCTGCCACGGTTCCCGCTCCGGCGGGTTCGGCATAAGTGGTGAATGAAGCATTGTGTCGGTCGCCATTGATGACAACACAAACTCCTTTAACCCCGTTCAACAGCGGATTATCACTGATGGACTTGGGCGTTTGGCCGGAGGCATATAACAAACGTGTATCCCCTTCCGACCATCTAAGAACGCCAACGGCACTCATGGCTCGCCAAGGAATAGGTCTTGTGCGTAATACGAACTTAATGCCTTCACTAGTGTTCAGGTTGTTCAGCGTATCCAACACGGTATCGGTGTTGGCCACTAACCCTTCTCCATCAACGACGACAAATTTATAATCCCCGAGAGCTTTTTGCCACACATACGGCAACGATACTAGAGGGGCAGAAAAGGCAGTTCCATGACAATGCGTGAATAGCGTATTCCACGTCGCGCCACCGGAAGAAAGATCGGTGCGTTCGTGACTGCCCGGAACCATCAGGTGATTCAGTTCAGAAAAATACCGGGCCTCATAAGCAGTTATTCCATCGCCAATCAACCCAAGTCGGAGCATCCATGCTACTGCGAAATCGTATAATAAATTTGTAGTGGCAGGGTCTCCCGTGGATTGATGGCCTGTCCCCGTTAAGTCGTCCACAAGCTGAGTATCGACATATCCGATGTCATCATTGTGCACGGCACACGCTATGGGTATAGAAACTGTATCCGTACTGAACATATCGGCAGCCATATACCCGTAAAAACCGCCATCGGTCTGCGGGTCATAGCAGGTGGAATTGATAATGCGAAACTTGTCTCCCTTTACCGGGATAGCACGAAAAGCAACCGTCAACGTAACTCCTGCTTGCGTAATCGTTCCGGTTAGCTGTGAGAGCGATTGCAGAGTAAGCCCACTCACAGTGAAACTTCCCGTATACCCGGCCCATGTCTGTCCGGCGCGGGGGCCAGAGGGAATAGCCGGTGAACGGTCATCGGCCCACTTAGTCAGAGTGACCGTTCCTGATTGGCCTGCCAGTTCCCACGTCATCGCGCCGTTATCCAGCGCCACGACAACTACTGTGACACCATCGGAAGCGGGTGCCCCTACAATGGCGTTGAACGGAATCCGCGCCATTAAGTCAGGCCATAAAAGTTGTTCGGGATGATGCCGGGGTTGTTTTTCGCAAACTGCACCGCATACTGTAGCTGTGCCCGCGCTAATGGCGTGGTAAACGCCCCCACCAAGATCGAACCATACAGGACATTATTCGTGGCAGGATTTGGTACGTTCAATGCAAAGGTTTGCGTTACAGTCGTCCAAACTGGAGCGCCGGGAGAACTGGTCACTAGAGTTTGTTGAACCGCAATTCCACCCGCTCCGGTACAAGACCACTGTTCAATGACTCCCCCTCCTAAATCAGCGACAATCATCGCGCTGGCGGTATCAGCGGCAACAGTGACTACCGCTTCTTCCGCGTAATTTGTTGGCCCTGAACCAAAATAGATACCAGTGTTATTGGTTGATACTTTTATCCCGGTTTCCAAATAAGAATCAGCCCCTGCATTGTTACCAATCTGAACGCTGAGATTCGTTATCGCCGCCATGCCTTGTAAAAGAATACAAGGGTATTTGCCTGCAAGTGAAGCAATACCGGCACCACCGACAGTAAAAGTTGTGCCGGTACCAAATTCAACATATTTACCATCGTTGGTCGATACGGCTATCGATGGAGTCAGCGTCAGGGTACTTTGCGTGTCCGTCCATGCCGTTGCAGCAGCAGCGGCAGCAGCGTTTCTCGCTGCAAGAAAGTGTTTAACGCCGGGAAAGTTTGTGATGTTGTGCGGGATATATGTGGGTTCAATAGAAATCATACGTAGCCCTCCACGACAAGTTTAAAGTCTGTGTCGATATGACTAGCCTTGTGCGCCCAAGTAGCGATGGTGATCGGGTCGCCGGTTATAGGGTCAAGAAAAGGGATTTCCACCGCCTGTTTTGTAGTGACCCGGACACGTGGGCCAGAGAGAGTTTCATCCAACCAATCAGCGGCAATCAGATCGGAAGGAGGGCCGAAGCAGATATTGAAATATCCATCAACCGCTGCATCGGGAGTCACATTAACCGCCGTCATGCGAACGCCCTTTAGTGGTTGTGAAAATGTCAAGACAACGCTGGCTGTAGTGCTGGCCGTTACCGTAACCTGTGTGACTTGCGTTCCGGACAGGCCAGTAGAGCCGAAGGAAGTGACCTCGTTTCCATCGGAATCGAAAAGAATCGTCTTCGCCGCGCCGGAGATGCTTGTTTTATACCAAGAATTCCCATCGTATTTATAGGCATTGTCTGTATCCGATTCCCAAAAAGTAGACCCTGCGCCAATATCTTCACCGCCGAATTTCGTTGGTTTCGTATCGGTCGATAATCCGGTCAGATCGACCTGATTTCTAATTTGTTGAATAGCCATAATTACTCCTATGATTTCTTGATTCCATAGAATTTAAACGTACCGGATAAACCGGAACTGATATTGATCTTGAAAGCATTAACGGACTTTCCGGCTCCCGTTTCATTCCACATTAAATGTTTGTCGAAAGAATTCTGCACGCCTGTACCGGTCACAGGATAAGAACCTTTCCATTCCATCTGTTTAGAATATGAATTGGTATTAGGATTATATAATCTCAATGTGAATGTAATAGGCAAGGTGGCATGATTATTCAAGCTAGAAATAGTCACATTCGCTGATGCGCCTGTCATCGCTACATTAGGATTACCTACCCAATAATTACTCGCAGAATAATTAGCACCATTGTCCGTAGACACGGTTAAAATCATCGAATCATTATCATTGGTAATTAAAATGTTTTCACCAATCCAGACATAATCATCGTAAACCGTGGTAATTAAACTGGTAACGGCTACATTTGCTACGGCGGAAACAGTGGTGGAACCGAGAAACGCCAAGGAAGCGCCGCTGATATTTTTACTGTTTACACCATTATGATCGTGTGAAGTGGAAGGGGTATAAGTCGGACCCCCCATCCATTCATACAATACATCAATGTCCTGACGGATAGCGTCCATCAGGACTTCATCTAGAGGACTATTAGCGTCTGTTTGACTGGCGGAGATGGTGGAAAATGTTGAAGTTAATGCCATGTGTCACCAAATATAAAAACCATTTCAAAAAGATTAAAAGCGCATAAAGCGAAACCCCAGATATAGTAAGCTAGGGCTGTTGATCCGGCTAACATTCCGCTGGTATCCGCAATGAAAGCATATTCTTTTTGCGCTTCTGTCACAGAAGAATAAGTCGGATACCCCGCAGGAGCGATGAATCCGTATTTTCGATAAAGATTGGTTTGAATAGCTTCTACACTGAGGATATGTTTTTCCAAATCAGGACGAACGGAAGTCAACATCACCGATTCGCTGGACCATCCCGTCGAGTCTTTGTCGAAGGCTTCATCCGTGGTTATGTATTTGATATCGGTGGGTTTCAAGAATTGAGAATTGAAAGCGGCGTCATTCAAGTCTACTTCAAAACTGATGCTGGCTACCGGATTACGATAACGGGCAAGATGTCGATTAGCTAAAGTCTGGGCATAAGCCCCACCATTCAAGGCCGTGATACTAATACTATCGCTAGTGCTACCCAAGGGTAGACTGGAACTTTCCACAATGACACGCACGGATTTAGAAGTATCGGAATCGAATAATTGAAACACTCCGGCTTTATTTAGTTTAACCAATTCTCCAGCGGCGGTACTATTAGGGGCCGTCCAGGATAGTGTATTCGCGGTGGAACCTGTGGCGTAAGTTAATGTCCCCGGTCCGGTGCTGTTATCGTAGGAAACGTGAAAAAGATTCACCCCGGTTATATTAGTCGGTTGGGTGTAAGTCCGGCTTCTGATCCATTTGGATTTTATTTCCTTAGTCGCTGTCTCGTTCCATTCGGAAGTGCTTAACGAAGAAGAATCCTGAGTTATGTAAACACTCTCATAGTTTTCCCATCCATCGCTTCCCGATTCGTCATAGTCATACATGACAATCACGCGATTGGCGAAGTTCTCTTTATATCCCGAATCTTGGGAAACGGAATCTTCCAATATATTGAAATTATCGTTCCATGACTGGACGGACTGACCGGGGATTACAGGAGCGAAGACTTTATAACTTATCTTATTTCCATCATGGATAAGAAACGAATTCGTCTCTATCTGTAATTCATTCAGATATTTATCGGCATCTTCCGGCTTGGTGATGACTCGATTGAAGATCAGAGTATTAAGCCAAGTATCTCTTTCCGTGGCGAACTTGGTACTGTCTATATAGACTGTCGAAATATTCATCCGGCTGGAAAGCATATCATGGATGATATTGACCGGATTGGTATTTCGATAATCCAGAAATTGAGTCTTGCGGCTATTCTCTACCGGGATTTTCTTGAGTCCTTCTGTCATGTCATCGGCCACGGAGATATCCAGCTCATCCCCGTTTCTTGACCAATCGGTAATTTTCCCCGTGAAAGTTTCGGCATAATCGGAGTAAGTAAAACCAGAAACTAGAAAACCTTCCTTTCGGACAATACGTCTGTTTTTAAGAAACCGATTACCGATAAGGCGCTTGATTATATCCCTACCGGCGATAGAGAAAGTCATTTTACCTCTGGTCGTATAACCGGCTTTTGTATCTATCTTGTTTTGTAGAGAGGATATATCGGTAAGAATCGGCTGAACATCGTTGAACCCGCCTGTATTCTGTCCGAATTTATAAGTAATGTTATCCAATGTCATTTCGATAATGACGTTCGGATGATTGGAACCTTTCTTTAATTCCGATACATAGGCGGCTGTCAGAGTAATCGGCATTACAGTTTCCTACCTGTCAATTCAATCCTGATATCTCTAAGATGATCTGAATTAATTGGATTGTCGAATTTTAAATCAGGCCGGACTAGCCAAACATCGGCTGAGGATCCTGTTGAGTCCCAAGCCATGATGAAATTCTTAGGGCCATGAGTCTCGAACCATGTCTTGACGGAAGTATAAACTCCCGTGCTTTGATTGTTGAGATTGATGGATAGCTGACGTTCCGTATAACGTGTATGAATACCTGTAACGTAACCACCTTGACTTAGATTGACGTTTGCTTTGATCTCTTGTCCATAAGGATCGAAGGGAGCTTGGATATAGTCCAATTCCGTCTTGGTGCCCAATGAAAGAATACTTATAAATGTTTCCGTCACGGTTGATCTTGAAAATACAATTCTCCAATAACGATAAGCTCCAGGTGAAGCAAATTCCGCCAAAATGGCTCCGGTAGTATTTACCACCATATCCACGAGGGTCGAAGAAGAAACAAAATTGTCACTAGAAGCATTTACCGTGAGCGTGGAGCCATTCAAGTTATGCCCTAAAATTGCAACATAATCCGCCGGATAAACATTCCCCGCTCCGGCGTCGAAATTAATGGCTCTAATCGTCGATATACCGGTTGACCTTTCTTTCCATGAATTCACTTCCAGCCAGTTATGAATGTAATCTATGCTGTAATCTCCGGTGGAATTCGTCGTGGGCGCGTTCATCGTTGAACCTGTCGATCCCAACATATTATTCCAGAAGAATTTAAGTTTTGAACCTTGCATCAGACAGTCCTGATATTCAGATTGATATTTCTATCTCTGGCATCGTTAATACCCGGAACGATTACATCGTCAATCAATCCCTGCCAATAGGCTCTATCTCCCATGCCATTCTGGATATTGATGGTGATATTTTGAGAAGGTAGTTGTTGTGTTCCCGTGGGGCCGGGTTGTGAAGATGCTCCGACATTTGTAACGGAGATGGCTCCACCACCGCCCACGGAAGGAGCACTACTGGAAGTTCCGAAACTGGCTGATTTAATTGCTCTGATTTGAGCAAGCCCTTTTGCAAGCATCAATCCGGCAGGAATCAATCCCCAAGGATAACCGCCGCCTTTTTGAAATGACTGAAGAACTGCATCAGGCAATGAGACGGCAGCATTAGCCAACGCCAATGATTTATTAATATTGAATAATGTTTTGCTGGATGTCGCAACGGAAGAGGTTAATTCTTCTCCGGTTTGTAATACATTTTGTATTTTTTGAAAATCGGTTAATTTTTGAAATTTTAATCCTTCAAGTTGTGCCTTAGCATTCATGTCCCCCATTCTGGCGAGATGTTCTAATTCACTTTGCTCAATCAATGAATCTCTATCTGCTTTGCTTATAATTTCCATTTCATAAGCTATTTGAATATTTTCTAATCTTCTATCGAATTGTTCCTGTAAAAGAGTATCTTCATCCAAAATAGATTCTCTGATAACTTCAAGTTTTCTTTTTCTCTTTTCTTGTTCTCCGGCGATTATGATTTCAGTCTGTCTGGTAATACCTTCCCTAGTAAGTCCTTCACTGATTTCGTTTTCTGCACGGATGGCGTCTTCTGCCGCACGTGCATGTTCTAAGGTACTTCTAATCCTGCCAGCTTCTTCTTTTTTAAGAATTTCAGTTATTCTTTTTTGATGCTCGAATTCAAGAGCCTCGCTGTCTTCTATAGTAAGAACCTTCCCTGTTTTAGGAAGGTCACCAAAACCACCCTTACCGATTGGTTTACCAAAATCTCCACCTTCAAAACGCTTGAATTCAGGTTTTTTCAATCCAAGTTTTATCAGATCGTCGGCGTTTCGCATTTCATCCAATAATTCTCTAACATTACGCAACAATGTTGTAATTATTCCAGTAGTTGCTATCAATCCTGCATTGACAGTTGATGTACGACCAAATGCTTCTAACATCTCGTCCCAGGCTTTACTTAAATCCCCCGTAGCTTTGGTAATGCCGGTATTCATCTCTTCGGCTGTTCCGGCAAACGACCCTTTCAAACGATCAAGAATGACACGCTGTGCTTCTGCTGTCTGTCCAGTTTCTTGTAATTTTTTAATCATGTCTTTTTGCTGGTCCGATAAATCAATACCAGCACGTTTCAATAAACCGAAAGCCGTTTCAGGATCAACTAATGATCTTCCAAGTTTAGCCGCCGCTTCGGGGATATCTTCACCAAAAAATGCAGCAACATCAGCAGATAGTTTCAAGGCATCGGTAAATACCTCACCATGAATATTCCTAAACTTGAGAAGTTCTGCTTGTGCCCCACGGATTGATTCATCATCGAATTGAGTAGATAAGGCCATAGAATCAGCCATTGCGTCCAACTGAATTTTAGTAAAACCTGCGGCCTCTCCAGTGGCACGTAAAACAGCAGTTATCCGATTTTCGGCCTGCTCGGCTTTTTTGGCTTGTTCTATTATTGCATCACCGTAACGCACTAAAGTATTTATTGAAAATGCCACCCCTAATACACCACCAAGCTTTTTAACAGCAGACCCTAGTTGATCAAAATCGCCACGAATCTTCTGTATGTCTTTTGTAATCTTCGCCGTGTTCATGGCAATATCGACAATAAGAGAACGGGCAACGGCCATTAGCGTTTATATCCTTTCAGATTGGCTTTCATGGTAGGTTCCAGCGGCGGTTGTTTCTTTCTGGATTCATCGAACAATTCCTTTTCAACATGGAAATAAGAGCGCCATTCCGAAATTTCCAGACTGCTGATATTGGAAAGGAGTTGTCCGACTGTCATTTTTAGTTCACGAGCGAGGGTGAAGTAGAAGTATCGTTCCCCTCGCTCTCGGAGTTTTTTATTAGCGCCTCTTCTTCCTTGGCACCGATACCGTTAATTTCCGTGGCGATAGTGTAAAGACGGTCCAGAGCTTTAGCACTTTTACCACCGAGAGATTCTATATCCTTATCCGAGAATAGACGTTTACCGTCTTCCCCCACGAGGCACATGCTCAAAAGCTTGGCCCGGAGATTCTTGTAATTCGATTTCCGGTCTTTACCTCGTCCCTCGAATAATGAATCCTCGAATTGATCCCGTTCCGTCCCGGTCATCATTTTAATGATGACATCGCCTTTCCATTCAGGGATAGGGACTATGCGGGTAGTAAGATCGTTTACTTCCAGAATATCTTTTCTGCTTAAAACCATATTGCCTCCTCGTTAAACTGCGTCGATATAATGAACTGAACTGGTGATTTCCAAAGTAATAGAACCTTTGACAACATCGTCTATGGCTCCGGTCAGGGCTAATCCGGTAACATAAGCATCCAGATAAAAAGCACTCGGCTGACTAGCGGCGGTTCCGTTATCGGTAAATTTGATATCGAAAATACGCTTCGTCCTGGCAGCACGGTCGTTCTTCAATGCTGTATGCAAGGCTGTGGCGTTACTGTCAAAAATAATATCCATCGACAACTGGCCTTCATCACGAATCCCCACCTGTTTTTCTTTGGCTGTGGAACCGAGATGAGTTATATCTATAATCCCTGCGGAACCTGACGGGCCGTTGAACCCTGTAACGGTTCCAATAGCTGACATGGAATGACCTGTCAGGGTTATGGAAATACCGGATGACTGAGCTATAACCGTTTCATAAACCGTCATCACGGTGGCTGCTACAGTTAGTGGTGTGAAAATGCGAGTAGAATTCGCGGTGGAATTCGTTTCTATCCTCATAGCAGTCGTAAAACCATCAACAACAAAACTACCCACATCAGAACGGGTAATCGTATCGTTTCCCGCGCCCGCAACGGTCGTAAATAGAATAGTTGCAGCAGCAGTCAAAGCCGTAGACCCTGCCGCCGTGGATTGGCGTCTGATCTGGACGCCTTGTGCTTCGATAGGCATGTTAGTTAGTCGTCCAGGTTAAAGGTCCGCTCAATTCCAGACTGATGCTGGCCTTGATAACGTCGTCAATCGCGCCCGTGATGGAAAACCCGGTGCAATAGGCGTCCGCATGAATCATAGTGGTTGTGGCATCGGTGAATTTAATTGCCAGCTTTCTCCGCGAACGCGCCGCCCGATCAGTTCTAAGATTCGTCTGGCCTATATCGGTGGATAGATACAAAACATCGAAATTCACCTGTCCCTCATCCGGCAAACCCATCTGTTTTTCCTTGGCCGTGGATTGCAAAGTAGTGATATCAATCACGCCGGCAGACCCGGAAGGTCCGTTGAAACCTGTAATACCTCCGACACTGACCGCCGTGGACATTGCGGTGGAAGTAGACCAGAAAATTAATACGCCTTGTGATTCTATTGCCATTTCGTTCTCCTAAAAGGCCCGCCGGACACCGCTCGATCACGAGGAGGCATCCCCATAGAACCAAGCGGGCCGACGGACACTACTCGTTGTTGATAATCCCGTAATCTGCCGTGACTCTGTATTTGTCTACAGCATCTTCGTAAAGATCGCTGTCAGATAACAGAATCGCTTTGAAAGTGGTTGTTGCATCCAACACCGTATGGATATTGGCGGATATAGACTTCACCTGACTGTAAGACGTGGAATAAACATCTATCTGAATCGTGGGGTGTTCCGAATCCAGATAACCGGATAATCCGTTGTAGCGTTCCCCGCTGATTCTGGTATAAATAATATGCGGATAAGCAGAATCTTGCGGGGAACGTAAAGGATAAATACGGTTACTGCTTAGAGTGGTTATCAATGTCGAGCTAGTTAAAGCGGTATAAAGCTTCTGTTCCAGTGGCATTATTTGACCTTGATTATTCCCATCTTGATATCTCCGATAGATTTACCTAAAGCTTCTTTCATGGCACCCAACGCTTTCTCTAAATTCTCATCGAAGGCCGGTCTGAGAAAAGGTTTAGCCGCCACATGCCCCACTGTCTTATCGCCCCTGACAATTTTATGGCCTCTTTCCACTAACGCTCCGTACCATGCCGAAGGACTGAATCCGATAATGTCACGTCTGAAATAGGCAGGCATACGCTTGGCCTTTTCTGCTTTGATACCTTTCTTTAAAGTCCCTGGGGGATTAGGATATTTAATCCCTTCCCACTCGCGGGCGCGTACAGGGGCTTTTGAACGGGCAGCTTTCAAGATGATATTGGAACCAGCCCTAACAGCTTTATCCAAAGCTTTCTTTTGAAGCTGTTCAGGGAATTGTGATAACTCTCTTTTAAGTTCGTCCAGCCCTTCAATCTTTATTTCAAAGTCAGCCATTAGCTAACCTTTTGGCACTCAAGCAGAAGTTCCCTGTCTGCGTTTCTGACATTGATTACCGAACGAATGTTGTAATCATTCCCGCCATAAACCAGTTTCATCTTTGGAATAACTCCGGTGATGTAGCGGAGGCGAAATAGAATAGTGTCTTCGGAGATAGTGCGTTGTCTTAGAAACTGCTCCACTCCTTTCTGTGGGTCAACTTCCGCCCATCGATTCGCCGCGTAGTCACTCCACGTCATCACTCGTTCGCCGTAAGCATCGGCCGCTTCCGCCGCCTGCTGAATAGTGACTTTGGCTTTAAGCCGTCCGACTCTCATGGGATCAGAGGGAAAACGTACTCATCCAATAAACCGTCCACATAATTCCGGGGAATTTCTTCAATCCTCGCCTCCGTCAAAGACTCCCTGTTTTCAAACATATCCAAGGCCCGCATTTTTATCCATTGGACAATAGGTTGAGGAATCAATGCTGTTGAATAACCGCTGATATATTGAATTGTGATAGCGTGCTTTTGATCCCGGATTGAATCAGGCCATTCATTACCGTAAGCCGGATAAATACGTCCCGGTTCGCTGTTGAAGTCCACGGTGAAAACGGTCGAACCGATTGTTGTAGTATCTCCTGCGGTCGTGTCTTTGACGTAAGTGATACTAACATTTGTCGATACAGTCGAAAGCGGAGGCTTGGGAAGCTCGATGATTGCTGTATCGTTGGCAAAATCATCCAGACGCAGTTGCCATGTTTTAACTATCAAAGCTCTTCGCGTCAAATGTTCCGCCTGTTTACGAGCTACAACGATATAATTTCCTAATAACCCATCTTCCGCTGTAGAGTCGGTAGATTCCATGCGGAGGTATGTTTTCAGTTCCGCGACGGTAACAGGTTCAATCGTGGATTCACTTACCAGAGTTAAGACCACGCTTCCTCCGTCTATCTTCCGGTGCTGTTTTAGTCATAATTTCCACTTCTTCGATGCAATTGGCCTTGGAAAGTCTGTCAGCTTCCAAGTCCGATAAATGCACGATATGACCCAATTCGGCATAACCTTTGGGATTGCCCGACTCGTCTTTTAATCGGAAAGGACTGATAACACGATAGCGTCTCATGACCAGATTTTATCGGATTCTTTCAAAGCCATTTCCGCTCCTAGATATTGTTGAATCTGGGCTTCGCGGATGTTAATTTCATGTGTCATCCGAGAACGGATATCCTGAATTTCTTTATCGATTCTCACTTTCTTTTCCTTAGTCGTTTGAAGCATCATCTTTACTTTCTTGTTCCAAGCTCTCAATTCTGGTTCTTGGAAACCATAAAGAAAACGGGTTTTAAGAAGATCGGCTTCAGGCGGGATATATATTTTAATCCCCATGCCTACCGCAACACCGAGAAAATATTCACAGGAAGGCCGCTGTGATTCGTACTCACTTCCTACAGCCATGTCTACACCATAGATATGAATTTCCTCGGCGCCTTCATGAATTGCCAAGGCAATCATCCATGAAACAGAATTGGTAAAATACCCGCCAAACTTCTTGATCATTTCTTCTATTGGATAGGGAATACTGGTTGGAACTAAATCCCATTTCCTTTGCATATAAACAGGACAACTCTTTTCCTGTGTCCACTCACCCATCGTCTTCAGATAATCGTTGACTGGTTGACCACGGAATTTCGTATCGCCACGTCTTAAATATGTTTCACCCTGTTGGGTGATTTCATGTATTTCAAACCATTTATTCGCTCTGGGTATGTGGGGGTAAAGGTTATTTACCCCCCATATCTCAAAACTTAAATCATCGAACGGAGCCAAGGACTTTGACTGCGAACAACCGAC
>C687J35021_10002813_pt1 | contig 12227 bp, 8 predicted proteins | sample RifCSPhighO2_12_FD_35021 | JGI IMG/M metagenome (IMG submission 35021)
AAGAGGCTGATCCCTGAGATTCATCGAGTCCTTGCAGTCGACACGTTTGCAATCATCTGGTTCGGTATGCAGCACTATCAAACCATTGTCGAGACCCTCGTCGATGCTGACTTCCGAGTCCCAGCCGTCCCGCACATCTGGTTCAAGGAAAATAAAGGTGGTTCGCAGAACGACCCGAACGTCGTCGAGCTGCCAGTCTACGAACCATTCTTCGTTGTGCGAAAAGGGAATCCACGCATCGTTGCAACTGGTCGGACGAACGTCCTCTCTTATCCACTCCCTGTGCAACGCATTCATTTCGCGCAGAAGAACGAAGATTTGCTCGTTGACCTGCTTGAGCGTTACACGATGAGTGGAATGCGCTGCCTCGATCCCACTTTCGGCAGCGGTGCGTTCTTCGTCGCGTGCATGCGCCTTGGCCGACCGTTCCTCGGGGCAGAGCTGGACAAACGCAAGTTCGACGAAGCGATCGCACTCATCAAGCGTCGGAAGCTCACCAACAGCTAGGAGGACTTTTGCCAGTTGCAGCTGTAGATCACAGCGTCTGGGCGAACGTTCGGAAGCACATCAAACCAGAAGAGCTAAGGCGTCCATACGAGATGGACGTCGATTTCCTATACCTGCTGTATCAGATCCGTGTTGAAAGTGGCGTACCACTACGCTTCATCTCAGACGCCCGCTCCCCAGACCAAGACGTCGGCGTCGCGAACAGCGCACACCATCTGCGGCCATGTCCTGCTGTGGACCTGCAGGTGCTCAACGCGAACGAAAGGTATCGTCTCGTTGCAGCAGCACTGAAGCACGGCATCAAGCGCATTGGCATCTATCCAGGCAAGCCTGTCACAATCGCTGGCAAGAAGTACAAGGATGCCGGTTCGGTGCATCTGGATAACTCGATGCAGCATCCACGAAGTGTGATCTGGACGCGCTACTAATGCCCTTCGTCCCAGGCGACGGCCCCAAGCCAGCACGAATTGCCATCGTCGGTGAAGCCTTCGGCGCAAGCGAGGAGCAGCAAGGGAAGCCATTCGTCGGCGCCTCCGGCCAGCTTCTCTCAAACGTCCTCGCGTCAACTGGCATCCGACGAAGTGAGGTCTTCATCACGAATGTCGTCAACAGGCGTCCACCAGGAAACGACATAGGCAAGTTCTTCTCGAACAAGAGGCAGATGATCGTCGGCCCCGAGCTTGCCGAGGGCATGGCTGGCCTTTACGTCGAGCTTGCCGAGGCCAACACGAACGTCATCGTTCCAGTTGGAAACGTTGCCCTCTGGGCACTCACTGGCCTTCAAGCAATCTCGAAGCGTCGCGGCTCGATTCTGCCAGTTAGAATCTCCAGGCGCAACATCGAGATGCTCGACATGCACGGCCAGCTTTCCCTACCACTCGCCAACGCTCTCCCGAAGCTGCACGGTAAGAAAGTCATTCCAACGTTGCACCCTGCACATGTGATGCGCAAGTACGAGGACCTCGTCTTTCTCAAGACAGATCTTCGCCGCATCCTCAATGACTCAACGTTCCCTGAACTACGCATCCCAGAGCGAACGTTCCACATTGATCCGCCAGAGATGGAAACGTGGGAGCTGGTCGCAAAGCTCCTCAAGGGTCCCCTTCTCGCCTTCGACATTGAATGCGTTGCTGGTCGTATGTATTGCGTAGGCTTCTGCAACGAGCCCAGCTGGGCCCTTGTGCTCTCAGCAGACCACCGTTATATGATCCAGGCAATCCGAACACTACTCTCCTCATCCGTGCCGAAGGTTGCGCATAATGGCATCTTCGACACCACGTATCTGCGGATGAAGGAAAGCATGGAAGTCAATGCCTTCGATTACGATACCATGGTCGCTCAGCATTGCGCCTACCCGGAACTGCCCAAGGGGCTCGACACAGTAACCTCCGTCTACACTCGCGAACCCTACTACAAAGACGAAGGGAAGAATTGGGAAGTCAAAGACGCAAAGGACGAGCTTCGCTTCAAAACGTATAACGCGAAGGATGCCTGCGTGACGCTCGAATCGATCCAGGCAATGCTTCGAGTCGAGCTGGTGAATCCAGACACTCGTGCACTGCACGATCGAATCGTCCGAGAGCAGATTCCGGTCTACGCGGAAATGACCTGTGGTGGAATGCTCGTTGATCAGCTTCGGCAGACTCAGCTCCTTCAGCAATACTCCGCCGAGACCATCGAGCTTCAACGAATCCTTGACCGGCAGGTTATCGAACGACTCATGAAGGCAAAGGATGATCCAAAGTCCCTCGCGTTCGTTCGAACCATGCTACCTGGGCTTGACACTGAGCAGGGTGGGCTGAACGTAAACAGCCCAAAAATGCTTCAAGAATACCTGTATGGCTTGCTTGGCCACAAAGCAAAGACGAGCCCAATCACGCACAAGCCAACGGTTGACGAAGATGCTCTCCGTGAACTTTATGCAGAAACTGGCGACAATGACCTGCTCACAATCCTTCGCATCAAAGCCAATCGCAAACGTCTCAGCAGCTACCTTCGTCTCCGCACCGCACCGTCCGGCCACACCTACTATTCCATGAACCCGGTCCGTGCCAAGACCGGACGCTCAAGCTGCGGAAAGACCATCGATCGGCTCGGTGCGAATATGCAGACCTGGCCCCACGAGATCCGAGATATGTTCCAGGCCGAGCCAGGTTATCGTCTTGGCTACTTTGACTTTGCTCAAGCTGAGTCTCGGGTTGTTGCGTACCGGGGTGACATCCGACGAATGATCGAAGCCTTCGAATCCGGTCGAGACATTCACCGCGTCACCGCCGAGAACCTTTTCGGCATACCATACGACAACGTGCCAGAATACCCATATCGCTTTCTCTCGAAGACCAGCAACCACGCCTACAACTACGAGATGGGTCACATCAAGTTCTGGCGAATTGTCGCACGGCAGTCTGACGAAACGGGCGTTCGCATCAGCCGCTCCGAGGCAAAGAGTCTCCGTGATCGGCACCTCCGCGCTTATCCAGAGCTGGAGTCAAACTACTGGCCTGGTATCCGCGACGAAGTGAAGCGAACACGGAAGCTCACAAACCCGTTCAAGCGAACACGGATCTTCCTCGGTCGGCTCGATGACGACACATTCCGTGAAGCATACTCGCACTATGCACAGTCTACCATTGCTGACCTCGTCCGTGCCGCAATGGTGAACGTCCAGAAGCAAGTCATCCTTCCCGCTCGTCCTCGCTTTCCCGAGACACGAATTCTACTCGAAGCGCACGATGCCCTCTTGATTCAACTTCCAGAGGATCTAGTGACAACGTTCATTCCAGCTACGCTCACCGCCATGACCATACCATTCATGGTGATGGGACGAGAAGTTGTAATCCCAGTTGACTGCAAGCATGGCGTGTTCTGGGAACGGAAAGGTCAGTGGGAAAAGTGGACACCAGCCAGTGCCGCTTGAACCGAAGCGGCTTGCTGGAAACTGGATCGAGGGCTTCAAATTCTACACGAAAGAAACCGAGGCGCCTGATTCATTTCTAGTCTGGACGGCGATTTTCATCATCTCCGCTGCCCTTGAGCGACGGGTCTTCACGCATTGGGGATACTTCAAGTATTATCCAAATATGTATATGCTGTTCGTTGCGCCAGCCGGTTGTCGCAAATCCACAGCCATGCGTTTCGCAAAGCACTTCCTTGCCGAGGCAAAAGTTCCAACCTCCAGCGACACACTTTCGCGAGAGATGCTAATCGAGCAGATGATCGAACGTGGACGTGACGCACAAGCCCTTGGAATACTCTCCGACGAATTCATGCACTTCATCCAGACCTCCGGGGCGAATATGATCACGATGCTAACGGAGATGTACGACTGCCCTGACAACTGGGAATATGGAACGAAGAAACGCAGCACAGAGACCATCCCAGCCCCTTACCTTTGTCTGCTTGGGGGCCTCATTCCTCATCGCATCCGAGAACTCGACCCTCGCTTCATCGAAAGTGGCCTTGCAAGTCGAACAGTTCTAATCGTTGAAGACACCCCTCGCTTCCGCCGTGCACGACCAGCAGTCACGAACGAAATGCTCAAGATGCGAGAGGCTCTCATTGCTGACCTGATGCACATCGTCAAGAACGTAAAAGGTGAGATGCGTTGGACAGTTGAAGCAGAGGACTGGTTCACGCACTGGTACGAGAACACGCACTTCGCCGAGGAGACGAAAGCGGAGGTTAGCTTTCAAGGATATTATTCGCGCAAGCCAACGCAACTCGTCCGGCTTGCTCAGATTATGTCAATCGCCGAAAGCGACGAAACGGTGATTGAAAAGGGGCATCTGCTCTCTGCGCTGGGACTGCTCGAATCCGCCGAAGGCTCCATGCTCCATCTCTTCGGTGCAATGGGACGAAACCCACTCGCAGGAGAACTTCAGCGGATTGCGGATGAGATAACGGCAGCTGGTGGACTGTCGAAAAAAGAAATCGTCAGACGGCACACGAAGGAGCTGCGAGAAGACGAACTCGACGAAGTTCTTAATCAGCTGACTATGATGGGCGTAGTTAGGCTTGGAAACCGCAGTGGCGAACCGTGGCTTTTACCAGTAAAGGAGAACAAAGATGACACTTGAGCAGAAGTTCATCCATCACTGCGACGCTCCCGGTTGCCTGGAGTGTGCAGCTGTGACTCAGCGTGTAGCAAGATACGAGGAGTTGCTACGTCCGTTCGTACCTGGGGGCTGGAGTACACTCAACGGATACCACTTCTGCCCGAGGCACAAACTCTCAGTGCTAGTAGATGCTGCAATCGTAAAGCTTCCACTGTAATAAACGACCATGACAGAATACGAAGCGCTTTCTCGCGATGAAGCCAAACGCCAGCTCGCTGAACTTGGCGCTATCATCGGCGGCTCCGTCACGAAGGACACGGACGTCCTCATCCTCGGCACCGACCCAGGCCGAGTCAAGCTAGAACGTGCCAAGCTACTCGGCATTCCAATCATCCCCTGGCCGATGTTCGTCGCGCTTGGCTTCACGGAGAAGCGCACCGATCCACACTCCGCTCTTGACCAAGATCTGCTCACCGTCATCGCCATTCAAATGGGTGTAATCGCAAATGCCATTTTCGCACATCTTTCCACCAGCAAACGAAATACCAAACGATCCGTCCAACTCTGGGCCGCTTTCGCCTGCGCTTATCATGGAGTTGACTTTTTCTTACGAGCAGCTTGGGGTGAGCCAGTTGGACTTGAAGGAACTGCTGAAGGCCGCGGACAAGCTTCGGGACATTCTCTCAACCCTGGAGCATGCCTACAGTGCAGCAGACATGCTTGGGAAGGAGCAGCAGTCTACTTAGCCCGTGCTTCGACGTTCACCGAGTGAACATTGCGCTGGCCGCGAAGCTCACCGCTGCAGAGGCGGCAGTGCTGCTTACCGAAGAAGAAGCCAGCTGGACACGGCGATGGGCAATGACAGGTCCTGCAGTCCTCGGCCCATGCCCTATACTCGTTGTTCAAAATCTGCTGCTGGTCCATGAGAAGCTCGTCGTTGCTTGGATTCCTGCTAGGTTTCTTGGGCACGTGGAGTGGCTCACTGTCCTGTGATATCCCGCCGTGACGTCGCTGCGCCTGCCTGCCCTCGGCGAACCACATCGAAGTTCGCCTTCGGCCAATCTGAACCAGCTGGATGGAATCCAATTCCACGGAGCAGGGCATCTTTCTCGTTCGGTTCCTGCACACCTCGGTAGATGTCGTCCACGAGAATCATGCCAGGTGTGAAGGTGCCAAGTGTGTTCTTGTAGAGGCTGTATGCGCGCTCACCGGCTGACTTGTCTCCACCACCAAGGCCATATTGCGAGAGGGTGATCTGCGCTGCCGCAGTTGGTTCACCTCGAACGTTGAGTCCGCCAAGGACATTCGTCACATCCACGCCAAAGTCCCACATGGGGCTACCACCCCAGAGGAACGATGTCACTGGCAGCCAGCGCCAAACGTTGATTCCAACGCCCATTCCAGCCCCGACGATCGCAGCATGCGCCACAGCGCTCCGTCGGAGGAAGAGCAACTTGTCTGCAGCATCTCCGCGACTAAGCCCATTCCCAAGAATGTCCAGGTACCAGGCTGGCCACGTCGCATATTGCCCGAACAAGCGCCCCCAGATCGAGCTGAACGCTGCCGGGCCAGCGCCCATATTGTAGATGAACTGTGTTTCGTCCGAGACAACTCGTCCGACGTAATCCTCCGCTGCTTCACGCCGGTTATTCTTTACGAGCTGCAGGAAGTCACGAGTCCTGGTCTCACCGAAGAAGCTCATCCTCGTTGCCTTGAGCAGCTTCGCGTCATCCTGATGCTGCACCCACTCGCTAATGGCATCCCGAGCCATCGCCCGTCCACCCTTCCAAGCAATAGCTCGATTGATCACGTCCGAACGCGAGTATAGGCCAATTGGGATCGTGCGTTCGCCAACTTGAATCTCTCCCGAGAGACTGAAGTGCCCAAACTCCGCAACCAGTTCCGTCACCTTCTCCAACGTACCAATGCGGTCGCCAGCGTATTCGCGCAGGACCGTGTTGAAGCGCTGCCGCACCAGCGTGTCCTCAATCGGTGCACCCACGCCCCCAGGCTTAATCACCCCCTTTGCCAGCATTTCCGCCACTGTCTCACTCCAGTCTGTGAGTGCAGCAGTCATGCCAGTTGACGTATACTTGCTCCCTAGCACAGGATAAGTCGTAAAGATCACCTGCGTTAGATTGCGAATTGCCAACGCTGGCCGAAAGCCCATGAAAGCGCCATAGTTAGCGGTCAGCATATTGTTCACGATTCGTGCCCGACCAGCATGGCTAAGGTCCATTCCCAGCTTCTCGGAAAGTCCAACAAGGAAATTGTCGAGAAGCGTGTGCGTCATGTCATCGCCCCCGCCAAGGGCAAGCACGACATATTCGCTCAGGAGTCGCTTCGTTAGCCCCCAGTCGCCTTCACTCGGAAGGTTGCGAATGAGCGCCTGCAATTCGGCTGCTGGCTTTGCAATGTGCATCTTCGCAAACGCCGCCCCCGTGTATCGGGACATCACCAGAAATGGGTTCGTTTCCCACTGGCTCATGGTTCCCATGCGGTCCATCTCACTCAGGAACTTAATCACCCTTGTGTGCGCCCCGCTCTCAATATCCTTTGGACGAGGAATACTGGAAACCTGTCCGTCGAATGGGCGAACACGATAATGCGGGAAGTAATGCTCGATTACCTTATCTGGTGTGATGTCGATGTTCTCACTCTTCAGGAGTGGCTTCAGGATGTCTGCGAAGAAGGTCCGCATGTCCTCTGAGAGCTTCACCTCGCTTCCATTCAAGCCAAACTGTTTCGTCACAGCAGCACGATCGCCCGCTGGAGCTTCCAGCATTGCAATCACACCAGGGAAGTTCTCATTCCGCACAGTGCTCTTGTACTGGCTCCACAAATTCGCAATGCGTTGCCTGAACGGTTCTGCCTCGTTCGCACGTGCCATCGTCCCAAGACGAACACTTTCCGCCAAGTCAAACACTGCCGGCGTTCGTCCGCCTGGCCCGACAATGCCTTCGCGGATCATCGTATCCTGAACCCGCTTCAGCACCATAAAGCGTGGAAGAATGAAGCTCAACCCCCGAAGCCGACCGGAGAGGAATCGCCCACCTGGATCGGCGCCGCTGAAGTCAGTCAGCGCAGACTGCGAGTATAGCTCCGGTGGTGGAACTGGCTTCATGTGGATCAGGTCCGACGAGAACGGCAGGTCTGGTGCAATGACGTTAAGCAAATCCCTGGGGCTGCGCTGCCGCTGTTGCAGGAACAGACGAGCGACGGATTCGTTCGCCAGGTTCAGCTGTTCGCCAGAAACCAAGTCGACCAGGTTGACCCTCACCTTTCCATCTTCTCCCCGGAATGGCCGGGCCAAGTATCCTTGTGACGCAGATTCACTGTATAGGTTCGACCGTGGCAGATCCTTTGCGTCGATCTGCCCCTCGAAGCCTTTCTTGATCTGCTCCGCCATTTGCCTGTATTCGCCACCAAGCGACTCAATTGCCTTCAGCTGCTGCTTTGCAAGCAGGCCACGCAGCTCGAGCGCATCTGGCTCGGACAACTCCAGACCCTTGATGAACTCACTGAAGGCTTTGTTGAACCCAGCTTCCGGATACAACGTATGCTTCTCCGTGAAATCTGCAACGAGTCGCTGCAGCGCCAACGTCTTCGGCTTGCCTGTGACTGCGTAACTCGTCCATGCCAGCTCACCCGGGTCGAACTTATACGCAGTCCCGTCAAATGGATCGCCAAACTTATGCGCTACGATCCTCCCCTTCTCCGCACGAAGTGCCACAAACTCCGCTCCATCCTTCCGTCCCACCTGCCCAGGCAGATACCCGTAACGCTTGTATAGTCCAACAAGCTTTCCCGGCACCTCCCCGCTCTTCCCAACCAGCACGTCGGTAGTCGCGCCACGAGGCACAACGTGGCTGTCAACGACGTCCTTCAAACGTTCAAGCAGCTTCGCCACGTCGTTGCCACGTGGATCGAACGATTGCATAATCCGCATCTCCCCACTTCGCAGCGTCCCAAGTCCAAGTCGTTCAATCCCAGCTAGCAGCGACGCTCGCTTCACCGCAACGTCCTCACCCTTTGCGCCGAGCGTCTGATTCTGCGGATACAGCTCATCTGCAAACGAAAGCGCCTTTGCAAGCACTGTCGCGTTGAACTCATTGTCAATTTCGCCTTTTGCAAGCGACTCGGTAGCGGCACGAGAAACACGCTCCGAGACCTTCCCAGCAACAGCCGTGCCACTGACTGCGCGCATAGCTGCACTGATGCCAACGTCAAGCACGCCCGCAAGTGGTGCTGAGATCGCCACCTGTGTCAGCTTCTCCTGCCACGAGTCCGCATCCATCCCAGCAACGTAAATGCTACCAGCAATCGCACCCTCGGTGAAGCGTTGTGCATTCGTGATGCGTGTAACCGTGTCCGCTGCCTTGAGCAGCTCCGCTCCACGAAGCACGCCCAGTCCTGCACGTGCCAACTTGTAGCTAGCTGCACCAGGAATCAGAGAACTTGCACCATACCCCATGGCATATGCCAGCTTCCCTAGGACGGAATCCTGGTTCGCCATGCGCAGCTTTTCCCGATACAGCCCGACAGATGGAATCAGCGTGGCTGGTTCGATCAGCCCCGCGGCTGCCCCCTGCAACAATGCTGGAAGGCGCGACTCCGTCCCGCCAACTGGCTCTGGCGCTGCTAGTCCGAGCTGCTCATAAATGCGCCGGGGCACACCATCAACTCGCTCATCGTCGTCCTCGCCTGGTCCAGTCGCCGCAATGCCAATTGGCCTAGGGCCAGTTCCACGATCTGCTTGCAGCCAAGGAGGAAGAAAGGCATCCTTGGCGTCCTGCAGGCCGTCGCTCATTTGGTCCTCAGCGTTGCCAACTTTTGCTTGATCGCTTCACGCCTCGATGTCAGCGTGGCCGTGAGTGGATCGTTCGGCCCGAGCAGCTCAATCTGCTTGTCGAGAACCTGCAGCAGCTGCTCCCAGCTTCCACGTGGAGCAGAGGTCCGCGTCGCTAGTTCTCGAATCATCTCATTATACCCAGAATCAAGCCGACGTAGCTTTGCTTCTGCTTCTTGCCGCTGTGGTGATCCCTCTGCTGCAATAGAGGATTCTCCACCCAAGGCTGCACGTCTGCGCCCATACACGTCTTGTGCAAGTGCGAGAAACTCTGCCTCTGTCTTCGGTAGGTCTGCTGACAGCGCAGCACCCTTCGCGGTTCGTGCAATATCTTGCATTGCTCGGACTCGCGCCCCTGTGAAGTTACCGCCTTCCATGAAAGTGGTCAGCGCGCTACGAATTGGCGAAGCCTCGGGGGCAGCACCGCCAGCCCTGCGTTTTGCCAGTTCGTCGAATGAAGCAAACGGCTGACCAGTTCCTGCACCTTGTTGAACCAGATCCGCAAGGCTCGAACCATCGCGTGGCGCAGCTGGCAGAGCTGGCTCACCACCACGAAGTGTTTCGAGCACGTACTCGTAAAACTTCCTATCCGTGTCGGCGATGTCCTCGCGATCAAGCACGTTCTCCACTTCCGCAATTGCCTTCTCGGCATTCCCTTCCGTCGACTCCAGCACTCGGCGTGCCGTTGCACCGACCGACTCCTGGTTAATGAAATCGAGATCCTGCACCTCGCCCTTGGCTCGCATATCCATATACGTGCCAAGCAGGTCGTCAGCAGGGCCACGATACTTTGCCCCTTCGGCTCCTTCAACCCCTGCTCCTAGCCAACCACGCGTGATCGAAAGCGACTCGAAGCCAGGGATGCGCTGCAGCAACTGCTCCCCAAGTCGATCAACGAGCCCCTGATCCCGCAGCTCATCAACGATCCCAGGATCGATCTTGTCAAGCGTTGCCAACTGCGCTAGCTGATACGCAACATCATCCCCCTTCTCGACTGCATCCAGGATCTTCCCACGAAGCGTCAAGTCCGCGACCTTGTTCACTCGTGCAAAGACCTGATCAACTACATCCTTCCATGCTGCGTCCTTACCTGGAGGGACTTGCTTGGTCGTTAAGTATTGCACGATTCCTTCAGCATTGGCAGCCGTGAACACTGGGGCGATTTCGGTCATCTGATCCAACACGTCCTTCACTGGCTTCGGCAGCTCGCCAACTTCTGCCTGCATCCGAGCAACACGCGCTCGGCTCTCCGCTGTTTGCTGCCTGATATAGTCGAGCTGCGCACTCTGGTATGGAATCTCGCCAGTTTCCGTCTGGTACAACTCCAGCCCCTTGAGCCCAGCATCGGCCAGGTCAGGACGACCCTTGTCGATCAAGAATTGCCTCGCCTGTTCGCTTGCGTTGACAAGCTCAGTCTCACTTCGATCAAGCGCCTTGAGCTGTAGCTTTCCCAGGTCGCGTGTGCCAGCCTTGATCTCCTCATCCAGCTCAGCTCCAGAAACGCCAAGCTGTCCAAGCCTTGTTGCCTGCTCTGGTGTAATGCCTGCTTCGCCAGTGAGACGTCGGTTCGAAAGCGCCTGCTCGAGTGGCGTCAGCTCCACTTGCTCACCGCGAGCTTGTGCAAGTACCTTGTCGAGCGCACCACTCGTTAGCTTGTCAATGACCTCGTCGCTCGTCTCCCGCAGCTTGAACCCTTCCGGTGCGAGGCCCTGCTCAGCGAAGCGTGCCGCTACCAGCTCCTTCGGGGCCCCCATCGACAGCAATGCTTGCCCTTCTTGCAGAACTGAGGCTCTCCGAGTCAGCTCATCCGCCTGGTCTTCTCGCTTCCGCTTGCGCTCAATCTCACTCGCAGTCAGCAGCCCCTGAGACGCACGCTCAATTGCACGAGCTAGCCCAGTAGTACCGAAGTACTCCGGTGGAATATACGAGATCCCGCCACCGTTAGCCATTCTTCCCTCCTAGTGCCCGCCGCATCATCAGGAATTGCAGAATCGAACCTGCCAGATCAGCTCCCTGTGAAACTGGGCTGGGGCCAATCGTGGTCTGCCGCTGTGGGGAGCCAGTTAGGATTGCAATGAGTTGATCGAGCTGCCCACCTTGCGTTCTCGCGAACTCGTTCATCCGTCTAGTGATCTCCGTATCCCCAATTCCACGTCCTGCCTCACCAAGACCGAAGGCTTGTAGCAGTTCGTTGTATGGAATGTTCCGAAACTCTGGTAGCATTGCAAGGGCCTGAATTCCACGATTCGCAGCACCTTGCTCAGCCTGCATCAGGAATGGAAGCGTCTGTAGCTGCCGCTGGAAAGGTATCTCCGTCACGCTCGCAACCGAGGGCGAGAGCCCAAGTGCCTGAAGGCCACGGTTCGCCGATGACTCGAACCCTTGCCGACCAATCTCCTGTTGTCCAAGCCGGAAGCGACTTGCCAAGTCTCCACCCTCGCGCAGCATCCGCTGCGTACGGTCCGTCGAGCCAGGCTGAAGCCCAGCACGTGCACTCTCCTCTCGGACCTGCGCCATGAGCTGATCCAGGTCACTCGCATACACCTGCTCCCCAGACTTGAACAGCTCGGTCGTGTCGAATGCCTGTGGGTTGAGCGCAGCCAGGAACGCTTTGATTATTGGATCAGTCAGCTCACCTGTACGAGTGTCCAAGCCACCGACGTCTCCGGCTCCACCGCCATTTCCAACTGGCAGGCCACCGCCACCCGCTGCTGCTCCACCACCACCACCCGCACCTCCAGCCGTCCTTCCTGCCATCCACGCATCATAAGCAGGTTTGTCCTCTGGCGTTGCCCACCATCCTTCACCGAAGTCTA
>C687J35021_10002815_pt1 | contig 12225 bp, 13 predicted proteins | sample RifCSPhighO2_12_FD_35021 | JGI IMG/M metagenome (IMG submission 35021)
AGCCTGTTCAGCTTCGAGATTCCCGAAGGCGCGGATGTCATTCAAGAGTAAGAGGTCGTAGCCCGCCGCCATGGATCTGTTTCGTAATGCTCCCATCGCCCAGCCCCTGGCAGCGCGCTTGCGTGCCGCCAGCCTGGACGAGTACGTCGGTCAGGAGCATCTGCTGGCACGCGGCAAGCCACTGCGCGAAGCGCTGGAGCAGGGCGCGCTGCACTCGATGATCTTCTGGGGGCCGCCGGGTGTGGGCAAGACCACCCTGGCGCGCTTGCTGGCCCAGGTCACCGATGCTCATTTCGAGACGATTTCCGCGGTGCTCTCCGGCGTGAAGGAGATCCGCCAGGCGGTCGAGGTTGCGCAACAGCACGCCGCCCAGTATGGCCGCCGGACCATCCTGTTCGTCGACGAGGTGCATCGCTTCAACAAGTCGCAGCAGGATGCCTTTCTGCCCTATGTGGAAGACGGCACCCTGATCTTCATCGGTGCCACCACCGAAAACCCCTCGTTCGAACTGAATAACGCGCTGCTTTCGCGAGCCCGCGTCTATGTCCTGAAAAGCCTCGATGAAGAGGCGCTGCGCAAGCTGGCGACCCGCGCCCTGGCTGATCCCAAAGGCCTCGGCGAACGACAGCTCAGCCTGCCGGAGGAAAGCTTCAAGATTCTCCTGGCCGCCGCCGATGGCGATGGCCGGCGCTTGCTGAATTTTCTGGAGAACGCCGCGGATCTGGCCGAGGACGGCGGTACCATCAGCAGCGAACTGTTGCTGGATCTGCTCGGCGACAGCCGCAGGCGCTTCGACAAGGGTGGCGAAGCCTTCTACGACCAGATTTCCGCACTGCACAAGTCGGTGCGCGGATCCAGCCCGGATGGCGCCCTCTATTGGTTCGCGCGCATGCTCGATGGCGGCTGCGATCCGCTGTACATCGCCCGCCGGGTCGTGCGCATGGCCAGCGAAGACATCGGCAACGCCGACCCGCGCGCTCTGACGCTGTGCCTCAATGCCTGGGACGTGCAGGAACGCCTGGGCAGCCCCGAAGGCGAACTGGCCGTCGCCCAGGCCATCGTTTACCTGGCCTGCGCGCCGAAAAGCAACGCGGTGTATAGCGCGTTCAAGGCGGCGATGCGCGATGCCGCCGAGCATGGTTCCCTGGAAGTCCCGCTGCACCTGCGCAACGCGCCGACCAAGCTGATGAAAGAACTGGGCTACGGCGATGAATACCGCTATGCCCATGACGAGCCGGATGCCTACGCCGCCGGTGAAGACTACTTCCCCGAGCAACTGCCGGCGCGTCAGTACTATCAGCCGGTGCCGCGCGGTCTCGAGCAGAAAATTCGCGACAAACTGGCCCATCTGGCCAGCCAGGATGCGGCCAGTCCACGCAAGCGGAGAAAGCCATGATTGCGCTTGTCTTTGCGATAGCTGCTGGCGGTGCTTGCGGAACCCTGTTGCGCTTTGCCACAGGCAACTGGATCAACGCAAACTGGCCGCAATATTTCTACACCGCCACCCTGGCGGTAAACATCCTCGGCTGCCTGCTGATCGGTTACCTGTATGGGCTGTTTCTGCTGCGCCCGGAAATACCGCTGGAGTTGCGCGCCGGCCTGATCGTCGGCTTTCTGGGCGGCCTCACCACCTTTTCATCCTTTTCCCTCGACACCCTGCGCCTGCTGGACAGCGGCCAGGCGCCAATGGCCTTCGGCTACGTGGCGCTGAGCGTGTTGGGTGGCCTGCTCGCGACCTGGGCCGGCCTATCATTCACCAAACTCTGATCGACGAGAACCTGACATGCTCGACTCCAAACTGGTGCGTAGCCAACTCCACGATGTGGCGCAACGCCTTGCCGCGCGCGGCTTTCAACTGGATGTAGCGCGCTTCGAAGCGCTGGAAATCCAGCGCAAGACCGTGCAGACCCGCACGGAACAGTTGCAAGCCGAGCGTAACAGCCGCTCCAAGACCATTGGCCAGGCCAAGCAGCGCGGCGAAGACATCGCGCCGCTGCTGGCGGATGTCGACCGCATGGGCAGCGAGCTGGATCAAGGCAAGCAGGAGCTGGATGCCATCCAGCTCGAGCTGGACAGCCTGCTGCTGAACATGCCCAACCTGCCACACGAGTCGGTGCCGGTTGGCGACGATGAAGACGGCAACGTCGAAGTGCGCCGCTGGGGTACGCCCAAGGCCTTCGATTTCGCCATCCAGGATCACGTCAGCCTGGGCGAACAACACGGCTGGCTGGATTTCGAAACTGCCGCCAAGCTGTCCGGTGCGCGTTTCGCCCTGTTGCGCGGGCCGATTGCTCGCCTGCATCGCGCCCTGGCCCAGTTCATGCTCAATCTGCACACCAGCGAACATGGCTACGAAGAGGCTTACACGCCTTATCTGGTCCAGGCCTCGGCGTTGCAAGGCACCGGCCAGTTGCCCAAGTTCGAGGAAGACCTGTTCAAGATCAGTCGCGAGAACGAGGCCGACCTGTACCTGATTCCGACCGCCGAAGTGTCGCTGACCAATATCGTTGCGGGCGAAATTCTCGATGCCAGGCAATTGCCACTGAAGTTGGTGGCCCACACCCCGTGTTTCCGCAGCGAAGCCGGTTCGTCCGGTCGCGACACCCGCGGGATGATCCGCCAGCATCAGTTCGACAAGGTCGAGATGGTGCAGATTGTCGAGCCGGGCACCTCCTACCAGGCCCTGGAAGAACTCACCGGCAATGCCGAAAAGGTCCTGCAGCTGCTCGAACTGCCATATCGCGTGCTCGCCCTCTGCACCGGCGACATGGGCTTCAGCGCGACCAAGACCTACGANCTGGAAGTCTGGGTGCCGAGCCAGGACAAGTACCGCGAGATTTCCTCCTGCTCCAATTGCGGCGACTTCCAGGCGCGGCGTATGCAGGCTCGCTATCGCAACCCGGAAACCGGCAAGCCGGAGCTGCTGCACACCCTCAACGGTTCCGGTCTGGCGGTGGGCCGCACCCTGGTGGCGGTGCTGGAGAATTACCAGCAGGCCGATGGCAGCATTCGGGTGCCCGAGGTGCTCAAACCCTATATGGGCGGCATCGAAGTCATCGGTTAAAGCGCCACTTGGTAGGGTGGGCTGAAGCCCACCCTACCGGCAAGCCACTGTCACTCATCCGGATCACGCTCATGGACTTTCTTCCGCTGTTCCACAAATTGCAGGATCGTCTGGTACTGGTGGTTGGTGGCGGCGAAGTGGCCTTGCGCAAATCGCGTCTGCTGGCCGATGCCGGCGCCAGATTGCGGATCGTGGCGCCCGAGGTGCGCGACGAACTGCGCGCACTGGTCGTCCAGGGCGCAGGTGAGGTGCTGCTGCGCAACTACCAGCCCGGTGACTTGAGCGGCGTGGTGTTGATCATCGCCGCCACCGACGACGAACCGCTCAATGCGCAAATATCCGCCCAGGCCCAGGCGCTGGGGATTCCGGTCAATGTTGTCGATGCACCCAAGCTGTGCAGCGTGATCTTCCCGGCTATCGTCGACCGTTCGCCACTGATCGTCGCCGTCACCAGTGGCGGCGATGCGCCGGTATTGGCACGCCTGATTCGGGCCAAGATCGAAACCTGGATTCCGGCGACCTATGGCCAGTTGGCCGGGTTGGCGAAGAAATTCCGTGTGCAAGTCAAAGGCCTGTTCCCCGATGTCCAGCAGCGCCGGGTGTTCTGGGAGGACGTGTTCCAGGGGCAAATTGCCGAGAGCGTGTTCGCCGGCAAACTGCATGAGGGCGAACGCCTGCTCGAAGCGAAAGTCGCCGGTGCCGCGCCACGCGCCCTGGGTGAGGTATACCTGGTCGGTGCNGGCCCGGGTGACCCGGATCTGCTGACGTTTCGCGCCCTGCGCCTGATGCAGCAAGCCGATGTGGTGCTNTACGATCGCCTGGTCGCTCCGGCGATCATCGAGCTGTGCCGCCGTGATGCCGAGCGCATCTATGTCGGCAAGCAGCGCGCGGCGCATGCCGTGCCGCAGGATCAGATCAATCAACGCCTGGTCAGCCTGGCCAAAGAGGGTAAGCGGGTGTTGCGCCTGAAAGGCGGCGACCCGTTTATCTTCGGCCGTGGTGGCGAGGAGATCGAGGAGCTGGCGGCCCAGGGTATTCCCTTCCAGGTGGTGCCCGGCATCACCGCGGCCAGTGGTTGCGCGGCTTATGCGGGGATTCCGCTGACCCACCGCGATCATGCGCAGTCGGTACGCTTCGTCACCGGCCACCTCAAGGACGGTAGCTGCGACCTGCCTTGGGCGGAACTGGCGGCGCCCAGCCAGACCCTGGTGTTCTACATGGGCCTGGTCGGCTTGCCGCTGATTTGCCAGCAATTGATCGCCCATGGCCGTGCCGCCAGCACCCCCGCGGCGCTGATTCAGCAGGGCACCACGCGCAACCAGCGGGTGTTCACCGGCACCCTGGCGAACCTGCCGGAATTGGTCGCCGAGCATCAGGTCCATGCGCCGACCCTGGTCATAGTCGGTGAAGTGGTGCAGCTGCGCGACAAGCTGGCCTGGTTCGAAGGCGCTCAGGCTGAGGTCTGAGCCGAGCCCTGCAGGAGCGGCCGCCCCGTCCTCGACGGAGTGCTGCTCTTACCGTGCAAAGACGCCCTGGCCCGGCAGGCGCGCGCGGTCATGGCCGCGGGACAAGTCCAGCGCCGGACCCTTGGGCACTATGCCGGTCGGGTTGATGGTGCGATGGCTGGCGTAGTAATGGCCCTTGATGTGTTCAAAATCCACCGTCGCCGCCACCCCGGGCCACTGGTACAGCTCGCGCAACCAGTTGGACAAGTGCGGGTAGTCCTCGATGCGCCGCAGGTTGCACTTGAAGTGCCCGTAGTACACCGCATCGAAGCGAATCAGGGTGGTGAACAGGCGCCAATCGGCTTCGCTGAGGTATTCGCCGGCCAGGTAGCGCTGCTCGCCGAGGTGCGCATCCAGCCAATCCAGTGCGGCGAACAGCTCCGCGAAGGCTTCCTCGTAGGCGGCCTGGGTGGTGGCGAAACCGGCACGGTACACGCCATTGTTGACCGCTGGATAGATGCGTTGATTGAGTGCGTCGATCTCGCCGCGCAGCGCTTCGGGATAGAAATCCAGGGAGTTGCCCGTCAGCCCGTCGAAAGCCGAGTTGAACATGCGGATGATTTCCGCTGACTCATTGCTGACGATGCGCTGTTGCTGCTTGTCCCACAACAGCGGCACGGTCACCCGGCCACTGTAGTTGGCATCATCGGCGGTGTAGCGCTGATGCAGGAAGTCCAGGCCGTCCAACGCATCACCCGTGGAGCCATGGGCCGGGTCGAAGGTCCAGCCATCGTCGAGCATCAGCCAGCTGACCACCGACACATCGACCAGATCCTGCAAGCCCTTGAGCTGACGCAGGATCAGGGTGCGATGCGCCCAGGGGCAGGCGAGGGAAACATACAGGTGATAGCGACCGGCTTGCGCCTTGAAGCCGCCTTCGCCGCTTGGCCCGGCGCTGCCGTCGGCGGTGATCCAGTGACGCCGCTGGGCATCCTCGCGCTTGAAGCGGCCGTCAGCGGCCGTGTCGTACCACTGGTCATGCCAGCTTCCTTCAATCAACAAACCCATTACCCGACTCCTTTGGCTCTACGGCTCAGGCGTCAGTCTAACGGTGGCGGTTCGATTGAAAGGTAGAAAAAGCTGCCTGTAAAAATCGACTAGTCCGATATGTTTCGTACGTCCCAGCGCTGCTGCGCCTGCCTGAACGCCTCTTCACGGGGAATGCCTAGACCACGCAGGGCCACGGCCATGCTGCTCAACACCGCAAGCCTGCCGTAGGCGTCTTCGACTTCGCCGCGCCAGAACGCCAGCAGGTGCTCAGGCTCGAGCGACTCGGGCTTGACGTGGCGCTGCGCCGACAACGGCGGCCAGTCTTCGTCCCAGTTCTCGCCGTTGGCCGTGCCGTAGAGGTGGCTGGTGGCGTCCGGATTGATTTCCACTTCGCCACCTTCACCCTTGATCACCAGTGCGGTGTCGCCGAGCAATTGGCTGGCTTCGCGGTGCACCGCCTGGTAACCGGGGTGAAAGATGCTCTGCAGGCCGCAGCGCGCCGACAAGGGGTTGAGAATGCGGGTCAGCGAGTGGATCGGCGAGCGCAAGCCGAGGATGTTGCGCAGGTCGATCATCCGTTGCAGTTGCGGCATCCAGTCGCCCAGCGGGATAAACGCCAGGCGCTGCTCCTGCAAGGCGCGCTCCACCTCGGTCCAGTTGCGGCAAAGTGGGATCTGCAGAAGCCCGATCACTTGCTCGCTGTACAGCCGCCCGGCGGTGTGCGCACCGCCGCCATGCAGGAGGATGCGCACGCCGCTGTTGGCCAGGGCCTTGGCGGCGAGGAGGAACCAGGGCAAATGACGCTTCTTGCCGGCATAGCTGGGCCAGTCAAGATCGACCGCAATGGCCGGCGCCTGCAGGCGCTCGCGCACCGCCTCGGCAAAGCCGGCCATCTCCTCGGCACTTTCCTCTTTGTGCCTGAGCAGCATCAGGAAGGCGCCGAGCTGGGTGTCCTCGGCCTTGCCGTCGAGCAGCATGCCCATGGCTTCACGGGCTTCTTCCCGGCTCAGGTTGCGCGCGCCGCGCTTGCCTTTGCCGAGGATGCGTACGAATTGGGCAAAAGGGTGTTCCGCTGGGGTGACAAGGTTCATAGGCAATTCGTCGGTTTGGGCAGGCCCGCCAGTTTGGCGGCGAGTTTGGCAGGAGCGCCTTTGAACAGCAGATTGAGGTGCAGGCTGTTGCCCTGTTCCGGGCCGAGCTTGAGCGCCACGTATTTGATCAGCGGCCGGTTGGCTGGCGACAGCTGGAACTCGGCGTAGAAGGCCCGCAACAAGCGCAGGATCTGCCAGTGCTCGGCGGTCAGGAGCAATTGCTCCCGATGCGCCAGGGCCTCGGCTACCGGTTCCGACCAATCGGCCAGGGTAGTCAGGTAGCCATCCTTGTCCAGCTCGATGCGCCGACCGGCCACGCTCAAATGCTTCATAGCCAGCTGTTGACCTTGTCGAAGCGGCAACTGAGTTCGACGAACCCCGGGTAGTCGACCACCTGGACCCGCGTCGGCGCGGCGAGGGCGCGCGCGCAGAGGTCTTCGTCGAGGGCGAACAGGCCGATACCGGTCGGCATCAGGTCCAGGGCCTGGCGCTGTGCGGTGCCGGGTTGCAGGGCATATACCGCATCGCCGCAGAGCAACAGACCGTCGGTAGGGCCGAGCAGGCGTAGACAGCTGCTCAGCCGGCTGTCGCTGAACGGTGAATGGGACAACACATGCAAGGTAGCCATCAGAGGGTGATCACCTGGTCGTAACGGTCGATAAGCGCGATCAGGGCGGCATCCTCCAGCACCTCGGTCGCCAGCGTCAGTGTCTGTTGCTCCAGGCCGCGCTCTCGCAGACTGCGCGCCGAGGCATACAGCGACTCCACGCCGAACAGCGGCAACGCCTGCAGGTTGGCGCCCAGGTCTTTCTGCTGCAGGGCGGAGGACTGTTGCGCCGGCGCCAGCTGGAACACGCCGTCGTCGAGAAACAGCATGCCGAGGGGCAGGTCGAACGCGCCGCCAGCCAGGGCGATATCCAGCGCTTCGCGGGCGCTGGGCCCGGACCAGGGCGACTGGCGGTTGATGATCAGCAAGGATTTGCTCATTTCAAGGCCCTCCGAAGCAGATCAGGCGATCGGCCGTTTGCGCGGCCTCATGCAGCTGGCCCAGGCCGGAAAGGTCCCAGGGCGCATCCAGATTGCCGGCGCTGCGCTGGTAACGTTGCGCTTCCTGCGCATTGAGGATGCCGCGGCGCAGTGCTGCGGCAATGCAGACAACGCCATCGAGCTGTTGCTGGCGTACCAGTTCACGCCATTCGGCAGGGATATCCAGCTCGTCCTGGGCGCTGACCACATTGCTCGAGGCGTTGTGCACCGCATCCTGATAGAAGAACAGTCGCACGATCTGATGGCCGCCGGCCAGGGCTGCCTGAACAAAACGCAGGGCGCGCCGGGAGGAGGGCGCATGCGGTGGGGCGAAGAGGGCGATGGCGAATTTCATAGAGAAGCCGGCAGGGAAATCTAGCCCAATGATAAAGCGTGAGCGCGCAAGATGCTCGCCGCGGACATGAAAAAGCCCGCCGAAGCGGGCTTCGGGTGCAACTCGAGGATCAGTCGTCGCTGCCCATGATGCCCATGATCTGCAGCAGGCTGATGAACAGGTTGTAGATCGAGACATACAGGCTGATGGTCGCCATGATGTAGTTGCGCTCGCCACCGTGGATGATGGCGCTGGTCTGGAACAGGATGCAGGCCGAGGAAAACAGCACGAAACCGGCGCTGATCGCCAGTTGCAGGCCGCTGATCTGGAAGAAGAAGCCTGCCACCATGGCGCCGATCAGGACGAAGAAACCCGCGGTGATGAAGCCGCTTAGGAAGCTCATGTCCTTGCGCGAAATCAGCACGTAGGCGGACAGGCCACAGAAAACCAGCGCCGTCATGGTGAAGGCCGAACTGACCACTTCGGCGCCGTTGGCCATGCCCAGGTAGCGGTTGAGGATCGGCCCCAGGGTGTAACCCATGAAACCGGTCAGGGCGAGGGTGGAGAGCAGNCCCCAGGACGAGTCCCGCAGTTTGGCGGTGAGGAAGAACAGGCCGTAGAAGCCGATCAGCACCACGAAAAAGTTGGGGTAAGGCACATTGGCGCGCTGCGCCATGAAGGCGACCAGGCCGCTGAAGGCCAGGGTGATGGCCAGCAGGCCGTAAGTATTGCGCAGTACGCGGCTGACTTCTTGCTGCTCAACCTGGGCGTGACTGAGTGCGTAATCTTGTTCGTGCATGGCGACACTCCTGTAGAGGCTAATGGTTCCGTGACCAAAGTCGAGGTCGATAATAACAGAGCCCTGGCCTCAGCCAACCCGGAGAGTTTGACAGTGTGTTGCGTTCCGGTAAGATTGCCGCCCGCACAAACGCCGGAAGCGTGGCAGAGCGGTTGAATGCAACGGTCTTGAAAACCGTCGAAGGGGAGACTCTTCCGTGAGTTCGAATCTCACCGCTTCCGCCAACTATTTCAATCGAATCAGCAATATGGTTTCTTTGACGTTTGCTATTTGACGGTTATGCGCCAAGCTAAGCCTCGTAGAATTTTATGCCGTTCGATACGGTAATTACCTGCAAGGCCGCCGCGCTGAGCGGCTGACACATAACGAGGTGTCCGTTTGATAAGGGTGCTAGTGGTCGATGACCACGATCTGGTTCGTACAGGCATCACCCGGATGCTGGCCGATATCGATGGCCTGCAAGTCGTAGGGCAGGCCGACTCGGGCGAGGAGTCGCTGAAGAAAGCCCGCGAATTGAAGCCCGACGTGGTCTTGATGGACGTCAAGATGCCCGGCATCGGCGGCCTCGAAGCGACCCGCAAACTCCTGCGCAGTCATCCCGATATGAAGGTCGTCGCCGTGACCGCCTGCGAAGAAGACCCGTTCCCCACTCGACTGCTGCAGGCCGGCGCTGCGGGTTATCTGACCAAGGGCGCGGCCCTGGCCGAGATGGTGCAGGCCATTCGTCAGGTGTTCGCCGGGCAGCGTTACATCAGCCCGCAAATCGCCCAGCAATTGGCGCTCAAGTCGTTTCAGCCGCAAAACAATAACTCGCCCTTCGATTTGCTATCCGAACGCGAGATTCAGATCGCCCTGATGATCGCCGGCTGCCAGAAGGTGCAGAGCATCTCCGACAAGCTGTGCCTGTCGCCGAAAACGGTCAATACTTACCGTTATCGAATCTTTGAAAAGCTGTCGATTACCAGCGATGTGGAGCTTGCCTTGCTCGCCGTACGCCATGGCATGGTCGATGCCAACAGTTGAAATGCCCACGGTTGAAGTGAACATTCCGTTCGAGCCCAGCGCCTTCCTGGCCACTTGCAGCAGTCGCCCAGGTGTCTACCGCATGTTCGATGCGGACGCCAAGCTGCTCTATGTCGGCAAGGCGAAAAACCTGAAAAAACGCCTGGCCAGCTACTTTCGCAAGAGCGGCCTGGCGCCGAAGACCGCGGCGCTGGTCGGCCGGATCGTTCAGGTCGAAACCACCATCACCGCCAATGAAACCGAAGCCCTGCTGCTCGAGCAGACGCTGATCAAGCAATGGCGACCGCCTTACAACATCCTGCTGCGCGATGATAAGTCCTATCCCTATGTGTTTTTATCGGATGGTGATTATCCGCGCCTGAGTATTCATCGCGGGGCGAAGAAGCAGAAGGGCCGTTATTTCGGCCCTTACCCGAGCGCCGGAGCTATCCGCGAAAGCCTCGGCCTGCTGCAAAAGGCCTTCCTGGTGCGCCAGTGCGAAGACAGCTATTTCAAGAATCGTACGCGGCCGTGCCTGCAGTATCAGATCAAGCGCTGCAAGGGGCCGTGCGTCGGCCTGGTCGATCCGGCGGAATATGCCGAGGACGTGCGTCTCTCGGTGATGTTCCTCGAGGGCCGCAGCAATGCACTCGGCGATGAGCTGTCCAGCGCCATGCAGCAAGCCGCCGCGACCCTGGATTTCGAGCGGGCAGCCGAATTGCGCGACAAGATGGCCCTGCTGCGCCGGGTGCAAGACCAGCAGAGCATGGAAGGCGGCAGCGGCGATGTCGATATAGTCGCCGCCATGGTCAATCCGGGTGGCGCCTGCGTGCACCTGATCAGCGTGCGCGGCGGTCGCGTGCTCGGTAGCAAGAACTTCTTCCCGCAAGTGGCGATCGAGGAGGATGTCAGCGAGGTGTTGCTGGCCTTCCTGGCTCAGTACTACCTGGGCAATCAGGAGCGCGAGCTGCCTGCCGAACTGATCGTCAACGCGCAGCATGAGGACTTCCCCACGCTTATCGCTGCACTCGGCGAGTCGCGAGGCAGCGAGTTGAGCATCAGCTATCGGGTGCGCGGAACCCGCGCGCGCTGGCAACAGTTGGCGGTGACCAATGCCGAGCAGGCGCTCGACGCACGTCTTGCCAGTCGTCAGCATGTGGCTGCCCGTTTCGAGGCCCTGGCCGACGCATTAAACATGGACGAGGTGCCGCAGCGCCTCGAATGTTTCGATATCAGCCATTCCAGTGGCGAGGCCACGGTAGCGTCCTGCGTGGTATTCGGCCCTGAAGGCCCGCTGAAATCCGATTACCGTCGCTACAACATCGAAGGCGTCACCGCGGGCGATGATTACGCCGCGATGCACCAGGCCCTGACCCGGCGCTTCAGCAAGATCAAGGACGGTGAGGGCAAATTGCCGGATATCTTGCTGGTCGACGGCGGCAAGGGCCAGCTGGCCATGGCCCGAGACGTGCTGAATGAGCTGGCTGTGCCAGAACTGATCCTGCTTGGCGTGGCCAAGGGGGCGACGCGCAAACCGGGACTGGAAACCCTCTACCTGAATGACGCCGCCCATGAGTTCACCCTGCCAGGCAACTCTCCGGCGCTGCATCTGATTCAGCAGATTCGTGACGAATCGCACCGCTTTGCCATCACCGGACACCGTGCCCGGCGCGGCAAGGCCCGGCGCACGTCGAGCCTGGAGGAGGTCGCCGGGGTAGGGCCGAAGCGGCGCCGCGAGCTGCTCAATCACTTCGGCGGTCTGCAGGAATTGTCTCGGGCCAGCAGCGAAGAAATTGCCAAGGCACCCGGGATCAGTAAAAAGCTTGCAGAGCTGATTTATGCCGCCTTGCACAGCGAGTAGAATGCCGGCTCACCTTGCAGCCAGTTGTGTCGATGAATATCCCTAACCTGCTTACCGTGCTCCGCGTTGCACTGATCCCGATCTTTATCCTGCTGTTCTATCTGCCATTCAGCTGGAGTTATTGGGCCGCTAGCGCGGTTTTCGCTATTGCCGCTGTTACCGACTGGCTCGACGGCTTCCTGGCGCGTCGCTGGGAACAAAGCACGCCCTTCGGCGCCTTTCTCGATCCGGTCGCCGATAAGTTGATGGTCGCCGTGGCATTAGTCTTGTTGGTGGCCGAGCATGCCAACCTGTGGCTGACGTTGCCGGCGGCTATCATCATTGGCCGCGAAATTGTCGTCTCGGCTTTACGCGAATGGATGGCCGAACTGGGCGCTCGCGCGCATGTCGCCGTGTCCGAGTTGGCCAAATGGAAAACCGCAGCACAAATGGTCGCCCTGATCATGCTGCTGGCGAATCCACCCTTGTTCACGTTCTGGGTTCTGCTCGGCTACGGGCTGCTGATCGTTGCCGCCATCCTGACCTTGTGGTCGATGCTGCAGTATCTGCTGGC